>Ga0302326_10032696_pt1 | contig 10356 bp, 9 predicted proteins | sample Palsa_T0_3_FD_202264 | JGI IMG/M metagenome (GOLD analysis project Ga0302326, IMG submission 202264) | Peat permafrost microbial communities from Stordalen Mire near Abisko, Sweden - Palsa_T0_3 | ecosystem: Environmental > Terrestrial > Soil > Palsa > Peat permafrost | place: Sweden: Abisko... | reverse complement strand
ATCGCGCACGGCCGCATTGGCCGCTTCGGTGCGGGGCGGACTCTCGTTCATAGGAGCGCTTCGGCGAAGCGCAGGGCCGCATGCGCCGGCTCGTCGCGCAAACGCAGGACCGAAGCGCCCGCGACCTCGTTCGTGATCCGAGTCTCGAGCAAAAACGACAGGACCGAATTTTCGCGCAAGAGGCCGCCCGCGAACACGACGCTCGGCGACGCGTCCTTCAAGCCGCTGTGCTGCGCGGCCGTGCGCACGAGATCGCCGAGATCTTGAGCCGCGCCTTGAACGATCTTCGCACTCACGCGATTGCCTTTTCCCGCGAACCCGAGGATGCTCGGCGCGAGCGCCGCGACCCGGGCGACATCGAGGGGCGCGCGGTAGATCGCAGCCAGCAACGTGTCGCGATCGTTCGCGTCGAACGCGCGGGCGGCGAGATCGGTGGTTTCGTCGGCCGCAGCGCGCCCGTCGTAGACGCGCGCGAGCAGCTTCAGCGCAGCCAAACCAATAGCAAATGCCGAACCTTCGTCTCCCAAGAGGTAACCCGCTCCGCCGGCGCGGATCCGAAGATCGCCGTTCTCGGCGTACGCAATGCTGCCCGTCCCGGCGATCACGACGATACCCGGACCCTCCGGCAGCGCGGCGCGTAACGCGACCCGCGTATCGTCCTCAACCGCGATGCGCGTGGTCTGCGGGAACGCGAGCCGCAGCGACGAGAGGAGAGCGTCGCGCGCATCGGCACGCCCCGCACCCGCGGCCGCGACGAAAAGTGCCTGCGCGTCGCTGCCGTTCGTAACGCGCCGCACGGCGGTAGCGATTTGAGCTGCAGCCGCAAAGGTGCCGAGCGACGTTGCATTGGCCGGGCCGGCGCGGGCCGTCGATTCCAAGCGACGCCCTCGCGAGAGGGCGGCCACGGTCGCCGTTCCCCCGGCGTCCACGCCGACCGCGATCTCATCGATCATGAAGTTACGTTCGCCGCGCATTCCTCGCGTATCTGCGCGAGCAGCGTATCGAGGCCGCAGGGTGCGATCGCGCCCAGCAGCGCCGGACGGCTCGCACCGGTAGCACCAGGCAAGCTGGCGGGCCGTCCGCGCAGCGTTTCGTAGCCCAGCACGGCGAACGCGATGGCTTCTTTCGCATCGGCGTCGACGCCGTAGGCGTCGCTCCGCTCGAGCGAGCAGCCGCTCTGCGCGAGCCGTTCCGCGAGCAGGCTCATCAGCGCGGCGTTGCGCGTCCCGCCGCCGCTCGCGACCACACTCGCGCCAGCCGGCGCGTACGCCTCGAGGCCGTCCGCGATCGTGGCAACGGTGAACGCGCACAGCGTTGCACAGCCATCCTCGAGCGAGAGCGGCGCGAACAAAGGGGCATGCGCGTCGAGAAGCCCCGCGCCGAACCGCTCCCGGCCGGTGGACTTCGGCGGAGGAAGCGCGAGATAGAACGCCTCGCGCGCGACCAGCTCCGCAACCACGGTCGCATCGACACGACCGCGCGCCGCATACGCGCCGCCGGCATCGAAGCTTTCCGCGCCGGCGGTTCGACGCGCAACGAAGGCGTCGACGAGCATGTTTCCCGGCCCCGTATCCCACGCGAACGCTTCGGACGCGGCACCGCGGGGCAGCACCGTCACGTTGGCGATCCCACCCAGGTTCAACGCGACGACGTCGCGTTCGGCCGAGCCGAACAGGAGCGCGTCGAGATACGGCACGAGCGGCGCGCCGTTGCCGCCGAGCGCGCAGTCGGCGCGCCGGAAATCGAATACGACCGTTGCCTGCAATGCGTCGCGGATGCGGTACGGGTCTCCGATCTGCAGCGTCTGCGAGGCCTCACCGCGGTGAAAGAGCGTGAGCCCGTGGCTTGCGACGTACCCGACCGGTTCGCCGGCGGCGCCACGCACCGCGGCCTGGGCGAACAACTCGCCGAGCAGCCCGTCGAGCGCGGCAATTTCGGCCGGGTTCGCGGCGTTCGGCGGCAGCGCGGCGCGCAAGCGCTCGCGCACTTCCGGCGCGAAAGGTTCGACGGCGAAGCGCACGAGTTCCAGCGCGTAGCCGGGTCCGCGCGGGCGCACGTCGACCAGAGCCGCGTCGATACCGTCGAGCGACGTGCCCGACATCAATCCGAGCGCGCGCATCAGGAGAACTCTCGGGTCGCGGCGTCGCACACGGCCGCACGCAAATCGCGCAGGTCGCGGCGCCCGAAGTAGACGGCGTTCGTGAGCAGCACGACCGAGAGATCGCGCGTCGGATCGGCCCACACGCAGGTGCCGGTGAATCCGGTGTGTCCGAACGTCGCGCGGTCCATCATCGTTCCGCAGGAGTTCTCGTCGCTCGTCTTCAGGGCCCAGCCGAGACCCCGCCGGAGCACCGGGTCCGCTCCGTGTTCGGCGATGGCCTGCATGGCGAGGTCCGCCGGAAGAACGCTTTCCGCCCGTCCGCGGGCCGGCGCCAGATACGCCTCGGCGAGCACGGCAACGTCGCGAGCCGTTCCGAACAATCCGGCGTGGCCCGCGACGCCACCCATCAAATGCGCCTTTTCATCGTGAACGCCGCCGCGCACGCGGCCGCGCCACGCGTCGAGCTCGGTGGCGGGAAATTCATACGCCTCGTCGTTCCGCGGGCGGAACGCGGTCGCTTCCAAATTCAGCTGCGTCCCGAGCGCGGCCACGACGGCCGCGAGCGAGCGGCCGTAGGTTCGCGAGAGCAACTCACCGAGCACGATGAACCCGAGATCGCTGTAGATGACGCGCGCGCCGGGTTCGTCCGCCAGCGGACACTCGCGCGCGAAGCGATCGACCCGGTCGGAGAGCAGCGTGCGGTAGTCCGCGCCGGACTGCATCCCGGAGGTGTGAGCGAGCAACATGCGCAGCGTTATCGCGGCATGCGCGTTGTCTTCCCATTCGGGGAACGCCCTCGTTAGCGGCCCCTCGAGTGCGAGCAGTCCGGCAGCGACCATTTGGAGAGCGGCCGTCGAGACGAAGACCTTGGTGAGTGAGGCCAGGTCGAAGCACGTGGTTACCTCGACCGCCGCCTCGTCCGGCTCGCCCGCGAGCCGGCCGTACGCGCGCTCGAAGACCGCGCGCCCCGAGCGCTGCACGCGCAGAACTGCGCCCGAATAACGATGCGAAGCGGCGGCGCGCAGGATCTCATCGCAGGATTCCGACGACACGAACGAGCGCTATTGCGTCGTGAACGAAGCCGTACCGACGATGGGAAGCGGACAAACCCGCGCCGTGCCGTGGAAGGTAACGGTGTACGTCGTTGCCGCGGCCAGCGCCGGGTACGGGACGCCGTGCAGGGGCGCATCCGGATTCAGCGGCGTCGCCTCGGGCGACGGCAGGGACACCGGCGGCGCACCGGGCGTGCCCAGCGCGAGCGTCGTTCCAGCCTGCGGCACCAACTCCACGACGGCCGTCGCCGGCACCAACCCCGCAACGACGAGCGACGCCGCCGCGGTCGGTACGCCGGTCGCATCCGGGATCGGGTAGAGCAACTGCGGAGCCTCGAGCGCCAGCGTCGGGCAAGCGATCCCGCGCGGCGCGCTCGATTGCGAGCACGCGGTCGCGAGCGCTACGCAACCCGATGCGACGACAAAGGTTAGTGTCCTCATTCTTGGTCTGCCTCTCTTTTCGCCCCGACGAGCAAGTCCGCGAGCGCCTCAATGTTGGCGGGTTCGTCGCCGTAGGCGCAAACAACGTTTTCGGCGTGCTCGAGGGCGGCAACGTCGAACGGCTCGAGGGCCGCAATCGCGATCGCGTGGGGCGCGACACCGAGCAAGGCGTCGAGCGCGCGGCGCTGTGCGGGATGGTGACGGGGGCGCCTGGCGATCAGCACGAATTGACGTTCGCCTTGCGCGCGCGCGACTTCGGCGAGCATCTCGATCATCGCGTCGTCGGGTTCCAGGGCGACGCGCAGCAGTTCGCTCCGAACGCGCCGGCGCCGCAATGCGAGGCTCAGCGACGGGCGGCGCGCATCGCTTTCGGCGATCCCGTCGGAAGGGTCGCCTTCGAACGAGACGATCGTGACTGGACGATCGAGTTCGAGCCGCGCGCTTCCGCGCAACACATCGATCGCGGCCGCGGCCACCTCGCCTGCGATCCCATCCGCTTCGAAATCGACGGGCGTTGCCGCCGCAGCCGCCCAGGCACGCAATTCCGCAACGCGGGCGGACGCTTCTTCGAGCCGCTCGATCGGCAGGCTACCGCCGGTAACGGCGGCGACGATCGCGTCGCGCGCAACGCGGGCGAGCGCCAAATCGTGGCTCACGAGGGCGACATCCGCACCGGCGCTCAACGCACCAACGGCTCCCGCGGCCGTCCCGGCGCCGCCGGCGATCGCTCCCATCTGCAAACAATCCGTGAAGCAGACGCCATCGAACCCGAGTTCCTCGCGCAACAACCCCGTGAGAACCGCGTGCGACAGCGTCGCGGGCCGTTCGGTATCGAGCGCGGGCACGAGGACGTGCGCGGTCATGACGGCCCGAACGCCCGCCGTAATTGCCGCGGCGAACGGAACCAGTTCGCGCGCGCGCAGCGTTGCCGCAGCGGCATCGACAACCGGCAGCGCGACGTGCGAATCGAGCACCGTCGCACCGTGGCCCGGAAAATGCTTCGCGGTGGCGGCGACGCCGCCGGTTTGCAGTCCGCGCACGAGCGCCGTTCCCAGGCGGCCCACCAACTCCGGATCCCCGCCTAGCGAGCGCGTGCCGACGACGGTATTGCGCGGCTCGAGCGCGAGGTCGAGCACGGGCGCGAAGTCGACGTTGGCGCCGACGGCGCGCAATTCGTTCGCGAGCCGGCGGCCCGCGCGCTCGGCGAGTCGCTCGTCGCCCGTCGCCCCGAGCGCGAGCATCGAGGGCATTGCCTCGCCCGCGAACCGGAGGCGCACGACGCGACCGCCTTCTTGATCGACGCATCCGAGCGCCGGCGCCTCGCCCCCGATTGCTTCGCGCGCTCGCGCGATCAACGTTCGCGTCGCTTCCAGGCTCGAAACGTTACGAGCGAACAACACGAGGGCGCCCGGCGAAAGTGCCGCCAGCTCCGCGCTCTCCTCGGGTGACAACGCGGGTCCACGCAGCCCGACGCCGAGGACCGAACCCGCTAGCCGCGCGAGTTCACGTTGCCCCACTACAAGAGGCGGATGATCTGTGCGGTGAGCGTCGAGCCGTGCTGGCTCAAGAGCACCTGGACGTGCGCGCCCTTCTTCAAATCCGCGATCGTGTGGAAGTCCTTCGCGCCCTGGATGTTGGTCCCGGGGACGACGAGCACCGCGTACGTCCTCCGCCCCGCGCCGACCGCGTCGACGACCATCACTCCGCTGTGGTAGTCGATGCTCGTGATGCGGCCCTCGATCGTGCCGGCGTCCTTGGCGGGTGCGGCATCGTCTATGACCGGCGAGGAGCTTGGCCCAGGGGTCGCGCCTGCCTCGCTTGTACCACTAAGTAAGCAACCCGAGGACCAGGCCAAAAGAAAGAAGCCCGCAAGAGCGGCGTTGAGCAACCGAGGCATGATGCCCATGTAACGTAGCGGGACGAGAAGCTCGTTCCTTTCGCCGATCGGACGTGATTTCGGGCCGCTCACTCGGCGAGCTCGTCCCGATAGGCGGCGCTTGCGGCGGCGACCAGCCGCTCGCGTTCGTCCGGGAGGTCCAGCGACGCGGCCGGCAGATCGGCCAAAACCGGACCATCCCGTTTAAGGACGGCCGCGAGACCGGCGCGATCGCCGGCGCGGCCCGCTCGCGCGACCGACGTCAGCGCGCGCAACCGGCGCACCGCGGCATCCTCGGGCGCCTTGCCGGCGAGGACCAAGCGCAGTGCGATGAACGCCTCATCCGCCGCGCGCGCACCGACCGCTTCGAACGCGCGATAGAACGGCGCCGCTGCGGGCTCCGCCGAACGTTCGGCGAGGATCGCCGCCACGACGTCGGGTTTGGACACCGGCTCGCCGAGAAGATAGCGGTCGATGAGTTCGAAGGCCATGCGCATGCGTTTCGCCGCCCCGTTAGCCGCGGTCTTTTTCGCCGTCGGCATCGTCGCGGCAACGCCGCCGCCGGATTCCAACCTCGATGCGCTGCTCGCGAAGGCTCGCGCCGCGAGCGGCTCGCCGTACCGCTACCACATCGTGAGCCACTCGCAGGAAACGCATGAGGGGCACACCTTCGACGTTACGACCGAAACCGAAGGCCTCAAGTACCGCGCGAAGAGCTGCTCGCACACCCTCTGCACCGGATTCTATTTCGACGGCGAACGTAGCTACGAAACGAACTTCAACGATACGGCGCTCCCGCTCGTATCGGCCGCCGACGGGCTGCAAATCACGCTGCGCGCGATCGCGTCGTACGCGTTCGCCGATCCGGACTTTCGCAAGAACGGCGGGACACTCGAGGAGCGCGACCCGCTGCTGCACGGCGGCGCGACGCTTCGCCGGATTTCGGTCGCGCCGCGCTTTGGTGCGCTGCTCGACGCCGTGATCGATCCCGCGAGCGGCCTCGTCGTCGGCGTCATCTCCGACGAGCGCAAGTTCGCCTTCGAGTTCGCCGACCAGCGCCGGGTCGACGGAAAGGTGACGCTGCCGTATTCGGTCTCGCTCAACGGCTTTCGATTCACCCGTTACGATGACCGCGCGATCGTCACGGCACCGCTCGAAACGCCGCCCGGGCTCGCGCCGGATCTTTCGGCGGGCGACGCGACCGTCGTCATGGAGAAGCTCGGCCGTGCCGGATCGCAACCGGTCGTGCCGTGTACCATCGGAAACGAAACGGTCTCATGCCTGATCGATACGGGCGACTCAGGGCTAGCGATCAGTTTGGATCTGGCGGAGAAACTCGGGCTCGAGCCGATGCCGGACACCTACGACGTACGCGGCGTCGGCACGTACCTCACGGGGGTCGTTCGCGCGCCCGCACTACGGGTGGGCAGCGCGGTCTATCCGCCGGCGAACTACGTCGTGCTGCACGACGTTTCGCAATACGGATACGACGCGATCCTCGGGGCCGATCTCTTCGGGCACGCGCGCGTGACGCTGGACTACGGCCGGGGCTTGGTCCTGATCGCTCCGAGCGGGATGAAAAGCGGCGTGCCGCTCGCGTTCGAAGACTTTGTGCCGGTTATTTCGGTCCGCCTCGCCGACCTCGAGGTCCCGCTGCAGATCGACACCGGCGACGACGGCACGGTCGATCTGGCGTACGACTACTACGAAGCCCATCAAGCGCTGTTCAAAGCGACCGGAACGACGCTCGTGAACGGCATCGGCGGCGATAGCGAAGGCGTCAGCGGAATGATCGAGGGCATCCGGATCGCCGGCTTCGAGGTCGCGCATCAACGCGTCGGTGCGACCAAGAAGATCTCGTTCAACGGACATGTCGGAAGTGGCTTGCTCGCCCACTTCGTCGTAACGCTGGACTACCGAAGCGGCCTCCTCGAGTTGGTTCCGCAGAGTGGAGACGCGAGCGTTGCGCCCGCGCTCTAGGCTACGCTAACGGCCGGAATGGCCGGAATGGTCGCGCCATCGCGCAATACGAGGCGTACGGCGACACAGTTCCGGCCGTCCGCCTTGGCTTCGTAGAGTGCCTGGTCCGCCGAGTCGAACAAGACCCGCTCGGTGATCGTCTCCTGGCCCGAGCAGTAGCCGACGCCGACGCTGACCGTGAGGTGGCCCTCGCGCTTGTTGCCTTCGTGCACGATTCCAAGTTTGGAGACGCGGCGGCGAACGCGCTCCGCGACGGCTTCGGCCTCGTTCATGTTCACCTCCGGGAGGAGAATGACAAACTCTTCACCGCCGTAGCGAGCGACCGAATCGTAGGCGCGCACGAGCGAGCCACGGAACGTACCGGCAACCGCTGCAAGTGCATCGTCGCCCGCCAAGTGCCCGTAGCGGTCGTTGTAGGTCTTGAAGTCGTCGACATCGATGACGAGCATCGCGATGCCCTTCTCGCTCATCTCCCTCTTGGCGAGCGTGTTAGCGGCAACTTCGATGAACCTGCGCCGATTTGGAAGACCGGTCAAGACGTCGATCGTCGCAACATCGTAGAGGCGCCGGTAGAGCGTCGCGACTTCGAGCAAGAGCATCGCGAGCACGACGGTCGACATGACGAGCGCTTCGAATTTGCCGACGTACCACGACATCGAGTACCGCGCGGGCGACCAGAGGTTTAGCAGACTGTCCAAAAGCATCGTCAAGAGCGCGACGCTGAGCCAGGTCTGCAGCGGCGAGAGCCGGCGCGCGCGCAACGCTACCGTTACGATGGCGAGTCCGTTGACGACGATGATCAAGGGCAGTGCAACGCTCTTGTAGACCGCACCGAAGTGGCCGCCGGCGACGATGAACACCGGCAGCCAATCGCGCGCGAGGAAGGTCGCCGCGAAAACCGCCGCGGCCACGAGCGCCGAGACCGCCAACACCAAGCCGAGGGCGCGCGAAATTTGCGCCCGCGGCACGGTCACGCGGTCGAGCGTCGGGTCCAGGAGATGCACGCCTGCGATCATGACCGGAAAGAGCAGATGCCACGCGACCCAAAGCCAGGCGGATATCTGCAAGTCGCCGCTGGTAAGCGTGCGCTCGCTGAAGACCCCCGGAAAGAAAACCAGATAGGGGATCGTCAATAGCCCCGAGACGATATAGGCCGCGGCGATCATCGCGAACGAAAGCCTGCCCGCCACGTAAAACTGGCTGAGCAGCAAGAACGCCGTGAGAAGCTCCGCGAAGGCCCAGATCGTCGCACAGATCGCGATGAACGGCTTGATCTGCGGCCCGGGTTGATCGCCCTGTGCGTACCCGAAGACGGTCACGACGATCAAGAGGGCGACCACGGAAAAGCCCGCGAGTCGCGAGCCGCGGCTCCAGCGCTCGACCCCAAGTTGGGGTATGGCCCGTCGTTCCACGGACCGCCCGGTAGCCGCCATACTACGTCGTTCGGCCTTCCGAACGCGGAAAGGCGTACTTCACGAAATTCGCGATCAACTGCGGCGCCGCGGAATCGAACCCCGCGTACGGCGGGAATCGAACCCGCTGTGATCTCGGTAAACGGCCGAGCTCTCAGCCGGAGAGGCTCGCGTGCACGTGAGGAAGGTGGACGAATCGAACGCCGATGAGGTACTAGCCCATCCTACGGTTTTCAAGACCGCTCGAGCACCGTTGCTCAGCACCTTCCAAGTTGTCGAAACCCGACCCGATCGTGTAAAAGACTACGGCTTTGCCAATTGGTGGGCGAGCTCGGATTCGAACCGAGAGTGCGCGTGGCGCGACGGGGTTACGGCCCGCCGTTCATTCCTATAGAACATCTCGCCCTTGGGCTGGCGCTCGCCGCACTTTGGCCGAGGGTGCGGCGCTCGAATCCGCGTCTCGAACTTTTCAAACTCGTGCGGTGGAACGACCGCGAATGAGGAGAGCGGCGAGATCGAATCGCACACCCGAAGGTGCCCTCGCTTTAGCAAAGCGCGACGGGCCGCCATGCCCGCATCGCTCTCCACGTATTACCTGCAAATTTCAAAGTTCGGTTTGCGTCACAGGCAGCGCTTCGACCACTTTGGCTTCGAGCACCACGGCAACAGCAAACTAAGGCTACTAAACGATGCAGCATTGGATATGAAGAAAGGGCCCCCGGCGTTCGCCGAGGGCCCTTCAAAACGAAGACAGCTCTGGCGTTTACGCTTTATCGACCATCCGACCGATGCTCGGATTGCACGAATACCCAAACAGACCGGGGACGCGCCCTGGTTGTTTAGGCATTGAGGAATCCATCGATCGGAGTAACATACCGCCGAAGCATAACCGCATCAGACTTTTTCGTCAAGCACGGCCGGCGATGTGTCCGTAGAGATGAAAGCGCCGGGCGGCGCGCCGGCCTGGCGCCACGATTCGAACGCGGAGACCCTTGAGTTAGGCATAGCCCCTACTTACGCTCCCGCCGGGCGTGCATGCGGCGACGGCCAGAGCGAATATGAGGGCACGGAACCTGAAGCGGCGGTTATTGGTGCGATATCGAGCAGACTCGTCCACGCGAAAGTGCTACGGTGATGTGATAGTGGTCGATACCTATTCCACTGGGGTGGAATGCTATCGTGGGAAATTCATGTGATCCATCCTGTTCGAAATGGGCGTGGCACGCCTTCGAATGTCCACTACGGTTGGACATCGAGGGTCCCGGAGCTGACTGGCGCAGCGCGGCGTTCACGACCAACAAGACCTGCGTGGAGGAGAGTTCCCGAGTTGGCTCCATGACGACTCCGGTATCGAGGCAGCAAAAAAATGGCATCAAGAGCCCGCGCTGTTGCGAAACCGGTCGTCATCCACACCAACGGGAATTCCGCGGGGCCCAGGACCGCTGACGTAGGGCCGGAGGAGCACTTGCTGCACCACCAGCAAAAATGGCGCGT
>Ga0302326_10032695_pt1 | contig 10356 bp, 10 predicted proteins | sample Palsa_T0_3_FD_202264 | JGI IMG/M metagenome (GOLD analysis project Ga0302326, IMG submission 202264) | Peat permafrost microbial communities from Stordalen Mire near Abisko, Sweden - Palsa_T0_3 | ecosystem: Environmental > Terrestrial > Soil > Palsa > Peat permafrost | place: Sweden: Abisko... | reverse complement strand
GTGGTCGCCCGATTCGAAGAAGCTGGCGGCCTACCACACACGACCCGGTTATGACCGGGAAGTGCACTACGTCGAGTCCTCGCCCAGCGATCAGCTGCAGCCGAAGCATACGACCATCGCTTACCGGAAGCCTGGGGACGCGCTCGATATTGCCTATCCCGCATTGTTCGATGTCGCGGGCAAGACCGAGATCGAGATCGATCGTGCGCTCTTTCCGAATCCGTTCTCGCTCAGCCCGCCGGTGTGGTGGAAGGACTGCCGCGGCTTTACTTTCGAATACAATCAGCGCGGCCATCAGGCCTACACGGTAATCGAGGTGGACGCGAACACGGGCAAAACGCGACCACTGATTGCTGAGGAAACCAAGACGTTCTTTTACTACAACAACCTCGGTCCAGGCCTTTCCGCCGGGCGTAAGTACCGGCATGACGTTAACGACGGCAAAGAGATTATCTGGGCATCCGAGCGCGATGGCTGGGAGCATCTTTACCTCTACGACGGCATCACCGGCAAGGTGAAGAATCAGATCACGAAGGGCAACTGGCTGGTGCGCAACGTCGACTTCGTGGACGACGAGAAGCGGCAGATCTGGTTCGAAGCCGGCGGCATGATTCCGGGACAGGATCCTTACTTTACCCAGTGGTACCGGATCAACTTCGACGGCGCCGGGCTCACACGGCTTACCGACGCGGACGGCACGCACTTGCTGACCTTCTCGAAGGACCGCAATTACTACGCGGACACGTGGCAGCGCGTCGATCTTCCGCCGGTTGCGCAGTTACGCCGCAGTCAGAATCAAAACGTCGTCATGAATCTGGACAAGGGAGATGCTTCGGCGCTTCTCGCGGCGGGCTTCCGATTTCCGGAGGTTTTCGCCGCGAAGGGACGCGACGGGCAGACCGACATCTGGGGCGTGATTATCCGACCCATGAACTTCGACGCTTCGAAAAAGTATCCGGTCATCGAGAACATCTATGCGGGTCCGCAGGGCTCGTTCGTTCCGAAGACTTTCAGCGCGGTTTCGGCCGATCAGGCGCTTGCGGAGCTGGGATTCATCGTGGTGCATATCGACGGCATGGGCACCAGCAACCGGTCCAAGGCGTTCCACGACGTGGCGTTCAAGAATCTGGGCGACGCGGGGTTTCCGGACCGGATTCTCTGGCATAAGGCCGTGGCGGCTAAGTACCCGTCGTATGACATCGCGCGGGTAGGTATCTTTGGCACTTCGGCAGGTGGGCAGAATTCGCTGGGCGGGATGTTGTTCCATCCGGGGTTCTACAAAGTTGTTGTGACCAACAGCGGCTGCCATGACAACCGTATGGACAAGATCTGGTGGAACGAACAGTGGATGAGCTGGCCCCTGGGTCCGCAGTATGCGGCTTCGTCGAACGTGGACAACGCTTACCGCCTGCAGGGCAAGGCGCTGATCGTCGTGGGCGAGATGGACACTAACGTGGACCCCGCATCGTCCATGCAGGTGGTGAATGCGCTGGTCAAGGCGCACAAGCACTTCGACATGCTGTTCATTCCGGGGCAGAACCACGGGGTGGCAATTCTGGGCACCGAACACTATCGCGACGACTACTTCGTGCATAATCTTCTCGGCGTGGAACCTCCCGACTGGAACCACGTATCTCTGCCCGCCGATTCGGCGAGCGGCGGGAACTGATCGATGCGACTACGCCGGCTTGCTAATTCCGCTTCTGCTTCCGGCGCAATCGCTGGGGGCAGGGACGTCGAGGAGGCAGCGGACGTGAGCGGGTTCGTCCATCAGTACAAGAACGTCGAGCGGGTCGCCGTCTTCGCCGAGCGTGGAGGGGATAAAGCCGAAGTCGAAGGGGAACATCATACCTTCGGGAAGCAGGCCGCCTGGTCTGAACAGGTTCGATTCGGGGTCATAGTCAAATTTGTTTCGCGGCCTTTGGGGGGTTCGATGATGGCTCTGCAATGGAGTTGTTTGGAGTCGAGTTTGTTGGCGAAAGACGTGAGGTCGGCCATGGTTGAAGTCTACAGCCATGGTGGAAAGTGGCAGAAAAACTGGTAGGCTGGAAGCGAATGTGCTCGCGATTTGCCATCATCGCCTTTCTGCTCGATATTGTTTTAGTTGCGCAGCAACCGGCTGCGCTGCCGCCGGGATTTACCGGCGATCCGCGGATTATTTCGGTGTTCAACCGGATCTCGCAGCAGACAGCGCGCTTGACGCCGATGCTGGCGGAAGTACATGCGCGGGACTGGGTAACGAAGGGCGCTTCGGAGACGTACGTGGCGCAGCTCGAATCGGCTCAGCAGCAGGTGAAAGCGGTGCAGACGGAGATGGGCGCGCTGGCGCAGCATCCGGACCACATGCAGGACTGCATGAAGGGGTTGTTCCGCGTACAGGCGCTGCATGGGTCTCTGGAATCTCTGATGGGCGGTCTGCGCCGGTATCAGAATTCGCCGATGGCGGATCTGATCGAATCGGTGGCGGCGGAAGATCAGAGCGATCTGGAGCAACTGCAGAGTTATATTCTGGATCTGGCGAATCAGAAAGAACAGGAGTTTCTGGTGGTCGATCACGAAGCGCAGCGTTGCCGCGCCAGCATTTCGCGCGAGCCCGCGCCCGGGAAAAAGAAGCCTGGATCGCAACCCTAAACCGGAAATTTTAATAATTAATGATAAGAGCTACAGCTTTTTATTGCAGTATCTGTGAGGAAGAATCGACGCGGATCTGCGCCAGTTGCACGAAAGACACGTGCGGAAATCATCTGTGCGAGAAGTGCGGATGCTGCAGCGATTGCTGCAGCTGCGAAGTAACCCTGGCGGCCGATGAACCGGAGAAGGTGGTTTTTGTGAGACAGACAACACCTTTGCCGCATCCGCATCCGATGCCTGACCCGGACCCCGCACCTGAACCGGAACCGATTCCTACGTTCCCGCCGCGGGACGTGTAGGGGAGACAGGCGGAACCGCCTGTCCTACCTTAACTTAGTTTGCCGGACCACGCCTGTTCGACGTGTTTGCGGGCAAATTCCAGATCTTTGGCGCATGCGCCGACCAAATTTTGCGGCGCATATTCGATCTGAACCGACATCGGTCCGGTGAAGCGCGCGGCGGCCAAAATTCCGAAGAATTTATCCCAATCGACCATTCCCTGGCCGAGAGGGCATTTCTGCATTTTCCAGTCTTCGCCGGTTTTCGTCCAGTAAAAATCCTGCAGTGAGACGGCCCGCAGGCGGGGAACGGCCATCCGCAGCGCGGTTTCCCAGCCGCCGAGGCCGCCTTCGGCCGTGGCTTCGGCGGGATCGAACATGTAGCCGATCCAGCGCGGATCCATCTCGCCGATGATGGACTGCGTGTCCCAAACGGCCTCGCCCACGTAGCCACCCGCGCGGTTGGGAAAGGTGGCGGCAATGCCGCAACGCTGAGCGATGACCAGGATCTGCGCGAGGTCGAAGCGCACCTGTTGGAGTCGCTGGCGTATATCGCCGTTTTCGCCATACTTCCAGAGGCCGAGGCGAAAGAGCGGAATCTGGGAGTGTCCTGTCAGATAAAGGACGGGGTAAGCTGTGGGGTCGGCGGGCGTGTTGATGGCGGTGGTGCCGATGGGGACTTCGAGATTGGAACCACGCACGCTTTCGAAGGCGCGGACGAGATCCACGTTGGTGATGCGGGGGTCGACGTGGCCGCCGATCATGACCGTGAGATCGATGCCTTCGTAGCCGATCTGCGCGGCCATATCGCCGATTTGCGCGTAGTGGATTTTCGGCATATTGCCGGAATACATGCACAGCATGGGCGCGGTGCGTTTGGGGGCCGAGTAGCCGAATTTCGGTTTGGTGGAGTCAGGTTCCTGCTGAGCGGCGGCGCACACGGTGGCGCTGAGTGCGGCTATGGCGGCGCGGCGTGTCATGCCCGGTCGTGTCATGCCTGGTCGTGTCATGCCTGGTCGTGTCATGCCTGGTCGTGTCATGCCTGGTCGTGTCATGCCTGGTCGTGTCATGCTTAAACCATCGTAGACCTTTTATCTCCTCGAAAGAACAGGCCGGGCGTAGTGGGGCATCGCGGGGCGCGATCCACGCATCCGGAGAACACGCTGGCCGCGTTCGAGCACGCGCGGCTTTGCGGGGCCGATTCGGTGGAACTCGACGTGGTGGTGACAACCGATGGCGTGCTGGCGGTAACGCACGACCCGGTGACCGGAGCTTTTGCGGATCTGACGCCGGATGTGCCGACGCTCGATCAGGTGCTGGCGACGGGCGCGGGAAACGACCTGATCTTCGATATTGAGGCTAAGGAGTGCGGGGTGCTGACGCCTGCACCGCACGATTACGCGCGGCTGATTCTGGATGCGATTGACCGGGCCGGAATGGCGGAACGAGTAGTGATTCGGTCGTTCGACCATTCGATTCTGCGGGCGGCTCACAGTCTGCGGCCGGAGATTCCGCGGGTGGCGCTGGTGGCGGAAAAGGCGCTCAACTGGGTGCGGATTTGCGAACGGGCTGAGGCGCAGTGCATTTCGCCATGGTACAAGCTGGTGTCGAAGGCGGCGGTGCGGCGGGCACACGAGGCGGGGCTGGCGGTGATGCCGTGGACGGTGAATAGACCGCGGAGTTGGGCTAGGATGGCGGAGTTGGGGGTGGACTGGATAATTACGGACGACCCGGCCGCTTTGGTGCGATATATCCGCGCCAGGGGACTGGAGCTTCACTAAGCCGGAACCGCCGGTCAGCTTCTCTTTTCTCCATATGACTGCGGTTCTGCGTGTTACATATGCAATATTGCGTATGTGGAAAAGGAGGCTATTGGCAAGCATTGTGGTGTGTGCTGAACCCGGCGGCTGGCAGCAGGCGAGCCGTTTTGCGGAGAAGGTGCTCGGCAATGCTGACCTGAAAAGTCTTGAAGACCTGCGCCTGCGGGTGCCGGTTCAACCCCTGCTCGTGTTCCTGACCGATACAGACCATCATCGTCTCCGCTCGCTTCCCGGGACTCTGCAGCTCGGTAAACTCGTCGGCGAGACGCGCCCCAATCGCACCCGGCAGCTGCGTGAACACTTCGGACTGACCCAAACGGAACTGGCTCGTGCTATTGGCGTCAGCCTGCGGACAGTGCAAAACCGTGAGCGGACCGGAACAGCTGGCAGTCCGCGTCAGCTCAGGGATCTCGATGAGTTGGCGACCGTTCTGAAGGAGTCGATCAAGGATTCGAATATTCCGGCCTCGCTACGATCCGAAAAACACGCCTTCGCGGAACAGCTTTCGATCGAACTTCTGAAAGAAGGGAAAGCTCGCGACGTCATCGGCGAATTTCGATGCCTTCAGGCCGGTGAATGAGTTTGACGCTTGGGCGTGCCGCGCGAAAACAGCTCACGGAGTCGATCGCGGGAGCTACTTCTCTCCATGGCGATTTCTTTCGATCCGTGGCATTCCGGTATTTTCACCCCGACGACGTAGTCAGCGGCGAGGGGACTCGATTGCACGGCGGCCGCTTTGTGCCACCGGGTGTGAGAGCTGTCTATGCGACTCTCGAAGAGTGGACGGACCGGGCACATCCTCCGCCCCTTCTGAATTCTGTCTCGCCGGAGACCGCGCCGCATGAAGTGGCGAGCCGCAAAAGCGCTTCGGGCAGTCGAAGCCAGATCAATTTCGGGGACTATCCTCGGATGACCTATGTCGTCTCCGTGGCGACGCGCCGGAATCTCGATCTTACCGTGGCGCTTCCAACGGAACTGGCAAACGTGGTTCGGATGTGTCTGCGAGGGTCGGGGTATTCTGTCTCGCAGGAATTGGCTGCGATTTGGATTTCGGCGGGTGTCGACAGTGTCATTTTTCCGTCTGCGACAGGCGGCTGCCGGACCATCGCGGTGTATCTCGAAAACGCGGGTGCTGGCAGCGTTGTCGTTCGCAATCGCGCCGAGGTTCTGGCGGCGCTCCGCCGCCCCCGTGTAGGAAAGCGCGGCCAGTAACTATTCGTGGGATCGCTCGGCGCCAGGTTCCCTGCGACTATCGCCGCCACCCATGCATATAGAATGGACATCCAGCAGGAGCCATTTCTCAAATGCAACCGATCAAACAGGTCCTCTTGTCGGTAGCCGCGGCGATAACCGTGATCGCACAAGGTCCCGGCCGAGGCATACTCGGCGCGACTCCACAGCAGACCGATGCATTAGCACGCATGAATTCTGACATCGCGTCCGAAGTGCAGAACCTCGCCGCGATGCGCTCCGCCATGACCGAAGCCGCCTTCGCTGTGCCGCGAGACGATCGGGCCATCCGCACGAAAGCCGCGGCCGTGCGCGAGGCGGAAATCGCGGTCGCAACAGCGCGCGCCCAGGCATTCGCAAAAATACAGTCGTCCGCGGATCGACTGTCCGCCAGCCAGACATCGGCGCTGGTCGCGGCGGGCGGCGGACGAGGAGGCGGCGGCCGGGCAGGCTCACCGCCCCGTGGCACGATACCCAAAGTTCGCGAGGCTCAGGTTACGGCCCTAACGAAGATGTCGACCGGCCTGATGCCCTTAACACGCGCACTCACCGCGGCGCGCTCGGCGATGGCCGCCGTGGCATTCACCGAACCGTTCCAACCAGACGCCCTCAGCGCTAAAGCCGCGGCGGTTGAAACCGCGGAACTCGCCGTGGCCATGGCGCGCGCGGACGCTCTGCAAAAAATCCAGGCCTCCGCCAACAAACTGGCTCCCGCACAGCTCGCGGCGTTTCTCGAAATGGGAGGATCGTTCGCCGGTGTTACCTTCACGCAACCGGACCCTTACAACTTCAACGACCATGAGGGATACATATCGTTGTTCGATGGCGTGAGCCTCAAGGGGTGGGACGGAAATCCTAAATTCTGGCGCGCGGAAGGCGGAGCGATTGTGGGCGAATCCACGCCGCAAAACCCCAGCGGCAACAGTTATATTGCCTATCGCGATCTGGTCGCCAAAGACTTCACGCTGAAGTTCGAGATCAAAGTGGAGGGCAGCGGCGGCAGCGGCCTGCAGTATCGAAGCAAAACCGGAATTCCATGGCTGTCGAACATCCCGGAAAACGTCACGGCCAACGTGGGACCGGTTAATCTGGCGTGGATGATGACCGGCCCGCAAGCAGACTTCTGGCCGTCGTCACGCGATTATACCGGGCAGTTCTATTCTGAAAATACACCCATGCGCATACAGGCATGGCGCGGCCAGGTGGTTGAGGGGGCCGGTCTCGCCAGAAAGCAGCTGATGGGCAACATCGGCGACCGTGAGGCTCTCGGCCGGCTGGTCAGGATGAACGACTGGAATGAATACATCGTGATTGCGCGCGGCGGAACTTTAATTCAGATCGTGAATGGCCAGTTAATGGCGGTAATGGTGGATGACGATCCCGAATCTTCGAATAATCAGCCGGGAATATTCGGTATTGAAATCGAGGCGACTACCAAGGTCTCCGTGCGTAATATCTGGGTTAAAAAGCTGAATTGATAAAGGGTGGCTCACAAATGAACAGGAATTTATGGATTACCGCGGTGGCCGGGCCGTGTTTGCTGGTCAACGCACTCCTCGCCCAGGCGCCACCGGCCGGTGGCGGACGGGGCCGGGGCGGCCGGGCCGGTGGCTTCACGCAGTTCACTCGTCCGCTGGCTTCGCAGGATGTGCTGGCGCGCGGCAAGGCGCTCTTCGACGCGAATTGCGCATCGTGCCACGCAGCGGATTTTCGCGGCACCGATAAAGGTGTGAACATTCTGCGCTCCGGCCCCGCTCTCGATGACAAGCACGGTGAACTGATCGCTCAGGTATTGGCGAAACACACACCTCCGGTCAATATGGTCGAGGCGGACACGGTGGCAACCGCCGAATACATCCACAGCATTCTGGCGACAACCGGAGGCCAGGGCAGCCCTCCCGGACGCAACCCAACCGGGCTTCAGTTGAACGTGCTTGTCGGCGACGCCAAGGCCGGCGAGGCTTACTTCGCGGCACACTGCGCGAGTTGCCATTCGGTCACGGGCGACCTGAAGGGTCTGGCTTCGCAGTATGACGACGATCCGAGAGGTCTCCAGGGCGCATGGGTATCCGGAACTAAGGCAGGCGTGTTCCGGGGAGGCCGCGGCGGAGGATTAGGCGCAGGCCAGCCGGCAACAGTGACGCTCGCGAGTGGCGAAAAAGTTCAGGGAACACTGGTGAAAAAGACCGATTTCCTGGTCGTGCTGACGCTGCCCGATGGAACGCGAAAGTCATGGGCTCGTGAAAATGAAATCCCCAAAGTCGAAATAACCGATCCGCAGGCCGCGCACAAAAAGATGGCCATTGAACTGGACGATCCCGAGAACAAGAACATGCACGACGTGACCGCCTATCTGGCGACGCTGAAATAAAGGGAAGCGAGAACTGAACGTGAAGAAATTACTTTTTGGCACATCTCTGATTGTTGGTACATCCCTGATTGCAGTTCCTTTTCTGCTTGCCCAGAGCGGCGGCCTCGAACCGACCGACATTCTGAAGCCTCTGAAAGACCAGTGGACCAGCTATTCGGGCGACATGAGCGGAAAGCGTTACAGCCTGCTGAAGCAGGTAGATACCAACACCGTGAAACACCTGAGCCTCGAATGGATGCAGACGGGCATCCAGTCGGGATGCGGACCCACCGGCGTCAGTACGACCCCTGCCGGTGCAGGCGGCGGTGGAGGCCGCGGCGCGCTGGCAGGTCCCGCGGCGCCGATTATTGTCGACGGCCTGGGCACTGGCGATGCCAATAACTGCGGTCCCGCCCGTTTTGGCGGCGGGGTTCTGTTCGTAAACGGCATCATTTACGCCTCCGCCCCGGATAATGTCTATGCTGTCGACGCGCGGGACGGCACGGTGCTGTGGCACTTTTACTGGAAGACACGCGGCGGCACCAGCCTTGCTACCCGCGGCCTGGCCATGTGGCACAACTACATCTACTTTGAGTTGCATGACGACTGGGCTGTGTGTCTCGATGCGAGGAACGGACACCTGGTCTGGAAGAAGGAGATTGCCAGCTTCGACCAGCAATACTTTTCTTCCAACGCCCCGATGGTGCTCGGTAATCACGTGATCATCGGAACGGGCAACGATATGGACTCTCCGGCCTTTCTCAAATCTATGGATCCCGAGACGGGCGAACTGCAATGGACGGTCTACTCGACGCCGCAAAACGTGGGTGAAGCAGGTCTCGACACCTGGACCAGCCTCGATGCTGCTCGTCATGGCGCCGGCAGCACTTGGATTCCGGGCTCTTACGATCCGGAGACACACCTATACCTGTACGGCACCGGCAATCCCACGCCTGCTTACACCGGGGGCCGTGGTGACGGCGACAATCTCTACACGTGCAGCCTGATCGCGCTGAATGTGGATACAGGCAAGATGGCATGGTATTACCAGACTTCGCCGCACGACACGCACGACTGGGATTCCACGGAGACTCCCGCTCTGGTCGACATGCCTTTCAACGGGCGTATGCGCAAGCTGGTGATCACGGCCACCCGCAACGGGTACTTCTATGTGCTGGATCGAGTCACCGGCGAGCATCTGCTGACGGCGAAGTTTGGCCTTGTCAACAACTGGGCATCGGGGATCGATCCCAACGCCAAACTGAATCTTGACGCGAAGGGTCAGCCGAAACGCAATCCGAGTAAGGACGCGACGATCGCGGGATCGCTCGTGAATAACGACGTGACTAACTATCCGCCACCTACCTTTTCGCCGGATACCGGCCTGTTCTATGTCCACGAACAGAACACGCTGCGCGTGTACTATCTGATGGACCCCGATCCACGAGGGTCAATGGGGCTGGGCGGTACGGGCGGCGCCGGGGCTGGTCTCAACTGGGGCACGTTCATTGACGCCATCGACTATAAGACTGGCAAGGTGGTGTGGCGCCATGAACTGCAGGGCGGCAGCGTGGGCCTGCTGACGACCGCGGGCGGCGTGTTGTTTTTCGGCAATGGACAGGATTTCGAGGCGCTGGACGCGAAGACAGGCAAGCCGCTCTGGCATTCCGGAATTGGCGCCTTGTCCAGTCCCCCCGAGACCTTCCTCCTGGACGGCAAGCAGCATGTTCTGGCCACAGGTGGCGGAGCGCTGTACATGTTCGTCCTGAATTAAGGTGCGACAGGCGGTTCCGCCTGTCGACGCTTCCCCGCGCAGAACCTCAGTTCTGCTATAAAATGCGCGTAACCCATGAAATTCGGTGTCAATACATTTATCTGGTCGGCGGACTTCAACGAATCGAACCTGGACCTTCTGCCTGAAATCAAAGCAGCCGGGTTCGACGGGATCGAAATGCCGATCTTCCGCCCCGCCGAATTTCCGGCGCAAGGCATACGGAAGGGCCTCGAAGCCCACGATCTCGAATGCTCCGTTTGCTCGGTGATGCTG
>Ga0302326_10032693_pt1 | contig 10357 bp, 5 predicted proteins | sample Palsa_T0_3_FD_202264 | JGI IMG/M metagenome (GOLD analysis project Ga0302326, IMG submission 202264) | Peat permafrost microbial communities from Stordalen Mire near Abisko, Sweden - Palsa_T0_3 | ecosystem: Environmental > Terrestrial > Soil > Palsa > Peat permafrost | place: Sweden: Abisko... | reverse complement strand
GCGGTCGCCGACGAAGGTTTGATAACCGTTAGGCATGCGGGCGATAAACTCATCCGCATTGGCCAGCTTGGCGGCCTCGATAATCTCTTCGTTGGTTGCGTCTACGCGACCGTACGCAATGTTATCTCGCACCGTTCCGCGAAAGAGCACGGTCTCCTGCAGCACATAGGCGATCTGATCGCGCAAGGCCTGCAGACGGTAGTCACGAACATCCACTCCGTCGACGAGAACTTTGCCTGCGCTGGGGTCGTAAAACCGGGGAATCAGGCTCATGATGGTAGATTTGCCGCCGCCGGTTGGCCCGACCACCCCGATGATCTGCCCGGCCTTGACGGTGAACGATACATCGCGCAGCACCGGCGAGCCGGCATCGTAGGCGAAGGCTACGTGGTCGAAGACGATGTCGCCGCGAATTTTTTGTTCAAGAGCGTTCGGGTTCTCCGGGAGGATGGCATCGGCATCGAGGATGGTTTGAATGCGTTCCACCGCGACCGCGGTTTGCGCAATGGAGTTGTTCATGCTGGCAAGGTCTTTCACCGGTTTGAAAAAAGAACCAAGATAGGACAGGAAAACAGTCAACTCACCGGCCGTCATTGCGCCGCTAAGGATTAAGAGGGAGCCACGCCAGAGGACGAAGGCAACGCAAAAGGAGACGATGATGTTGACGATCGGAGAGAGCAGCGCCTTGACTTGGCGCGCTTTGAGCGCGGCCGCCACGGTCGCCTGGCTGACCACAGCGAGTTCCTGCTGTTCAAACTCCTGCCTGCCGAAGGCGGTGACCACGCGGATGGATTCGAGATCCTGCTGAACGACGGCGACGATGTTGCTCTGCTGCTTGCGTACTTCGTGGGTGTTTTTCTTGACCGCTTTCTTAAACCTGGAGGCCAGTAGAAGGAGCAGAGGAGTAATGCCGATGGCGACCAGGGTGAAGTCCCAATTCAGAAAGAACATCACCACGATCATGCCCAGGATGGTGAACATGTCCACCAGGATGCCGAGGGTGGCGGAGGAAGCAAAATTTTGGATGGTGAGAACGTCGGCGGTGATGGTGCTGAGCAGCACACCGGACTGATGGGTGTCGTAATAACGCAGCGATAGATACTGAAGGTGATGGTAGGTCCGCATGCGCAAATCGTTGGCCACCCACTGTCCCACGCTCTCAGTGAAATAGTTGGCCAGATACGACGCAGCCGCGTTCAAAATGGCGATCACGATCACCGCAATGCCGGCAATTACAGCAAGGTGCATGCGGTGGGCATGGGTCAGCAAGGGCTTCATCAACCCGGCTAGCCAGGGGTCGAGCTTGCGGCCAACGACCACGTTGTCGATGACGATCTTGAGCGGCCAGGGTGCGGCCAGCGTCATGAGACTCTGAACCAGCATGGCCGCCAGGATCATGGCCAGGCTGCCCCGGTAGGGGTGGAGCAGGTCCCAAATGAGGCCCATCATGCCGGGGCCTTTCGGGGTTGTTACGTCGTCCTGTTGGTCTGTGGGCCCGTCAACCATCGCGGTATACCTGCGGCGAAGAGGATTGGGATTACTTTACCTCAAACGATGGGGGCCTCCGGCACAGGTTCCAGGTTTTGGGGGACGCCGAGCCGTCACTTTGGTTCGGGCAGGTTGATCTTTCGCCGAAGGTCGTGGAACCTGGGGTCTGGAAACGGCCGAGGTGCTGAATATTTCTCCGCAGAGTGTGATGCGCGACTGGAAGATGGCCAAGTCTTGGCTTTTAGCTGAGTTGGCACGATGAATTTGTTGGTTGCCTCCCACGTAACATAAGTTCGATATCATCTAGGTTGTTTTGGGAGCGCACCGCATGTCCAATATTCTCGAACGTATCCCGGCCGGCCAGAAGGTGGGAATCGCTTTTTCCGGCGGCCTCGATACGAGCGCTGCTCTTCACTGGATGAAGCTGAAGGGCGCGCTGCCTTATGCCTATACCGCCAATCTGGGACAGCCGGATGAGTCAGATTATGAGCAGATTCCACGGAAAGCGCTCGAATACGGCGCGGTCAAGGCTCGCCTGATCGACTGCCGCGCACAACTGGTGCGGGAAGGATTGGGCGCACTGCAAAGCGGCGCCTTCCACATTTCGACCGCAGGGGTGACGTATTTCAATACCACTCCGCTGGGCCGTGCTGTGACCGGAACCATGCTGGTGAACGCCATGAAAGAAGATGACGTCAGCATCTGGGGCGACGGGAGCACGTTCAAGGGCAACGATATCGAACGGTTCTACCGCTACGGTCTTCTGGTGAATCCCGACTTGAAGATCTACAAGCCGTGGCTCGATGACGCTTTTATTCACGAGCTCGGCGGCCGCGCAGAGATGTCGGAATTTATGCGTGCAGCGGGCTTCGATTACAAGATGTCGGCGGAGAAAGCTTACTCTACGGACTCAAATCTGCTGGGCGCAACACACGAGGCGAAGGACCTCGAACAGCTGAATAGCAGCATGAAGATCGTGGAGCCGATCATGGGAACGGCGTTCTGGCGCGACGATGTCGCGGTCAAGCACGAAGAAGTGAGCGTGAGATTCGAAGAGGGGTGGCCGGTGGCGCTGAACGGCGTTGAATTCACATCTCCGCTGGAGCTGGTGCTCGAGGCCAACCGGATCGGCGGCCGCCATGGGCTAGGCATGAGCGACCAGATCGAAAATCGGATCATTGAAGCCAAGAGCCGTGGAATCTATGAAGCGCCAGGGTTGGCGCTGCTCTACATCGGGTATGAACGGTTGATCACCGGCATACATAATGAAGACACGATTGAGCAATATCGCGAGAACGGCAGGAAGCTGGGCCGCTTGTTGTATCAGGGACGGTGGTTCGATTCCCAGGCCATTATGCTTCGGGAAAGCGCGCAGCGATGGGTGGCGAAGCCTATTTCCGGCGAAGTAACAGTCGAGTTGCGTAGAGGAAACGACTACTCGATCCTGAATACAGTGTCGCCCAATCTCACGTTCAAACCTGAACGTTTGACTATGGAGAAGGGCGAATCGGCTTTTTCTCCCCGGGATCGCATCGGGCAGCTCACGATGAGGAACTTGGACATCACCGATACACGGGAGAAGCTGATTACCTACGCACAAACCGGTCTGCTCACGATGAGCAGCGGAACGAAGATGCCGCAACTGAACAGCGGCGACGACAAAGAGTAGACGATCGGTCAAGGACTGAACGGCACTGTCCGGGTGCCCCATGTTCGCGCCAGCGTACGTAGGCCGATTATGATTTCTTCAAATGCTTTCGCTAAACGAGTAGAAGCCATCGATGGGCTTCGCCGTCTTTTTCGGCCCACGTACGCTGGCGCGAACATGGGGCACCCGGACAGTGCCGTTTGGTCCTTTGGTCACTCGGCGCTGGCGATCAGGTGGTAGATTTGGGCTCCGTATTTTTCTACGGTGCCCATGCCTATGCCGGGCACAGCCAGCAAGGCTGAGTCGGTCCTGGGACAGCTGCTGGCAATGTTGCGCAAGGTGCGATCGCCGAAGATGCGAAAGGCGGGCATGTTTCTGCGCTTCGCTTCGGTCAATCGCCAGGCTCGCAGGGCCTGCTCAAGTCGAGCCTGCCGCTCCGGCGGAACCTCGGCTGATTTTGCCGGCGCGGCTTGTGCCAGCCGAGGGGAATCAGCGAGATGCTTCTTGCGCTTAGCAGTGACTCCAGGCGCGGCCGCATCTCTCATCACCAAAGCTTGGCTCTCGTGAAAAGTTTGCCCGGCGGGCAAAATGCTGACGTTGCGATAAGGGATCCGCTTGCCCTGTGTTTCAAAAACGGCGTCGGTAAAGGCGATCAAATCCGCCCGCGCCATGGCTCCCAGCACTTCTTCGAAGTTGTCCCGGCTCATTTCATTATCAGGGTAGAGGTCGGTATGCAGTTTTCCCGTGGAGCGGGCGGGAATCGAGCGCAGCTTTTGCAGAACCCGGCTGCAGGCTTTCCGCTCGGCGTGCGTAGGGTCGCGGAAGCGTTGCGCAACGCAATTGGCAGGCAGGCAAAAATCGCACATTCCACAGGCGCTGTCGCTGTCTGAGGTGTCTCCGAAGTGACGCACCAGTGACTTCATGCGGCATTGATGGCTCTCCGCGAAGCGGATGATTTCCTCGAGCTGATCCTTCTTCTGGTCCGCTTGCGCGCTGTAAGACGCTCGCCAACCGTCGATCCCGATACTTACGTTTTCGGCAAAGTCCACCACTGCGCCTTTGTGGATCCACAACTTTTCGAGAGCCTTGTCGAAGATATCCTCTTCCATCTTGGCCAGCTTGCGTACTTCCTCCTTGTTTTGCGGCTGGTCCGTAAGCTTTTCGAAGATGCGGTCGAGCAGGGCAACAGGAGGATAGTCGCGGCCGAAGAAGAAGTCGTGGGTATGACGGTCCGCATAGGAGTACATGAGGATGGCGCGGCTGGGCTTACCATCCCGGCCCGCGCGGCCAATCTCCTGGTAGTACCCTTCCAGGCTACCCGGGGCAGCGGTGTGAATCACGGTGCGGACATCAGCTTTGTCGATACCCATGCCAAAGGCAGTGGTGGCGACCATCACATCCAGCTTTCCTGACATGAATTCTTCCTGCACCCGCCGCCGGCGTTGCGCATCGAGCCCGGCATGATAGCCGGCGACCCGAAATTCGCCGCGCCATTCGGAGGACAGAGCCTCCGCCTGTTTGCGGGTGGGGGTGTAGACAATAGCAGGACGATTGGCGGCTTCGAGCAGGATCGCTCGCGCCAATTGGGCCCGATTGGAGGGGACCGCTTCGACAATCTCGATGCCGATGTTTTCACGGCGAAACCCGTGGATGAAGTGCTTGACGGTGTTTAGCCCCAGCTGGGAGGCAATGTCCTTCTGCACCTGCGGGGTCGCGGTGGCGGTAAGGGCCAGCGCCGGGGCCGGACGGAAACTCGGCAGATATTGGCCGAGCATGCGGTAATCAGGGCGAAAGTCGTGTCCCCATTGCGAGATGCAGTGCGCCTCGTCGATGGCAATGAGCGACGGCTTGCGCTTGGCCAACAGCTCAGGAAAGCCGGGTACGCGCAGCCGTTCGGGCGCGATAAAGAGGAACTGCAGGTTTCCCTTTACGTAGTCAATGCAGGCTTGGCGAGAGCTCTCACGATCACGGCCGGAGTGGATGCACTCAGCGGCTAATCCAAGATCCTTCAGCTTGCGCACCTGGTCGTCCATCAACGCGATGAGCGGACTGATCACCAAAGTGGTTCCTCCGCGCGCCAACCCCGGCAACTGGTAGCAGAGAGACTTGCCCGACCCTGTGGGCATGACCAGCAGCGCATCTTCTCCCGCAGTCACCGCGCGGCATACCGCCTCCTGGTTAGGGCGGAAGCTCGAAAAACCAAAGACGCTTTGCAGCAGCTCGCCGAGGCTCGCATCGCTGGGGATCGCCTTTGGAGGTGTGGGCTCGGGCGCGGCGGGAGGCGGAGTTTGACTTACCCGGCCCACCACTGAGCGCACGTACTCACTGATGCGCTCGAGGAAGGGATCGAGTTGTGCCTCGCCTTTCTGGATGCGGTTGAGGAAGGCTTCCCATTGGCCGGTCATGGCCGGACTTTTGACTTCAGGATGCACCACCTCAATGAGGTGGATTCCTTTGTCGGTCGCTTCGAGGCTCTTGCCGGTTCGGGTGACGTAGCCGCGCTTGAGCAGCACCTCGATGATGGCTGCCCGGGTGGCCGGGGTGCCCAGACCGGTTTCCTTCATGGCGTCGGATAATTCCTTCTCGTCGAGGGTCCGGCCGGCGGTTTCCATCGCGGTGAGGATGGTAGCGTCGGTAAAGCGCTGCGGCGGCCGGGTCTTCTTTTTTTGCGCTTCGATGTTGGTCAGGGTTTGGGGCTGTCCCTGGGCGAGCGTTGCCGGGAGCAACGGCGCGGCGGGCTCGGCATCTTTCCTCTGCCGGCGCGCTTCGACCCCGGCATCGAGGATTTTCCAACCGACTTGCCGCTCTACGGTTCCTGTGGTGCGATAGTGGTCAACTACAGGTTCCGCTTGCGTGCGGATGGCGGTGATCACCGTGGTCACTTCCTGCAGGTGGTCCTGATGCCACAACATGAGCAGGCGGCGGCAGACCAGGTCGTAGAGTTTGTTTTCTTCGGGAGAGAGCCGGTCCGGTTGGAGCTTCACCGTGGTCGGAATGATGGCGTGATGGTCGCTGACCTTGCTGTCATCGACATAACGCTTGCCCAGGGCGCGCTCCCCTGTTCCTGGGGCAAGTTTGTTTTCATACGGGCCGGCAATGGCAGCCACAATTCGAGGTAGGGTCTCGGCAATGTCGGTCGAGAGATGTCGGCTGTCCGTCCGCGGATAGCTGATCAGCTTGTGCTGCTCATAAAGGGCCTGGGCCAGATCGAGGGTCTTCTGCGCGCTGAAGCCGTATAGTCGGTTGGCGTGGCGTTGCAGTTCTGTCAGGTCATAGAGCAGGGGTGGCGGCGTACGCACGGTCTCTGCGCTGAGCGTCTCGATGGCGGCTTGGCCGGCCTTTGCCCGGGCCATAATCTGACCCGCTTCTTGGCCATCGGCCGGCAATCGACTGCTTTCGTTGTTCTTGACTTGGGGACGAAACCAGGTTCCTTTGTAGGTTTCGGTTGATTGGGGGGGCTGGAAGGTGGCGACTACTTCCAGATAATCCTCGGGCACGAAGCTGCGCAGGGTGAGCTCGCGCTCGACGATCATGGCCAGGGTCGGGGTCTGCACGCGGCCCACGGAAAGCTCTTCGTTATAGACGATCGAATAGGCGCGCGATAGGTTCATGCCCACCAGCCAATCGGCGCGGCTGCGACCACAGGCTGCATCGGCCAGACCGTCGTAATCGCTGCCAGGACGAAGGCTGGAGAAGCCTTTGCGGATGGCATCCGGGGTCAGGGAGGAGATCCAAAGTCTGCTGAAAGGTTTATCGCTTTTGGCCGCTTCGTAGATGTAGCGGAAAATCAGTTCTCCTTCGCGCCCGGCATCGGTCGCGCACACAATACGCGAGATTCGCGGAGACACGAGGATCTTTTGCACCACCTCGAATTGCTCTTTGCTGCGCTCGTAGACGACGAGCGGCCATTGCTGGGGCAGGATGGGCAGGGATTCCAGCCGCCATTGCTTCCAGGCGGGATTCATCTGGTGCGGCTCGGCGAGCGACACCAGGTGCCCGATGGCCCAGGTGACCACATAGCCGTTGCCCTGCAGGTAGCCCTGGCCCCGCTTATCAGCCCCGAGTACGCGGGCAATGTCTCGCGCCACCGAAGGCTTTTCCGCCACGACGGCGATGGTCCCGGATTCACTCGCCTGCATGATGTGTTCCAGTTTAAATGCTCACCCGTCCTCAATCAGATCCCTCCCCTTTAATAGCAATATGAGAAATGCTTTAATCAACTGTGGACGTTTCCCTCGGTCAGATACAACAAGCAGAACAACGCATTCGCAACTTTATCTACTTCTCTCCCTGCCAACTCTCGGCCGCCCTCTCCGAAATGACCGGCCAGCAGGTTTATCTGAAGCTGGATAATCTGCAACGTACCGGAGCGTTCAAAGAGCGCGGCGCGCTTAACCGGATTTTGCTGCTGAACGAGGACGAGAAGCGGCGCGGCGTGATTGCTGCGAGCGCGGGAAACCATGCCCAGGCCGTGGCATTCCACGCCACCCAACGCGGTGTGGTGGCGCGCATTGTCATGCCGCTTATGACCCCGCTGGTAAAGATCTCGGCGACGCGTGGGTTCGGGGCCGAGGTGGTACTACACGGGGCGAATTACGATGAGGCGTACGAGGAAGCGCTGCGGATTTGCGCCCTGGAAGGGCTGACGTTTCTGCATCCTTTCGATGACGCCGCGGTCATCAATGGCCAAGGGACGATCGGCCTCGAGCTGTTGGAGCAGGTGCAAGGCCTTGAGGCGGTGGTGGTGCCCATTGGCGGCGGGGGCTTGATCAGCGGCGTGGCCTGCGCCTTGAAAGAAAGCAACCCGGCCATTCGCGTGGTGGGAGTACAGACGGAGCGGCTTCCCTCCATGCTGCGCGCCATCGAAAACGGCGGCCCGATCACGCTTCACGCAGAAGCGACCATCGCCGATGGTATCGCGGTTCGCCGCGCCGGCGACCTCACCGTTCCCCTGGTGGAACAGTTTGTCGACGAAATTGTCACTGTCGATGAAGAGGAGATTGCGAATGCCATCATGGTGCTGCTGGAGAGAGAAAAGACCCTCGCCGAAGGAGCAGGCGCAGTAGCGCTGGCGGCCCTGCTGCAGAAGAAGACGTCGCTCAAGGGGGAACGCACCGCGGTACTGGTGTGCGGGGGCAACATCGATGTAAGTCTGCTGGCCCGGATTATCGAACGCGGCCTGGTGAAGGACGGACGGCGGGTTCGCATTCGCGTTCATCTTGCCGACCGGCCGGGAGCGCTTCATCACTTGACGAAGATCCTTGCCGACCAGCGGGCAAATATCGTCGAGACTCTCCATAATCGTGCTTATTACGGGGTCAATTTGGGCGATACGGTGATTGACATCACACTCGAAACGCGAGGCGCGGCGCACATTACCGCGATTGGGGATGCACTGGTCGTCGAGGGCTATCGATATGAGCGTATCCAGTAAACCGATGCAAGAGTTTCTAAGATTGAAACGGCTGCCGCCGTATGTGTTCAACATCACCGGCGAGCTCAAGGCCGCGGCGCGGGCGCGCGGAGAGGACATTATCGACTTCGGCATGGGCAACCCCGACGGGGCCACGCCCAAGCACATCGTGGACAAGATGATTGAAGCGGCGGGCAAGACTGCGACCCATCGCTACTCCTTGTCGAAGGGGATTCCGCGGCTGCGCAAAGCGATTTGCAACTGGTACTTCAAGCGTTATGGGGTGGAGCTGGATGCGCTGACGGAGGCGATTGTCACCATTGGCTCCAAGGAGGGCATCGCGCACCTGTGCCTGGCGACGCTCGATCGCGGCGACGTGGTGGCGGTGCCGAGCCCCAGCTATCCCATCCATATCTATGGTCCGGTGATTGCCGGAGCCAATGTACGCGCCATCCCGGTGCATAGCACGGATGAGTTTCTGGCGGAGCTGGAGCATTCGGTTCCGCTGATGTATCCGCGGCCCAAGATGTTGATCTTGAATTTTCCTGCTAATCCTACGACGCAATGCGTCGATCTGGCATTTTTTGAGCGCGTGGTCGCGCTGTGCAAGGAGTTTCAAATCTACCTGGTGCACGATCTGGCCTACGCGGATATTGTTTTCGATGGATATCGTGCGCCATCGATCCTGCAGGTGCCGGGGGCGAAGGAGATCGCGGTTGAGTTTTTCACCTTGTCGAAGAGCTACAACATGCCCGGCTGGCGCGTCGGTTTCATGGTGGGCAATGCGGAATTGGTGGCCGCGTTGGGGCGGCTTAAGAGTTATTTCGACTATGGCACGTTTACGCCAATCCAGGTGGCTTCGATTCTTGCCCTGGAGGGGCCGCAGGAGTGTGTCCAGGAAATTTGCGACACCTACCGCAAGCGGCGGGATGTGTTGGTAAAAGGGCTCAATCAATTGAACTGGCAAGTCGCTATGCCGAAGGCCACGATGTTCGTATGGGCCTCGATTCCGGAGCGTTATAAAGCGATGGGTTCGCTCGAGTTTTCAAAGAAGATGCTGACCGAGGCCAAGGTCGCGGTCAGCCCGGGTGTCGGTTTTGGCGAATATGGAGACGAGCATGTGCGCTTCTCTCTGATTGAGAACGAGGAGCGAACACGCCAGGCATTGCGGGGCATCAAGCAGATGTTTATGCAGGAGAGCTAGGCTTTAAGAGCTTCACCAGTGCAAGCGGGATGGTCGCATTGGCAAGCTAGCTCGGTCATGCCCTTTGCGTCTTCACAGACTTCGCTGCAGTATTTTTGCTTGTCCGGGGGGATACAGCTACAGGCGGGGTGTGCGCACTTCTTTACGTCGGCCATTGGTTCTCCTTTGGTTGGCTGCCCAACACGTTGGTATGATGCCGTCCGCGCGTAATGGATACGCTATCGGGATCAGAAATGTGTGGGCCAGCGCCGAGAACCGTGAAGCAGGGCGAGAACGCGAACTGTCGCGCCTCTTAGGCGGTAGGCAACGATATAAGGTGTGCCTGGAATGACCAGTTCGCGCGTGTGGCTGATCCGGCCGGTACGGCCCATTTCCGGAAAATTAACGAGCTGATTAACGGCTCGCAAGATCATGTCCACTTGCCTGTCTGCCGCAGAAGGATTTTCCTCGGCGAGGAAGTCATGTGCAGACACAAGCTGTTCAGTAGCTTTCTTGGTCCATCGTATTCCAATCAATTGTGTTTTGTGCGCTTACTGATCAGGTCGGCTACCATTTTCACCACTGTTTCGTGGTCCACTACATCTCCTGCATCGTCCTGCCGGAT
>Ga0302326_10032692_pt1 | contig 10357 bp, 11 predicted proteins | sample Palsa_T0_3_FD_202264 | JGI IMG/M metagenome (GOLD analysis project Ga0302326, IMG submission 202264) | Peat permafrost microbial communities from Stordalen Mire near Abisko, Sweden - Palsa_T0_3 | ecosystem: Environmental > Terrestrial > Soil > Palsa > Peat permafrost | place: Sweden: Abisko... | reverse complement strand
CGAGGGCCTTCAGGAAACGGGTGCGTGCCTCGCTGATCGGCGTCTCGTTTGCGACGGACCAGACGATGACGCTCGCCCTGTTGCGGTCGCGGACAATGAGGTCGGTCAGCTGGGCCTGGGCGTTTCTCAAGGTGCCTGGATTTTCCCACTGGATCGTCCAGTACACCGGAACCTCTTCCCACAGCATCAGGCCGAGCACGTCCGCCACCCGAGCCATGTGCTCGTTGTGGGGATAATGCGCGAGCCTGACGAAGTTGCAGTTCAGCTCCTTGGCCCAACCCAGCAGCAGGCGCGCATCCTTCTCCGAATAGGCCCTGCCGCCCCGAAGCGGGTTTTCCTCATGGAGCGAGACGCCCCGAAGGAACACCGGATCTCCGTTCAAGAGGATATCGGTCCCCTTCACCTCAATTGTCCGGAAACCGATCCTGTCGGACACCCGGTCCGTCGCGGCCTCGATGTCGACCCGGTACAGCCGGGGATGCCCGGGGGCCCAGAGCTTGAGCCCGGGAGCCGCAAATTGGACCCGGGCCCCGCCAGCATCATCCGTGTCCGCCTCTGCCGTGAGATTCGACTCGGGTATCGTGAAGATGACGTGCTGGCGCAATCTTGCGCCATCGAGCTGCACCGAAGCCTCGATCACGTCGCGCGAACCCTTCTTCAGCTGCACGCGGTAGTCGCGGACAAAGGTGGGTGCCGTCTCGACCAGGCGGACATCCCGCGTGAGGCCGCCGTAATTCCACCAATCGGTGTTGATTGTCGGAACCGCCTCGAGGTGACGCTGGTTGTCGACGCGGACCACAAGAGAGTTTCCAGCCGCGCTCAGGAGGCCGGTCACCTCGAACTCGAACGGCGTGAACCCGCCTATGTGCTGGCCGAGCTTCTTTCCGTTCAGGTAGACATCGGCCTGGTAGTTCGCCGCGCCGAAGTAAAGGAACAGCCTGCGGTCCGCAGACGTGGGGCGGTAGTCGAAGCGCCGCCTGTACCAAACCGTGCCCTCGTAGTAGAAAAGCTTCTCGTCCTGAGAGTTCCAATCGCCCGGGACGTCTAGCGTGGGGCTCGTGTCGAAGTTATACTCGACCAGCTCGGTCTTGTCCGCGGGCTGCCGGTCGAGGAAATAGCCTCCCGTGGGGTGCGGCGACGCGTCGTACGGCTGGTGCCTGTAATCATAATACCCGTTCTCGTAGGGATCGACAATGACGTGCCACTTGCCGTTCAGGTCGAGTCCTGGGCGTGCATAAGCGTTCAGCATGGGGGAATTCGCGCGCAGCGGGATTGCGAGTGTGCAGCACAAGAGTGCCAGTCGGGCCAGGGGTAATGGACACGATACCATCCCCGCCACTTTGCCCCGGACTTCCGCCAATGCAATTGATTGTGGTGGTCAATGGCCCGCCTCCCAGGGCTGCGCGCGCAGTCATTTCGATCTTCGCTTCGATAACGCCTCAAAGCCGGAGACGACATCGAAGAGCTCCTCGTCGATGGACTCCTGGCGAATGCGGTGAAAGGTACGGCTTAGATCCTCCAGGATTTCAGCAATGTTCTTCTCCGCCCGCTGCATCGCCGCTAGCCGGCTCGCATTTTCGCTGGCCAGTGACTCCGCGCATGCCTGGAAGAGCAGGACAAAGAGATATCCCCGGATGAACGCCGGGAGCGCCGGCTGGCTGCCCTCAATCACCTCGGGCAGGCTCTTCGTCGGCCAGGGCAGCGTGGCGAGGCTTCTTTGCCAGACTCGGTCCAATGGCAGCAGCCGCCGCGTGACCGGCTCATATACGGCTCCGGACCCAGGCCGGTTGTGGAAGAGATAGACTTCCTGCACCTCTCCTCGCTCACGGGCGCCCTCGATCTCGATCAGGATCTGGTCGATGAGCGGCGTTATGCCGTAGACCGAGGTCGGAATGGAAAGAAGGGCCGCCCGGACGGGCCCGGCGTCCGCCAGGAGTCCCTGGATGCGTTCGCCGACCGCCCAGATTTTCTTCGTTTTTCCGGGCACCCTCTTCAGCTCGCGGGTGGCGAAATCCACAAGCGTTTCGTTGAATTGGCCGACAAGCCCCTGATCCGAGCCGAATATCACCGCACCAACCGGCCCCCCGTCACGGGATTTGCTGGCCGCGGGGGCGCGAACCAGGCCCCCCCGGCGCAAGCACGCGGCCAACCCCAACTCAACCGTCCGATAGTAGTGGTCCAGCGACTCGACCGCCTTCTCATACTGCCCGATGCTTGAGGCGGCCAGCGCCTTCATCGAGCGGACGACACCGTTCAGGTCGCCTGCGCCTACGATTTTCCGACGCAGACTCTCCGTTGTGCCGCTCATCGCGCCGCCTTGGCAGCCGGCTTCGGCTCGGGTTGGGGTTGGAACGGGGCGAGCGCCCGGTTCGCAACCTCAAGTATGCCCTTTCGGTCGGGGTCGCTCAGTTTTTCTGCCGTTGCGAGCCGCCCAGCGACATCAGCCGGAATGCCGGCAGCAGCGACCCGCAGGGCCTTTTCGGCATCGGCCATCTTGTCGAGCGGCACGGGATCGAAGAGTCCCGCGGTAAGGGCCAGAAGCACCGCGATCTGCTCGAGCATCGAAACAGGCTGGGATTCCGGCTGCTTGATGCAGGCGCGGATGCGCCGCCCATGATCGATGATCCGGCGGGTGGATTCATCGAGGCGGGTCCCAAACCTAGCGAATGTCTCCAATTCCTCGAACTGCGAATAGGCGAGCTTCAGGTCGCCGGCCACGGACCGGTAGGCCGCCCGCTGGGCCGCGCCGCCCACCCGGGAGACGGACTTGCCGACGTCCACCGCTGGAAGAATCCCGAGTTCGAAGAGGGTGGGCGAAAGGTATATCTGCCCGTCCGTGATGGAGATCAGGTTTGTCGGGATATAGGCGGAGATGTCCTGCGCGTCGGTCTCGATGATGGGAAGTGCGGTGAGAGAGCCGCCTCCGCGCTCCTTGCGCAGGTGCGTCGCCCGTTCCAGCAGCCGCGAATGGATATAGAAGATGTCGCCCGGGAAGGCCTCGCGGCCGGGCGGGCGGCGCAGAAGCAGGGAAAGCTCGCGGTAGCAGCGGGCGTGGTGCGTCAGGTCGTCATAGACAATGAGGACATCGCGGCCCGCCTCCATGAAATGCTCCGCGATGCTCGTCGCGGCGTAGGGCGTGATGTAGGCGAGTCCCGGCGCGTCGTTTCCCTCGGCGACAACGACGACCGTGTAGTCCAAAGCGCCTTTTTCCCTGAGGTTGGCCACGACTTTGGCGACGGAAGAGGCCCGCTGGCCGATTGCACAATAGACGCAGACGACGTTCTTGCCGCGCTGATTCAGGATGGCGTCGACCGCAATCGCCGTCTTTCCGGTCTGGCGGTCGCCAAGGATCAGTTCGCGCTGGCCGAGGCCGATGGGAATGAGCGCATCGATGACCTTGAGTCCCGTTTGGAGGGGAACCGTGACGGGCGAGCGGTCCATGATGGGCGGCGCCGGGCGTTCCACGGGAAGGCGGCCCTCTGAAGCCACGGGACCCCTGCCGTCGAGCGGCGCGCCCAGCGGGTCGACGACCCGGCCAAGAAGGCCGCCTCCCACCGCCACGTCCATGACGCGCCCGGTGCGCTCGACCTCGTCGCCCGCATGCAGGTCCTCATATTCTCCCAGCAGGATCACGCCAACCTCGTCCGCATCCACGTTGAATGCGATGCCCAGGACGCCTCCCGGAAACCGCACCAATTCCTCATAGCCCACGCCGGGGAGACCCGAGACGGTGGCGATTCCTGTGGAGACGTTCGTGACTATCCCCACCTCGCGGGGCGCCAGCTGCGGCGAATAGGCTTCCCGGCACTGGCGCAGCCCCGCAAAGGCGCGATCGAGGCCGCTCTGCAGGACACCGGGCGGCGCGCTCATAGGGCCTTGGCTAGGCGACCGACCTGAGCGCGGGCACGTCCTCGTGGGCGGGCTGTGGAGCGACATCGGCCGCAGCGGATTGGGCATCAAGGAGCGCATCAAACTTCTGCTCGAGTGACGCGAGGTAGTCCCCGATGTTCCAGGCGACCTTCTGCCCGTTGGCTGTAAGCTCGATCCCGCAGACTGCGTCCTTCGCCGTCTCGAATCGGACCCGAATCTCGGCAGAGAAATCCTCGTTGAGGGCGTTCTGTATCGCCGCACGCTGCGCGGCTCCGAGATCAAACATGCTCCGCACGACGGCTGGCTCGGATGAGGCCCTGAGGGCCCCGGCAAGCGCCAGCTTCGACCTTGCATCCATCTCCCGCAGGCGGCGGGTGAACACCTCTCCCATCCGCTCCTCCAGGCTGACGGTGGCCAGGTCCGCAAGCGCCTTGCGCGCGATCTCGAAGACCTCGTCCTTGGCCAGGCGTGTGATCTCCGCGCCCAACCTCGCCCGGTCGTTTCGCATCGCGTCCTCCTGCTTTGCGCGCAGTCCCTCCGCCGCCTTGCGGGCCCCGTCGAACAGGCGCTCGCGCTCGGCTTTGGCGTCGGCCTCGGCCTTGGCCATGAGCGCTGCGCGCTGACCGTCAAACACCTTGTTCTTGCTTTCGAAATCGTCGCGCTCCTTCTGCGCCTCGGCCTTCTTGGCATCGGCGTCCGCCAGCTCAGCGGCGATGCGTTTTTCCCTGGCGTCGATCGCGCTGAGTATCGGCTTGTAGAGAAATCGCTTCAAAAGCCATACCAGGATGACGAAGTTGAGCACCTGCGCCCCTACGGTGAACCAGTCGATGAGCATGGCTCACTTGCCCCCTGCCTGGGCGATCACGTGCGTCCAGAAAGGATTGGCAAAGATCAGGATCATCGAGACGACGAAGCAATAGATGGCCGTCGACTCTATCATCGCCAGGCCCACAAAAAGCGTTCGGGTGATCGTCGCCGAGGCGTCGGGCTGCTGCGCAAGCGAAGTGAGGGCCGTGGCGACTGCCCGGCCCTCGCCGAGCGCCGGGCACATGCAGCCGAGGCTGGTGGTCAGGCCGGCGGTGGCGATCGATGCTACTGCGACGAGGGTGGTGCTATCCATAGTGATTCCTTTTGTTGCTGACATTGCGAATTCATTGGTGGGGCGCGGGCGGGACACTCGGATCAGGCTTCGGCTTGCGCACGAGCGTGGCGGCGGCGATGTAGACAGTGGCCAGGATACTGAAGATATACGCCTGAACCATGCCGGTCAGAAGGCCGAGCGCCGTCATGGCGATCGGGAAGAGATAGGGCGTGATCGTGAGCAGGATGCCCAGGATCATCACCCCGCTCATCATGTTGCCGAAAAGACGAACCGCCAGGGCCAGCGTTCGGGAGAGTTCGCTGATGATATTGAACGGAAGCATGATTAGCGTCGGTTTCGTGTAGGTCTTCAGGTAGCTGGAAAGCCCCTGATCCCGTATGCCGAATAGCGGAACGGCAACGAACACGCAGAGCGCCAGAGCCGCGGTGGTCGACAGCGAGCCCGTCGGCGGCACGAAGCCGGGAATGAGCGTGCAGAGGCTCGCCGTCGCGACGAAAAGGAAGAGCGTGCCCAGAAAGGAAATGTACCTTTCCGGCTGCTCCAGTCCCACCTCCTTGATCTGCGTCTCAATTGCCGTGACGACAATCTCAAGTGAGCACTGCCACCTTGAAATCGTGCGCTCGGTCGCAAGTCCACGCGTGATCAGCTTTGCGCCGAGCGCCAGCGCGATCATCAGGGCCCACGTTGTTAGGATCGTCCCGTTGAGTGCGACGGGGCCGTGACGCCAGAGGATCTGCTGGTCGGATGTGAGGTTCACGCTCCGCCCCCTCCGGCAATCCGGGTTTCCTTGCCTATGGGCGGCCCCGCCATGCGGGTGACCGCGACGCGTGCTATGAAAAATCCAAGCAGGCAGGCCAACAGCCTCCGCCAGTCGCCCTGCGATACGAAATAGAAGCCGGCAAGCGCCGTGACCGTCCGCAGGAGCATGCTTCCGAGGAACAGCATCGCCGGTCGACGCGACGAGAGGCCCCTGCGGACTGTCCACCATAGGCCCCCGAAGAAAATCGCGCCGAGCAGTGCGCCGGCAAGCAGTGTCATGACAAGGAGGGGCGCCTCACTCATCCTTTGCCTTGGGTTCGTCGTGCATGGCCTTGTCCTCAAGGACGATCCAATGCCATGCGTTTGCGCAGCCCAGGGCCAGGCCGGCGGTCATCAGGGCAAGCGTCCAAGAATGGCCTCCCGGATGGCGGCGGTCCCACCACAGACCGATCAGGGCGCCCAGGAGGCTGGGGACGGCAACGGACCAGCCGATGAGTCCGGACATGCCCAATCCGTACCAGATGCCCTTCTGCCCCCCTCGCAGCGCGCTGAGCTTGCGGGCGGCCTTTGCACCCACCTGCTGGGCAAACGGGGTTTCGTCGGCAACGGCCGGAATTTTCCGCTTATCGTCCATGTTGGAACTCAGCGACACGCAGGAAAAGGCCGCCCTCCATCCTGGCGATCGCCGCGCGAACATTCTGCTCCTGTTCATCGACCTTTAGGAACTCGCGCTTCACCGCGTCGTGGAGCTGGCTCAGGTCGGTTCCGCCGGTGGCGCGTCGCACCGAGATCAGCACGTCCTCGCCGGTCTTGGCCATCACGCCCTCGTCGACCGCGACGTAGACCGGCCCGGACCCTTCCGTCTCATAGGTGAGTATTCCGGGCACCAGCGCCGCGACGCAGTCGAGCCGGTGGGGCAGGAGCCCGTACGCCCCGTCGCTGGTCTCAGCGACGATCCGCGACACCCCCGTCTTCTCGACGAAGATCTGGAAGGGCAGCAGGATCTTAAGATTCATGGGCGACCGCGGGTTCGGGTTTGGGCTGTTGACCTCCCGCAACCTCGGGCTGCGGCTGCTTGACGTCCTTTTTTGCCTCGCCAATCGCTCCGATCATGTAGAGCGCGTTTTCCGGGTAATCCTTGAATTCGTCGCGCAGTATGCGTTCGCAGCCGTCGATCGAGTCCTTGAGGCTGACGAGTTTCCCCTTGATTCCGCTGAATTGCTCCGTGGCGAAGAAAGGCTGCGTCAGGAAGCGTTCCAGGCGGCGTGCGCGGGCGACGATCTTGCGGTCCTCGGGGGAAAGCTGCTCCAGCCCAAGCATCGCGATTATATCCTTCAGGTCCTCGTATTGCGCCAGGGTCCGCCTGATTTCCTGCGCGAGATTGTAATGCCGGTCGCCGACGATTCCGGGTGTGGCCATCTTCGAGCTCGACTGGAGAAGATCGATGGCGGGATAGAGCCCCTCGCTGGCCCTTTTTCGGGAAAGCACAATCGACGCGGACAGGTGGGAAAACACATGCACGGCCGCCGGGTCGGTCAGGTCGTCGGCCGGAACATAGACCGCCTGGATGGATGTGATGGCTCCCGCGTGGGTGTTGGCAATCCGCTCCTCCAGTGCCGACAACTCGGTGCTCATCGTGGGCTGATATCCGAGCCGCGACGGCATCTGGCCCATCAGGCCGGAAATCTCCATGCCCGCCTGGATGAAGCGGAAGATATTGTCTATGAGCAGAAGGACGTCCCTATGCTCCTCATCGCGGAAATACTCGGCCATCGTCAGCGCGGCGTGCCCCACTCGGAACCGGCTTCCCGGCGGCTCGTTCATCTGGCCGAAGACCATCACCATGTTCTGCAGGACTCCGGCCTCCTTCATGTCGCTGTAGAGCTCCTCGCCCTCGCGGCAGCGCTCGCCGATCCCGCAGAAGATGCTGACGCCCTTCTGGTGTCCGATCATGTTGTGGATCATTTCCGTCAGAAGCACCGTCTTGCCGACGCCTGCGCCGCCGAATAGACCCGCCTTGCCGCCGCGCTCCAGCGGAACGAGCACATCAATGGCCTTGATGCCCGTTTCAAAGATCTCGGACTTTGTGGAACGCTCCGAAAGGGGAGGCGGGGCGCGGTGGACGGTGCGCCACTGGACATCCGTCGGCGGGGGCTGGTGGTCGATGGCATTTCCGAAGACGTCGAACATCCTCGAGATAATCGTCTTACCCACCGGCGCCTGAAGGGGGCCGCCGGTGTCCGCCACGGGCATGCCCCTGCCCAGGCCCTGTGTCGGCGTGAGGGCGATGCCCCGCACATGGCGCTTGTCCAGCTGGGCCATCACTTCGATGACGATATTGCTCTCCGCACCGGCACGAAGCAGCGAGTAGACAGGCGGAAGGATCTCCTCGAACCTCACGTCCACGACGCTGCCGCGCACCGATACCACCGCGCCAAGGTTCTGAGGCTCTGCGCTGTTCTTCACGTGCGATAGTCGCCGTCCCGCGAAAGGCGCTCGACCACGTTCATCACCGTTCAGTCGTGAAAATGATTTCGTCCATTTTCACTCGTGACCGCCTTCGCAAGATTCGTTTCAGGCGTCTGTTGAATTTCCGTCCTCGTGAGGTTCACGAATACCATTGAATCCTCGTAGCTCACCCGGTCGACGTTGCTTGAGGAAATCAGGATCTCTTTTTCCGAATACCAATGGCCGATTTCGACAACGAGCGCGGGAATCGACCAATCCCTGTCGTCCACAAGAACGCCGCCCACCCGCCCAAGCATCCCGTCGAGCGCTTGGATATTGAATCCGTTTACAGATTTGGCGCTTTGGAGATGCTTGTCGTCGCGGTGGCGGCGCTGCAAACCCGTCCCGATGCCATCTCGGGACCGTGGCAGGCCCAGGCGATTGCCGCCCAGGTCCGAAAACGCTCCGGGAGTCCAGTAAACGGGCAGACCATAATATCGGTAGTACTCCATCTCGTATTGCCGGGAAATCGGAATTTGCGAATCGATTGCGGGACTGTCCTGTATCTGCTTTCTGAGGAGCTCCACGTGCAGCATTTTTCCGTGCAGGTCCACTTCGCCGAGAGAATGCGGGCAAAGCAGGATTAGGCGCCCCGACAACCAAGGGCCCGTCTCAGCTACCAGGTACCGGACAAGCCAATGTTTATCGTCAAAATAGAAGTCCTTTGCCGTGCCAACATCCCCGTCCAGTGCGGTAATTCTGTTGCCGTACAGTTCTCTTGTATTTTGTAGCATGATTTCAGCGTGTTATGTGCGTGTCGCCACCCGGGCAGGTGATGCCCACACCATTATGCGCCTGCATCGCATCTGCGCCTATGGGGTAATACCCGCCAAATGGGCCGGCAACCGAAGCCAGCGTGTTTGACTCGAGCGCGTTCAGAGTCCAGCGTGCCTGCATGGAAAATCGCATGGACGGTGCCTGGAGTCGGTGCGATGTGCGTCCTGTGAATCTCGACGGCATTCCTTCTCGCGGTCCGGTCGATCCCCCTATACAAAGCAAAACGGGTCGAAGGTAGCGCTTGGGGGAGGCAGACATGAGGCAACAGCGCGGCCCAAGCCGACATCCCCGCAGACGGGCGGCTGCAGTGAATGCGATCGCCGGCGGGGCCGTTGTCCTCCTGACAGGAGCGGCATTCGCAATCCGTGAAGGGCCCGGCTTAGGCGGGGTCACGGTGATTTCCGCCGTCGTGATAGCCGTCGTGATGCTCGGCGTCGCAACGATCACATTCCTCGTGATCGTTCCAAGGCTAGCCGGCGGCCGCGCCGACGAGGCAGAGGTGGATGACATTCAGGCGCATGCGACCCGGATCGAACATCTTTATATGAGGACGCTCTTAGATAACATCCCCGACAATGTCTACTTTAAGGACAAAGACTCACGCTTCTTGATGGTCAGCAAAACCTTCATCGAGAAATTTGGCAATGGCCGCGCCGAATCGATCCTCGGCAAGACGGATTTCGATATTTTTACCGAGGAGCATTCGCGACCGGCATTTGAAGGCGAACAGCGCATCATCAAATCGGGTGAGCCGATCATAAACCTGACGGAAAAGGAGACCAAGACGGACGGGACGGTCTCATGGGGCCTCACCACCAAGATTCCGGTGCGCGACGAGAGCGGGAAGATCATAGGGACCCTAGGCGTTACGAAGGATATCACCCGCCTGAAGGAGACCGAGTTGGAGCTGTCGAGGGCGCGCGACGCGGCGCTGGAGTCTTCGCGGAGCAAGAGCGAATTTCTCGCGAATATGAGCCACGAGATCCGCACGCCGATGAACGGTGTGATCGGCATGACGGGCCTTTTGCTGGACACCGAGCTTGTCCCGATCCAACGAGAGTTCGCCGAAACAATCCGCAATTCAGCCGACTCTCTATTGACGATCATAAACGACATTCTCGATTTCTCTAAGATCGAGGCTGGAAAGCTGTCTTTTGAGGTGCTCGACTTCGACCTTGTGGAGACGGTGGAAGGGGCGCTCGATATGTTCTCGGAGCGCGCCCGCCACAAGGGGATTGAACTTGCGTGCAGCCTGCCGGCGGACCTGCCCAAGCGACTCAGGGGTGATCCCGGCCGGCTCAGGCAGGTGATCACAAATCTCTTGGGCAATGCGGTCAAGTT
>Ga0302326_10032691_pt1 | contig 10357 bp, 6 predicted proteins | sample Palsa_T0_3_FD_202264 | JGI IMG/M metagenome (GOLD analysis project Ga0302326, IMG submission 202264) | Peat permafrost microbial communities from Stordalen Mire near Abisko, Sweden - Palsa_T0_3 | ecosystem: Environmental > Terrestrial > Soil > Palsa > Peat permafrost | place: Sweden: Abisko... | reverse complement strand
TCGAGGAGGATGCGCTCCAAGTCCCTGAAACCATCCAGTTCGGACTTCTCCTCCACGGATAGGCATCGTCAACAGATTGAGGTGTGGTGCCGCTAACGATATGCCAGCCCTCCGCGTAACCGAGGATTGGCAGCGGCGAGTAGCCCAAGCGATGGCGGAATAGCAATTGTGGTCCTGATAAACCAGATCGGCTGAGTCCGTGATTCGGTTTCTTTTGCAGGACAGTGTCGCCGCCCAATGGGACTCTTCCTCCGCTCAGCATCCACCACGATCACCGTCGCGTCCCGATCGCGCGCCATGATAGTCGCCGGCAGCCCGAAGGCTCCCGCGCCCACCACGACAACATCGGCCACCCGGTCGAAGCGAATCCGTCCTGCGACTGCTTGCGCCGTGGCTTGGGCGGCTAATCCGGCACCGGCGCCGACCGCCGCGCCTGTCCGCAAAAAGTCTCGCCTGGCTGGACGCGGAATCCTTTTTCTTATGGGCCATGCGTCACCCACCTTTTGTTTATTGATCCAGCTGTTATTGATTCAACAGCGGAATATCTTTCAGCGGCGGCGGCGCCGGCCGGCTCGCCAGATAGGCGTGGATATCGGTCAGCTCCCGGTCGGAGAGCACATTGGGAGCAAACGCGGGCATATTGCCGGCCGGGTGGCGCACATAAGCGATAAATGCCGGCAGTGCCGGCGGCTTAACTCCGATTCGCGGCGCCGCCCCGCCCTGACCTTCATGGCCGTGGCACGAGGAACAAATGACACGCTCGAACGCCTTCTTCCCGTTTTCCGCATTGCCCGCGGTTTGCGCCTGCGCGAGCACGGCGCAAACCGCGGGCAGAACGAACCATGTTGCCAGTCTGTTCATGATCTCTCTCGATGGATGGCTTTCTCGAATCGCTCTAACGTCCCTGCGTGACCACGTCGATCAGATACGGACGCCCGCTCTTCACCACTTCGATGCCGCGTTGGATGGCCGGCGCCAGTTGCGCCGGATCCTCCACGGGGCCGAAGGATTCCATTCCAAAGCTGGATGCCATTTTCGCGTAATCGATATTGGGATCGGTCAGCGTGGTGCCGATGCGGCATTCCTCGAAGCCCCGGTTGTGCAGACCCGCCATATGCTGGAGCCCCATGATCTCCTGGTGATACGCCCGATTGTTGTGCATCATGATCAGCATCGGGATGCGATGATGCGCAGCCGTCCACAGCGCCCCCGGCCCATACATAAGATCGCCGTCCGCCTGAATAGAAACCGTCAGCCGGTTGTACTTCTTATTCGCCAGCGCCGCGCCCACCGACGCACCCGCCAGATACCCCATGCCTTCCGCCCCGGCGCCGCCGACGTAATGGTAATGCTTCTTCATATCCCACAGCCGCTGCGGCCAGTTGCTGACAAAAAAGCCGTCGGCAACCATGGACCAGTCTTCGCCGCGGATCTGGTTATACAACTCCATCGACAGGCGCGCGGTGCTGATCGGTCTCGCATCCCAGCCGTAGCTCGCCTGCACCCGCAGCTGTTCCAGCGCAGCTTTGGAAGCCACGGCCAGTTTGGCGCCGCGCGCGGCGTAAGCGCGCTTCTTATCCTCCGTCACCTCGCGCTGCACCGCCTCGATGAGTAACGGCAGCGTGGCTTCAGAATCGCCCGGAATGGCGATATCGGCCTCCGTGGCGCGGAAGAAATTCTGATAATTGCTCTTGAAGAACAGATCGGTAGCCGTGATACTCACCAGCTTCGCTCCTGGCTTAAGCAGTGAGCGCGCCTGGGCCCTCTCCTTTCCGCCGATCGCATTCACTACGCCGAAGAGATCCCAGGCTTCCAGCGCCACCACCAGATCGGCCTCGCCAATCGCCGCGCGCTGCCGCAGCGTCTGATTCAGCGGATGCCGGTTGGGGAAATTCATGCGCCGCTTCTGATCGATCACGCCGCACTGCAGCGTCTCGGCCAGTTCCACCAGTAAATCGATCCCGTGCGGCGTGCGCGCCGAAAGCCCCGCTACCAGCACTGGGTTTTCCGCGTTCACCAGCATGCGCGCCAGTTCTCTTACCGCCGTGGCATCGCCCGCCGGAGCGTGCTGTTCGCCCACTCGCGGGATGTGTCCTTTGAATCCCGCCGGCACCGGATTTTCCTGCAACTGCTCATCGCAGACGATCATCACGGGCATCTGCGGCGCCGTTCGCGCCAGATTGTACCCGCGCACTATCGATTCGCCCCATGCTTCCAGAGAGCCGGGATTGTCGTCCCACTTTGTGTAGTCCCGCACCATGGCCGCGCAGTCCTGCACGCTGTGCAGCCACGACACGTAGCCCCGCCGCTCGTTGGCATCCATCATGTTGCCGGCCAGGATCAGCATGGGAGCGCGATCGCAATACGCGTTATAAATCGCCATGGCGGCGTGTTGCAGTCCAACCGTGCCATGCACCGCCGTGATGGCCGGCTTGCCTTCGATCTTGGCGTAACCGTTGCACATGGCCGCCGCGATCTCTTCGTGAGTGCAGGTGATGAACTCCGGCTGGTTGCCGCCGTAGCTCACCAGCGATTCATGGATGCCGCGAAAGCTGGAGCCGGGGTTACAAATGAAATACTCCACCCCCAGCGACTTCATTACATCCACCATGTAATCGCCGCCCGGTTTCTCGCCCGGCGCGGTCGCCACGCCAACCGCCGCCGGATCCCGCTCCGCCGCGATCTGCGCCGTCGAAGGGGGCGCCGCACCGCGCGGTGGCGCCGTTGGTTGTTGGGCTTCAGCCGGTGGGGCCACGATAGTAGAGGCAACTCCCACGGCCGCGCCCGCCGCCGCTCCCTTCAGAAATCCGCGCCGTCCTACGGGCAGATTCGCTTTCTTAGCCATTCTTCTACCTCGTTTGCAACGACTTTTAGAACACGTACTTTAGTGCCAGCTGGACCAACCGGGGATTCACCGATAATGAGGTGATCTGGCCGAAACTGCCCAGACTGTTGTAAGCGAGACCAGCCGGATTGCTGAACTGCGGATGGTTGAACAAGTTGAAGAACTCGGCGCGGAACTGCAGCGTCGCTCCTTCGCGTATTCCACCCACCCGCGTAGTCTTGGACAGGCCGGCGTCGAAGTTGAACTGCCCAGGGCCGAGCAGAATGCCGACCCCGGAATTGCCCCAGCCAGTGCCATTGGTGCCCGGCACCAGTGGAATGGAAGTGAAAGCAGCCTTGTTAAAGTAGCCTGGTCCGCCGCTCGCGCCACCCAGACGGGCCTCCACTCCGCCCGGCGTTGCGACGTCCGCATAGGTCATGCCTGCCGCCATCTCAGCCCGGGATAAGTCACTGGGGCTGCTGCTCAAACCGAAGATTGAGCCGCCGCGATTGTCAGTGATCGTCAGGGGCTGTCCGTCCTGGATCGTGGTCACGCCCGAAAGGGTCCAACCACCCAGAATTGCCCCGGCGAATCCGCCCAACGAGGCGCCCGGAATGTTGTAGTTATAGTTGATCACCAACCGTTGCGGCCGGTACTGCGGATTTAACCCATACTGCTGGGCGGTATTATTCGGATCGCCGCTGTTCGAACCGGTATTGGGACCCTGGAACGTGGTGAATGCCCGGCTGAACGTATAAGCCGCCTGGAAGGTGAGCCCGTGGCTTAGTTGCTTGCGCAGCGTGGCCTGGAAGCTGTTGAATTTGTAATCTCCGTTCGTTTCCGCCGCCAGCAGACCCGACGGCGACATGCCCAGGTAAGGCACGCGCGCCGAAGCGTTGTTCACCGTGCTGGTGGTAATCCCGTTCACCGGATCGGCCGCAGTGGCCAGCAACGCCTCGTTTGCGACGTTCAGCGACTGCGCCTGATGGATGCCCTTCGATCCGACGTAAGCTACTTCGAGCACCCAGCTGGGGAGCAATTGATACTGAAAGTTCAGGTTCCAGGAGTACACCAGCGGCGTGATGAAGTGATCGGCCATCATCGGCACCGCCAGATTGGAGGACAACAGGTTCGGCGCCAGGTTGGGGTTGGCGGCGAGGGCCGGGAAGTTCACCCAGCGACCCGGGAAGGTGCCCAGGGGTGCGTTAGTGAAGAAGGGGTTCTGCAGCGAAGCGGGTGCATTGGTTGGGCCGCTTTGATCCAGGGTCTCCCCATAGGGCGCGTTCTGCTCTATAGCGTGTACCAGCGTGTTTCCGGGGACTCGATCGTAGAAAAAGCCCGCGCCGCCGCGAACCACAAGCTTGTTCGATTTGGTGGGCTGATAGGCGAAGCCCAGACGGGGCGCGTAATTGTCCAGGGGAGTGCCGTTTTTCGACGCAATATAATGACCGCTGTTGGTGACTCCGGCAGGGATCGCGCCGGTGAAATTTGCCGGTACTACCCATCCCGCCAGGGTTGCTGTCGCGGCGCTGGTCGGGAAAGTCGCCGGGTTGTCGTTGCTCCCCAGAGCGCTGAACCACATGGTCGAAAGATTGCCGTACTTATCCGAAAGGTTGCCGTCGTACTCCCAGCGCAGGCCCATATTCAAAGTCAGACGCTGACTTACCTTCCAGTCATCCTGCAAGAACCAGTTGGAATTGGTGAGACGATAGCCGTGGACAATGCCGCTGGGCCCGGTCAGGATCGAATAGCCCGTCGTACTCGCAATATTGCTGGTCAGCGTCTTCGAGCCATTGGTAGTGCAATTGGGAGTTGAAGGCAGGCAGGTCCCCGGCAGGCCGATCAGGAAGTCGCTGAAAGTATTGAATGCCATGATTCCGCGGGCCAGTTCCGCGTAATCCCAGTTCCAGTCGCCCCGTTCAAATTCAAACCCGGCGCGGAGGGAGTGCCTCCCGCTGGTGTAGGAGACCTGGTCGGCAATCTGCTTCTGTAAATTATGGGCGCTCAGGTCGCTCGCCTGAGAAGACCCGCCGGCCTGGTAATACCCGGCATTGGCAAAGCTCAGAACGGGGGCGAAAGGAAGAGCGCAACCAAGCAGATTGCAGCCCGCCGGCGTGCCATAAATGGCCGAAGCGTTATATCCGGGCTCTGGATCCGAAGCGGCGTCCGTAGTAGTACGCTGCGTGGAGGCCCTCAGCTCGTTGACCATGTTGTTGCTGACGATGGTGGTCAGCTTCAACACGCCGGTCTGATATCCAAACGGATCTGTGCCTGGAAATCCGGGAGCCAGGAGTCCAGGTTGAAGATAGCTCAGCAACTGTGGCTCGTAAGAGTGGTAATACCGCGCCGCGATGGTGTTCTTGCTGTTTACCAGATAATCCAGGTTGAGCATCCCCTGATACTCTTTGTCGTAAGCCGGTTGGCTGAACGGCACGCCAAACGCCGGCACGCCCGCCACGCCGGATCCGGGCAGGTAGTAGGAGCCGCTCGGCGTCTGCGCTTGCAGAAATCGCATTGCGACGGGATTGATGTTGGAACCGTTGCAGGCCACCTGGGTACCACCCGCGCTGGTCGGCGAATGGCAAAATGCGGCGCCAAGCTGCGCCTGGAAGGCCGCCGCGGTGGCGTCGTCCACACCCGCCAGACTTGTGGTGCCACGCGGACCTCCGGGAATTCCGGGCAGGTTGATGGTATTGAGGCCGAACGGAGCGAATCCGTTCTTCTGCCAGGTCTGTTGATAAGAAGAGAAAACGAACAGCTTGTCTTTCTTGATCGGCCCGCCCAGCACGCCGCCGAACTGATTCTGGTTGAGCACCAGATTGGAGCCGCCTTGCCGGTTGCGAAAGAAATCGTTGGCGTTCAGATCCGTGTTGCGGAAGAACTCGAAAGCGGTTCCGTGAAACTCGTTGGATCCCGACTTGGTCAGGACGTTGACGTTGGCGCCGGGATTGCGGCCGTAGCCGGCGTCATAGAGCGAAGTCTGAATCCTGAACTCGGAAAGTGTATCCGGATTCGGGATCCCGAAGGTGGCGTAAGGGCCCTGCTCGAGCTGCGTGCCGAGGCCCGCCATGTTCACAATCGCCACGCCATCCATCTGGTAGGTGTTCTGCGACGTGCTGGCGCCGTTCACGGCAATATCCATCGCTCCTCTGCCCAGGCTCGTGGCGTTATTCACGCTGGCGTTCGTGCCGGCTGCAAAGCCCAGCAGATTCGTGTAGTTTCGCGTATTCAGCGGCAGCGCCGTAACCGCCTGGCTGTTCACTGTGGTGCCCAGGGCCGAAGTCGCCGTTTGCACCGCTTCGGCGTTGGCCTCGATCGTGATTTGTTCGGTCTGACCGCCAACCTGAAGGGTTCCGTTCAGCACCGGAGTTTCCGTGACCACAATGTCGACAGCGGGAAACTCCTCCGACTTGAAACCGTTGGCCGTAATCGTAACCTTGTAGCTCCCAGGCGGGAGCAGCGTAAATCGATAGGTTCCGTTGCTCGTGGTTGCCGCGCTACGGGCCTGAGCCGTATCGTTGCTGGTAACGGTCACGGTAGCGTTAGGGATAATGGCGCCGGAAGTATCCGTTACCGTCCCTTCCAGCGCACCCGTGCCGGCCGTCTGAGCTCCCAGCGTCAGATACGTTGCCGACAATGCGAGCACCAAAATCAGACTTCGTGCAATATTTCTCATGCTTCCCGCCTTTCGACTAATTTCCCTCTCCCCGTGTGCCTGAAAGCTTGCGCCAATTCGCAACCTCGTCAAGTTTATTGCCGTCAACTGCTTGTGTCAAGCGGATTTTGCATTATATCTCATGATGCGCGAATTGACACTGCATCTTGACGCAGTTGGGGTTGCGGAGGCTGCGAACGAAACGCCCCGCCGGCCTCCGATTCAGCTCAGCGACTCAGGGTTTTGTGGGATCGCCTCACTATCCGGGTCCATCTGGATTTGTGCGGCGCACGAGGTGACGATCCTGAAGTGAAAATCAGTCGGCGGATGCAAGGGCTAAAGGGCAAGAAGCAGTTCCGGGGACGGCATGCGTGGGCCGGGCTGCTTTCATTCTGGTCACTTCGTGACCGTGAAAGTCACGTCGGCAGGCGTCTGCAGAGAACCATCGTGCGCGAGACATCGAACCACGTAGTTACCCGGCTCGGCGAATGAAGTCTGCAGCACCCACCGATTGTCTTTGGGAATCGGGGGCAGAACAAACCCAGCCGCCCAGGGCGAACCTCCGCGGTGATCCTCCCACATCTTTATCTGCGGCGGATCGAATGTCACGGCGCTGCCAGTGCCGCGGTAGACAAAGCATCCCATCCGCAGACCCTGCACGCTGGCCAGATTGAGAGCGCCTTCATTGGGGGCGCCACAGTTCTGCGGGCTGGTATCTGCGCCGCAGATGCTCGGAAACCCCGGGAAACCACCGCCGCCTCGACCACCCGCGCCTCGACCACCAGCTCCCGGAGGCGGACCGCCGCCGGGGCCCGGAGGACCGCCGCGGCCAGCTCTCGGGAGGCCGTCGTCGGTGACAATCGCAGCCATCGTAACCGGCTCGCCGACTTTGGCGGTTCGATGATTATCTCCCTCCATTTTAATGACCGGCGCCTTATTCCCGGGCGTTGGCAAGGGATTGAAAAACTCACGCTGCATCCCGTCGTCGTCCTGCACATAGGCTGATTTCAAAGTGCCGTAAGCGCTATAGGTTTTACCGTGGGACGTCAGCGTCCAAACCACTTCCTTGTCATAGTCTTTGGGAACCGTAACCTTGAAGACGTAGCGGTTATGCCGCGGCAGGAAGTGCGCCGGCTGGCCGGCGTCGGGCCCGTAGGGCTTCGGACCCACATTATTGTTGGCACCAACGGGAACGTCGGGCTCCTCGCGGTAGTTCTGATTGAGATAGCCAAACCACATGTCGCACGTTCCGTCGGGATTCGGGTGATAGCCCTCATAGGCCGGGATTACCGGCTGATTCCGCGAATACGTCAGCATTCCGCCATCGACTCCGAGATCCTTGTCTCTTTGTGCAAAGACAGTCTGGATCGTACCCAGAGTTATCCCGGCCACAACGAGGGCCATGATTTTTACATTTCGACTGAACATTTCCGTCCGAAGGAATAACTATTTCTGGGCGACAACGACGCTGGGGTCCGGTGCGCCGTCCACCGCCGCTCGGGGCGCCTGCCTTTTCGGCGCGGGCGGCAAATAACAAGCGGGGCAGCCAATATTCTCTTCCTTTGTCAGAGCCAGAAACTCCTTGCGCTTCTGAACTTCCTCGGAATACTGATCGTCAGTCAGAAACTCGGCCTGATTAAACACGATAAACATGTTGCTGACGGAGCTGTTACCGAATGTGGAAAGATTCCGCGGCTCCACTACGTTCTGGTTCTTCGGGGTATTGTCGGACCACGCGATGGCATGCAGGATCGTGCCTCTCGGAATCAGCGGCTCGTAGCCTTCCTCGTATTGGTAGTTGCGCACCCAGTTGTGATCGTAACCGGCGCAGTTCAGAGTCTCGGCCACCCGGCCATAGATCGCCTGGAGACACATCCGCACGCCCGTGGCATGCAGGTGAGGCTCGAAATTGACCAGCTTCATGGGCGCGGGCGCGATGAAATAAGCGTCTTCCCGCTCGTTCGATGTCAGCGGATCGATCTGGATCTCGGTGCGGCCGAAGTTGTAGTCTCTCAACTGCGCTTTGGGCTGGTAGCCCACCGGATGCAGCCTGAGCCCTATGTCGAGATGCGCATACCGTTCCGTGCCCGGCGTACCAGCCGCATGCACATGGATGCTCTCCCACGTGAAGAATCCGTTCCCTGGCAAAAGCTTGCCTGCGTCGTCGGGAAAGACATCCCCGTTACGCCCCACTTCGTGTATCGGAAGGCGAGCCCCGAATGCGCCAGCCCCGCCGGCCGTGGCCGGCCCGATGATTCCGACAGCCGCATGGTGAAACACGAAGCGGCCGCCGATCCCTCCGCCCGCAGTCTTCAGATCGCTCTGCTCTTTGAACTCGGCGGAGATTGCGTACCTGTCTTCGGTGACGCCGATGAGCGATTTACCAAGACTGCCGCCCCAGTCGGCCGCGACGGCTCCGACGTACACCGTGGGCGAGGAAACTATCAGGTCCGGCTTGCCCAGCGTCCATGTGGTTGCGTCCTGAAACTTCAGCGGCGGAGGCGCGTCCGAGGGATTGCCTTCCGGCGCGCCCGCATCGGCCCATTTCGCGATTTTGGCGATCTCTTCGTCGGAAAGCGAAATATCGTCCTTCATGTGCTGGATGCCCAGGTCGGATTCGAGGAACCAGGGCGGCATGACGCCGCGGGACCATGCGGCATACTTTAGCGCCGTTCGGCGCTTGATTTCTTTCGCGAAAGGACGCACCTGCGCGTACGTCAGGAGCGACATCGGCGCAACCGAGTTCGGATTGTGGCAACGCTGGCAGCTCCGCTGCATAATAGGCACGATATCTTTGCTGTACGTCACCTGATCGGCGGCCTTTGCGGGCACCGCCGCCGCGGCCCACACAGACGCGGCCGCAGCCACCGCTCCGGCCATCCTCGTCCAACTCGATTTATTGGGCATCCAACTCTCCTTGCCAAAATTCACAACTTTCCCAGCTCTAGCATTATATAGCGCCAAGGCTGCCAGGATCAAGCGCTATACTGCACGTAAGCGGGCGGGCGCACCCGTTCTGGCTGGCCGGTTTTCAGTTTGTCGCAGTATTGGTATTGGAACCGATCCGGATCTGAAAACTCGAGTCCGTCAGTATGATCACACGATGCAGAGTGTGGCAGTCGCGGCAGGTTTTCTCAATGGCCGATTGCGCCGCGTCGATGTCCTTATCGGACTTCGCCTGAGCCGCCGTTTCCAGATCGCTCGCCGCCTGCATTCCCGCTTTAATGAGGTTGGCGGCATCTTCAACTTTCTTAGGCGCCCAGAACGCATTGAGCTTTTCGTAGTTGGCTATCAGCGCCTGAGTGCCTTTCGCCAGTCCCTCATAATCCTTCGCATCCGCTAACTCGCGCAGCGTCTGACTGCCGGCCGCGGGCTTGACACGCAGATCGACGTTGGAATCCCCTCCCGCACCCGCTCCGCCGGCGGCCAGATCCACAAGAGAAGCGTTTGCAAACATAATTGCCCGATAATCGGCGGTTGGCGCCGAGGGTTTGTCCAGCGCCATCACAACCACCGCACACGCCAACAATGGTAATGTAAACTGAAACGTTCTCATTCGTCATGCATCATCGCGCATAACGAAACAAAACACAAGCCTGGCAGTGCATGTCCATGCTGTCGTACGCGTCCACCTACCCCCCGGCAGGCTGTGGTAGAAGTCCGAGCACACCGCTCACTGACGTGCGCGGTTCAGTAGATGCAGTACGTTACAGAACCGCGACCGTAAGGGAGCCGACTCCCCGTGAACCCGAGTTAGCGATCGAGAGCCTGCGCAACGCATCCATCGCCGGTTTCAGCCCTGGTTCGGATGTGTGCTGGCCGGCCCTTGTAATGGCGCGGGGCATTGCAATATACTGCTAGTCGGTGTTGAAGAACGA
>Ga0302326_10032690_pt1 | contig 10357 bp, 10 predicted proteins | sample Palsa_T0_3_FD_202264 | JGI IMG/M metagenome (GOLD analysis project Ga0302326, IMG submission 202264) | Peat permafrost microbial communities from Stordalen Mire near Abisko, Sweden - Palsa_T0_3 | ecosystem: Environmental > Terrestrial > Soil > Palsa > Peat permafrost | place: Sweden: Abisko... | reverse complement strand
CCTGGTTCGAAACGGGCTTTTACATTTTTAACGACTTTGGCGACATGGGCCGAACCAATTATGTCGGTAGCCATTTCCGGCCACGCGTCATGGCCCCCCTGGAATGGCATTGGCCCGTAGGCGCCAGCATCTCCTTTGAAGGCGGCTTCGTCAAAGATGGTTATGATCCTGATATCTGGACCCTCGAGATCCGCCCCATCATCGACAAACAATTGGGCCCCGTCTATCTCGCGCTTAACCCTGTCGTCGATCTCACCTTCAAAGGTGCCGACGCGGGAAGGGGGGCAATTTTTGCCCCCGACTTCAAATTCAGCTACCAGATCGGCAAGGTCTGGGCTCCTGGCATCGAATATTACGGCTCATGGGGGCCCATCCAGCATTTCGATCCGATCAGCGTCCAGCAGCACCAGCTGGTCATCGCAGTGGACGCCGACTTCGATCCCCGCTGGGAATTCAATGCAGGCTACGTATTCGGATTGACGCCAAGTATCGACCGGAGTATCTTCAAAGTCATCATCGGCAGACGTTTCGGCGGCGGTAAGCATGTGACCCACCACGCCTCAGCCATGCGGCGTACAGATTGGTAAGTATAAATCACTTTAAATGAGTACAATACACACCCTGCCCCTGACCAGCCAACCGTCGCCGGTCAGCTTTCACGAACCCCATTCCCTCGCCATCCGGATATGGCATTGGACTTTTTTTGTTGTTTTAACCGCATCACTGACAACCGTACTCTTCGGTTCTACGTTACTGCGAACGAGAGATAACATTGCCGGCGTGCAACAAGAACTGCAGGAAAAAGGGGTCAGCGTTACCAAAGACCAGGCAAGGTCGGTGGCGCATGCCTATAGTGATAAAGTTTGGGATCTGCACACCTGGCTGGGTTATGGACTCGCAGGACTGTTGTTGATCCGGATCATCATAGAAGTGGCCCAACCCGGCGAAGAGCGGCTGCGGACGAAGATCAGAAAGGTGGCGGGTTTCAAACCGTCTGGACTTCGCCCCGGAGACGATGCGGCAAAAAGGTTCGTGCAGCACTACGGCAGGGTAAAATGGATGTATGTGATCTTCTATGTCCTGATCGGAACGATGGCCCTGACCGGCCTGGGACTTGCCTTTGAAGATGTACCGGTGTTCAAAAACTGGCACCGCGGGATCACGAAAGTGCACGCGTTCGTCCAATATTTTATTTATGCCTTCATCCTCATCCACCTGGTGGGGGTCATCAGGGCCGATCTGGGCAGGCACAAAGGACTGGTGTCGGGGATGATCCATGGAAAGGGCGACAAGGAGGATTAAAGGAAGTCCACCCCCCGGATTACATGTGGATCAACAAAGGATCACAGGCACCAACAGCATTATGGATGCGCAAAGGCTATTCAAAAGGGGCATGAAACTGATGGGCAACCACTTCGAGATGAGTGTGGTTGCAGCAGATGAAGCGTGGGCCGGCGAATGTATCGACGCAGGGGTGGCGGAGATCCAACGGATCGAACGCCTGCTCACGACCTATAGCGACGACAGCGAGACCAACCTTATCAACCGCCACGCCGGCATCGCTCCTGTCCGGGTCTCGCAGGAGACATTCGATATCATCGACCGCTCTTTGAGAATTTCCCGCCTGACCCAGGGGGCCTTTGACATCACCTACGGATCGGTGGACAAGCGTCTTTGGAATTTTGATCCGGGCATGACATCCCTGCCGGACCCCGCAACGGCCAGGCGAATGGTGCGATTGATCAATTACAGGAATGTCATTCTCAATAAGGCGGACACCACCGTGTTTTTGAAGGAAGAGGGGATGAGGATAGGTTTCGGAGGCATCGGCAAAGGATATGCTGCCGAAAGGGCGAAGACGGTCATACAGCAAAAGGGAGCGGCCAGCGGCATCGTCAACGCCTCAGGTGACCTGACGGTATGGGGACACCAGCCCGATGGCAAACCCTGGACCATCGGTATCGTCAATCCCAACGTCGCAGGGCAGGTATTCTCTTATCTGGAGGTCGTGAATATAGCCATCGCAACCTCAGGAAACTATGAAAAGTACGTCATGATCGATGGCCGGCGTTATTCCCATACGATCAACCCCAGGACAGGCCTGCCTGTCACGGGCGTCAAGAGCGTCACCATACTCTGTCCGAACGCCGAACTCGCCGACGCCATGGCTACGCCCGTCATGATCATGGGGATCCGGGCCGGACTGGACATGATCAACCAGATCAAAGATATCGGGGCCATTGTAATCGATGACGAAGACCGCATTTATACGTCGCGAAACATTCATCTTACATAAAATCAACCATATGCAGCTAACCGTCGGTAGGGTATCCCTTTCAGTCATCGCGCTCGCCGCTTGCGCTATTGCGCTTGCCGCCAGTCTGGCGTCGTGCCAGCCCGTGAAAGAATACCAGAAAAATCGCATCAACGATTCCGAAATGACCCTCAGCAACCGTAAGGTCGAGAAGGAAGAGATCAGTATGGAGTCCTACCGCGAAGGATCTTCTGGCGCCAATGGCGGGAAGACCGGCGGCGGATGCGGTTGTAATTGAATCTCTGTCACCCTAAAATAAATACATGAGAAGAACCTGCCTGACCATTACCGGGATGTGCCTGATGATCCTGCACGCATTTTCGCAAGGCTCGCCCAAAGACACCAGCGCCTTCAAGTCCAGACCGTTGAAGCTGGATGAAGTGGAAATCGTCTCCAGCTATTACGATCAGACCGCCGACAAATCAGCTGTCTCCGGCGGTCAGTTGGGCGCCATCGGCAACGCCAACGTGACGGACCTCTCCAATGGCATCGAGCTCAAATTTGTCGGTTACGATCCGAAAGGGCGCAAAAACTCGCTCACCGGTGGACTCGGGTTCGACCATCATACCGCAGCCTCGCAGGCTTACGTAGATCTCAACGGGACAGCCAAAAATTACGGCAACCGGCTGTATCCCACCCTCGACTGGACGATCGAAAATGGCGTGAAAGGCAGCAGCTTCGGCATCGGCTCCTATTATTCCGCAGAGCACGACTACTATCACTCTATCGGGTTGAATACTTCCTTTTCCAAAAAGAACCATCACAACGGCGAGTTCAGCGCAAAGTTCAGCGGCTATTTCGACCGCATAAAAATGATCTACCCCTCCGAACTCATCCCAATCGACTCGATCCAGGTTACTACCGGGACCACCACAGACAGTGTGGTGTATGTCACAACAGCCAGCGGCCGCACAGAGGCGTTGAGCTATAGCTCCACCGGTCAGGAGACTGTCACTGAATCCGCCAGCGCATCGATCTCCTCCCGCTCCAGGGATTCTTATTCCGCGTCCTTTGCTTTCACCCAGGTGATCAATACCCGGATGCAGGGCGCATTATTACTGGACCTCGCCTACCAGAGCGGCTACCTCGGCCTGCCCTTCCACCGCGTATATTTTGCCGACAGCAGCACGGCAGTCGTGGAAAAGCTGCCGTCGCAACGGTTTAAATTGCCTGTCGGGTTCCGGCTGAATTATTTCATCGGCGACAATATCATCATCAAGACCTACTACCGTTTTTACATCGACAACTGGGGACTGAGATCCCATACCGCCAGCATCGAAGTGCCCGTAAAGATCACCCCTTTCTTTTCCATCTCGCCTTTCTACCGGTATTATGTCCAGACGGCTGTCAATTATTTTGCGCCTTATCAAAAACATACCGCTGCAGATGAATACTATACCAGCAATTATGCGCTGTCGGCCTTTTCCGCCAACTTAGTCGGCGTGGGCCTCCGGCTGGCGCCGCCCAAAGGGGTTATCGACAAGCACTTAAATACCATCGAACTCAGGTATGCCCATTATACCGAGACCACCGATCTCGTATCCAATGTGATTTCGCTGGACCTGAAATTTAGATAAAAGCCCGGCCCGATGCGGTTATATTGATATGTTACCTGATGCTTAATTTGATAGTATGCAAAAGGGAAAAACTGGCCTGAAGGAATTGGCGGGATTATTTACTAAACTCGGTTTCACCGCTTTTGGTGGTCCTGCGGCGCATATTGCGATGATGCAAAAGGAGGTCGTGGATAAAAGGCAGTGGATGGATCACCAACATTTTTTGGATTTGATCGGTACAGTCAATTTAATTCCCGGCCCCAACAGTACCGAGATGGCAATCCATATCGGCTACGAGCGCGCGGGATGGAAAGGGCTGCTGGTGGCCGGGTGTTGCTTTATTATCCCCGCGGTATTGATCACAGGGGTCATCGCCTGGTTATATCAACTCTATGGCCGTGTACCGCAGGTGCAGCCATTTATTTATGGGATCAAGCCGTCGATTATCGCGATTATCCTGGCGGCAGTGTTTCCTCTGGCGAAGAAAGCACTGAAAACGGTGGAGTTGTGGACCATTGGAGTCCTGGCGTTGGGGGCTTCGCTCGCAGGGCTGAATGAGATTGTCGTGATGTTCGCAGCAGGACTGGTGGTCTTATTGCTGCAACTCATGCGCAGACCTGCGAAGACGGTAAAGAGTTATTTCCTTTTGCTAATGATGGACATCCCTTTGTTCTCGGCGGCGAATGTGCGGATTTTTTTGGTCTTCCTGAAGATCGGGGCCATTTTGTACGGCAGCGGCTATGTGTTGTTTGCTTTTTTGGACAGTGAGCTCGTGGCCAAAGGGCTGTTGTCCCGGACGCAGTTAGTGGATGCCATTGCGGTGGGCCAGTTCACGCCGGGACCGGTGTTCTCGTCAGTCACGTTCATCGGCTGGCAGATGAACGGGCTGTCAGGGGCGGTGATGGCTACAGTGGCGGTATTCTTGCCTTCCTTTGTGTTTGTAGCCTTACTGAATCCATTGATACCGCGGATGCGCCGTTCGCCGTTGTTCTCGGCCTTCCTCGATGGGGTGAATGCGGCGTCGATAGCGATCATCGTGACGGTCTGTATCGCTTTTGCCCGCGAGACGGTGACGGATTGGCGGACGATACTGATTGCAGGGTTGAGTTTGGTAGTGACGTTTGGGTTCCGGCAGGTGAATACGGTGTTTGTGGTGCTGGGTAGCTCGATAGCGGGATATCTGCTGTTACTCATTTATTAAAATGTATGGGTGATGCCGATCCCCAGGCGGAGAAACTATTCCGCCGTTTACCTTAGACTCGGGGAGACATTTTGAATTAACAGAGTTATAACTAATGTTTAAACAATAAAACAGGGCAAAAAAGGGATATTGTATCAAATGCATGTCCTTGAGAAAACAAAATTCTTTTAAATATGACTAGGATACTTTTATGTTCGGTCCTCTGGTTCTTTACATCCCCCCCCGCCTGGCATTACAATTTGGATGAGGCCAAGACAATAGCACACAAAGAGCATAGGCACATTCTGCTCAATTTTTCGGGATCCGATTGGTGCGGTCCCTGTATCATGCTCCGCCGGCAAATCCTGGACGATACCGTCTTCCTGCAAATGGCCGATACCTCGCTCGTCCTCGTGAATGCGGATTTTCCCCGCAAGAAAAAAGACCAGCTATCTCCTCAGCAGCAGTCGATCAACAATGCACTGGCAGATCAGTATAATGCCGAAGGCCAATTTCCCCGCACTTTATTGCTGAACGCTGACGGCAAAGTGCTGAAGACATGGGACGGTAACCCCGGCGTCAAACCGGAAGCTTTTGCAAAAGAGGTCGAAAACCTCGTAACGGCCGACGCCGGGTCGGCGGCAGCCGGTAAAACAAAAAATTGAACCATAAATGATAATAGGAATGCTACCGCGAAGGCTCTTCCGGCGCTAATGGCGGCAAGACCGGTGGGGGTTGTGGTTGTAATTAGAATGTTTCGAAGAGTGAAGTTAATTTATGAGAAGAGTTTGTCTTACAGTAACAGGAATGTGTTTGATCGTCTTGCATGCATTTTCGCAAACAACACCCAAAGATACGGGCGTCTACAAACCCCGCGCTTTGAAACTCGATGAAGTGGAGATCGTCTCCAGCTATTACAGCCAGACGGCCGATAAATCCGCCGTGTCCGGCGGCCAAACAGGCCCCATGGGCAACGCGAACGTCACAGACCTGTCCAATGGGGTCGAACTTAAGTTTGTCGGTTGGGATAAGCACCAGGGTAAGAACACCCTGACCGCCGGCCTCGGTTACGATGCTCACACAGCCGCTTCCCAGGCCTGGGTCTCCAAGACCGGGGCTTCTAAAAAGTCCGGCAACCGCATCTATCCCTCCGTCAATTGGGCCCATGAAAATGCCCTGAAAGGCACCGGCTATGAACTCGGCGCTTACTACTCCACCGAATACAATTACCGGTCCATCGGGTTCGATGCCGGTATCTCCCAAAAGACCCGCGACAAGAACGGTGAATTCAGCGCCAAGCTCACCACCTATTTCGATGAAGTAAAACTCATCTACCCCTCCGAATTCGTCAAAGGCCTCATCACCAATAACACGGATTCCACTATCTACATCACCGGCTACAACGGCCACTCCGAAGCCATCCCTCCCGGCGGCACCAGCAAACGGGATAAGAAAGATGTTCCATCGAGCCCAAGAGATAGCTACTCCGCCTCTTTTTCCTATTCCCAGGTATTCAACCCCCGTCTGCAGGGAAGTGTCGAACTCGATCTCGTCGAACAAACCGGCTACCTCGGGTTACCGTTTCACCGGGTGTATTTTTCCAACGGCCAGGATACCATCGAGAAACTGCCTTCTCAACGGTTCAAACTGCCCATCGGGTTTCGGCTGAATTACTTCCTGGGCGATAACGTCATCCTCAAGGCCTATTACCGTTTCTATATCGACGACTGGGGCCTCCGGTCCCATACCGCCAGCCTGGAAGTCCCTATTAAGATCACCCCCTTCTTCTCCGTCTCACCTTTTTACCGGTATTATGTGCAAACCGCCGTCAACTATTTTGCACCTTTTGAAAAACACCTCTCCACCGACACCTACTATACCAGCAATTACGCCCTGTCGGCCTTTTCCGCCAACCTCTTCGGGGCAGGCATCCGACTCGCGCCACCCAAAGGCATACTGGACAAGCACTTTAATACGCTCGAACTCCGGTATGGTCACTATACGGAGACCACCGATCTGGTGTCCAATGTCATCTCGCTGGACCTGAAATTCAGGTAATTACCCCTCTCTCTTTTTCAGAGCCTGCAAATAATATTTGCTTATATCATAGTAGTCCACTAATTTAGTAGACTATTAAGGCATTGGTCATGTGGCCGAGTGGTTAGGTACAGGTCTGCAAAACCTTTTACTGCGGTTCGATTCCGCACATGACCTCTGGAATTTTCATGAGCAGACGTTTTATTCTCAAAGAGGAGCGGTGTTTCTACACAGCTCATTTTTATAGATAAGTCTGGTCCGATAACAATTATACTGAAAAAAGCGTTATAGTATATGATGAAAGCATTTTCCTTTTTTGCAGTCCTTTACCTCGCCTTTACAGCGCATTCATTTGCGCAATCGGCCTGGGACCTGAAAAAAGAGGAGAATGGCATTCTTATCTACTCCCGATCCGTAAAAGACTCCAGGTATAAAGAACTAAAGGCGGTTTTTGATCTGCCGGGTACTTATGATCAGCTTCGCTCTATCCTGAACGATGTGAGCAACTATAAAACTTGGGTCTATAGTACCGTGGCGAGTCGTCTTGTCGAGAGAAAGAGTGTGACGGAAATAGTCTATTATGCCCGGATCTCGGCGCCATGGCCGGTCTCCAACCGGGACTTTTACAGCGATACCCGGATCTGGATAGATTCAGCCCACCATCAAATGCGGCTCTCCTCCCACAGCATCGATCAGTTTCCCTCAACCGAACATATCGTAAGGATCTCTTTCCTGAGATCCGAATGGATCATCACTGCCCCCTCACCAGGCACGCTGCATGTAGAGTATACCCTCTCCTGGGACCCCGGCGGCGATATTCCCGCCTTTTTAGCGAATGCCTTTTCCCCAACAGGCCCTTTGCAGTCTTTCAGCCAGCTTAAAAGAAAAATGGCGCTGACGACTCCTCCCGTCGCTGCCGGCAAAATAAATTAGCCGGCGTTTCCCAATAACGGTCTGCATGGACAACGCTCGGATAGGGACAAAATCGCTAATTTTATAGCACGAAAGGAGGCTATGAAAGAAATTACCGATATCATAAGGGCTTTTGAAGAAGCCCGGCAGAAAGGCAGGCAGACTGCCCTGGCCACCGTCGTGCATGTGGACGGCTCTTCTTACCGCCGGCCAGGTGCAAGGATGCTGGTCACGGATGAAGGAAGACTGACGGGAGCGATCAGTGGCGGTTGCCTGGAAGGCGATGCGCTAAGAAAGGCACTCCTGGCCCTGAACCGCGGCACCTCCATGCTCGTCACCTACGACACGATGGATGAAGACGATGCCAAATTCGGGGTGGGCGTTGGCTGCAATGGCGTCATCCAGGTCCTATTCGAACCCGTTGATCCCGAAGACCCAAAAAACCCTGTTGAATTATTGAAGTTGATAGCCGCCGAAAGGCAGCATGCCGTCCTCGTAACGCTATTTTCCCTGAAGGACAAACGCGCGCCACAGCCGGGCACCTGCCTGCTGCTGAAGGGAGAGGATCTCATTTCCAATGGGAAAGAAGATAATGAATTGAAAGAAGTCCTTCGGCAGGATGCTCAAAAGGTAATGATAGAAAAAACTTCCGCTTTCAAAAACTATGTATCGGCTGCGCAAGACCTCACGGCGTTCATCGAATTTGTCAAACCTCCCGTCTCGGTGGTGATCGTAGGCGCCGGCAACGACGTAGTGCCACTGGTGAAGATGGCGGAAGTGCTGGGCTGGCAAACAACCGTCGTGGATGGCCGTCCCGCCCTCACCAGACCCGAACGATTCGTGCCCTCCTGCCAGGTACTGGTCTCCAAACCCGACGGCGTACTGGAAAAGATCACTATCGATGAAGAAACAGTGTTTTTGCTGATGACACATAATTATAATTATGACCTTGCAATACTAAGATCGCTGATCAGGAAGAATGTCGCCTACATTGGTTCCCTCGGCCCCAGGCAAAAGCTGGATCGCATGCTGGAAGAGATAAGAGGAGAAGGGATTAAGGTAACACCAGAACAATTGGAACATCTCTATGGTCCCGCCGGGCTGGAAATCGGTGCAGAAACGCCTGAAGAGATCGGGTTGTCGATCCTGGCAGAGATCAAAGCGGTATTGGCAAAAAAGGAAGGCCGGTCGCTCAGGAAGAATGAAAATGTAATACACTCGCGCACGGAAACGCGGATTGAAACGGTGCACCTTGCAAAATGATCGTTGTCGGAAGGAAAGCAGGATTGTCTAAAATACATGGAGAAGATGATTATTGATACATTCGGTCGGATTCATAATTACCTGCGGATCTCGTTGACGGATAACTGCAATCTCCGTTGCTTTTATTGCATGCCGGAGGAAGATTATATGTTCACCCCGGCGTCGAGGCTAATGCATGCCGACGAAATAGAGGCCCTGGCAAAGATTTTTGTCGCTAACGGAGTAGATAAGATCAGGTTGACGGGCGGCGAACCACTGGTCCGTAAGGACGCCGCGGAGATTATTGCCGCGTTATCGAAGCTGCCCGCATCGCTTACCCTCACCACCAATGCCACCCGGTTGAACGAATTCGCCGACACCCTGCAGGAGGCGGGCGTCCGGTCGCTGAATATCAGCCTCGATACCCTGCAGGCGGATAAGTTTATGATACTTACCCGCAGGGACCAGTTCCGGCAGGTAAGGGATAATATCGATCTGATGATGGACCGCGGGTTTCAGGTGAAGGTGAACGCGGTGATCATGAAAGGACTCAATGACAACGAGATCAATGATTTTGTCCAATGGACACGGGATGCGCCGGTACACGTTCGCTTTATCGAGTTTATGCCCTTCAGCGGCAACCGCTGGACCAGCAACAAGGTGGTTACCCTACAGGATATCCTGGCAACAGTGCAGCAAAAATTCGTGGCCATCCCGCTGGCGGGCGACCCCCATGACACGGCAAAAGCATTCCGCGTACCGGGACATGCAGGAACTTTTGCGGTCATCAGCACGATGAGTGCCCCCTTCTGCAGCGGCTGCAACCGAATGCGGCTGACCGCCGATGGCAAGTTGAAGAACTGCCTGTTCTCCGGCGAAGAGACGGATTTGCTTACGCCCCTACGGCGCGGGGAAGACGTGTTGCCCTTGATCCTTCAAAACATCGCCAGCAAGAAGAAGGAACTGGGAGGGCAGTTCACGGAGGATTTTCAGCATATCCATCCGGAAGATATAGATAACCGGAGCATGATAACGATCGGCGGTTAATGATGGCCGAAAAAACGAAATCAGCATCATATGGAGGAAAAAAAGCCAGTCAATATTTTTGTGCCGGGC
>Ga0302326_10032689_pt1 | contig 10357 bp, 9 predicted proteins | sample Palsa_T0_3_FD_202264 | JGI IMG/M metagenome (GOLD analysis project Ga0302326, IMG submission 202264) | Peat permafrost microbial communities from Stordalen Mire near Abisko, Sweden - Palsa_T0_3 | ecosystem: Environmental > Terrestrial > Soil > Palsa > Peat permafrost | place: Sweden: Abisko... | reverse complement strand
CGGTCGTCTGGCCGGCGGTCGTCTGGCCGGCGGTCGTCTGGCCGGCGGTCGTCTGGCCGGCGGTCGTCTGGCCGGCGGTCGTCTGGCCGGCGGCGCAGGTCGTGCGGCAGGGCGAAGACGGTGCCCTCCCGGACCGTCTCCACCTCCTCGACCGTGCCGAACCCGGACTCGGCGAGCCAGTCAAGCACCCCGGAGACCAGGTCCTCAGGAACCGACGCGCCGCTGGTGACTCCCACGGTGCTGGCGCTTTCCAGCCACTCCTTGCTGAGGTCCGCGGCGTCGTCGACCAGGTAGGCGGCGGGGGCGCCGGCCTCCAGGGCAACCTCGACGAGGCGCACGGAGTTGGACGAGTTCCGCGAGCCGACGACGATGACGAGGTCAGACTCGGGCGCGATCTGCTTCACCGCGGCCTGCCGGTTCTGGGTGGCATAGCAGATGTCGTCGCTCGGCGGGTCAAGCAGCTGCGGGAACCTCCCCCGTAGCGCGGCCACGGTCTCGCTGGTCTCATCAACGGACAGCGTGGTCTGGGAGAGCCACGCGACCCTGGCCGGGTCGCGGACCTGGACGCTGTCGCTGCCGCCGGGCCCGTCCACCAGCTGAATGCGGGCCGGCGCCTCGCCGGTGGTCCCGACGACCTCCTCATGACCCTCGTGGCCGATCAGCAGGATGTCGTAGTCCTGCGCCGCGAAGCGCCTGGCCTCGTTGTGCACCTTGGTGACCAGCGGGCAGGTCGCGTCGATGGTGCGGAGATGACGGTCGCTCGCATCCTTGCGCACCTGCGGAGCGACGCCGTGTGCGGAAAAGACGACGACCGAGCCTTCGGGCACCTCCGCTGTCTCCTCCACGAAGACCGCGCCGCGCTCCTCCAGGGAGCGGACCACGTGCGTGTTGTGCACGATCTGCTTGCGCACGTAGACAGGTGAGCCGAAACGCTCGAGCGCCAGCTCGACAGTCTGCACGGCCCGGTCAACGCCGGCGCAGTAGCCACGGGGCCTGGCGAGCAGTACGCGTCGATTCGGATCGGGCATGAGTCCATCGTAGGTGACCATCGGGAGGACACGGCAGGACGCCGTCCCCGGCCCGCCCGTTTCACGGTCGTGCGCCGAGGACGGCGGTATGCAGCCGCTGGGCAGGCACGGCCGTATCCCGCCAGCCGCGGCCCGCGGCTGCAACCCGCCGGGGGGTTCCGAAAAAGCCGCGGCGCTGCGACAATGGCCCCCCTTGCCGCGAAGCATCGCCGATGACGAGAATCATCCGGAGAAGTGCCCGACACGCAGCGGGGAACCGTAGTCCCCTCCGGTAGGCACATCCCAGGGCATGTTCAGAACACGTCCAGGAAGAAGGATCGATATGCGCGTCCCGCAGGTGACAGACCGCATGAAGGAGGCTCCGGCACATGCGCTGCGGGCCGTATTCGCCGGGATCGGCCAGGTTCTTCTCGTCGCCGACCGGATCAAGAACCGCACCGCGGACACCGCTAACGCCACGACTGCGGCCGCCCCGGCGCCCGCAGCATCGGCCCGCGCAGCCGTCCCCGAAGCTGCGACCCCCGAAGCCGCCGTCCCCGAAGCTGTGACTCCTGAAGCTGTGACTCCTGAAGCCTCGGCCCCTGCTAGCACTGCTCCCGTAGCACGTGCCGCGTCTGCCGCCGCGGCGCCCGCCCCCGCCGCTGCGCCCGCGGCTGAACCGGCCGGTGCCGCCGCCGCGCCGGCGGCCGGCGACCTGCCGGTCCCCAACTATGACGAGCTGTCCGTTCCCTCCCTCCGGGCCCGGATGCGCAGCCTCAACGCCGCTCAGCTGCAGGTGCTGATCGACTATGAGAGCTCGCACGCGAGCCGGGCCGCCGTACTGGCCATGTTCGAGCGGCGCCTCGCCAAGGTCGAAGGCGGGGAAGCCTGACCAGCCGCAGTTATCCCGGAAGCTGACGATCACTTATCCCGGAAGCTGACGATCGCTGCCATGCCGCTCGAGAATTCCGCTGATTCGCCCGTCCCTGTCCGCACGGTGCTGCGGCTCGTCGGCGACTGGATTGGCCGCCTTGGCAGGATCTGGGTCGAAGGCCAGATCGCCGAGCTGACACGGCGTGGCAGCACTGTCTTCCTGACGCTGCGCGATCCGGTCGCGGCCGTTTCGGTACGGGTGATATGCGCACGGGCAGTACTCGACGCGAACGACCCGGCGCCGGCCCAAGGCGCCCGTGTCGTCGTCTGGGCGAAACCGGACTTTAACATCAACCGGGGATCGTTTGCCCTGGCCGCCGTCGAGATCCGGGCCGTTGGGATCGGCGAGCTGCTTGCCCGGCTGGAACGGCTGCGCCATTCGCTGGCCGCGGAAGGGCTCTTCGCCGCCGCGCGGAAGCGACCGCTGCCGTTCCTGCCCGCGACGGTCGGGCTCATCTGCGGACGCGAGTCGGCGGCCGAGCGGGATGTCCTGCGCAATGCCGCCCGGCGGTGGCCCGCGGTCCGGTTCCGGGTGGAAAACGTCGCTGTCCAGGGCAGCTACGCGGCCAGCGAGGTCACCGACGCATTACGGCGGCTCGACACGGACCCGGCCATCGACGTGATTATCATCACCCGCGGCGGCGGTTCGATTGAGGATCTGCTGCCGTTCTCCGATGAGTCACTGATCCGGGCGGTCGCGGCGTGCCAGACCCCCGTGGTCAGTGCCATTGGCCACGAACAGGACGTCCCGCTCCTTGATCAGGTGGCTGACGTCCGGGCCTCGACCCCGACCGACGCCGCGCGCCGGGTTGTTCCCGACGTCATCGAGCAGAGTGAACTCATCTCCCAGCTGCGTTCCCGCGCCCGCCGCAGGCTGGCTGGCCGGCTGGACCGGGAGCTCTCCTGGCTGATGGATGTCCGGTCGCGCCCGGCTATCGCCGCTCCGGTCCGGGAGATCGAGAGACGCCAGGAGCAGGTGCTGGGGCTGGCCGAACGGGCGCGCCGGTGCCTTTCCGCCAGGCTGGACCGTGCTGCCGATGACATCGTCCATACCCGTGCCAGGCTGGTCGCCCTTTCCCCAGCGGCCACGCTGCACCGCGGTTACGCCATCGTCCAGCGCCCTGATACCAGCGTCGTGCGCGCTGCGGCCGGAATCGCTGACGGCGAATCGCTGACGCTCCGTTTCGCCGAAGACCAGCTCGCCGTGACGGCACACCAGTCACGCCAGGACGCTCAGTGACGACGGCGTGATTCCCCCCGCCCGGCCGCGGTAAGCCTGCCACTACGGGCGCCGTCGCGCGACGCCACAGCTAAGGTGGCACCGTGACGGCACGCAGCGGTGCGCAGGACCCATCCGGGGCCGCAGCGGAGCGTGCGCAGAATCAGGCCTCTCCAGACCGGACCGCGGCCGGTCAGGCCCCAGCGGGCAAGCCAGCCGCCAGTGCCCCCGCGGCCGGTCAGGCCCCGGCGCGCAAGCCAGCCGCCAGTGCCCCCGCAGCCGGCCAGGCCCCAGCGGGCAAGCCAGCGGCCGTCGCCGCTGCAGCCAGCCGGGCCGCAGCGCCGGGCCAGGCCTCAGCGCCGGGCCAGGCCGCCCGGCTGCCCTACGAGCAGGCTCGTGACGAACTGACGGACCTGGTCAAGCGCCTTGAGGCCGGCGGCCTCACGCTGGAGCAGTCGCTGGAACTCTGGGAGCGCGGCGAGCGGCTCGCCGACATCTGCGCGGAATGGCTCGAAGGCGCCCGTGCCCGGCTGGCTACCGCGATGGCACGCCGGGACGACACGTCCGCCGACGCGGCGGCACCGTTCTGAGCGCGGACGCGGACTGAGCCCGGCCAGCGCGGCATTTCACAACCACGGAATCCCGTTCTGAGCGCGGACGCGGACTGAGCCCGGCCAGCGCGGCATTTCACAACCACGGAATCTCGATTCGCGACAGGACCTGGATCACGCCATCGACGATCCGGCGCGCGCGTTCCTCATCCGCGCCGAGCGAGATCTCCGCGACCGCCAGCATCAGCGCTCCGGTCATCACGATGGCAACCGCCTCATCCAGCGGTTCGCCGCTGCGAGCGAAGAACTCGGCGTTCCGCCCTGACCACTCGGCCAGTCGTTCGCGTCGCACCAGGTCGAATCCTGGCGGGCCATCCCCGCGCACGAAGAGCGCATTCAGCTCACGCTGCTGCACGCAGCCGTCCAGGTAACCGCGCGCGCCGGCCAGGAAGAGCTGCCGGGGATCGCCGGCGCCCGCGTCGCGGGCGCGCCGGACGGCGAGCCGGGTCCGCTCCACCTGATCCCGGTGGAGTTCCTCGAACAGCGTGACGTACAGGTCGGCCTTGCCAGAGAAGTGGTGATAAAGACTGCCCACGCTCGCGCCAGCGCGGGTGACGATGTCCGTGACGCCAGCCTGCGCATAGCCTACGGACGTGAAGACCTCGCGGGCCGCGGTCAGCAGCCCGCTCCGGGTGGCCGCGCCGCGCTCCGACGTCCGCGCGACGGGCTGTGCCTGGTCTGTTGTCATCCGGTTCAGCAGCGCTCCTCACGGTCAGCCGCTCCGGGCAATAGGCTACGCCGGCCAGTCAGCAGCGCAGGATCGCGCCACGGCCTAGAGGGAGGGCACATCCGCCATGACGGAAAATGAGACTGCAACGGGTGCGGAGTCCGGTTCGCCCGGCCAGACTGTGCCCGAGCCAGAACGGCATGCGCCGGATCGCAACCTTGCGCTGGAGCTGGCCAGGGTAACCGAGGCCGGCGCGATGGCCGCTGGGCGGTGGGTGGGGCGCGGCGACAAGAACGACGCGGACGCCGCAGCCGTCAACGCGATGCGGCTGCTGATCAACACGGTGTCCATGAACGGCGTGGTGGTCATCGGCGAGGGCGAGAAGGACCGCGCCCCGATGCTGTACAACGGCGAGCAGGTCGGCGATGGCAGCGGGCCTGCCTGCGACGTCGCCGTGGACCCGATCGACGGCACCCGCCTGACCGCCAACGGCATGTCGAACGCGATATCGGTGCTGGCCGTCAGCGCCCGCGGATCCATGTACGATCCGTCGGCGGTTTTCTACATGTCCAAGCTCGTCACGGGCCCGGCCGCGGCCAGCGTCGTCGATGTCGAGGCACCAGCGGCGTACAACGTCGCGGCCGTCGCGCGCGCCAAGGGCGGTTCGCCGCATGACGTGACGGTGGTCATCCTGGACCGCCCTCGGCACGCGAGCCTGATCGCCGACGTCCGTGCGGCGGGCGCCAGGATCAAGCTCATCACCGACGGGGACGTAGCTGGAGCGATCATGGCGGCCCGCGACGGAACCGGAATCGACCTGCTGCTCGGCATCGGCGGCACCCCGGAGGGCATCATCGCCGCCTGCGCGATCAAGTGCCTGGGCGGAATCATCCAGGGCAAGCTCGAGCCCCGTGACGACGCCGAGCGCGGCCGCGCCGTCAACGCTGGCCACGACCTTGACCGGGTGCTCACCACGGACGAGCTTGTCGCCTCGGACGACGCGTTCTTCGCGGCCACCGGGATCACCGACGGTGAGCTGATGGCCGGAGTGCGGTACCGGGCCGGGGGCGCCACCACCCACTCGCTTGTCATGCGGGCGCGCTCCGGCACCATCCGCAACATCCGCAGCGAACATCAGCTATGGAAGCTCAGCGCCTACAGCGCCGTCAATTTTGACGGCGACGACTGACCCGCGAGTGCCGCCGACCGGCCTCGCTGACTCCCGGCCAGCGCTGCCTGCGGTGGGCCAGCGCTGCCTGCGGTGGGCCAGTGCTGCCGCGGGCCAGCCCTGCTGCCTGCGGGCGAGCGCTGCCTGCGGGCCGGCGCTTCGCCTAGCGGCCCTTGCCGCCCCGGCGCAACCCGGCGAACCAGCTGCCGCGGCGCGGCGTCACGACCCGCACCCGCACCCGGCCGCCGAGCGCCAGGCTGCGGATCTCAATCACTGGCGTCCCCGGCCGGGGCGGCGGGCCGTCGCCGGCGTGCCTCCGGCCAAAGACGGCCGTCTCCGTCATGACGACCGCGATGCCGTCGGGCACGATCAGCTCCACGTGGCCGCCGATCACCGTCGCATAGATGGTGACATGCCGGCTCTGCAGCAGTGCCTCGCGCAGATCAAGGATGACCTCGCCGAAGACCGCGGTTACCGCCAGGCTCTCCGGCACGACCCAGCGCCCCGATCGGCGTTCCCTGGCGAATATCCCCGCTACAGACCGCCGGGCATCGACCCGGATCGGCTGGGCAGACGGCACCGCCAGGTCAGCAGTCAGCACGGTGAGATCGCCTAGCGTCCGGGCAGAGTAAGCACGCTCGGCCCGTTCGGCGTGTTCTCCGAGAGTCAGCCGGCCATCGGCAGCAGCCTCCGTGAGCACGGCCACCACGCGCTCCCGGTCGGCGTCAGAGGCCCGCAGGTCGCGCGGAGGCGGACGGGATGCCACATGCCGACGATACCGGACCGCGCCGCGGCGCTCGCTGCTCAGGGAGCGGGGCCGCGGCGGTGTCAGGTCCAGGTGTCGCCGTAGTTGCCGGTGCCTATCTCCGTCACCTCGCCGCTGGTACTGGTGAAATACAGGTGGCCATGGCCTTCGCCCCAGGCAACCATTGCCGGCGCGCCGATGGCCGGCCCCGGGTTGACGGTCTTCCACGCTCCCCACTTGCCGTCCCAGCGAATGGCCTGGACAACCCCGTTCTGGCCGAGCCCAGCCACCACCGTGAAGCCGTTGTCCCAGCGAACGGAGGAAAGCGGGGACGTGATCGTCCCGCCAAGTTTCTTCATGTCTGGCCTCTTCGGTTTTCCGAGGTTCGCGGACATATCGGCCCGGCTCGCAAATTTTGCCAGGTCACGATCGATCGTCCCGCTGATGTTGTACTGATGCATGGCCCACGTTGTCCATGGCCTGGGCACCTGCGGGTGGCCCGGCCTGGCAGAGGGATCGGCGATCCACAGCGGGTAATCGCCGAGATGGGCGCAGTTTCCCTCCTCGGCGAAGGAAAGGAACGTGTAGACCACCGGCCGCCGGCCGGTCTTCTTGTGCAACCTGGACGCCACATCGTCGCACCAGGCGGCGACAGCCGACGGATCACGGCCGTCCGTGACCTCGATGTCCAGGGCGATAGCATCGTGGTCGCGCAGGCCGAGCTTGCCGATCTCGGCAAGGAAAAAGGACACAGTGTCGTCGGCGCTGACCGAAGGATGCCCGAATAGGTAACCGATCCGGACCTTCTGATGACGGTCCAGCCAGGACCAGTCGTCAGCGGCGTCCGGGTTCACGTACCTAACGTCGCCGGGCTGTAGTTCGGTGATCTTGACAGCCGCCCAGGTAATGGTCCCTGCCTCAGATCGCCATACCTCCGGCCGTCCCTGGAAGCTGGAGACATCGACGCCGCGCAGCATTTTAGTCGAAGCTTTGCTCGCGGTTCGGCGAGTGATTCCTCGCAGCCAGTCCACCACGGCGCGGGCAATCGGCATGGCGCGACCATATCGTGGTTCCTGGAGTTGGGCGATGCCGCGGTGCGCCCGCGTGAGTCCGGCACGACAAAGGCTCTCCGGTACTGACGGTCCTGCACTGACCTGGGCCCGCGCCATTCCCTACCGCCCTTCGCTGCTTTCACGACCCATTCGCGCCCCTGGCCTGCGGACTTGCCGCCTCCGGCCCGGCGCACGCCCCCTGGCCCTGGCCCTCGCCGCTTCCAGTCGGCCACCCCCATCTGTTAGTTTGGACAAGCAAATATATTGTCCGGGGTGGAGTGGAGATCGCGCGTGGGCGAGTCTTCGAACGGCAACGCGGAGCACAAGGCGGGGCCAACGGCGTCGGCCACGGGCACGCCCCGCGACGACCGCTACAAGTGGGTAGCGCTGTCGAACACTACGCTCGGCATGCTGGCGGCCACCGTCAACGCCTCCATCGTGATCATCTCGCTGCCTGCCATCTTCCGCGGGATCCACTTGAACCCGCTCACCCCGGGCAACGTCAGTTACCTGCTGTGGATGCTGATGGGCTACCTGGTGGTCTCGGCGGTGCTCGTGGTCACCCTGGGACGGCTCGGCGACATCTACGGCCGGGTCCGGATGTACAACCTGGGCTTCGCCATCTTCGGGCTCGGCGCACTCGCCTTGCCCTTCGACCCGTTCAGTGGGGCGAGCGGAGCATTGTGGCTGATCGGCTGGCGGGTCGTCCAGGCCACCGGGGGCGCCATGCTGATGGCCAACTCCCCCGCGATCCTGACCGACGCGTTCCCCTCGAATCAGCGCGGCACGGCGATGGGCATCAACCAGGTGGCCGGCATCTCCGGCATGTTCTTCGGGCTGATCCTGGGCGGCGTGCTTGCCGCGATCGACTGGCGGCTGGTATTCATCGTGTCCGTGCCGATCGGCGTCGGCGGCACGATCTGGTCCTACCTGAGCCTGCGCGAGACCGGGATCAGGACGCGGGCGCGCATTGACTGGCTGGGCAACGTCACCTTCGCGGTCGGCCTGATCGCGCTGCTCACCGGGATCACGTACGGAATCCAGCCCTACGGCGGCCATCCGATGGGCTGGACCAGCCCCGTGGTGCTGACCGGCCTGATCGGCGGCGTCGCGCTGCTGACCGCGTTCTGCTTCATCGAGCAGCGGGTCGACAGCCCGATGTTCGACCTGAAGCTGCTGCGGATCCGCGCGTTCGCGGCCGGCGGCGCGGCGACGCTGCTCGCCTCGATCGCCCGCGGCGGCCTGCAGTTCATGCTGATCATCTGGCTGCAGGGCATCTGGCTCCCGCTGCACAACTATCTCTTCAAGGACACCCCGCTCTGGGCAGGTATCTACCTGCTACCGCTCACCTGCGGTTTCGTCGTATCGGGACCGATATCCGGCTGGCTGTCCGACAAGCACGGCGCGCGCGCTTTCGCCTCGGGCGGCCTGCTAGTCTCAGCGGCGGCCTTCGGCGGCCTGATCCTGCTGCCGACCGACTTCCGGTACCTGATGTTCGCTGGCCTGATCTTCGTGGCGGGCGCGGGGATGGGACTGTTCTCCGCCCCGAACGCGGCCGCGATCATGAACAGCGTCCCGGCGAAACAGCGCGGCGCCGCATCGGGGATGCTGGCCACCTTCCAGAACTCCGGATTCGTGCTGTCCATCGGCATCTTCTTCTCGCTCATGATCGCCGGGCTGGCGAGCACGCTGCCGACGACGCTCAGCCGCGGCCTCGTCGGCCAGGGCGTGCCGGCCGGAACCGCGCATCAGATCGGCCAGCTCCCGCCGGTAGGCAGCCTGTTCGCCGCGTTCCTCGGCATCAACCCGGTGCACCAGCTGCTGGCCCCGACAGGTGTGCTCGCACGGCTCCCGGCCGCGAACGTGACGCGGCTGACTGGTCAGCACTTCTTCCCCGGGCTGCTCTCCGGGCCGTTCCACCACGGGCTTGTGATCGTTTTCAGCCTGGCCGTCGTCCTGCTGGTCATCGCGGCCGCCACCTCGTCGATGCGCGGTGGCCGGTACATCCACGATGAGCACTCGGCCAGCGCAGTCGCGGCCGGCCTGGCCGGGGCCGCCGACCCAGCCGGGGCCGCCGACCCGGCCGGGGCAGCAGGCACCACCGGAGCAGCGGGGACCATCGAGGCGCCAGGCACGGTCGGAGCGAACGGCGCTGCCGGAGCGAACGGCGACCAGCGAGCCGCTCCGGTTGCGCACGCCGGGGGCAGCCGCTCTACGCCGGAGTGACTGGACGGACACGAGCTAATGAGGTGGCCCGTCCCCCGCTCCATTCCGGAGAGCGAGGACGGGCCGCCTCGGCGAGCACGCCGACAGCTGGGTCAGCCGTCGTCCCCTGCCGCATCTTCCCCTGGTCCATCGCCCCGTCGGTGCCGGCGTACGCGTTGCCGAGATCCTGGTCTGGCCAACCGAGTTCATGATCCCGCTCTGCTGATTGAAACCAACTAGAGCACCGGCCGTATTGCGGCCAGAGCCGTACACGCTGTTCGCGGGGTTACTACGGCAATTGCGGACCGATGCGCGCGCCCGCCACGACCAGGCGCTGGCGATCGCGACCGACATTGCCGCATTGCCCGAGGAGGCGCGCGCGCTGGAAGGCCTCGGCCGATGTCACCTCCGGGACGGCGAGCCTAGCCAGGGCGCTGCGCTCCTCGGCCGAGCCCTCGTGATCTACCAGCGGATCGGATCCCCGAATGCCCGGCGAGTAGCGACAACCTTGCGTGACCACCACTTAGGCGGGTTCCAGCACGCCTGATTTCCGTGCTCATGAAGGTCTGAATATAGTTAGCTCTGTGAACGATATTTCGGCTCCGGGAACCGCGCTTCTGGCGGAAGCCGGACATGCGGTCAGCCCGCTCGCGGCGACCGGCCCGGCGGGATCGGCCGCGGCGGCCGCATCCGCAGCGGCATTGCCCGCAGCGGAACTGCCCGCAGCGGAACTGCCCGCAGCGGAACTGC
>Ga0302326_10032688_pt1 | contig 10358 bp, 11 predicted proteins | sample Palsa_T0_3_FD_202264 | JGI IMG/M metagenome (GOLD analysis project Ga0302326, IMG submission 202264) | Peat permafrost microbial communities from Stordalen Mire near Abisko, Sweden - Palsa_T0_3 | ecosystem: Environmental > Terrestrial > Soil > Palsa > Peat permafrost | place: Sweden: Abisko... | reverse complement strand
GCGCCGCGCCCTGATCGTCGCAAGCTGGCCTGGGTCATCGGTGTGGTGGCGGCCGTCGTGGTCCTCACTGCGGGTGCATTGATTGCCGCCGACGCCAAGCTCTTCACCGCATCACACCCGGCTCCGTCTTTGGTCAACCTCACCCTGACCGAGGCGCGGGCAGCGGCGGCCAAGGACCACTTCACCCTGCGGGTAGCACCGGCGGTACAGTCAAAAACCGTGGGCGAAGGCTCCATCGTCTCGCAGAGCCCCAAGCCGGGCACCGTGCTCAAGGAAGGCTCGACGTTGACCGTGGTTCCGTCCATCGGGCCGCCTCCGGTGGCCGTCCCTTCGCTGGCCGACATGAACTGCGCCGGGGCCATCGCCACCCTCAAGGCGATCAATCTGGTGGGGGCGTGCGCCACGGCCCAGTACAGCTCCACGGTGCCCAACGGGGAGCTGATCTCGTGGTCCTCGGGGAGCACACCCAGTCCGGCGAAGGCGCCGTACGGTTCCACCATCACACTGGTGCCGTCCCGGGTCATGCGCCGGTGACGGTGCCGACGATCCCGCAGACCGACTCATTCACCGACGCGGTGGCGGCGCTTGAGGCCGTCGGGCTCACCGCCGTGCAGGCCAACGACTCGTCGACGACGGTGCCGGCCGGTGAGATCATCTCCACGTCGCCGGCCAGCGGCGCCTCCGTCCCGTTCAATTCCTCGGTGACGGTCACCGTCTCAAGTGGTGCGCCGACAACCCAGGTGCCCAACGTGTTCAAGGACTCCGTCGAAGAGGCCACGGCCGCTATAGAAGCGGCCGGATTGACCGTGTTGGGCCCGTTCGGTCCGAGTCAGGGATCACAGCAGGCCATTGTGATCTACACCTCGCCCGGGCAGGGGACCACGGTTCCGGCGGGATCGGCCGTCAGCATCTACACCGACTGAGGTACTGACACATGGCTCTCCCTTACGACGCCTCCTGCGACCTGTGCGAGGCGGCCCACCTGTCGGAGTGGCACCACGAAGATGACATCTGCTGGGTGGCCGACTGCGAGGTGTGCGGTGTGCCGATGGTGGTGTGGAAGCACCATGGGCCGGTCCCACCCGAGCCCGACATCGACCACATGATCACGCAGTTGAGCCTGGTGGCGGACGCCAGGTTCGGCGCCGGCGAGTGGTCGGTCGACCGCATCATGCGGCAGATCCCCAATCACTTCCATGCCCACGGTCGGGATCCGAATTGGTGGTTCCGCCGCTTTCGCAGCAACTGAGGTCAGGTCCCGCCTCGAACGCGCCAAGGTAGGGTGAATCAGGTGGAGGACCGGTCCCAGAAACGCTCGGACCTCCTTCTCGACCCCAAGGCGGACCCCGGGGGCGCCGCCATGGGAGCCAGCGGGGCCGAAGCCTCAGTGGATCCGAGCTGGCCGGTGCTGCTGCGCCGCCGGATGGCGGACCGGGCAGAACGCAGCCCGCGCTACCGATGGTGGGCGCTGGCGTCGCTGCTCGCCGGACTGCTGTCCCTCAACATCACCTTCACTGTCTTCGTTGTCGCCCTCCCGACGGTCAAGGCGGACTTTCACACCAACTTCTCGGTCCTGACCTGGGCCTCGACCGGCCCCTTGCTGGCCTTCGGCGTGGCGGCGCCCTTCTTCGGCAAAGCAGGCGACCTGTTCGGCCACCGCCGCCTCTATCTGTTCGGGCTCATGGGGGCGATGGTCAGTGCCATCTTGACGGCCACGGCGCCCGACGTGGGCATGCTGCTGTTCGCCCGCGCCCTCGATGGTGTGCAGGGCGCCGCCACCGGGACGGCCTCCATGGCGCTGATCCTGCAGCTGTTCGTTCCCGAGGAGCGGGTCAAGGCCTTGGGGTGGTGGTCGCTGGTCGGAGCCGGCGGCCCGGTGCTCGGCGTGACGCTGGGTTCCCCGGTGATCCAGTACTTCGGCTGGCGGACGCTGTTCTGGGGCCAGCTGGTGCTGCTGGTGATTGCCGCGTTGGTCGTCACTGCCATCCTCCCCTCGCGCAGCCGGGCCCACATGGCCCCCGAAGTCGAGCCCGACCCCGGCGCCGGTCGGGAGAGCATGTGGAAGGGGATGGACTGGGTGGGCAGTTGGAGCCTGGCCGGCGCGGTGACCGCGGCCATGCTGGTGCTGAGCATCGGGCCCATAGACGGCTGGACCTCTCCGGGCGCACTGGTGTCGGGGGTCTTGTCCGCCTGTTGCATCGCGCTGTTCATTCGGCGGGAGCTCACGTTTGCCACGCCTCTGGTCCCGACCCGGTACTGGAAGCGGCGCAATTTCATGTTCCCGATGGGCACCAAGGGATTCACCAGCTTCGCCTACTTCGGCGGGTTCTTCCTCTTCCCGCTCCTGATGGAGCAGGTCTACGGCTACAGCGTCTCGCAGGTCGGGTTCGTGTCGGTCGCCCGGCCACTTGTCTTCGCCATCAGCTCCCCCATCGCCGGCTACATGACCGTGCGCACCGGCGAGCGCTTCGCATCGGTGGCCGGCGGCTGCTCGCTCCTGGTCTCCATGTTGCTCTTCGCCACCCTGGACCCCTCGTCGGGTCTGTGGATCGTCCTCACCGCACTGGCCCTCTCGGGTCTGGGTATGGGCGTCTCCATGCCGGCCACGTCGTCGACCATGTCCAATGAGCTGGATCCGTCCGAATACGGGGTGATGAGCGCGGCCCAGCTGTTGGCCGTCCAGGTCGGCGAGGTGGCGGGCATCCAAGTGGTGCTGACGTTGCAGGAGTCGTTGGCCCGTCACGCCGGACTGCAGAATGTGCACCACAGCACCGATCTGCTCCACAGCTTTCAGATCGCTTTCTGGGTGGCTGCCGCCATGGCCGGGGCCAGCGTGTTGTGTGCCAGCTTCATGCGTCCCATGGTGCGCGGGTCGCGGGCCGGCAGCGTGACACCAGTGACGGCGCAGTGAAGCTGAGCGGGCCTGTCTGTTAGGTGGCGCGCATCCGGTTGTTGCGGGGGTTGTGCTCCACTTCAGCCAGGCCCAGGGTTTCCATGAGGGGCGGGATGTACATGCCGAAGCGCCCCCGGGCTTCGACCGTGCCAGCCTGCGGGGTCTTCTGCTCATCGGCCGATCCGAGTTCCACCCAGTTGCCCTGCTCCTGGAGGAAACGGCGCAGGTCGTCCTGGGTGCCGCTTCCTTCGCTCATGCTCAGGCGGTGATCTCCTTGAGACGATTGGCCATCTCCGCCGCGCTGGCGTCGGGCGGAGGGCCGGCTGAAAGGGCCATCAGCTTGGCCATGTCACCTTCCACCTTGACCTTGCCGGCCATGAAGGCCTGCATGCCGGCCTGGGGGTTGCCCTCAATGAGGATCGCCTTGGCCGTGTCGTAGTCAACCGTGACCTTCAGGTCCTGGACCTCAAGGTGTCCCATGTCCAGTTCGAGCTCACCCGATGAGGTGTCCATGTGGGCCTCAATATCGGTGTCGCCGAAAGGCACACTGGTGATGACCAGGTTCATGCGCACCACGTGGGGAACCGGTGGTGTCTTGCCGGCATACTCGGCGCGGATGTTCCGGGCTTCTTCCAGCCACTCGTCGCTCAAGAAAAGGTACGTCATTGCGGTGCTCCTCTGTCGTCGGCGTCTACTGACTCGGCGCGGGAGCCCCGGATCTTTGTCCGATACCCCCTGGCCGCCGGAACGATAGTCGTCCCACCGGTAGCATGCCGAGACGTGACTGCCCCCATTCTTCCTGGCGCCGAGCCCTATTCCTCCACCGGCGACGCCCGTGGCGCGCTGGTCCTGCACGGCTTTACAGGAAACCCCCAGTCGATGCGCGGGCTGGCCCTGGCCCTGGCTGACGCCGGTTTCACGGTCGAGCTGCCCTTGTTGCCCGGGCACGGCACCGAAGTGGCGGACATGGTGCCCACCCGCTGGGAGGACTGGTCCAAGGCGGCCGATGCGGCCTTCACGGAGTTGGCGGCACGTTGCGATGCCGTCGTGGTGGTGGGGCTGTCCATGGGAGGCACCCTGGCCGTGTGGCTGGCCGAACAGCGCCCCGAGGTGGCTGGCCTGGTTCTGGTCAACCCGCTGATCGTGCCGCCCGACGCCGACACCTTGGCCTTCATTGAGTCGTTGATCGACGCGGGGGACGAGCTGGCCCCGGGGGTCGGATCCGACATCGCGCTGGAGGGGGCCGTCGAGTCGGCCTACGCCGAGCTGCCGCTCCAGTGTGCCCGGTCGCTCTTCGGTGGCGCGGCCGCCGTCAACGCCGAGCTCGGGTCGGTGGTCTGCCCCATCCTGCTGTTCACCAGCGTGCAGGACCATGTGGTGCCTCCCGTATCGAGCGATCGGCTGGCCGAGGAGGTCAAGGGATCGGTGGATCGGATCTTGTTGGAGCGGAGCTTCCATGTGGCCACGCTCGACTACGACAAGGACGAGATTGCGTTGCGCACCGTCGAATTCGCCTCCCGCCTGCTCGACCCGACGGGAGCATGAGCAGCGCCGGAGAGGCGGGACACCTGAGCCGTGACGACGTCGTCCATGTGGCTCAACTGGCCCGTCTCGCCCTGACCGATGAAGAGATACAACTCTTCGGTGCCCAACTCAGCACCGTGCTGGACCACGCGGCTGATGTCGCCGCGCTTGATCTTTCCCACCTGACGCCGACCGCCCACCCGATCCCGGTTGAGAATGTGCTGCGCCCTGACGAGGTGCGCCCGAGTCTGGACCGGGCTGAAGTTCTGGCGGCGGCCCCTTCCGTGGAGAGTGACCGCTTCCGGGTGCCGCGCATCGGCGGTGAGGCCCCGTGAGCGCCGCCGGTGAGATCGCCGCCGCTGTTCGTTCCGGCGAGCGGTCAGCGCGCCAGGTCACCGAGGAGGCGCTGGCCGAAGTGGCCGGACGCGACGGTGAGATTCACGCCTTCCTGCTGGTCTTGGCTGACGACGCGTTGGCCCGGGCCGATGCCATAGACCAGGCGGTCGCAGCCGGCCACAATCCCGGTCCACTGGCCGGAGTGCCGGTGGCCCTGAAGGACAACCTGTGCACGCGGGGGATCCCCACGACGTGCGGGTCGAAGATTCTGGAAGGGTGGCGCCCCCCGTATGACGCCACGGTGGTCGAACTCCTCCGGCGGGCCGGGGCCATCGTCATCGGAAAGACCAACCTGGACGAGTTCGCCATGGGCAGTTCCACCGAGAACTCGGCGTTCGGTCCCACCCGCAATCCGCACTGCACTTCCCGGGTGCCCGGCGGGAGCAGCGGCGGTTCGGCTGCGGCCGTGGCGGCCGGCTTCACCTCGCTGGGGCTGGGCTCCGACACCGGCGGGTCGATCCGCCAACCGGCCGCGCTGTGCGGGGTGGTGGGCATGAAGCCCACCTACGGGCGAGTCTCGCGCTATGGATTAGTGGCCTTTGCCAGTTCCCTCGACCAGATCGGTCCGTTTGCCAACACGGTGGCGGATGCGGCGCTCCTCTTCGACGTCCTGGCCCAGAACGACCCGTTGGACAGCACCTCCCTGGCCATGCCGTCACCGGCCACCGTGTCCTCGGTCGACGAAGGCGTAGAGGGCGTACGGGTGGGTGTGTGTCCCGACCTCATTGAGGGCTGCGCGCCTGATGTGGCGGCCCGGGTCTACGAGGCGGCCGAGGCGTTGGCCGCCCACGGGGCCAAGGTGGAAGAGGTCAAGGTGCCAGAGTTCGCCTACGGGCTCTCGGCGTACTACATCATTGCGCCGGCCGAGGCGTCATCGAACCTGGCTCGCTACGACGGCGTGCGTTACGGACTTCGCGTCGATGCCGAGGATGTGGCCACCATGAACACAGCGACCCGAACGGCCGGTTTCGGGGCCGAGGTGAAACGACGGATCATGCTGGGCACCTACGCCCTCTCGGCCGGCTACTACGACGCCTACTACGCGCAGGCGCAGCGGGTACGCACCATGGTCATGCAGGCGTTCGACCGGGCCTACATGTCGGTGGACGTACTGCTCGGAGCCACCGCACCCACCACGGCGTTCGCTCTGGGCGACAAGGTCAACGATCCGATGGCCATGTACATGAACGACGTCTGCACCATCCCTTCCAACCTTGCGGGCCACCCCGCCATTTCCGTGCCCTTCGGGACCGGTGACGACGGTCTGCCGGTGGGCGTACAGGTCCTGGCCCCGGCACTGCAAGAGGCACTTCTCTTCCGTGTGGCCCGCGCCGTGGAGGCCGCCGCGCCACCAGGGGTGTCCCGGTGACCGCCGAGACCGTCTGGGAGACGGTGATCGGGTTGGAGGTGCACTGCGAGCTGGCCACAGTGACCAAACTTTTCTGCGGCTGCCGCAACATGTTCGGTGATGAGCCCAACACAAACGTGTGCCCGGTCTGCCTCGGCCTGCCCGGATCTCTCCCGGTGCTCAATGCGCATGCCGTGGAGTTGGCCATGCGCATCGGCGCGGCCCTCCATTGCGACATCCGCCCCTCCACCTTCTCCCGCAAGAACTACTTCTATCCCGACCAGGCCAAGGACTACCAGATCAGCCAGTACGACCTGCCCATCAATGCTGATGGTTGGCTGGAGCTGCCCGATGGTTTCCGGGTCGGCGTCACGCGGGCGCACATGGAAGAGGACACCGGAAAGCTGACCCACGTGGGCGAGGGTGGGCGGATCACCTCGGCCCATCACGCGCTGGTCGATTACAACCGGTCGGGCGTGCCGCTGGTCGAGATCGTCAGCGAGCCCGACATGCGTTCCGCCGTCCAGGCCCGGGCGTACGCCTCGGAGTTGCGCGGCATTCTGGTGGCTACCGGCGCCTCCGACGGACGCATGGAAGAAGGGTCGATGCGGGTCGATGCCAATGTGTCGGTCCGACCCCTCGGGTCGGATGCTTTCGGCACGCGCTGCGAAATCAAGAACCTCAACTCACTGCGCTCCCTTGGACGGGCCATCGACTACGAAGCGGCCCGCCAGGTGGTGCTCCTCGAAGAAGGTGGGCGGGTGGCGCAAGAGACCAGGCATTGGGATGAATCGGCCGGCCGCACGGACGCTATGCGTTCCAAAGAGGAAGCCAACGACTACCGCTATTTCCCCGAACCGGACCTGGTGCAGCTGGTGCCCGACGAAGCCTGGCGGGAACGGGTGCGGGATGCCCTGGGTCCGATGCCGGCAGACCGCCGCGCCGGACTGGTGGCCGTGCTCGGCGGGACGGCAACCGATGCCGAGTCCGATCAGATCCGGGCCGTGGTCGATCTCGGCCTTGACGCATTGGTCTCGGCGGCCGTGGGGGCGGGCGCACCCGCCCCGCTGGCTCTCGCCCGGGCGGCCAACGAGGTGGCGGCCACCGGCGAGGCCGCCCTGGCGTTGACGACCGAGTCCTTCAGCGCGCTGCTCGCCATGGAGGCGGGCGGGACCTTGTCGGCCACCCAATCCAAGGCGGTGCTGGGCGAGCTCTTGGCCGCCGGGGGCGGGGATCCGGCCGCGCTGGCCGCCAGCATGGGCTTCGAGGCCCTGGGAGCCGACACGTTGGGCGCGGCAGTGGGGGACGCCATCGCGGCGCACCCCGACGAGTGGGCCCGCTATGTCGACGGTGACGACAAACTGACCGGGTTCTTCACCGGAGCTGTGATGAAAGCAACGGCGGGGAAGGCCAACGGCAAGGAGGTGGCGGCCGAGTTGCGCAAGCGTCGGGGGTAGTCGGGCCGAGGAGCCCGCGCCATACTCGTGGGATGTCCGAGGGTGAAGTGGTCGCCTCCGGGGGTCCCGCCACGCGGAGATCTGTTGCCGGTGACCTTGGCGCACTGGGCGTGGCGCAGGGCTCCACTCTTCTGGTCCACTGCTCACTCTCCCAACTGGGCTGGGTGGCGGGTGGTGCGCACGCTGTTGTGCTGGCGCTGCTCGACGTGGTCGGCCCGACCGGGACTCTGGTCATGCCGACCCATTCGGGTGGGCTCAGCGATCCCAAGGACTGGGAGAATCCCCCCGTTCCGCAGAGCTGGTGGCAGACGATCAGAGATGAGATTCCGGCCTTCGACCCGTTGCTCACTCCCAGTAGGCAGATGGGCGCGGTGTCCGATTGCTTCCGGCACGTCGACGGCGTGCGACGGAGCAAGCACCCCCTCGACTCATTTGCCGCCTACGGCCCGAACCGGGATGCCATTGTGGACGACCATCAGCTGGCCTTCGGGCTGGGGGAGGGTTCACCGCTGGCCCGTCTGTATGAGCTCGACGCGCACGTGTTGCTCCTCGGCGTCGGCCCTGGCAACAACACGTCTCTGCACCTCGGCGAGTATCGGGCGGACTACCCCGACAAGCGGTGGATCGTGCAGCATGGCCCCGTCCTGGTAGATGGTGCACGTCAATGGATCGGTTGGGACGACCTGTTCCCCGATGACTCGGACTTCGAGGCGTTGGGCGTTGACTTCGCGGCGACCGGTGACGAAGTGATCGGGCCCGTGGCGTCCGGCTCCGCCCGTCTGATGTCACAACGCTCGGTGGTCGATTTCGCCACGGAGTGGTTCGGGACGCGGCGAGGGCGCTGAGAGCCGCCAGGCGGCGCGGCTCAAGTCCGGTCCGGGTCCCCCGCGGGGAACAGGAGCGCCATGTCAAGGAGATCGCGCTCTCTCGGCTCGTAACCACTGTGATGGGCGAGCTGGATCTCGGCGGAGAGGCAGGGCACCACGCAGTCGCCGATGCGCCCTTCGCTGAATCCTTGCGGTGGATAGGCGCAGTCCGACCCATCGGGACCGGCGCCGGTCTGCCAGCCCGTTCCTTCGTCGTCGAATGTCACCGGGTGGAGATCGATCTGCCGACCGTGCGGGTCCCGGCAGACCACCCGCACGGGTGCGTGATCCTCACTCACCGCATACCCGACGCTCCCCAGTGCGCCGAGCACGCGGGGCAGGGCCATGAGTTCGACCACCAGGTCGACGTCTTCGTGCGGTCGCGTCATCCGGCCGACCAGAGCATCCACCCCCCAGCCACCATCGATCCAAAACCGGAGCTGATGATCCCTGAGAAGTTGGACAATCTGGACCACCACGGATGCGGGCATGGACATAGTCCCGGTCACGACCGCCATTATGTTCTGCGTCTTCGCCTTCGGGTTGGCCGCCGCCGGCCTGAAAGAGCACCCTGCGGTCGTATGCTTCCCGGCCATGAGTGCAGATCCGTCGGGCACGTTCGTGTCCATCAACCCGGGGCGCGACGTGCAGCGGGTGGGCACGGCGGCCTTCCTTGGTGAGGATGTGCGGAAAATCCACGACCCGGTATGGGCCGTGATCGGCAATCTCGGTGACAGCCAGTGCTATCTGGGTGTCACTGGCAAAGTACAGGCCGTCCAGGAGGCACTCTCGCGTCGGATAGCCCGGGACGACCTGGCTGTGCGCCTGATCGCGCCAGCCTTCACCTTGGGGGTGTCGGACGGCCAACTCAACGGTACGCCGCAGATGCGGTTCTCCCTGGTCGGCCGCGAGCTTGTGCACGACATCGCCGACGTGCACCTGGCGGCCAACCAGGTGGCCGGGCTGGTGGCAGTGGTGGCGTGTGACAAACCCCCGGTCGGGACGCTGGCTGCTGTGCTGGAGAACAACACTCCGGCCGTCATCCTCTCCGACGGCCCGATCAGGCCGGGGATCGACCCCGAATCAGGCGGACGCATCGACCTCGTCTCCGCCTTCCAGATGGCCGACCAGGACGACGACGTGCGGGCCAGGTTCGCCCTACACGCCTGCCCCGGGCAGGGCAGTTGTGGGGGCATGTTCACGTACAACACCATGCAGACATTCATCGCCGTGTTGGGTCTGGAACCACTGCATATGGTGTCGCCGGCCTCCGATGACCCGCGCCGGATGTCAGTGTTCCCCGATCAACTGGTCGATTGCCTGGTCACCATGACCGAGCGGGGTATCCGACCGCGCCACATCGTCACGCCTTCGTCGCTTCGCAATGCCTTAACCGTGGCCATTGCCATGGGCGGATCGACCAATGTGCTGCTACACAGCGTCGAGATCGCCCGTGCCGCCGGCATCGACTTGTGGAGTGACGTGCTCAGCCAGGACGAATTCAATGACCTGGCCCGGCGCTTGCCCGTGCTGGTGAACCTGCGGCCGTTCGGCGACTTCTCCATGGTGGATGTGGACGACCATGGCGGGCTGCAGGCCATTGTGCACGAACTGCTGGCCGCCGGCTTTCTCGATGGGGAGACATTGACTTGCACAGGTGAGACGTTGGCGGAACAGGTTCGTCGCCTGGACCCGCCGGCACCGGACCAGGACGTCATCTACCCGGTGGAAAAGCCATTCAAGGACACGGGCGGGCTGCGACTCCTTCGGGGCAATCTGGCACCCGAGGGTGGCGCCATCCTCAAGGTGGCGGGTGTCGAAGGTGGCGTGCAGGGCGGCATCTTCACCGGGAAGGCCAGGGTGTTCAACGGCGA
>Ga0302326_10032687_pt1 | contig 10358 bp, 8 predicted proteins | sample Palsa_T0_3_FD_202264 | JGI IMG/M metagenome (GOLD analysis project Ga0302326, IMG submission 202264) | Peat permafrost microbial communities from Stordalen Mire near Abisko, Sweden - Palsa_T0_3 | ecosystem: Environmental > Terrestrial > Soil > Palsa > Peat permafrost | place: Sweden: Abisko... | reverse complement strand
CAAAAATTGTAAATGCCGTGGTTGACGATATTCAGGACGGTGGTGGGCGGCAAAATATTACTATCGGGCCCGGGGACATGGTCCAAGATCGTCACCACCGCGTTACTAATGCTGGTGCTGCCCGTATAGGTGGACTGGGCTATCAGCTCAAAAAGATAGGGGGTGGATGTGGAGTTGGTGCTGGGGCCGCCGCTGATGGTCAGGTTGCCGCTACCGGAGATGACACCAAAATACTGGACGGAGTTATCGTTGCCGCCACCAATTGCGCCGGTGTTCGCAACGGCAGTGACTTGGATGGTTCCCCCAGCAGAGCCCAGGGTGATGCCGCGATTTGCGTTGATCGTCCCGAAACCGTAGCTGGTAGTCGCGGTTACCTGGAGGGTGCCGCCGTTGAGGGTAATGGCGGTGGGGGTGACTGAACCCGGTGCGGCGCCAAGATCGCCGTCCGCGGCGATTGAGAGGATGCCCGAGCTGACAACCTCGCCGCCGGTAAATGTGTTACTCGCATTCGATAACGTTACAGTTCCCGATCCGGCCACATTGACGCTGCCGTTACCACTGATAACTCCGCCGAGCGTGAGGTTGCCTCCGCCTGTGGTCGTGGTGAACGTCTGAGTGGCGGCCAGGCCGATCGCGTTATTGATCGTTTCCCCGGCTGTGCTGTTGTTCGTGATGCCGCCGGCGAGGGCAAAGGCGCTGCCTCCGAATGTGTAGGCGAGGGCGCCGGAGTTGAAGGTGATCCCGGCGACGCTGAACGAGGTGCTGGTGAGCGTGTCGGTAAGGGTGGTGTTACCTTGCGTATTTTGCGAGCCGAAGACAAGAGAGTCTCCGCTTATCGGCGGGTTATTGCCGCCCGTCCAGTTGGAATCCAGCCAGTTTGTGTCCGTGGCCCCGGTCCAGGTATCAACCGCAGCAGCGGCACGGTGAGTCAGCGCACTTCCGAGCGCCCCGGCGGTAGCGATCGCGAAAAGGTTGCTTGCCCGCTTGCGGTTTGACGTCCGGCATACTTTGGAATCCCATACCGCCCTGGGAAGACCGCGCCGCTTGGAAAGACTCCGCATGATGCCCTCGCCATCTGCCATTGGGCCGTGAAGCCCAGGATTCCATCGTCCGATACTGCACAGACCCGCGTCCGCTCAAAAGCGCAGCTTCGAATGTAACGCAGTTGCTGAAACTGTTTCCACACTACGATGGTTATCACGCGGTGTCAAGGATATTCTGTGAGAAATCCAGTGCGCGTCGCCTTGCGAGGCAACGATGGTACAAGTTATTTATCAATAGACAGATACATTTTCTGCCAGAAGAGATTTGATTCAGTCGCCATCTTCGGATAAACTCGTTACTGCAACAGTTTTCTGTTTCAGCGAAGGGTGATTTCAATGTCAAGCGTTCGGGTCATCGCCAAACGTGCGGGGGTGTCGATTACCACGGTCTCGCGGGTGTTGAATAATCACCCGCAGGTGAGTTCGGGCGTGCGCGAGCGGGTCTTGGCCGCGACCAACGAGTCGGGCTATTCGCCGGTCGTCGGGCGACGATCCGCAAACAACATCGCGTTTGTCTACACCGGCGAGGAGTCGATCGGTTCCCCTTTCGACGCCGCCGTGCTTCACGGGGTCTCCCGGGGCTTGGCAGAGGATGGTTATGACCTGATGATCCTTAGCGCACGCCGCGCCCGACTCTCCCACGAGACGTTCACGCAGATGTTCATGCGCAAGGGAATCCGCGGCGCTCTGCTGCGCACGACGGCCGAGGCACGGCCAGTTTGCGAAGCGATCGCCAGCGAGGGCTATCCTGTCGTCGTCATTGCCGACCGCTTCGAAAACTCCAGCATCAATTGCGTCTATTGCGATTCGCTGAATACCAGTCGCGAGGCGGTGGCGCACTTGATCGGGCAGGGACATAAGCGTATCGCCATCGGTCTGCACATTATCACCGACTCGGATCACGTGGATCGACTTGCGGGATATCGACAGGCGCTGAGCGATCACGCGCTGCCATTTGACAGCAACCTGGTCCTCCGCGCCCCGGCCGAACGATCGGGTGGCACGCAGATTCTGCGTCGGCTGATGACGATGCCTGATCGTCCGACTGCGATATTCATTACCGATCCGATGACGGTGGTCGGCCTGCTCAGTGAAGCGCGGAGGATGGGAGTAAGAATTCCCGAAGATCTGGCGGTCGTGGGTTTTGACGACGCGGAGCTGCGATTTGGCGTGTATCCTGAGCTGACCGCCGTCTGCCAGGATGCATCTGCCTTGGGGTTCGAAGCATTTCGCCTCCTCAAGACGCTCATCGATCGCGCAGACGCGCCCGATGCTTCCCGCCCAGATCCGACCTGCAAGGCGCTTCGCACATGGTTGGAAGTGCATGAGTCCGCCGGGCCTGCCCCGAGGCTCAGCCAGCCATGACCTCCATTGGTGGCCGGAAATTCGCCAAAAAAGACGAACATTATTTCAATTGACACCGTCGATCCGGAAGATCTATTTTTCAGAAATACAACAGTTTCATCAACTGTTTTTCTATTAGGCGGGGTAATGCAGAGGCGGATTCAATGGGATCTGTACGGTAGATTGCCAAGCGAGTCGGTATGTCGCGAGCATCCGCAATGTTCCGCGCAGCATCCATAGGAGGCATCTTGCCAGCACGATCACATGTCATTCTCAACATGTTGTTTATCGCAGCGGCCCTGTTTGTCTTCACGAATGTTGCTTCGGCTGCCGCTGTTCCCGTGGAGCTTCGCGCAACCGACGAGGGGTGGCAACTGGCGCGCGACGGGAAGCCGTATTTCATTTTGGGCGCAGGCGGCGACGGGTCGAAAGATTTTCTGAAAGCGTGCGGCGGCAATTCGTTTCGGACCTGGGGCGCAGATGACATCGGCGACCAGCTCGACCTGGCTCAAAAGCTCGGGCTGACGGTTACCGTCGGCATATGGCTGGGTCAGGAGCGACATCATTTCGATTACACGAATGCAGGCCAGGTAGCCGCCCAATACGAACGATGCCGCCAGGCGGTTCTGAAATACAAGGACCATCCCGCGGTGCTGATGTGGGCGATCGGCAACGAGATGGAAGGGTATGCCAAGGGGGACAACGTTGCGATCTGGATGGCGGTGCAGAACATCGCGGCCGTGGCCCACAAGCTCGACCCGAAACATCCCACAATGACGGTCATCGCCGAAGTAGGCGGCGACCGCATCAAAAACATCAATCGATTCTGTCCCGATATCGACATCGTCGGAATCAATTCATACCGCGGCGGTCCTTCTGTGGCGAAGCGATACCGCGCGGCCGGCGGGATCAAGCCATTTGTCATCACCGAATTCGGCCCGGCGGGTACGTGGGAGACAGAGAAAAACAGCTGGGATGTTCCGATCGAACTGACGAGTACCGCCAAAGCCGCGGCCTATCGGGCAACGTACGAGCAATCGGTGCTGGCGGAGAAAACCAAGCTCTGCCTGGGCTCATATGTCTTTGCGTGGGGAAATAAGCAGGAAGCAACCGCCACCTGGTACGGGCTGTTTCTCTCGGACGGCACCCGACTGGAAGCAATCGACACGATGACCGAACTGTGGAGTGGCCATGCGGTTTCAAACCGTTGTCCGCAACTCACCTGGATGAAGCCGGAAAAGGATCAGCTTGAGCCGGGCGCGATGGTGCACGTGTCGCTGTCGGTCTCCGATCCGGAACATGACCCGCTGACAGTGAAGTGGGTGCTGGCCAAGGATTTTGCGAAGTATGACACCGGCGGCGATACACAGTCTGCGCCTCCTGTTTATCCGGAGGCAATCGTGAAATCAGATATTGAAGGCGCCGATATCAAAATGCCAACCAACGGCGGGGGCTATTGGCTCTATGCTTACGTCTACGATGATCATCGGGGAGCCGCGGTCGCGGATGTCCCCCTCTTCGTGAATGCGCCAAAAATCGCTTCGCCGGCGAGGATGGCATCACTTCCGCTGGTCTTGTACGGGCAGGGCGCGGGCAAGCTTCCCTACATCTGGTCGGGATGGATGGGCGACTATCACGAGATTGCCATCGATGAAAAATGCACCGACCGTCCGCATTCGGGCACGACGTGCATGAAAGCGGAGTTCCGCGCACCGCAGGGCTTTGGGGGCGTTGTGTGGCGAGATCCGCCAGACGATTGGGGCGACGCGCCCGGGGGATTGAATATCACCGGCGCTAAGAAGCTCACCTTCTGGGCGCGCGGCGATAGTGGCGGCGAAACCGTGAGTTTCAAACTTGGGATACTCGGAAAGGACAAGAAGTTCCACGACTCGGATGAAGCGGAACTCAATGACGTCGTTCTGAGCAGCGACTGGAAGCAGTACGAGATCAACCTGGCGGGCAAGGACCTGAGTTGCATCAAGACCGGTTTTGTCTGGGTCGTCGGCGCGAAGGGAAGGCCCGTGACGTTCTATCTCGATGACGTGCGCTACGAATAGAGTCAGGAGCTGGGGTGCGTAAAGCTTCAACCCCGGATCAACGCATCTCGACGACCCACTGCGCGGTGCGCGCATCGCGCCCGCGGAGGGGCGTTCTGCATCTCTCCGCGGGCGCGTGGATCATCGTTCTGATTGCCGTGGTGTCCACCTGCGCGGTTGCCATCTGGCCCATTCCAAAGCGGTCGGGATTGGACATGTGGACTTCCGCCCGCGCTCACGTGCCGATGTACGAGCCGGTCATTGCCCGCTGGAATGAGGATCATTCACCACCCGTCAACTTGTTCCTGCTCTCATCTGATGTGCTGGGTCGCCGGATGATGTCAGGATTTCTTTCGCAGACGCCGTTGGCCGACATTATTGAGATCGAGCGATCACAAGTAGGCCGCGCGTTTGCCGGTCCGCTGGAGGACGTGGGCTTCGTCGATCTGACGGAGCGCATTCATCGCGAAGGCCTCTATGAGCAGATGAATGAGCCGAGTTTCAGCCCCTGGAGCAGCCGCGGTCACATCTTCGGGCTCCCGCACGATGTTCATCCGATGATGCTCGTTTACCGGGCGGACATCGTGGAAGCTGCGGGCATCGATGTTTCAAAGATCCAAACCTGGGACGATTTTGCGCGCCTGATGCGCCCGCTGATGAACGATCTGGACCGCGAGGGGCAGCCCAAGCGGTACCCGCTGAGTCTCTGGTACACGTCGCCCGATCAAGTGGAAGCACTGGTCCTGCAGGCTGGCGGCGGATATTTCGATGACCAGGGGCATCCGGTCATCGACTCGGACAGCAACGCGAGAGTCATCTCAACGATCGTTTCCTGGACGGCCGGTCCGACCCGTATCGCGGCGGACGCTCCGGAGTTCACCGGGTCCGGCAACGAACTGCGGATCCAGGGGTTCGTCGTCTGCTCGCTGATGCCGGACTGGCTTGGCGGCGTCTGGAAGCTCGATCTTCCGCAGCTTCGGGGCAAGCTCAAGCTGATGCCGCTTCCAGCCTGGACTCGCGGCGGACGCCGCACCAGCGTCTGGGGCGGAACGATGCTGGGCATTCCCAAAACCCCCGATCTGGAAAAAGTCTGGCCGTTCGCCCGCCAGCTCTATTTCAACGAATCGGTCGCGCGAAAGCTGTACGAAACCAACGACATCATTTCGCCCGTGAAGTCGATGTGGAAAAGCGAGTTTTACGGTTTGCCTGATCCGTATTTCAGCGGACAGTCGCCGGGGAGCATGTACATCGCTCTTGCCCCGATGGTTCCGCGCCGCACCAGCTCGCCTTACAACATGATGGCAAAGGAACGGGTTCAAGATGCGCTGATCTTTCTGCGCGAGTATGCGATTGCCCACAATCAATACGATCCATATCAGCTCATCCCCGAAGCAAAACGCCAGCTGCGCGAGGCCCAGGAGTCGGTCGCCAGGCAGTTGAGTCACAACGTGTTCCTAAGGCAGGAGCGGAGCGGATGACCAACACACGCCAGCCACGCGGGGCGCCATACCTGTTTCTGTCGCCCTTTCTTCTGCTGTTCATGGCGTTCACGGCTTACCCGTTGTTGCGGTCGATGACTCTCTCGCTGCAACAGACGTTCGGACCCCGTGCGACACAATTCGTCGGCATGGATAACTTTCGATTTCTGTTTGCGGATCCCCGGTTCTGGAAGGCGCTGAAAAACACAGCGGTCTTCACCGCGGGTTCGATCTTCATTCAACTCCCCTGCTCGTTGGGTCTGGCGATGCTTCTCAATAAGCCGGGCATCAGGGGCCGCGCTTTTTTCCGCCTGATCTTCTTCTCGCCGTCGCTCGTCGGGCTGGTTTTCGTGGCCATGATCTTCTCGATCATTTTTGAGAAGCGCACGGGATTGCTGAACGTCGCGCTGCATCACGCCTTCGGGTTCAACGTCGATTTCCCCTGGTTGCAGGAATATGTGATGTCGGCATTGATCCTCGCATCCTTGTGGATGTACGTCGGATTCAACATGGTCTATTTTCTCGCCGCGCTCCAGAACGTCAGCAAAGACCTTTTGGAGGCTGCCGAGATCGACGGCGCGGGCTTCTTCTCGCGCTTCATCAACATCACGCTTCCCGCCATCAGTCCCGTCGGATCATTTGTTGTTCTGCTCTCCCTGGTTGGCGGTTTCCAATTGTTCGAACTGCCATACATCCTGCTGAATGGCTCGGGCCCCAACAGCCAGGGGCTCACGGTCGTGATGTACCTCTTTCAAACCGGCTTCGAGACCGGCGACCTGGGCTACGCCAGTGCGATCGGCTGGGTGCTGGCGCTGCTGCTGATTCTCTTTGCGATCTGCCAGCGCGTCTTCTCGAGCGTGAGGGAGTCTTGAAATGATTCGACGATGCCTGGTCTATTCGATTCTAGTGGCCCTCGCGGCGATCATCCTCATCCCGTTCGCGTACTTGTTTTCCGCTTCGGTCAAAACCAGCAACGACTTCTTCTCGTCATTATTTCTGCCGGCGGGCAATGGACTGTTCGGCATCGCCTGGGATCGTCTGACGTTCTCCAACTACACCCGGCTTTTCACACAGATGGAGTTCGGGCGCTACACGCTCAACTCGTTTTTCTTCTCTTCGGTCATCAGCGTTCTCGCGACTCTCAGTTCTGCAATGGGCGGATTTGCCCTCGCCAAGTACGACTTTCGCGGGCGACGGGCGCTCACGGACCTGGTCCTGGCGGCGATTGTGATCCCGCCTGCACTGCTGCTGGCGCCGACTTATCAGATGCTCTTTCACCTGGGACTTCTGGACACCGTGATGGGTTTTATTTTGCCGGCGATCGCACCTGCCTTTGGCGTCTATCTTTTTCGCCAGGCGATGCTCACCGGCGTCCCCACGGAGCTGATCGAGGCTGCCCGCATCGAAGGCTGCGGCGAAATCCGGATTTTCTTCAGCATCGCCCTGCCGCTGGTCCGCCCCATGATCGGCGCGTTTCTCCTGATCACCTTCCTGGCGACGTGGAACAACTTCATCAGCCCCCAGATCGTGCTGCAAACGCCGGAGCGATTTCCGCTCGCTGTCGCGATCGCGCAGATGAAGGGGACCTACTCGCAGGATTACGGACTACTGATGGCCGGCACGGTCGTCTCCGTGCTGCCGGTTCTTGTTCTATTTCTTCTGCTGCAACGGGAATTCATCGCGGGTTTGACTTCCGGAGCCGTTAAGGGCTGAGCGTAATGGAATGATGAAGCTGACTGAGTCTGATTGACCTGATCACCTTACCGAAAGAGAGAAATTCATGATGCGATCGATCATCATCACCGCAACTATCGGATCGATGTTTCTTGGCGTTCCATGTTCGGCACAAAATGCCGTCAATGTTGGAAAAGGCTCCTACGCCGAATCTCCGCCCGCTGGCGCCGGCGACAACCTCGGTAAGATTGAATCGCAGCAGCTGTTCCTCGTGAAGGACGACGGACGCCCGCTCCCCAGCAACAAGTGGTGGACGCAACTGCTTGTCTCTCGCTACGCGAAAATGCTCTGGGCCTATCCGTTTCGTGTGGACACGGGAGAGACGGGCGTCGACCTCTTGTTTCCGATTAAATGGCAGCCGCAAGGGAACGATCCGCAGTGCGATTATCCGCTCACTGTCGGCGGCAAGGATTTCCGGCCGGAAGATTCGCGCGCGAAAGACTGGTCCGACTGGACGGTCTCGTTTCGCATGGGACAGTCGCCCGAACAATACATGGATGTCACGCTCGGCGAGGGCCAGCCATTTGCCTGGTTTGAATATCATGGCGTGCAGCCGATGCTGAACCTTCCCGGCGGCGTTACGCCCGAGTTTTTCGATGCCGCCGGCAGGCCCGTTTCGATGCCCTTCACCGGCGATTGCATCGGCATCAAGTATCGCGATCGCTGCTATGGCGTCTTCGCGCCCGATGGCACAAAGTTTCAGCTCGACAACGGAACATTGCGGATAGAGTTTGCCGGCAATTCGCAATTCCTCTCTGTCGCTGCGCTGCCTGCCGCGGAGAAGTTGGAATACTTCCATCGCTATGCCTATGCCGTGCCGCGGCAGACCACCTACTCCTGGAAATATGATGCCGAAAAGGGCATTGTCACCACCAGATGGAACATTTCGACAGAAGTTCTCAAGGGCTCGGAATCAAAGACGATTCAGGGATGGCTCCCGCACCACTATCGCAACTCCACCAACGATCTCGCGTTCGATAAGATCAACTATCTAAGCCCGCGCGGCGAGCTTCGCTGCGCTGTGGGAGACGAATTCTCAGTCAGCTATCCATTCAGCGGCGTCGTTCCGAATCTTCCCGCACCGCTCCCATCAGCTGGCGTCAAACAAGGCCTGAAGTTGTTGTACCTGACGAGACATGCCGAGTTCACTGTAGATCTCAAGAGCTTTCAACCAGAACGTTCTAGCGGCCTCCAAGTTCGTACGCTGCTTTTCCAATGTGCCGAGATTGGCGTAAGCCCTCGCGATTCCCTCGCGTCTGCCTAATTGTGTCTCGATATCCAATGCCTTCGCATAGAAAGCGCCGGCTCGCTCGAAGTTGCCGCGATTTTTTTGAATGATCCCCAGATTACCGTAGGAAGTCGCAACTTCTTCGAGGTTGCCAAGTGCTTCGTTCATTTCCAGGGCAACTTCAAACGCATGCTCGGCACTGTCGAGTTCCGAACGCTCAAGGTAGATCACCCCCAGATTCCCCTCAGACGTGGCAATGCCTGAGCGATCACTTGACTGTTGATAGATTGCTAGTGCTTGGCGATGCAGTTTGGTTGCCTCGTCGAGGTTACCTCTAATTCGGCACAGCTTTGCCATTTCACCGAGCCGCCTTGCACCTGCAGGCCCCGAATTCCCGCTGAGCGAAAGTGCCTCGCGGAGCAGCGTTTCAGCCCCTTCAAGATCGCCGCGCAACTTATAGATCACGCCGATGCGGCCAGTGCAATTAGCAACACCGTCGATGAGATGCAACTGATCAAAGACGCTCGCTGCTTCCCGAAACCTGCGCTCTGCTTCGTCAAAATGGCCGAGGCGCTCGCAGCTGCATCCCAAAGTGAAAAGGAAGTCCGCCTGGCACAGTGGCTCAGTAGCGCCCTCCGCTCCACGCAACGCTAGATCGCGTGCCCTTGCCAGATTGCCAATTCGAAGAAAGAAACGGGCGGCCAGCCCCAGGATCTCGGGGGCGGTGCTGGAAGCGAGCACCGCTTCAAATGCGCGGAGAGCATCCGCCGTGCGGCATTCGGCGGCAAGCTTGGCCGCCGTTTCGGCGAGGGCGATGGCGTTCGCGTGATCGTGCGTGAGGTCGGGCATTGAAGGAAATCTACTCGGGGTCCACTACCATCGCGAGCTGGGCGAAAACGGCGTATTGGACAACAGAAAAAAGTTCGGAATAAATGAAGGTAACGCGAGCCTTAAGATTTATAAGGCTCGCGTCACCTTCAGTTATTCCGCACAGGAACAGCGCCCGCCTAAGCTGGCCGGCTTCGGCGATGCGCCACAGCAAGTTGGCGGCAATAAACGTCTTTCCCGCCGCAGTGGCGGGCGACAGCATCATCCGTGGAGCGACCCATTCCACCCGATGATAATCCAATATCCGGCCGAGGTCGAGGTTGGGTCGACGCCCATGGGGTTGACGCCCACTCTGTCGACACCCATTGCGCCTTGCGGCGCGGGTCTGACCTGCGGGGGCGGGATTTTCCTCCGGTGGCTTTCGCGCGGTCAACTGAACGCGGCAACCATTCGAACGGGAATTTTTCTTGACTTACAGTCCGACGGCGATGCTGCCTTCCTACACGCCGGGTGGCTTCTTCTCGCTGGCGTTGCCGCTCTTCTGACGGTTCTGGTCCCGAGGCTTGCTGAGGGTCGCTGAGAGAGCAACGCACTATATTCTGCGTCGCTCCAGCGTGCTCAATTCCCAATTTTGGTCTTCGAGACCAATTGTCGGTGTGCGTGATCT
>Ga0302326_10032686_pt1 | contig 10358 bp, 8 predicted proteins | sample Palsa_T0_3_FD_202264 | JGI IMG/M metagenome (GOLD analysis project Ga0302326, IMG submission 202264) | Peat permafrost microbial communities from Stordalen Mire near Abisko, Sweden - Palsa_T0_3 | ecosystem: Environmental > Terrestrial > Soil > Palsa > Peat permafrost | place: Sweden: Abisko... | reverse complement strand
GTCATCGTCAACCAGCTCGGGGTTTCGCCTTTAATGGGGGCTCGCCGCCGCCTGCTGTAAGTCTCCGACGGCAAGCGAAGGCCGTGCGCCGGGGTGCTTGGGCGCGACGGGCGTGCGGGTGGCGCACGCCCGCCCTTCCTGGGGAGAGGCCGGGGCGATCCTGACATAGCGAGTGCGCCAAATAACATTCGCCGGCCGAAAACCGATAGTTTCTATAGATGATAGAGCGCGTGGAGCCCAAGGCACCGCTGAGCCTGAGGCCCCCGGCCTGGCCGGTTCTTTATACACCTGCAGCGCGGGCGGCGCCGCCGGCGGGCTCGGTCATGGAATTGCCTTTGGGCGAGATCGCGGGGGACTTTCACGCGATCCCCGGCGGCCGCGGACGGCACGCCTGCTACGAACTGCTCGTCTCGAACGACACTCCCCGGCCCGTGGCCACGTTCGCGTATGCCGCCGAACAGTCGAAGCGCCATCAGCAGATCACCTGGAACGCCATCCTCGTTCCACCCTATTCCGCGATCGCGGTCGAGATCGACATCGCCCTCCCGCGCCGCGGACGGCCGCCACGGGTCGTCGCCGAATTGCACGCCGAGGACGCAAAGCTCACCCTCGATGCCGGGCCTCCACACCAGTATGCGCGCGGCATCGCACGTCGCGCGAGCCTCGTTATGTCGGCCGCACTCCTGTTGACCCTGGGCGGCGTCTCGTTCGCCAAAACGCAGGCACACGTCGTGGCGCTCGCCGCTCCGCAGACCGTTCGTGGCGGCGCGCCGTTCACGGTCGCCTACGCGCTCGGCGATGCGACCGGCGCCGACTACACCGTTGAAACGGCGGACGGCCTCGAAGTCGGGCGCGGATCGCTGCACGACGCCTCCGGCGCGTTCTCTCTTTCGCTGCCCGCAAAACCCGTGTCGACCGGCTACGACGTGCGCGTCTGGGCGCACGGCCGCCTCGGGACCGACCTGCGCACGGCGCATATCGTCGCACTCGCGGCGGCGCCCGCGGCTCCCACCGTCGCGGACGGCGCGCTTCGCGTCTCAGGCCTGGGCCTCGAAAAAGAGACCGTCAGCGGCGGCGAAGCGATCGTCGTCGACTACCACACCGCGGCGCAAGCCGGCTACGTTCGCTTGATCGACGAGATCGGAACCGTCCGTGCGGAAGCGCTGCTGAGCCCGCACGGCAAGTCGATGCTCGAAGCTCCGTTCGTGACCGCGGACCAAGATATGCGAATCGTCGTCGACGCGCAAGCCGGCACGGCGCACGCCGAGGCCGAAGCTCCGGTGCGCGTGCTGCATGCCGATCCCGCGACGACGATCGGCGCCAACGTGGGCAGCAGCGTCATGGTTCCCGGGATCGCCGCGGACCCGAACGATTCAAAGGTTGCAGGCGCCGACGCTTCAGGCAGCGTCGCCGTGCCGGCCGATCCGGCTGCAGCGCCCGCCGTTCCGGCCGGCGGACCGCCGGCCGACGCACCGATCCCGGCTGCCGACGGGCGCGGCATCATCGCGGTCAATCCGTTGCAGCACGTCGGCGTGCCGATCGTCGTGCGCGTTCAAAGTTATGAAGCGGGCTTGCGGGTCTCCGTCATGGGTGATTCGGGCGAAGAGATCGAGGGCGTCGACGTGACGCCGAGCGACTCGAGCGTCGTGCTCCCGCCGCTCTCCGGCATTCAACCGCACCACCTCTCGGTAGTTGCGACCTTCGCCAGAGGCTTCGGCCAAGACACCTACCTCCAGCCCATCACCCTGCGTTAGGACTACGGGGCGGCTTGGCCCGCCAAAAGTCTTGTCACGCTGAGTTTGTCGAAAGCCTGCCCTGAGCTCGCCGAAGGGCGCAGACGTGACAACCGCTATAGCCGCTATCGCGCTTCCACGAGGTCATGTCCCGGCTGCGCTTCGACAAGCTCAGCGTGACAAGGGGGCTCAAGCCCCGGATGCTGTGCGGACGTACAGCGTGTAGTCTTTGTCGGAGTAGGCGAGACGCCAGCCTGGATTGAGCGCCATCGCTTGATCGAGGGGCGTGTAGCGTTGCGTTACGACCGTGTTGATGCCGTGCGAATCGAGCAGGCTGCGCCATGCGTGATTGAGGCGTATGATTTTGATGAAATCTTCCCAGACGGGGCGCGGGAACGGATCGGCGCGGCCGTCGAGAAACACGCGTTCGTGCGGCACGCCCAGCGCGAGCGAGCACCATGCGAAGTCGGCACAGAAGATGTCGTGCTCGCCCGGCATCTTCGCGAGCGCGGCGAGGGGCGCGTTCGCGAGGCCGGTCGCGGGCGGAGTGATTTTCGCGAGATGAATGCCGACGAAGATGGCGAGCGCGAACGCGCCGGCGGGCAATGCCCAAGCGGCCGTGCGATCGGCTCTCGTCAATTCCGCTTCGGGCTTCTTGCGCAGCCATAGCGACAGCGCGGGCGTCACGATCGGAATCGCGACGATTGCAAACACCGCCACGTTGCGTGCCGCAGACAGCAGCAAGAACGCGAACGTTCCAAGGACGATCAGATCGCGCCAGCGGTGGTCGTTCCCGGGCCGTAACAAACTCTGCCGGCCGCCAAACGCGATCGCGAGCAGCAACAGCGGCCACGCGCCCTGAACGAACGAAGGGTCGTCGATATCGGTGACCTTCCACTCGGTGATGTACGCTTTAATCGGGTTATCGAACAGCCCGATCGCGTACCGGGGCAAATCCCAGCCGAACGGGTTGACGCAGATAGCGAGGCAGCACGCCGCGGCGATGATCGCCAAGCGGCGCGTGCGCTTGCCGAATCCGCGTTCGTCGAGGCCGGAACCGACCGCCACCATGCCGGCGACGACCGGCGCGAGCATCGCGCTTGCGTGCCAGTTCGACCAGAACGCCGCAACCGCGATCGCAGCGTATGCCCACGGTCCGTCTTCGTCGAGCGCCAGCATGAAGAGCGCGAGGAGCGGCCATACCGCAACCTGTGCGCGAACGCCGAACGACTCGAGCATGGCCAGCCCGCCGCACGTGGCGCCCACTGCAACCGCCGTTTCCGAAGCACCGCGCCGCAGCGCGTGCCAGCATGCGATCGCGAGCGCGGCAACCGGTGCGAGCGCGCACGCGCCCGCAAAGATGTCCCATCCAAGTCCAGAGCGGCCAAAATACGCGGCGATTCCGAACAGCCACTCTTGCGGCACCCAGGGCGCGTACGGCGCGCTAAAGGCCTCGGGCCCGAGCGCGCGCGGAACGACGTGCGTGCGGAGGACTTGCAAGCCGAGCAGGCGCTGCCAGTAGAGATCGCCGTCGCCCGGCGGATAGGTAATCGCCGTCGTCAAGAAACGCGACGCGAACACTGCGATCACGAGCCACGCATATTTCATCGTAGCGCCGCGCGTTCGAAGACGGAGGCCGCGGAATCGCTGGCAACGACGCTCCAGCCGGGTGCCATGGAGATCATCGTCGTCAGCGGGCGGTCGTTGCGCAGAATCATCGTGTCGACCTTGTAACGCTCGATGGCGCTACGCCAGTGGTTTTTCATCGCTACGATGTCGCGCTGGCGGCTAAGTACCGTACTCGGATACGCAGCCACGCGACCGTCCGCGAAGACGCTCACCAGAGGCGCGCCCGAGATCGCGACGTCGCACCAGTCGACGTCGTAGCAGAAGACGCGATGCGACCTGCCGTCGCTCGCGAGCGACGCCGCGAGCGCGTAGCCGGGAGCCGTCGCGGGCGCTGCCGCGACGGCCACGAGCCCGGCAGCGAGGGCAACCGCGGCGACGCCGCTTGCGATATCTCCGCGTAGAGAGCCTGTGCTGAGCTTGTCGAAGTACGGGTAGGCGGCGGCGGCGGAAGCTGCAAGCACCGGGGCGGCTAGAACCCCGAAGACGATCACGAAAGCACCGTTCATCAGCGCGAGTATGGCGGCGGCCGCGAACAATGGAATCGATGCCCCGCGATCGCGCTGCAAGCCGAGCGCGAGTCCCGCGAGTACCATCGCCGTAAACCCGACGCGGTACGCGAGCGGCGCGACGTCGATCGGATGGTAAGCGACGACGCCGAAGAGATCGCGATCGAGACGCAGCGTCCCTAGCGCATACAGCGGATACGAAAGAAATGCAGGGGTCGCCAGCAGCGCGAGCGCGGTGCCGAGGCAGGCAAAGCGCGACCAGCGCCGCTCGTCACCGGTTCCGCCGCGCAAGGTCGTCGCAGCGGCGAAGCACGCGGCAATTGCGGGCGCGAGCAGTCCCTCGGCCGCGACGTTGCACCACACGACGGCGAGGACGGTCGCGACGATCGCGGCCGTGCGGCTGGGCCGCTCCAAAACGTATGCCAGCACGGCAGCGAAGGCCGCAGTGGTGATGCCGCCCGCAATGCCGAGCGATCCGGGCGCACACGAACCGGCGAGCACGACGGCCCCGAGCGCGAGCCATCGGCCGCCCGCGCGACGTGCGCGCAGCTCGACGAACGCGAACGCGACGAGTGCCGCGAGCATCGTGGCGAAGAGCGCATAGCCGTGACCGGCGCGGGCGAGAAGCTCGTTTGCGACCGCGCCGAGCCAGCCGATCCCGCCCGAGTACGATCCGGGCGCCGTGAAGGTCTCGGATCCCAGGCGCATCGCAATCGCGCGATCGTTGAGGACGTGGCCGCCGAGAAAGTGAGCGAGCGCGACCGCTCCGCTATTGACCGGCGCGAATGCCGTGCCGGCGACGATCGTGGCGGCGAGGGCGACGTAGGCCGCGCGATAACCGGCACCCGCGACCGACGCCGTCTGCGCGTCCACCAGGTGTTCGCGTCCCGCCGGCTGCGTCGCGCCGACCACTACTCGAGCGAAAGCCGGTCGCCGACCAGGACTTCGCGAGCGCCGGGGGCGGCGCCCAACTCAACGACGGTTGCCGCGCCGCGGCACGCGACCGCGAGCTTGTTCGGCGTCACCGCCGGGGCAATCTTCAGCACGCAGTTCTCCTTGTCGAGAAACAGCAAGTCGATCGTCGCACGCATCCCCACCGTATGAACGGCGTTGCATCGCGCGATCCAAAGTCCCTCGTCGGGCGCGACGCTCGCGCGCGGGAGCAAGCCGACGCCGCGGGTCCAAGGGTTGGTCGCTCGGGACACGCAGGTCGCGAGAACCTCGCCGCTGCGCGCGTTGCGCAAAACGTAGCTCTTCATACTGCCGGGAACAGGGGAAGGGCCAGCGACGCGGCGATCGCGCCGCACAGGTACGGAGCGAACGCGATCGGCTCGGAACGCCGTTTGCGCAGCGCCGCGATGAAGACCGCAACCAAGCACGCTCCGGCGAACGCGAGCATTGCCGCCGGCGGCCCGAGCACCGCGCCGCCGAGCGCCGCGAGCTTCACGTCGCCCCAGCCCATGCCGCGGCCTTTGGAGAGCAGCGCGAACAGGGCGAACGGGAGAAACATGACGACCGCACCGACGATGGCGACCGTGTTGTGGAGCAGCAAACTGCCCACGAGCCATAGCCCGAGCGGTACCAGCGTGAAGTAGTCCGGCACGATGCCGCAGCGAATGTCGCTATACCAGCACGCGACCAGCGGCACGAGCAGCAAGCCGATCAACACGAGCTGCGGTGCCTGCGCGCCGCGCAGCGCCAGCGACAGCCCGACGAGCCCGGCCCCGGCGACCAGCACCGTTACCGGAGGACGGCCGGGCTTCGGCCCATCTTCGAACGGGGTGACGCCGTTACAGACGGCGGCGCTGAGCTGAATGCTCAAAAAACCGACACAGCCGTATACGATCGTCGCAACGAGGACGACCCACCAAGGATTCATGCGCTTTAGGTTCCGCCGTGCTGAGAGGTGAGGAAGCGCGCGACCACGCCGCCGAAGATCATGACGAACAGTGCCGGCAACATGAAGAGCGCCATCGGGATGACCATCTTCGTCGGCATCAAGTTCGCGATTTCTTCCGCACGGATCATACGGCGGTTGCGGACTTCTTCCGCGAGTTCTTCTAGAACGTTTGCGAGGTTCGAGCCCAAGCGCTCGGCCTGAACGATGGCGGTAACCGTGGTCGTGAGCTGCTCGAGACGAACGCGAGCAGCCATCGACTTGAGAGCGTCGGAACGCGAACGTCCCATACGCACCTCGGAGAGGACGCCCTTGATCTCTTCACCGAGCGCACCGAGCGCCGTTTCTTGCGACGAGGCGAGCGCGGCGTTGAAGGCAAGGCCGGCCTGTACGGTCGACGCGAGCATGTCCAAGAGGTCCGGAAGCGCCTTCGTAATTTCGATCTTGCGTGCCTTGACCGCGCTCTTGAGCTGACCCGTGGGCCAATAGGCTCCGATGACGGTGAGCAGCACGACGCCGCCGACGAAGATCATGTCGAACGATTTGAAGTACGCGAGCATGCACAGTCCGAGCGTCAGCCCGAAGATCGCGCCCGCAATCATGCGCGCCGCCATTTGACCCGGCGAGACCGTGTACCAGCCCGCTTCGAACAGCGATTGCTGGAGACTGCTGCGCTGTTTCTCGTTGAAGAGTTTGTCGAAGGCTTGACGCCGGTTGGCACCGGAGTCCCACTTCATGCCTTCGATCTCTTCGAGGCGCTTGGTCACCTCGCTCTTGCTCGGAACGAGCGACACCGCGAGCAAACCCGCGGCGAGCGAGAAGCCGGTCGCGATTACGATGATGACGATCGGAATACCGAAGGGGGTCATACGTCAAACCTCAAGATGCGGCTGAGCGAGTAGATCGCGGCGAGCTCGAGGCATATGAAGATGCCGATCGCAACCTGCCCGGGGAACGTGTGCAGCAGGGCGTCGCTGAGGTCGGGCTGCGTCGCGACGACGAAGCCGCCGACGAGACACGGCAGCGAGCCGATGATGAATGCGCCGAAGCGGCCTTGCGCCGTAAGCGCGCCCATCTTACGAATGACGCGACGCCGATCGCGAATCGTCGCAGCGAGCTTCTCGAGAACTTTGGCTAAGTCGCCGCCGGTCTGCTGCTGAACGCGCACGACCTTCGAGAACATCTGCATCTCGTTGGTCGGCATGCTCTTGGCCAGCTCGTCTAGCGCGTCGACGATCGGAATGCCGAGGTTCGTGCGGCCGATGACGCGCATGAACTCGCGCCGTGCGGGATCGGGAACTTCTTCGGTGACCAGGATGATCGCTTGACGCAAACCGAGACCGACGCGAAGCGCACCCGAGAGCATGCGCAGCACCATCTCGAGCTGGTTGACGAAGCTGCCGACGCGGCGGTCGCCGCGGATCTTCAGATACATCGAGCCGCCCATGATCGCAAGACCGAACATCACCGGCAGCAAGAGCGCCGAGACGAGGGTCGTCGTGTGGACGAGCAACACGACCGCGAGCCACAAGACGACGGCGAGGCCGACGATCAAGAGCGCGAATTCCTCGGGTTTGATCGTCATGTCGGCCCGGTCGATCTTTTCCCGGAAGCTGACGCCCATCTTGCCCGTGAAGGCCATGAGGTTGACGCCCGACGCTACGAAGAGCAGCGCGAGGATCCCGCAAACCGACGCGCCGATCGCGTACGGATAGATACCTACCATAACGTACCTGCCGATTGCAGCTTGGCAAGCGTCCGCACGTCGAACTCGACGCCCGCTTCTTCGAAGCGCGATGCGTAGTGCGGCTGCACGCCGGTGTACTGAAACTCCCCGAGGACCTTGTTGTCTTTGTCGATGCCTTTTTGCTGATACCGGATCAGCTCTTGCATCGTAACGATGTCGCCTTCCATACCGACGACCTCGGTGATGCTCGTGCATTTGCGCGAGCCGTCGCGCAAGCGTTCGATTTGGACGATCGCGTCTACGGCGCTCGCGACTTGCTCGCGGATCGCGCGCACCGGCAGGTCGAAACCGGCCATGAGGACCAGCGTCTCGAGACGGGCGAGAGCGTCGCGCGGGGTATTCGCGTGGAGCGTGGTCAACGAACCGTCGTGACCGGTGTTCATCGCCTGGAGCATGTCGAGCGCTTCGCCCGAACGGCACTCGCCGATGACGATCCGGTCGGGACGCATACGCAGCGAGTTCTTGACCAGGTCGCGAATCGTGACCGCGCCGCGGCCTTCGATATTCGCCGGACGCGATTCGAGCCGTACGACGTGCTCTTGGTTGAGCATGAGTTCGGCCGCGTCTTCGATCGTAACGATGCGTTCGCCGTTGGGGATGTAGTTGGAGAGGATGTTGAGGAAGGTCGTCTTTCCCGAACCCGTGCCGCCGCTGACGACGATGTTGAGCCGGGCTTCGACCATCGCTTTGAGCAGGCCGATCGCCTCGGGAATGATCGCGCCGAAGCGGACGAGATCGTCCATCGTCAAGCGCTTGGTTCCGAAACGTCGAATCGTCAAGGTGGCGCCGTCGATCGCGAGCGGTTCGATGATCGCGTTGACCCGCGAACCGTCTTGCAAGCGAGCGTCGACCATCGGCGAGGATTCGTCGATGCGCCTGCCGAGCGGAGCGATGATGCGTTCGATGATCGTGCGCAGGTGCCGGTCGTCGTTGAAACGGCGATCGGTGCGCGTGAGTTTACCGCCGCGCTCGACGTAGATGATGTTCGGGCCGTTGACCATGATTTCCGAGACGGCTGGGTCTCGCATCAAGTCTTCGAGCGGCCCCAGGCCCAGGAGCTCGTCAATGATCTCTTGCTGAAGGCCGGCGCGCTCCTCGACGCTCTCGATGTCCGAGCGCTCGCTGAGCAGTTGGCCCGTGACTTCGCTGATCTGTGCGCGCAACTCGGCGATCTTCTGACCATCGGTGTGCGCGCGGCTCGCGGCGACGACGTCGATGCGCTTGGTGACCTGCTCGTGGATCTCCATCTTGAGCCGGTCGCGCTTGTCGGATGTCGGACGCAGGTTGGCACGCGCATCGGTGTGGCCGTTGCTGCCTGCTGCACCATTCGAGGCCACGCCGCCGGCAACCGGCGCCGTGGTTCCGGCCGCAGAGACGCTGGCGGAAGGGCGCAGCGAACCGAGCGGCGTTTCTGCAGGAGCGCTGGCAAGACGCTTGGCGAGCGCTTCGATGGCGCGCGAGTAGTTGCGGTCGCCTTTGCTTGGGACTTCGGCGATCACCGTGCCGCCGAGCGCTTTCTCGAGCTCGCGAGCCGTGATCTCCGAGCGTCCGCCGCGGAGGTTCGTCGCGATCCAGATGCGCGAGAGCGGAATGCCGAATTTGGCGAGGTCGCCGATCAGCGTACGCGCGGCCGAGGTGCCGAGCAAATTCGGCTCGAGCACGATGACGTACCGCGACGCGCGGGTGACGAACGGTCGAACGGCCGCCGCAAACGGCTCCGGGGCATCGACGATGACCGCGTCGTGCTGCTGCACGAGCTTGTCGACGAGACCGTCGACTTCGTCCGAGCGCAGCATGTACGAGTTGTCGAGGCTATCGGTGAGTTCGACGGCCGTGATGCCGCCGCTCGAGATGAGAGAGAAGACGCCCAGGGTGCGGTTGGCATCGAATGCCCGTATCGCATCGAGCATGACCGCTAGCGTCCGCCGTCCCGAAAGATCGGCGTCGACTAATGCGACCGGTCCCCCGGTGCGTTTCAACGCGCGGGCGGCTTCGAGCGCGAGCGTAGTCGCGCCGGAGCCCCCCTTGGCGTTGATGACGACGACGATAGGCGCGCTCACTTGCCCGAGATGACTTTGTCGCCGTCGATGACCGTTACGAGCGGCGCGATCGGGGCTATGGGCTTCGCAAGCGGTGCTTGCGGGGCGAGAGCGGGCTGCAGCGGCGGCGGCACGTTGAACGACGGAGCGGCAGGTGCTGCGGGCACGGCGCCCAGGTCTGCGAAGACCAGCTTCTCTTCCGGCAGCGAACGAACCGGCTCTTCCGGCGAACGCAGCGCGAGACGAAGCGTCGTGTTGATGTCGGCAACCGTGAGCAGGTCGGCTTGCGCCGGCGTCACGCCGAGCGTCACCGTTCCCACGCCGCTCGTGTCGGTGGGCGCCGGCGTCGCGCCGGCGGCTTGCTCCGGCGCTGCTTCGAGCGTCGAGTTGAGCGCGAGCACGAGCGCGCCGCGGATGATCGTGAAGGTCTTCGGCGGAACGCCGGGTCCCTTATTGACGGTCGCGAGCACTTCGACGCGGTCGCCGGGCTGCATCAATCCCGAAACCGATTTGACTTTGTCGACCGGAATCGAGATGGCGCGCATGCCGGGCTTCAACCGAACGGTGAGACCGACCGCGGCCGGCGTCCCGATGTTCGACGTCGTCAGCACCGTGTTAGCGGGCATCGAGATCAACGCGACGTCGCCTTCGGCTTGCTTTGGATCGTCGAGCGAGCCCGGTTCAACGTCGGTTGCAGGACGCTTGACGACCGTCAGCATGTCCGCGGTGATCTTACCGCGGGCCGGGATGTCGGCGTTCGTCGTAACGACGGTCTTCATTTCAACCGCAGCCTGTTGCGTCTGTTGG
>Ga0302326_10032685_pt1 | contig 10358 bp, 9 predicted proteins | sample Palsa_T0_3_FD_202264 | JGI IMG/M metagenome (GOLD analysis project Ga0302326, IMG submission 202264) | Peat permafrost microbial communities from Stordalen Mire near Abisko, Sweden - Palsa_T0_3 | ecosystem: Environmental > Terrestrial > Soil > Palsa > Peat permafrost | place: Sweden: Abisko... | reverse complement strand
TCTCGATCTGGAACTGGATCGCCTCGAAGATCCCCGAGCGGACCGGGCCGTAGGGGATCGTGAAGACGTCGAGCCCGCGTAGGCGACCGTCGAGCCGGTCCGCATCCGGCGCGGTCAGAAACGGCTCACGCGCGGCCGCCGGAGCGTTCCGCTCAACGAGCTCGCGTGCCGCCCAGCTGGCGGCCGGCCACGAGTCACCGAAGCGGGTCACGGCGGCGGCGTCAAACGGCGCGGCCAGCGTGATCAGCTCGCCGCCCAGCGCGACGACGCTCACCATCGTCGCCTCCGGCGCTCCCGTCTTGAACATCGTCACGAAACGCGCACCGGCTTCCCGCAGCGCAGCGGCCCCACGATCGAAGCTGCCCGCACCGACCCGCAGCCGCAATTCGCCCGCCGGCGAGGACTCGCGCTGCGCGCCGGGCAAACTGAACGCGCGCTCGCGCTTGGTGTCGAGGCTCATTGCCCGCCTCCGCTCAGGGTGCGGCGGGCGCTGTCCAGCAGCGCCGACAGGTCGCCCGGCACGTGTACACCTAGCGCAACGACCACGAAGAGGCAGCCGAGCATTCCCGCGACCATCCAGCCGCTGCGCTCGCGCGGAGCGGCTGCGGGCGAGACCGCGCCGCTGCCCGACGCGGCCGCCCCGAGGACCATCCGCCCCGTGTTCCAGATGATTCCGCAGAAGGCGAGGTTGGCGAAGGCGATCAGGATCACTACGCCGACATACTGGGCGTGCGCGAAGCCGCCGACCACGATCTCGAACTCGCTGCGAAAGACGCCTGAGACCGGCAGGCCGGAGAGCGCGAGCGCGGCGGCGAGCACCATCGGTCCGGTCCACGGCATCGCGCGTCCTGCGTCGGTGACGCCGTCGATTTCCTTCGTGTCATAGCCGCGTAGCAGCGATCCGGCGCCGAAGAACGCGAGGCCTTTGGCGGAGGCGTGGGTGATCACGTGAAGCAGCGCGCCCGCGACGGCGAGCGGCGCACCGAAGCCGATGCCGAGCGCGACAATCCCCATGTGCTCGATCGATGAGTAGGCGAGCAGGCGCTTGTAGTTGGACTGGCGCAGGACGACGAAGCTCGCCAGGACGAGCGAGAGCACGCCGAAGACGATCAGTGCGTGCTCGGCGAACGCGCGGTTGCCGCTCGCGGCGGTGATCTGGAAGAAGCGCAGGATCGAGTAGAGCGCAGCGGCGAGCAGCGAGCCCGAGAGCATCGCCGAGACCGGGGCCGGGGCCTCGCTGTGGGCGTCAGGGAGCCACGTGTGGACGGGGACGAAGCCGACCTTGGTGCCGAAGCCGACGAGCGCGAGCACGAACGAGAGCCGCACGCCGTCAGCGGACAGTCCGTGGGCATGGGCGATCAGCCGCTCAAAGCGCGGGATGTAGCCGCTGCCCAGCGCATGCGTGCCTGTCGCGTACAGGATGATCACGGCGAGCAGCGCGATCCCCAGGCCGCTGGACGCGATCAGCGCGTACTTCCACGCGGCCTCGAGCGCCGCGTCGGTGCGATCAATCGCGACGAGCAGTGCCGAGACGATCGTCGTCAGCTCGACGGCGACCCAGAGCGACCCGAAGTCGCTCGCGAGCGGCACGAGCAGCATGCTGAGGGCGAACAGGTTGACCAGCGCGTAGTAGCGCTTGGCAAAGCGGGCGAAGCCCTCACGCGCCCGCTCGACACCGAGGTAGCCGACCGAGAAGACAGCCGCCATCGCGTACAGGAGTCCCGTCGGCAGCAGGAAGACGGCGCTGAGCGAGTCGACGCGCAGCCAGCCGCCGGCGGCTTCGAGGACGCGGCCGTGCTCGACGCTGATCGCGATCGCGATGGTGAGTGCGAGCACGCAGACGCCGGCGACGAGCGTCGCGGCGCGGGCGAGGATCCAGCCGTCCAGCAGCGTCAGGAGAGCCGCACCGAGCGGGACGGCCAGCAGCGCGTAGAGCGCCCAGCTCATCCGCGCAGCCTGTCGAGGGCGTCCGTGCCGACGTGGGTGCGCTCGACCGCCAGGTACTGAACGAGCACGACGAAGACGAGCACACCGATCAGGACGTCGAACAGGAGCAGCAGCGCGAGGATCAGCGGCAGACCCGGAGCGATCTCGAGCGCCGCCACCGAGACGGCGTTCTCGAGCGCGAGGAAGCCGAGCAGCTGCGACGGCGCGTGCGGGCGCAGCACCATCAGGAGAAACGCGACGAGGATCCCGCCGACGGCGAGCGGGAGCGCCGACAGCGGCAGCGCCGACTCGGCGCCGATGTGGACCGGGCGCAGGACGATGAACGCGAGCGAGCAGAGCGCGACGGCGATCAGGATCGCGCTCGGAACGCCGATCAGCGACGGCACGCGCGGCTCGACGTCGAGCCGCCGCAGGACGAAGCGGATCCCCCGCGGAAAGAGCAGCGCCTTCAGCCCGATCGTGACGGCGCCGAGCGCGTAGAGCGACGCGCCGCCGTGCCCGGTCGCGGCGGTGATGAACGCCAGCGCAGCGACCACGGTCGAGGCCAGCGCGTAAAGGTGGAGCTGCTCCCAGACCTCCTGCGAGCGCAGCATGTAGAGCTCGAGCAGCAGCACCACGACGGCGGTGCACGTCGCGGCGGCGCCAAAGAGGCTCAGGTGAAGGTTCCCGAAAGCCGGCTCGAACAGGAAGATCACCACCGCGAGCAGTGCCAGCAGGAAGCTCGCGACCGTGAACTCAGGGATCTTGTAGAGGCGCAGCTTCGCGAAGCTCGACTCGATCACGACGACCAGCGAGCCGACGCCGAGCGCCTTCACGAACAGCAGGGCGATCCCAAGCGCCACGACGTCGAGCCGCCCGCTGCCCGCCAGACCCCACGGCACCACCAGCACGTTCATGAAGATCGTGAACAGCAGCAGCTGCTTGACGTTCGAGCCCCAGCGCAGGAACGCGAGCCCCGGGCCGGAGTGCTCGACGACGCGCGCCTCCTCGATCTGTCCGAACTCGAGCGTCGATCCGTGGTTCTCGACCGGGATGCGCCCCGTCTCGTTCAGCACCAGCATGAAGAACGCGGCGATCATCAGCAGGTGGCTCGGGCGCACCACCTCGACGGCGCTCGAGCGAATCGTCGCGCCGAATGCGTAGGGCAGGTCGGTGTGCGTCGTCAGCGCCAGGACGAATGTGACAAAGATCACGGTTGGCTCGTTGAACGCGCCGAACGAGCGCAGGCGGCTCGAGCCGAGCTGGGCGTAGGGGCTGCCGCTGTCGATCGCGGCGAGCGAGACCGACCAGCTCGCGAGCGCCAGGATCAAGCCGACGCCGAAGAAGTCCGCCATGTATCCGAGCGGCAGCGGGAACGTTGTCAGCGCCGGAATCAGCAGCGGGATCGTCGCGAACGCTGCGAAGCTCACGTAGGGCGCGGCGCGGAAAACCGGTCCTGCGGGCTCCGGCAGGACCGTTTGCTTGCGCAACAGCTTGAGGATGTCGTAGTAGGGCTGGAGGACGCGTGGACCGCGACGCTGCTGGACGATCGCCTCGGCGCGCGCGATCAGCCCGCTGACGAGCGGCGCCAGCGACAGGATCGTGACGACCTGCAGAACCTGCACGGCCCAGTCGGGAAGGATCGGCATTGCTTTGAAGAACTCCTCTCGCGTCGGAATGACTTGGCGAGAGGAGCCATCAGCCCTTCACTTCCGGGCGGTTCGGAGCGTCTGTCCAGCAACGCTCGCGTCAGGACTCCATCTGACCCGCGCAACATAGCGCAGCGCCCGGCAATCCGCGCGGGCGGTGGTGCTCTTGCAGCCTCGGCTCACACCCCGAGGACGCTTTTTTAGCGCCGCTGGCCGCGGCGGGTTGGCTACTTCGGCAGGGACAGACCCGGCCGCGCTGAAACACAAGACCTACGTGAGCACCGCGACACAGGCAATTGGCGAGGACCAGGAGAGCGCTCGGCTGCTGCTTCCGGCCTCCGCGAGCGTGGTGAGCCACTAAGTTGCTCAAGATGCGCTCGAGAGCCCTGTGCGCTGGACTCGCCATCGCTCTGGCCCTGGCCGGCTGCGGCTCGAGCGCGCCGAAGCACGTGACCAAGAAGCGGACGGGCGCCGTCCCGCCGCCCGGCTCGACCGCAGCGACATCAGTGACATCCGCGACATCCGCGACGTCGGCGACCGGCAGCACGACCGCCGCGGCCGCCCTGTCCGCCGACCAAGCCGCCGAGCAGTTGGCGCGCAGCGCGGCGAGCACGGCGATGACCTACGGCACGAACAACAACGGCAACTACAGCGGGATGACCGCCGCGGCCCTCCATTCACTCGAAGCCGCGATCCAGGTCGGCCCCGGCGCCGGCAACGCCTACATCGACCCCGACACCGGCGTGACGATCCTCGACAGCGGCGCCGGCTTCACCGTGACCGCGACCTCGACCACCGGCGACACGTTCAGCGCCGGCGAGTCGGCGACCGGCACGCCGACGCAGAGCTGCACCGGCACTGCGAGCAGCGCCTGCCAGGACGGCAGCTGGTAGGCGCGCGCCCACGGTCGCCGCTCGCGCCGTAGGCTGATGGCGCGATGCGCAGGAGGGGAATCAGGGAATGAACGAGCGAGTGCGGGCGCGTGTCGAGCACGCGCTCGGCGACGGGCTCGAATCCGGCGAGGTGGTCGAGCTGGCGCTTTTCGCGCACAGCGGTCCGATGTTCTACGACCCGCTGCTGTCGCTCTTCAACATGGTCAATATGGCGCGCGGCAGGACGCAGGGCCGCGCGCTGATCCTCACCGATCGACGGGTTCTCTACGCGAGCGTCAACTTCGTCGGGTCGATCAAAGACGTGATCCGCGCGTGGCCGCGCGGATCCGCCCCGATCACGTTGAGTGAGGAGCGCGGACGCGGACACCTGACGGTCGACGGCGAGGAGTGTTCGTTTCGCGGTCTGGCTGACGTCGCCAGCGAGCTTGTGCGGCTGGGGGGCCGGTAGCGCGCATACCGCGGGCAGGGCGATCGCCGGTCGCTGTCAAGCGCGTGCGCTAGCCTTGCGCGGTGCTCGGCGCCATGCACGGCCGCAGGAGGCGTGCCGCGACAGCGGTGCTCGTCGCAGCCGCAGCTGGCGTATCGATCTCAGTCGCCAGCGCTGCGGGCGCGAACGGCGCGCTGAGTTGGAAATCCGTGGCGAGCGCTCCGGTGCTCAGCAGCATGGGTCAGGTGACAAAGCTGAGCTGCATCCCGAGCGGCTTCTGCCTCGCGGTCGGCGTCGGCGGCCAAACCGCCACCTGGAACGGCTCATCGTGGCAGCGCGGGCCGAGCGTCCCGCGCCAGCTCGCGTTCGTGTCCGGCGTGTCCTGCGTAACGAAGTCTTTCTGCGTCGCGATCGGCTCCTCGAGCACGATGAAACGCACCATCAACTACGCGGTCACCTGGAGGGGGAGCAGCTGGGAGGCTCCGGTCCTCCTGTACACCGACCGCGGCATGGAGGGCGAGTACGACACCGTGCACGGCGTGTCATGCACGAGCACCAGCTTCTGCATGACCCTCGGCAACGTCGGATCTCTGGTCTGGGACGGCTCGAGCTGGAGCAAGCGGGACGGTGCCACCGGCGGCACCGACGGGAACGGCGTGCTCAGCTGCTCCTCGAGCCGGTTCTGCGCGAACATCCACGACAACCTCCCGAACTACTGGAACGCGACCTCGTGGCGCTGGCCCAAGACGGAGCCGCTCGGCAACGCCATACCCCGAGACGAGGCGTTCATCGGCCAGCTGTCATGCGTCTCGGCCACGTTCTGCGTGGCGGTCGACCCGTTGACGACGCCGCTGATCTGGGACGGCTATAGCTGGCTCTACAGCGCCGTCAGCGGTCCGGCCCCGGCGTTGACGTCGGTGTCATGCACGACCGCGACCTTCTGCGTCGCGACGTCATCGACCACGGGCGTCGCGCTCGAGTGGGATGGCGCCTCCTGGACGCCGACTTCGCCGATCGGCCTCGGCCGACTCCCGACCGTCGTGTCGTGCAGCGGCACGAGACGCTGTCTCGCCGTGACGGACAGGGGCGCGAGCGCCGTCACGACATCGTGAGCTAGCCGGCTCCCTCGTTACCTCGGCGTTCGAGCTCCTCGAGCGGGAGCCCGCTGATGACGGACTCCGGCCGCTCGAGCACGATGTCCGAGCCAGGCCGCGCGTCGTCGTCGCGGCGTTTGAGCAAAAGCCATTGCGGCTTCGCGCCCGCGTGCGTGCGCTGCAGCGCGAAGCCCCCGCGCAGCTTCTCGCCGTGCAGAACGAAGACGGCGTGGCCGCGGGTCAGGGCCTCGGGCCAGGGGACGCGTCCGCCCTGTTCGTAGGTTCCGCGATCCCAGACGATCACGCCACCGTGGTCGAGCGCGCCTTCGAAGCCGTTGTGGGCGAGCGAGTGATCCCCCACCTCGACGGCGAGGCGTTTGATTGCCGGATCGAGTGAGGGGCCTTTCGGGATCGCCCACGAGCGCATGACCCCGTCGACCTCGAGGCGCAGATCGAAGTGATGGGCGGTTGCCGCATGCTCCTGGACGACGAAGACGCCGGCACTGACGCCGCGGACCGCGAACTGCTCGTGGCCCTCGACCGCGGTCGGCTCCGCCTCGACGGCCGCGACCCGCGCGAGCGACGGACCGATCCGCAGGAACGCCAGCAGCTGCTCGACCGCCGGCCGATCGCCCTCGGCGTGGACCTGCACGGTCCCGTCATCACGGTTCTTCACCCAGCCACGCACGCCGAGCTCGCGCGCACGCCGCGCCGTCGCGTCGCGGAAGCCGATCCCCTGCACTGCACCGCGCACGACGGCGCGGAGCGCGGTGGTCGTCCCCGATGCGTCGGCCACGCTCAGGCGCGGACGTCCGTGGCGGGCAGGCCGGCCAGCTTCGCGCTGCGCTCCCACAGGCCTTCGCCGAGGTCGTCGTCCTGCGCCTGGAGGCTCGGCTGCACGACCCGCTCATCGACGACGTAGGCGCCGGTCAGGGCCGCGGCGTCGGCGGACGTCGCGAGCCAGACGAGCGAGCGGGCACCGCGAGCGGGGGAGCGGAGGAACGGCGCCGCGAGCGTCGTTGCGAGCCGCAGGAGGCCGTTGTCGTTCTTGCCGAAGCCGGTCCGGACGACGCCGGGGTGAAAGCAGTTGGCGTGAAGCTCCGGGGCGCGCTTGGCGAGCTCGCGCGTGAAGAGGATGTTGCAGAGCTTGGAGGTGCCGTAGACGTTCATCGCCGAGTAGGACTTCGTCGATTGAAGGTCATCGAGATCGAGCAGCCCGTGGCGGTGCGCGTCGGAGGAGGTGGTGAGGACCCGCCCGCCGCTGAGGCGATCACGCAGCAGGTTGGTGAGCAGAAACGGCGCGAGGTGGTTCAGTGCGAACGTTCGCTCGAGACCCTCCGCGGTCACGCCGCGCGAGGCGAACACGGCACCGGCGTTGTTTGCGAGCACATCGATGCTCGTGTAGCGCTCACGAGCCTCGGCGGCGAGCGTACGGACCTCGGACATCAGTGTCAGGTCGGCAACGTGCTCATGGACCTGTGCCCCGCCGCCTGCGCTCCTTGCCTGCGCGGCGACTGCCTTGACGCGCTCGGCGTCACGCCCGACGAGCGCGACCTGGGCGCCCTGGCGGGCAAGCTCGACAGCGGCGGCCCGGCCGATGCCGCGCGTGGCTCCGGTCAGCAGGACGAGCGTCACCAGGCAACCTTACAAACCGCGCCCGCTCGCGCAGCCGCGAACGGCGCTCAGCTCGAGGCGGACGGTGCGGCGACCTCGACCTCACGCAGCAGCTGGGTGTCGACGTCATAGACGAACCCGCGCACGTTGTCGGTGTGAGGAAGGAACGGCGAGCGCCGGACGCGCATGATCGATTGGCGCACATCGCTGTCAACGTCGACGAACGACTCGATCGCAAACGCCGGCGCAACGCCGGTCGCCTGCTGCAGCTCGGCTCGAAAGCCGTCGTCGGTCAGCGTCTGCATGCCGCAGTCGGTGTGATGGATGAGCATCACGGCGCGCGTGCCGAGCCGTCGCTGGGAGACGGCGAGCGAGCGGATCACGTCGTCGCTGATGACGCCGCCGGCGTTCCGCAGGATGTGCGCCTCACCGTCTCGCAGCTGGAGCGCGGCGAACACGTCCAGCCGCGAGTCCATGCACGTCACGACGGCCAGCTGCCTGCTCGGGCGGACGTCGAGGCTGCGCACCGCCAGCGCGGCGGCGTAGTCGGCGTTGTTTGCGATCAGCTCGTCGATCACGTCCATTGCGCGCACCCTAGTGCCTGTGTCGCTCAGAGCCGCTCGGTGAGGGAACCGTAGGTGTCGGGGCGTCGTGTTGCGAGCAGCGGGAACAGCTCGAGCCAGTCGCGCCGCTCGTCGAGATCGAGGTCGGCGACCAGCAGCGCGGCCTCATCGCGGGGAGCCTGCACAAGCTTTCGACCATACGGATCGGAGATGAACGAGGAGCCGTAGAAGCGCAGCGGCGGCTCTTCGCCGTAGCGATTGACCGCGACCATGAAGAGGCCGTTGGCGATGCCGTTAGCCACGATCACCTGCTCCCAGAGCGGTTGCGTGTCGAAGTCGGGATGGTCGGGCTCGGAACCGATAGCCGTTGGATAAACGAGCAGATCGGCGCCCTGGAGGCTGTACGCGCGTGCCAGCTCCGGAAACCACTGGTCCCAGCAGGTCGGCAGACCAAGGCGTGCGTCCGCAAGCGCGATGACGGGGAAGGCTTCCCCACCAGCGGGGCCGGGTCGGAAGTAGCGGTCCTCGTGATAGCCCGCGGTCACCGGTATGTGCAGCTTGCGCGTGCGGGCCAGCAACCGCCCATCCGGAGCGACCACGATCGCCGTGTTGAAGCCGAGCCCGTCTGGAGCGTCGGCGCGCTCGAACAGCGATGCGTGGACGTGGATCCCGGTCTCGGCGGCAATCCGCGCCGCGAAGCGGTGGGTTGGCCCGCCGGGCAGCTCCTCCGGCTCGATCCGGCTCGCCGCCGGGCCGGCGCCGTCAACGGCGAAGTAGCGGCTCAGCGTGAGCTCGGGCAGGCAGACGAGCTGCGCGCCCTCGCCGGCTGCGAGCCTGATCCCGTTCTCGAGCGCCGCGGCGTGCTCGCTCGCGTCGGGATGCCAGCGCTGCTGTAGCGCGGCGATCCGAAACGGGGCGCGCGACGACGGGCGCGTGCGGGCCGGCGAGTCTCGCGGGCCGAACGCTCTGAGGACGCGAATTTCGCTCACTGCCCGGACTGTAGGCGGATTTGCGCCGATGCGCGGAGCGCGGCATTTGCTATGAACAGCCACCGATGTCCGTGCCCAACACGCGCCTTCACTGATCGATGACCGCCACGCTCGCCTCGACGCCAGCCGCCGACGGCTTCAGGATGCCCGGGGAGTACGAGCCGCACGACGGCTGCTGGATGGTCTGGCCCGAGCGGCCCGACAACTGGCGTCTCGGGGCGCGGCCGGCACAGGCCGCGTTCGCCGCGGTCGCCGAGGCGATCCAGTTGGGCGAGCCCGTCACGGTCGCGGTCTCCGAAGCGCACTACGAGCACTGTCGCTCGACACTGTCGCCGGCAATCCGTGTGGTCGAGTTGTCGACAAACGACGCGTGGATGCGCGACATCGGGCCGACCTTCGTGATCGACCGGCAGGGTCGCAGGCGCGGCGTGGACTGGCGCTTCAACGCCTGGGGCGGCCTGAATGGCGGTCTCTACTTTCCCTGGGACAGCGACGATCGAGCCGCGCAGAAAATCCTCGAGATCGAGCGAGCCCCGCGCTACCGCGCGCCGATCGTCCTCGAAGGCGGCTCGATCCACGTCGACGGCGAGGGCACCGTCCTGACGACCGAGGAATGCCTGCTGAATGCGAACCGCAATCCGGAGCTCTCGCGCGAGCAGATCGAGGCGATCCTGCTCGACTATCTCGGCGCCGAGAAGGTGATCTGGCTGGGACGCGGCGTTTGCAACGACGAGACCGACGGGCACGTCGACAACCTCGCGTGCTTCGCACGCCCGGGCGTCGTGCTGCTCACCTGGGCGGTCGATGAGGCCGACCCCCAGTACGCGATCTCCGCCGACGCGCTCGAGCGGCTCGAGGCCGCAACCGACGCCCGCGGCAGATCGCTCGAGGTGATTCGCCTTCCGGCCCCGGGCCCAATCCGGATCAGCGCAGACGAGGCAGCCGGGGTGGAATCGGTGAGCGGAACGCTCACCCGCAGCTCAGGCGACCGGCTGGCCGCCTCCTATGCCAACTTCTATATCGCCAACAAGCGCGTCGTGTTTCCGCTACTCGACGAGCGCTGCGACGCCGAAGCCGCCGAGTTGCTGGCCGGCTGCTTCTCCGATCGCGAGATCGTCGGCGTCCCCGCGCGGGAGATCCTGCTCGGCGGCGGCAACATCCACTGCATCACCCAGCAGGTGCCGGCTCCGGCTGGCGCGGGGT
>Ga0302326_10032683_pt1 | contig 10358 bp, 10 predicted proteins | sample Palsa_T0_3_FD_202264 | JGI IMG/M metagenome (GOLD analysis project Ga0302326, IMG submission 202264) | Peat permafrost microbial communities from Stordalen Mire near Abisko, Sweden - Palsa_T0_3 | ecosystem: Environmental > Terrestrial > Soil > Palsa > Peat permafrost | place: Sweden: Abisko... | reverse complement strand
GGCAGAAGCAAAAGTTCAAGGAAACAGCCGAGTTGGACATGGCCTACGGAGTCGCGGGTCTGGGGCGCTTCCGCGTCAACGTGTTCCAGCAGCGCGGCAACGTCGGCATGGTGTTGCGCGTCATCCCTACCAAGATCCGCACCATCGAAGAGCTGGAACTCCCGCGCATCCTTACGCAGATATGCGAGGAAACGCGCGGGCTGGTGCTCACCACCGGTACCACCGGCTCGGGCAAATCCACCACTCTGGCAGCCATGGTCGATCGGATCAATTCCCTGCGCGCCGAGCACGTCATCACCATCGAAGACCCGATCGAGTACCTGCACCGCGATAAAAAGGGATTCATCAACCAGCGCGAAGTCGAGGTGGATACGTCGTCATTCTCCACCGCCCTGCGCGCCGCGCTCCGGCAGGACCCTGACGTGGTGCTCGTCGGCGAAATGCGCGACCTGGAAACCATCTCGACTGCCCTGCTCGCCGCCGAAACCGGACACCTGGTGCTCTCGACCTTGCATACACTGGACGCAACCGAGACGATCCAGCGCATCATCGCGGTGTTTCCGCCGCCCGAGCAGAAGCAGATTCGCCTGCAGCTTGCGTCCACATTGAAGGCCGTAATCAGCCAGCGCCTCGTGCGCCGCGGCGATGGACAGGGCCGCGTGCCGGCCGTGGAAGTGATGGTGGCGACCAACTACATCCGCGATTGCATCATCAATCCGGATAAGACGCGTCTGATCCGCGAGGCCATCGCCGCAGGAACCAGCCAGTACGGCATGCAGACTTTCGACCAGTCGCTGTTCGATCTTTTCTCCCGCAACCTGATCACGCTGGAAGAAGCGTTGCTAAGGGCGTCGAATCCCGACGATTTCCGCCTGCGCGTCCAGGGCATCCGTTCCTCCTCCGATTCCGCCCGCGAGGAAATGGAACGGGCCATGAACGAATTCGAACGGCTCGGCCACCGCTAAATCCCCCCGCGAAAATCCCGCGCTTGCCGACTGCCGCGCTTCCCTTTTCGCCCGCTTCCTTCTATGCTTCTTTTCCGTGCGCAATTCCCCTCGCAAAGTAACCACTGAACAAGAGCTGTACGCCCTCTCGCTGCGCGCATTGACGCGCCGCGCGCATTCCGTTCACGAGATGCGCGAGTATCTCGAACGCAGGGCCGAGGATGCGGATATCGTCTCTCCCGTGATCTCGCGTCTGCGAGAGCAAAACTATCTCGACGATGCGAAGTACGCGCTTGCCTATGCCCGCCAGCATGCCAACGCGCGCCGCCAGGGCCGTTTCCGCATTGCACGCGAACTTCGCACCCGCGGGGTGCCCGATCGCCACATCGAGACGGCGCTCGATGCGGTGTTCGCGGAAACCGACGAGGGCGCGCTGGTCCGGGCACGCCTTAAGCGGCAGCTTGCGCATATTCGAGGCAGCCTGGGAGAGCGCAAAGTCGCGTCGATCTATCGAAGCCTTTTGCGCGCGGGATTTTCCTCGGACATTATCCGCGCTGAGCTTCGCGGAGTGACACATGGGGATCTCCCCGCTCTACCGGAACCAGAGGGAGACGAAGTCTGAACGTTCAAAGGCTGCGCTGGAAGTAAAGTATTGCTGCCCTAAGAGGGATGCCGAAATTAGGATTCTGCGAGGCGCTGACCGGCTTTGTGGTCGCGCCTCGCTCTTTTTTTTGGACTGGTTAAGCTTTCACGAAGGTCTCGAGCGCCGCGCGATTGGGGATCGTCACGGTTGAGCCCTTGAGCGCGATCAGATGGCGGCTCTTGAAGTCGCTGAAGGTTCGGGTGACGGTTTCCCGCGAGCTACCGATGAACTCGCCGATCTCCTCGTGGGTCAAAGGCAGGGTGAGGCGCGTGCCTACCTTGGTCTGCTCCGCGCCCTGGGACCAGTCGAGCAACAGCCGGCCCAGTCTTTCCGGAGCGGAGGAAGAGAGACCCACCGTGCGGAGTTGTTCGCACGCGTCGTCGTAGAACATCGCCAACTGCTTCACCATGGCGTGATAGGTTTCCGGATGTTGCGCAACGAAGCGTAGGAAGTCATCGCGGCGGATGAAGGCCACCTGGCACGGACGTAGCGTTTCGGCGGTAACTTCGTAGGGCGTACCCGCCAATACGGCCGTCAGTCCCAGTATTTCCCCGGGCTTCGCGAGCCTCAGGATCATCGTCTTGCCTTCGCTCGAGCTGATGGAAAGCTTCACCTGCCCTTCGCAGAGGACGAACACGCCGCGAGGATCCTGCTTCTCCATGAAGAGCACGGCGCCTTCCGGGTAGACGGAAGAGGACCTCACGGCATCGAAATCCTTCATGGCTCCCGGCTGGAGCTCGCAAAAAAAAGCGCCCTTGCGGAGATTGCATGACTGACAGTTCTCGCTCAATTCAAAACCATAAGGTCCTCGCATGGTCACACCCTCCTTAGGACTTTGCGCTTCGGCGCCGAGCTTCCTCGGCAAAGTACTCGGTCATCGGCGTATTCGCCAGCAATGCAGCGTGGGTTTTGTTGTAGATCTCGGCAAGAACCCGCCGGCCTTCCAGATCCATGTGCAGCACGCCGCAGAGATCCACAGTCAACTTTTTCGCCTTCAGGGAAGGTTCCAACTCGTGCCACGTGCGGCCGAACTCGCCCACCCACGGGCCAACCACCGATCCTTCCAGCTGGAGTTTCAGAGCACCCGGTTCGTCGTGGATGGTGATCTTCAACGTAAATGCCCCCTGTTTTTCTGCTACGGGCTGGCTATGGCACACGGGGAGCCAAAGTGACGTGGAGCACGAGAGCTTAATTTCACTATGACACGCAGGGACTTACAGCGATCACAACTAGGCGTACCGGTTATCACGAGCCAGAGTGACGAAGATCACTGACGAAATAACGTCATGCCTGACTACATGTAGTCATCGCGATGGATATCGAGCTTTTTCAGCTTTGAATTCAGCGTTGTTCGCTTCAATCCGAGACGTGCTGCGGCTCCCGACGCTCCTGCAATCACGCCCCTTGTTTCGCGCAGCACGCGGAGGATGTGCTCCCGTTCGGTCGATTTCAGGGTGGCGTCCTCCTGCGGAGGAGCGGACGACGGCATCTCAAGTTCCGCCAGCGGGGCGCGAAGAGCGGGGCCGCTCGAGAGGATCACGGCGCGTTCGATGAAGTTTTCGAGTTCGCGAATGTTCCCGGGCCAGTCCCAGCGAGTGAGCGCTTTCATAATGTCGGGGGGGATGGTTTCAATGTGCCGGTTCAGCCGGCGGCTGTGCTTGCTGACAAAGTAGCGAACCAGCAGCGGGATATCCTCGCGGCGCTCGCGCAGCGGCGGAATCGTGATGGGAAAAACTCGCAGCCGGTAGTAAAGATCGCTGCGAAACTCGCGGTCGGCGACCAGCTTTTCAAGGTTTCGATTCGTGGCCGCGATCAGCCGCGCATCCACCGGGATGGTGCGCGTGCCGCCCAGCCGCTCGAATTCCTTCTCCTGCAAAGCCCTCAGGAGCTTCGGCTGCAATTCCAAGGGCAAGTCGCCGACCTCATCGAGAAACAGAGTGCCGCGATGCGCGAGCTCGAGCCTTCCGACTTTCTGCGAAATGGCGCCGGTGAAGGCTCCCTTCTCGTGTCCGAAAAGCTCGCTTTCGAGCAGGCCCGTGGGGATGGCCGCGCAGTTCAGTTTGACGAGGGTCTGCCCCTGCCGGGAACTCAGATTGTGTATCGCCCGGGCAATGAGATCTTTTCCTGTGCCGGTTTCGCCCAGGATCAGCACGGTGACGTCGGTGGCCGCCACGGTCTCTACCTGTTTCAGCACGCGCTTGAGTTCAAGGCTCTCGCCGATGATTTCCGCGAAGTTGTGGACCGTATTCAGTTCTTCTTCGAGATATTGATTTTCCCGTGCGCGGCGCTCCAACTCCTCCTCGGCTTGTTTCTTTTCGGAGAGGTCGCGGATTACGCTGAGAACCACGCGGCCGCCGGGCGTTTCAACCGGGCTGAGCATGATTTCGACGGGAAACTCCGTGCCGTCTTTTCTCCGGCCCTGGAGCTCCAGGCCGATGCCCATGGGGCGGGTTCGAGGATCGCTGCTATATTCCTTGCGGTGCCGGGGGTGAGCGTTGCGAAACCGCTCGGGAATCAGCATTTCGACCGGCTCGCCGAGCAGTTCGGCGCGGTCATAGCCAAAAAACTTCGTGACCTGACCGTTCAACTCGGCGATCCTGCCGTCCGAGTCGGTCGCAACGATGGCGTCGGGCGAGAACTCGAAAAGCGAGCGAAAGCGATTCTCGCTGGCCCGCAGGGCCTCATCGGTTTTCTTGCGTTCCGTGAAGTCGCGCGTCACCTTTGAGAATCCGAGCAGCTCTCCATTCTTGTTCCGGACCGCGGTGATCATCACGTTGGCCCAGAACTGTGAGCCGTCCTTGCGGATGCGCCAGCCCTCGTCTTCGGATTTCCCCTCCGCAGCGGCGATCTCCAATTCGCGTTCAGGCTTGCCGCTCTCGACGTCTTCGCGTGTGTAGAACCGGGAGAACTGCTGACCAATAATCTCTTCCGCGGTGTAGCCCTTGATCCGCTGAGCGCCCTCGTTCCAGGTGGAAACGCGCCCGGCCGGATCGAGCATGAAAATGGCGTAGTCCTTCACACTGGCAACCAGCAGCCGAAACCGCTCTTCGCTCCAGGCCAACTCCTGGTTGGTAGCCTTCAGCTTCTGGTTGGCTTCCTGGATTTCCCTGACGCGCAAAAGGATTTCGCTTTCCATCTGTTCGGCGCGCGACCGCAATTCCTCGGTCTGCTTGATCTGGCGGGATTCCTGCTGTTTCAGGCGCACGAAATCGGTTACATCCTCCACGCGATGGATGATGTAGCTGACTTCACCATTCGACGACAGAGCGGGTGCATTTACGGGGCTCCAGTAGCGCTCCTCGAACCCGCCGCCCTCCGATTCTGGCCTGCGAATATCGTATTTCTGGACCGCCATGGTGTCCGCACACTTTTCCGTGAGCACCCTCCTGAGGGACGCGCGAAGATTGCGGACTCCGGTGGCTCCCAGATCTTCGGGATTGTCGGGAAAAACTTCGAAGATCCCTTTGCCGAGAATGTCGTCCCGCTTGGTCATCGTGGCGCGAAGATAGGCTTCGCTGACGGCGACAATGCTGAGGTCGGGCGTCAGCACAAGGTAGAGCCCCGGCACGGACTCGAAGAGAGCTTGAAAGTCGGGAGCTACTGACGGCTTGGACAAGTTTTCCCCGTACAGTTACTTAAAGGGAGCTTCTGGAGGTGTTCGCCCCACCGACATGATAGTGAGCCGGAAGCAGAGCTACAAGGGGTTAGCGGTTTTCGCGGCCGATGGTCGCACGACGCGAAGGAACAGGCTCGGTATGAAGCGAAATATTCGGTGGAAGAGGCGTGGGAGAAAAAAAATGGGAGAACCGGGAACATTTCCCGATTCTCCCAGGAGTTGAGCAGCCGTCCGTTCAGGACGACAACTTAAAATCGACCTTGATGTCCAATCGAATGGCAACAGGCTGGTCATCGAGGATCGTGGGTTCATACTTCCTCCCCTCGACGGCCTTGATGGCCGAAGGAAAGAGCAGCGCCGGGCCGCTGATGACTTTCACGCCGGTCACGTTGCCGTGCTCGTCTATGATCGCCTCGAGTACCACCACACCCGAGACGTGCGCCTGCCTAGCGATCGGCGAATACATGACCGGAGGCGCGTAGAGGATCCGAGGCTCCTTCATGCCGCTGGAAATGCGAATCGGGCCCTTGGGCTTCTCGGCAACGGCTACAGGCGGAGGCGGCGGAGGCCCGGCGATGGCCCCGGCAAGCACGTCTCCGACGCCTCCCGGAATGCCACCGGTGACACCCGAGATCGCAGGCGCCATCGCGCCGGCATCCGGCGCTGTTGCCACAATTCTCTTGGGAATCAGAGTAGGGGCTGTAAGTTGCGCTTTAATGAAGGACGGCTTGGGCGCAGCCGCCGCGCGCGCCATCGGAGGCGGAGCGGACGGAGGAGCCGCCGGTGGGGGCGGTGCGACCAGCAGAGTCGAGTTCAGTTTGTAGAGGTCCATCCCCTCGGTGAAAATGAGAGGAATCACCAGCAGCGCGCCAAGGATGGCTGCCTGGAGCGCGAACGCGAGGCCGGTTTGTGCCGCGCGCCTGCCGCGGGATTGAGAGTCTTCCTCGATGATCGAAGTCGAAAAGATGCTTTGCTTTGGCGGCGCCGGGCTGGGGGCCGGGGCGAAGAAATCCGGGGACTTGCCGCTGGACGGTGAAGCGCTTTGCTGAAAAACACCTTCATTCAGGGCCGACATCTGTCATCTCCTTTTTCACTGGAAGCATGCGGCCACGGGTTATTAAGGGAATCTCGAAGAGACCCTGAATTGAGCCCAAAGCCGCCACCGCCGGATAACTGCGGTGGAAAATCTCGATCCACGTGGAAAAGCGAGATACGTTAACTACACTAAATATCCTCCATTAGTTTGCAGATTCGGGTCAAAAACCACAAACTCTCAATCCGAATCGATGCCATAGAAAAAGGGGATGTGGGGCTGGATCGAGGATAACGGGGAGTGAGTGACTTCAGCGAAGAGCTGCGCGAAACGCCGGGAGGTTTATTGCTTACTGAATGCCAGTCTGGTAGCTACCTGGGGACATCATCGCTGTTGAACGCGATTTCAATCAGCTCGGTCGTTTCCTTCGGGGCAGGCTCGAATTTCCACTGCTGTACCGCATCCAAAGCCGCCCTCACCAGTACCGGGCCGCCACCGACTTCATGCGCTTCCTTCACGGTGCCGTCCGGCGCCACCACGGCTTGAATTCGAACCTTGCCGAAAATATGGTTGCGGCGAGCGAGGTCCGGATACCGGGGCTGCACCTTCACTGCGACTTTCCGGGCAGCTGCTTGTGCTTGCGGATTGGGTTCCTGGGCGAATGCCGGTCGCGGCGACGATATAAGGAACAAGGCCATCAGCCCGAGGCCAATCGCAACTTTCCACGCATTCGCGAGCACTTTAGAGCTCCACTTTTTAGGGATGCACCGCCTGTACTTTCAAGATATCGCAGGGCGCTGCCGCCGTAACCTCATCTTGAAGGAAGCGTGTCCGGTCATACACCACAGAGCAGGCCGGCGAAAACGCTATGGTAAATCGGGGGACGGTCCGGCAGAATTCTGGCAATAATTTGTTCCACCAGTTAGAGTGTCTGCCACAAGCCGGGTCAAACCAGGAATGCCCGCTTAAGGAGATACACATGAAGAAGCTCAGCATTTGCTCAATTCTGGTTCTGATGGGGGCCATCGTTTATGGCGTCGCGGCCCGCGGGCAGTCGGCGAGCGCACGTAAAGCGGATCCTGTGAAAGTGGATCCCAAACACTACAAGGTGGAGTTTGAGAATGACCGCGTCAGAGTCCTGCGCATTACGTACGGACCGGGGGAAAAATCGGTGATGCACTATCACCCTGACGGAGTCGTGGTCTACCTCACAAACACAAACACCCGCATGACGTTTCCCGACGGGAAGACGCACGACTATCCAGGCAAATCCGGCCAAGCCTCGTGGACGGCAGCCGGAGCGCACCTCCCGCAGAATATCGGCGATAAGAGGTTCGAAGCAATCCTGGTGGAGTTGAAGAAGTAGGCAAGCCTCGCATCGTGCGATGTCCTCACTCCACACTGCAGAAACTACTGCACGTCGTACCACGTTTCATTTCACGCGGATGAAAACGCCTCGATTCCCACTTTCTGTAGGCGAAGAGCACATTCCTTGCCCCGGATTCTAAGAGAATATTGTGTTCGTCGCGGAGCTCGAACATTGCTATGACTCCACCGTTATACGAAGGAGCGAAGGTATAAAAAAGATTCACACCAAAAATGCTGTTCGTTTTGGTGCTTCCACCGGCCGCAGCGATCGAAAGCTGAAGGGCGGGAAGGTGCCCACCCATCCTGTCCGACAGTAATCTTCCCCGCAGAACGTCAACAATCACTGGATTCCCAGAGCCATCGTTTGAATTCGAGAGCAGTGTCGTGTAACCGGTAATCATCTGCTGTGCAAGAGTGAGATTAGCAACAACGTCCGGCTGGGTGCATGCGGAGTTCGGCGTTGAAGTGCTTTGGGGGCTGGCGTTTTGCGTCGAAATCGCAGGTTGAGTCCCGCCAGTGGGTGCACCGCCTGCGGCGGCGGGTTTGCACATATTTGTCCAACTGGTGAGATCATTGCCCCATGCCAGCATCTCCCCGAACTCGTGTGTCAACCTGCTCGTCGCATCTTTCAAGTCGAGAGCCGATGTGGATGAGTAAGGAAAGATCCCCCGCGCGAGCAGTTCGTTCTCGACAAGCGTCTCAAAGTTTGGAGTAGTGGGCTGAACAGAGGATGCTCCATAGGTAATGTTGGATTTGAGTCCACCAAGTGCGGTCACAAGGCTGCCAAAATCCTGCAACCCAATCGGCACAGCGGGTGCACCGCTAGCCGAAGGTGTACTAGAGGGCGCAGCGGTAGCAGGAGCAGTGGGTGTAGGAGCGGGAGCAATCTCCTCCTCGCCGAATGGAGTAATCTGTACGCCACCTGGCACCCTCGGCGCCGGACGGCGGGAGGGTGGAGGGGGTGGGGTCTTTACCGTCGAAGCCAGCTGAACTGTCTGCATTGAATCTGTGTTTAACGAATCGATGTTCGATGACGGGACGTGACCGCTCAAAATGCTTACGGTTGCGCTATAGTTTCCGGCCGCTGGCTGAATGTCATCAGATGGGAATGTCACATTGATGTCGCAATACTCTTGGGGAGCAAGGACCTTCTTGCAAGTCGCTATATTGACGTCAAACGTCGCTGCGTCCGGCCCAGCGACCGTAATGGCTTTTACCTCACGCGTTTTGGTGCCGACATTCGTCACCCTAATATTCTGAGTTATCGCTGCTCCTCCGATTGTGAAGGGAAAGCTGAGCGACGAGATCGGAATTTGTAACGAAAAGTATTCTTGTAATTGACTGTGTAGCAGTCGAAGATCGCCATAGTATCCTTGCACTGCTTGGTAGAGTGCGATCTGATTGGCCGATGCAGGGTCCTCGATCAGCACTGCACAGCTGCTTCTGTTCGTATCTTCAAGACTTTCCCGTTCTTTGTCTAGCTGCCGCATATCCTGGGCTAGTTTTGCGGTCGCTTCCTGAAATCTCTCGTCGTCCGATTTTATGAGGGCGTCGTCTCGGTTGAACGGCGGTGTGGCTTCTTCTGTATCCTTGGTGTCTTGGTCCAGCTTTGCTTGGTTCTGTCAACACTCTCGCTATCGGCGCGAACTGCATCGCTGTCCCTTTGGAAAGAAGCGGTGGTTGCTATCGTGCATCCCGGTTGGTGGACAGCTGTGAGATCAGCGATGTTTCGTGCAATGTCCGCCATGCCTTTAAACACCATGATTTGTATTTCGATAGGAGTGGTGCCACCGCCGGCCCCGCCACCTGAGGTGGATGATGGGGTGGTTCCCGATTGACCTAGACCCGAACCGAGAGCCGCGCCTGCCCCGAGGCCTGCCAACCCTGCCGTTGCATTACTTTGCCCAGACCCTGAGCTTGCGATTGGAACAACCAGCAATAAGGCGACAGCAAATTTTCGCATGGCATCCTCTAACAGTTTGTTGAAAAATGAGTTGTCGCTGCAACTTTAATTAAAAGAACTCGTCTGAATGAGGGAAGGCCAAGGAGACGAGTGAATGCGCGGCGACGATAACCAGCAAGATGGAATGTTCAGCTACATTTCTCCGGAAAAGCGAGTTCCGGCGGATCATCCGTTGCGGCCGGTGCGCAAGATGGTGGATGAGATTCTGAGGGAGATGTCACCGAAGTTTGCGGAGTTGTACTCGAAAGTGGGGCGCCCATCGATCGCGCCGGAGCGATTGTTGCGGTCCCTGCTGTTGCAGATCTTCTATTCGGTGCGCAGTGAGCGAATGCTGATCGAACAGCTGGAGTACAACCTGCTGTTCCGGTGGTTTGTGGGGATGGAGATGGACGAGGCGGTCTGGAATCACGCAGTGTTCAGCAAGAATCGGGAGCGTTTGCTGAACGAGGAGATTGCGGAGGGATTTTCAGACGGGTACTGGAACGGGCAAAGCCGTACATTTCAGATGAGCATTTCACCGTGGACGGAACGCTGATCGAGGCATGGGCGAGTCAGAAGAGTTTCCGGCGGAAAGATGGGAAGGGGAACCCGCCTGGGGCGGGAGGGGATGTCGATTTTCACGGGGAGAAGCGGAAGAATCAGACCCACAAGAGCACGACGGATTCCGATGCCCGGCTGTTTAAGAAGTCCAAAGGCAGCGAGGCAAAGCTGAGCTACCTGGGACATGTATTGATGGAAAACCGCAACGGGCTCTTGGTGCAGACTTTTCTGACCGAGGCGGATGGAAGAGC
>Ga0302326_10032681_pt1 | contig 10358 bp, 9 predicted proteins | sample Palsa_T0_3_FD_202264 | JGI IMG/M metagenome (GOLD analysis project Ga0302326, IMG submission 202264) | Peat permafrost microbial communities from Stordalen Mire near Abisko, Sweden - Palsa_T0_3 | ecosystem: Environmental > Terrestrial > Soil > Palsa > Peat permafrost | place: Sweden: Abisko... | reverse complement strand
TCGAAGACGCCATGGTGATCGACGCCGAAACCACCCCACTGCTGGCACAGATGACGACGAAGGGTCATCACATCGGCGCCGCGGATGACAACAATTTCGAATACGGCTTGGACTGCATCCTCGACCACGCCGCTCGGCTGATCGAGCAGGGCTCGAAGTCGACTGGCCGGCAACGTAAGTCGACGTCATCTCGGCAGCGTAAGAGCCCGCAGTAGCGGGCTGCGTGGCTGTCGCTCAGCTTGGTGGGGGCTCCGGAACATTGAAATGCTCGTCACGTAGCCGGAAAGCCTCCTTCGTACCGTGTTGAGCTCGCGTCTTGACGAAGTTGAACTCCCCCGGCGCGAATTGCAGATTCGTACCAAAGGCGTGAAAGAGGTAGCTTGCCACCTCCTCACCTTGATAGGCCTGGCTCTGCTCGACGAGCCGAAATGCCTCTTTGGCGATGACGACGCCGTCGGCCGGCATCTTGGCCGCCTTCTCCGCCCAGTACCGTGCTCGAGGAGCCGCCTGGCCGGGATCACAGGTCTCAGTGAAGATTCCGAGATGTTCGACTGCGGCCGCCTCGATGATGTCGCCGGTCAGCAGCAGGCGCCGCGCGAGGACCGGGCCCAGCCGGTGGAAGAACATGTGCAAACTGCCCAACGCCGGTCCGAGGAAGCGGGTGGCCGGCATGCCGATCTTGGTGTCGCGGGCAATGACGGAAATGTCTGTCATCAAAGCGATCTCGAACCCACCGCCAAGTGCATAGCCGCTGATTTCCCCCACCGTGACCTTCGGGAAGCCCATCAGGTTGTGGTAGAAGCTGAACGACTTGCGGTCGACCGTAAGCCGGCGGCGCTGGCTGGGGCGGCTCTTGACAGCGCGAGTTTCATCGGTCGCAGGCCCGTCGGTAGTGCGCTCGCCGTACCAGCCGTAGGCGTTGTTCATGTCGGCGCCGGTGCTGAAAACTTCCTCCGCTCCGCGGAGCAGCACCACAGTGAGGTCGTCGTCTTCGGCTACCTGATCCAGACACCGTGCAACGGCGTCGCGCATGGCGGCATCATAGGAATTGCGCTGTTGGGGATTGCTCAATGTGATTGTGGCGATCCGCTTTTCCGAGTCGATCTCGAAGAGGACGCGATCGTCGCGACTGTCTGACACGGTCATGTACCGATTCCCTTACTGCTCTGCAGCCGGTCGTTGCGCCGGACGCGCGAATCCGGTCGTGCACCGATATCCGCCATCAGCTTGGCTTCGATGGTGTGGGCGGGACCCACGGCAAGCGTGCTGCGGCGCGCCGCGGCCAGGTGGCTCTCCGCCAGTCGGACCGCCCTGGCGGCATTGCCGTCCCGGATGGCGTCGAGCAATCGCTGATGGTCGCGCAGCGCCGCTCGCCGGGTCTTGTCCACCATCGGCGCCGATCCTTCGTCGCCATTCCACACCTCGGATTCGTGTGTCGACCAGATCAGCTCCAACGACCCGATCAGCAGGATCATCGGCTCGTTGCCGCATCGGGAAACGAGCGTTTCGTGAAATCGGCGGGCATTCGGCACGTACTGCGACACGTCGTCGAATTGTGCTGTTTGAATGTCGATTTCGTTCTGCAGGTATGGCACGACTTCGGTCATCCGGTCCTCCCGCGCGGCGCACATCCCTGCGCAGATCGGCTCGAGATGCATGAGCGCCTCGCTGACGTCCACCGGCGTGGCCGCCCTCGCCTGCAACACCATGCTGATCATGTGCGCGGTTCGCTCGGCCGTCGGGTGGTGCACGACGGCACCGCCGACATTGCCGCGACGGACCGAGATCAGCCCGTCGGTCTCCAAGATATGAATCGCCTCACGCAATGCCGGCGGGCTCACCCCGAACTCACCGAAAAGACTTTCCTGCGAGGGCAGAATGTCGCCCTCTTTCAGGCGGCCGGACAAGATGTCGTCGCGCAACTTCGACGCGACGAGTTCTGCGACGCGTGGTTGGCGAAAACGCTGCACTGCCACGTCAGCTCTTCTCGGCTCGCCGCTTGCCGAATCGATGCCCGGTCAACTTCTCGGGCGGCAGCGCCATTGTGGTGGCTTCACCGATACTCAGCACTTCGTCGTCGAGCAGCAAGCGGGCCGTCGATGCGATCCCCCGCTCGACTTCGGAACGCGAGATGTCGAAGCGCAATTCGGTCAGCACCGGCGTCGGCCGACGGAAGGTCACCTGCAGCGACCGGGTTTTGCCGGACAGGCCGGTGACGCAGTTCTGGTGCTGCATGACGCAGTCGAAGAACACCGCCAAAAAGCCACCGTGCACCAGCCCCGGCGGGCCCTCGTAGACCAACGGGAAAACGACACGACCGTAGGCCATTTCGCTGTCGATGCGATCGAAGCGATATTCCGGAAAGCACGGGTTGAACGCGCCGATGTCCGTTGCATGATCGAGGTACACGCGACGGTCCCCGTCGTCGTCGCCGATCCGCGGCGTGCTGTCCGGTGGCACCGCTGAGCTCAGCTCTGTCTCCCACTCGCTGATCTGGCTGACGATGGCATCGACCGTTGGGTGTGGGTGTTCCAGCGACAACAGCAGCGAGTTGAGGCGGCGGATTGCGCCGGCAGCGTCGACGGTCTGGGGCAGCGGCGCTTCGCCGAGCCGCGCGGGGACCGCCGCTGCGTGGTGTTCGCCCATTCGACCCCTCCCCGAACTGCTGTTCCGTAGCGTGGCTTTCCTTGCTAAGTTATACAGCGCAGCACTCGTATTGCCTACTGTAGGGGTATCCGTATCGGGCTGGGAAGGGCAGATTCAACGGTGAGCCAGGACGTGCATTCCGCGGCCGCAGACGGCTTGCTCATTGCGAGTCGCGACGCTGCGATCCTGCGGCTCACGCTCGATCGGCCGTCGCAGCGTAACTCACTGAGCCACAGCATGATCGACGCGCTAGTCGCCGAGTTGAGCAACGCTGCGACCGACGATGCGCTGCGGGCCATCGTCATCCGGGGTGCGGGTGACGACTTCTGCTCGGGCGCTGACTGGATCGCGGCCAACAGCAGCGGCGACCAACGGCCCCGTACCGGCGACATCCTTCGGCGCATACCCCACGGCGCGCATCGTGTGATCGAGTTGATTCAGGGCATCCATCTTCCGGTGATCTGCAGTGTGCGGGGGTTCGCGGTCGGCCTTGGCTGCAATCTGGCACTGGCCGCCGATTTCACCGTAGCCGCCGTGGACGCGGTGTTCTGGGAACCGTTCGCGGCGCGGGGATTCAGCCCCGATTCGGGCGCGACCTGGCTGCTTCCCCGGTTGATCGGGCTGACGCGCGCCAAGCAGATGCTGCTGCTCGGCGACAAAATCGGCGGCACCGAGGCGGCCGACTGGGGACTGATCCACCAGGCCGTTGACCCGGCCGAACTCGACCGAGCCACCGAGGAACTGCTGACCCGGCTGGCCGCCGGGCCCACAGTGGCGTTGGGACTGGCCAAACAGGCTCTTCATTACGGCCAGCATGCGACCTTGAACCAGTCGATGACCCAAGAGCTCTTCGATCTCGAACTGTCCTGCAGAACACAGGATTTCAAAGAGGGACTTGCCGCATTCCGGGAACGACGCCCACCGGAATTCCGCGGCCGATGACGACGCACCGCGGTGAAGGGGAAATGTAATGGCAGCAGGGTCGTACGACACCATCAAATACGAAGTCGACGGGCACAAGGTCACCATCACCCTGAATCGGCCCGATGCTCTCAACGCGCTCAGCCCGCACATGGTCACCGAGCTCCGCGACGCGTACGCCGAAGCCGAGAACGACGATGCGGTATGGCTACTGATCGTCACCGGAACCGGCCGGGCGTTCTGCACCGGCGCGGACGTCAAGGCGATTCCCGGTGACGGCAAGGTGATCAACGAGCGACCGTACCTGTCCACCTACGAACAGTGGGAGGCGCCGCAAGAAGGCACACCGCCTTTTCGCATGATGACCAAACCGGTGCTCGCCGCGATCAATGGGTTGTGTTGCGGGGCAGGACTCGACTGGGTCACCACCGGCGATATCGTCATAGCCTCCGATAAGGCAACGTTTTTCGATCCGCACGTCAGCATCGGACTCGTCGCCGCACGCGAGTTGGTGCGGGTGGCGCGGGTGCTCCCCCGCTCGATCGCACTGCGCATGGCGCTGATGGGCAAGCATGAACGGTTGAGTGCACAGCGGGCGTACGAGCTCGGCATGATCAGTGAGATCGTCGACCACGACCGCCTCCTGGAACGCGCGCACGAGATCGCCGATATCGTCAACTCGAATGCGCCACTGGCCGTCCGGGGCACGCGATTGGGCATCCTCAAGGGGTTGGACCTACCGCTGCACGAAGCCGAGATGCTGGCCGAATCATTCCGCGAACGCAACCTGCACACCGAGGACTCGCTCGAGGGGCCCAGGGCTTTCACCGAAAAGCGGCCACCGGAATGGCGGTGTCGATGACATTCCAGACCATCGAACTCGCTGTGGACTGCGACGATCGGGTCGCCACCATCACGCTGAACCGGCCCGATCAGCTCAACGCGTTCAACCGCACCATGTGCGACGAGATGGCCCAAGTCTGGCGGATCGTCAAAGCGGACGACACGGTCAATGCCGTCGTGCTACGGGCAGCCGGCAGCCGGGCGTTCAGCGCGGGCCTCGACATCAAGACACCGTACGGTCAGCCCGAAAACATCTGGAATCATGAGGATCCCGGCGAGGCGCTGAGCCCGAAGTGGCAGAAGATGTGGAAACCGGTGGTCTGCGCCGTGCAAGGCATGTGCACAGCGGGTGCGTTCTACTTCATCAACGAGTCCGATGTCGTCATCTGCTCGACCGATGCAACCTTCTTCGACTCCCATGTGTCGGCCGGGTTGGTCTGCGCTCTGGAGCCGGTCGGGTTGATGCGCCGCATCGGCCTCGGAGAGGCATTGCGAATTGCGTTGATGGGTAACGACGAGCGGGTCAGCGCCGAGACCGCGCTGCGCATCGGTTTGGTGACCGAACTGGTCGCCCCGGAAGATTTGTGGGGCCGCGCGCACGAGATCGCGGCAACCATTGCGGCCAAGCCGCCGTCGGCGACCCAGGGCACGGTGAAGGCGATTTGGGAGTCGCTGGACAAGCCCTATCGGGCCGCGCTGGACCAGGGGCTCATCTACACCCGGCTCGGGAATCCGATCGGCGCCGCCGAACTCGCGGCCCGCGGCGACGTCCGCGCACCAGATCCACACATTCGGTGACCTCGATGTCGCCGCACCCGCTCAGTCAACGCATTGACGATGTCCTCAGCCTGCAGCCCGAATCGCCGGCGCTGGAGCATGACCGGCAGTGGGTGTCGTGGGGACAACTCGACAAGCTAGCGACACGGATTCGCGGGCTCATCGGCGGCCACCGACCCGAGGTCGGCATCATGCTGCGCAACCGCCCCACGCAGGTCGCCGCGTTACTGGGCGTGCTGCGCTGCGGTGCAACGGTAGTCGTGATCAACCCGGCCCGCGGCGACGCACGTCTCAAGGACGACGTCAATGAGCTCGCCCTGCCCATCGTCATCGGCGAGCCTGCTGACCTCGCCACGCTCGGCGAGACACCGAACGCGACAACGATATCCATTGCGAGACTTGGCGGCGAGCCGATAGTCGTTGCGGCCAAGCGTGCTCCTGCACAGCACCGGGAGCGGCCCGGTGTCGCAGTGCGGATGCTGACCAGCGGAACAACCGGGCCACCCAAACGCGTGGACCTCAGCTACGACATGCTGGCGCACAGCGCGATGGGGCCCGTCGATGACCGGTCGCCGGCTCCCCGGGAGCTGCGTCGCGGTGTTGCGATCGTCAACTCGCCGCTCGTCCACATCGGCGGCGTATTCCGAATCCTGCAATGCGTCGCCGAGGCGCGGCCTTTCGTGTTACTCGAGCGGTTCGAACTCGACCGCTGGGCCGAAGCGGTCCGCACCTATCGACCCCGCACGGTGTCGCTGGTTCCGACCGCATTACGCATGGTGTTGCATTCCGGGCTGTCTCGCGACGATCTTGCAAGTATCCGCGCAGTCACGTCCGGCACCGCGCCACTGTCGCCAGACGATTCGGAGGCGTTCACCGAGAAATACGGCATCCCGGTGTTGACATCCTATGCTGCAACCGAATTCGGCGGTGGCGTCGCGGGTTGGACGCTGGCCGACCACCAGCGACATTGGCACGCCAAACGCGGCAGCGTGGGACGTGCCAATCCGGGCGCCGGCCTGCGCGTGGTCGGTGACGACGGCAGCCCGCTGGCTCCCGGCCAGGTCGGGCTGCTCGAGGTCAAACCCGCGCAGCTCGGCCCTGCCGGAGGATGGATGCGCACCACCGATCTGGCCCGCATCGATGCGGACGGATTTCTGTGGATCATCGGCCGCGCCGACCAAGCCATCATCCGTGGTGGCTTCAAAGTCATGCCCGACGACGTCCGCAGCGCTCTCGAAGGCCACCCCGCTGTGGCGGGTGCTGCGGTCGTCGGGCGACGCGACGACCGTCTCGGTGAGACGCCGGTGGCGATGGTCGAACTGCGAAAGCCGGAATCCGTAGACGCGGCCGGACTGACCGAGTACCTGCGGACGCGGTTGGCGCGCTACGAGATTCCCACCTATATCGCTATCGTTCCCGAACTGCCCAGGACGCCATCTGGCAAGCCTGATCTGAGCGCGATCCGCCGCCACTTCAGCGACGCGGTCGCCGTCCAAGGTGACCATGTCGAGTGAATCGCCGACCGTCGGCGAGATCCTGCGTGCTCAAGCCTGCAGCAGAGCTGATCATGCACTGCTGATCTGCGACGACGACCGCGTCAGTTATACCGAAGCCGAGCGTCGATCTGCGCTGTTGGCGCGTCAGCTGCTCGCTCTCGGGGCGGGCAAGGGAAGCCATGTCGGACTGTTGTACCCCAACGGCGTTGACTTTGTCGTCGGGATGCTCGCCGCGGCGCGCATCGGCGCCGTCGTCGTCCCGTTCTCCACCTTCTGCACCGCGCGGGAACTGCATGAGCAACTGGTCGACAGCGACACTGCGATCCTGCTCGTGGTGTCGTCGTATCGATCGCACGACTACCGCCAACGCTTGGCCGAGGTGCTGCCGGGTTCACGCCTCGACTCCGATGGTCGGCTATTCGAAGTCGCCGCACCGCAATTGCGTCATATCATCTTCGACCACCAGCCCACTGAGACAGTCGGCGACGCGCTGATGACGGCGATGGAGGACGATGTCGACGGCTCTGATCCGCTGGCGATCATCTACACCTCGGGCACGACAACTGCCCCTAAAGGGGTACTGCACACCCATGCCGCGCTGCTGAATCATCAACGAAACCTGAACAAGGTCCGGAACCTCTCCGCCGGCGACAAGCTGTTCTGCAATTCGCCGTTCTTCTGGATCGGCGGCTTCGGATTCGCATTGCTGGCCACGCTGATCGCCGGATCGACGCTGGTGTGCTCGAACGCCGACGACGCTGCCCGGACGCTCGACCTCCTGGAGGCCGAGAAACCCACCCTCACCAACGGTTTCGCTGCCGGGATCGCCGACTTGGCGCGACACCCGAGCTTCCCCGCACGCGACCTGTCGTCGATGCGCCGCGGCAACCTCTTCCCGGTCATGGCGCCTGAGTCCCGGCCGGCCGATCCGGAGTTGCGGCACAACATGCTCGGGCTGACCGAGGGTGGCAGCGTGGTGCTGATCAGCGCCGACGACAGCGACCAACCGGAGCACCGACGTGGGTCGTTCGGCAAGCCGGCACCGGGTCTGGAAGCCAAAATCATCGACCCGGACACCGCAATACCCGTTGATGAAGGCGCACTGGGAGAACTATGCCTCCGCGGCCCCTGTCTCATGCAGCGGTATCACAAGCGAAGCCGAGAAGAATGCTTCGATTCCGACGGCTGGTTGCACACCGGCGACCTGGCTGCCACCGACAGCGACGGTTTCGTCTACTACCTCGGCCGGCGCGGCTCGATGATCAAGACCGCGGGCGCCAATGTCTCTCCCGGCGAAGTCGAGCAGGCAATCGCCAGAGTCACCGATGGTGCCGTGGCGCATGTTTTCGGCATCGCCGATCCCGTCCGCGGCCAGGTGGTCGCCGCCGTCATCGCCACAGACAACGGCGGGTTCGACGACACCGCGCTTCGTCGCCGGCTCGCCGCCGAGCTGTCCGCGTACAAGATCCCCAAGCGGTTCGCGGTCGTGCCGACTGCCGAGATCCCGCTGCTGCCCAGTGGCAAAGTGAACCGGCGAGAGCTGGCGAGGTTCTTCGATGCCTGACACCATCGACGACCTGGTGCGGCTTCGAGCCGGCGAGTATGCGAGCAAACCGATCGTCATCGATCCCGGCGGCCGCCTCAGCTACCGCGAACTCGATTGCAGCACACGTGACCTGGCTGCGGCGTTCATCGGCGCCGGCGTCGGTAAAGGCACCCGGGTCGGCCTCGTCATGCCCAACGGAGTCCGCTGGGTGCAGATTGCGATTGCGCTCACCCGGGTCGGCGCCGTGCTGGTTCCACTCAGCACGCTGCTGCGGGCGCCGGAGCTCGTCGCGCAACTGAAGACCGCGGCGGTGCAATTCCTGATCAGCGTCGAGGAATTCCGCGGCCACCGGTATCTCGACGACCTCCGGTCAGTCTTGGACGTCGACGATGGGGCCGTTCCGCTGCAATGTCTCGAACTTCCTGCGCTGCGCCGCGTTTGGGCGGCCGACCAGCTACCGCAAGCACCAGTCGATTCCATCGTCGACGCACTGACCGCCACAGTCACCGCCAGCGATCCGATGGTCATCATGTTCACGTCCGGCAGCAGCGGACCACCCAAGGGGGTGGTGCACTCGCACGGCAGCGCCCTGGGCGCAGTCCGATCCGGCTTGGCAAGCCGTTGCATCGATTCTGAAACCCGGCTGTACCTGCCGATGCCTTTTTTCTGGGTCGGCGGTTTCGGCAGTGGCCTGCTGTCGGCGCTGGCGGCCGGCGCCACGCTCGTGACCGAGGAGATCCCGCACCCGGACACCACGCTGCGTCTGCTCGAGCGCGAGCGGGTGACACTGTTTCGGGGCTGGCCCGATCAGGCCGAAGCATTGGCCCGTCACCCGGCGCGCGCCGAGACAAATTTGTCAGCGCTGCGTCCGGGCAGCCTGAATGCGCTGTTGCCGGTCGATCAACGCGCTCAACCAGGTTCCCGGGCAACGTTGTTCGGCATGACGGAGGCGTTCGGACCTTACTGCGGCTACCCCGCCGACACCGACATGCCCCGCTCGGCCTGGGGCAGCTGCGGCAAGCCGTTCCCCGGTATGGAGGTGCGGATTACCGATCCCGACGGCGGACAGCCGCTACCTGCGGGAGCCATTGGCATGGTCCAGATCCGGGGCCCGCACACCCTGCGCGGGATATGCCGACGGGACCGCGAAGACCTCTTCACCAACGACGGCTTCTACCCCACCGGCGATCTTGGCCGGCTCGACGACGACGGCTTCCTGTTCTACCACGGCCGGTCCGATGACATGTTCAAAGTCAGCGGCGCGACAGTCTATCCCAGCGAGGTCGAGAAGGTGCTGCGCGGTATCGACGGAGTGACCAGTGTCTTTGTCACCAATGTGACTGTGCAACAGAATGATCGAGTCGGCGCCGCAGTCGTGTGCGACACCTCCGCCACGACCGTCGAGCAGCTCCGCGCATCGGCCCGCGATCTGCTCAGCTCATTCAAAGTCCCAACGGTGTGGGTGCTCGTCGACTCCGACGACGCGATTCCACGCGGCCCCACCGGCAAGGTCGACATGCGACAACTACGCGAGCTGCTCGGCGGGTCCGATTCGTAGGGCATACGGCGGCTTCTACTCGTCGTCGGAGTCGACGACGCCGTGCTCGACGAGATGGTCGATCAGCGGAGCCGCACCGGCGGCCAGGTGATCGGACATCGCCTTGCGGGCCAGCTCACCATCGTGTTTCGCCAACGCCGACAACACCCGGCGATGGTCTTTGATGGACTGGGCGGGCCAGCCGGCAATGACGGGAAAGACCGATTCCGGTGCGTAGCGGGTGATCTGCGACATCATTTGCGCAAGCTTGGGTGACTCGGCGGCCATGTTGATGGCCCGGTGGAAGTCGTGGTTGAGCCGCACCGTCCGCTCGATGTCGTTACCGGCGTACGCCTCTTCCAGCTCGGCCTGGATGTCTTTCAGCTCGCGCAGTTGGCCGTCGTCGATGTTGTCCGCGGCGCGCGCGGCGAGTTCGCCGCCCACGTGCGCCTGCAGATTCGCGACGTCGGCGAGATCACGTCCGGTCACCGGCAACACCACAAAGCCACGGCGCGGCTGCTGGGCCAGCAGCCCCTCGGCACGCAGTTCGAAAAGCGCCTCCCGGACGGGGGTCACACTGATCCCGAGTTCG
>Ga0302326_10032680_pt1 | contig 10358 bp, 10 predicted proteins | sample Palsa_T0_3_FD_202264 | JGI IMG/M metagenome (GOLD analysis project Ga0302326, IMG submission 202264) | Peat permafrost microbial communities from Stordalen Mire near Abisko, Sweden - Palsa_T0_3 | ecosystem: Environmental > Terrestrial > Soil > Palsa > Peat permafrost | place: Sweden: Abisko... | reverse complement strand
GAGTGTGGCGACTATAGACGATGTGGCCGAGCTGGCCCTGCGGCTGCCCGACGTGACCGAGAGCGAACGGCACGGCAACCGCACCTGGTACGTCGCGCGCAAGGCCTTCGCCTGGGAGCGCCCGTTCAGCAAGGCGGATCTGCGGCGGTTCGGCGAGCAGACCCCGCCGGACGGCCCCATCCTGGCCGTCCGCGTGGAGGATCTCGGTGAGAAGGAGGCCGTGCTCGCCGCCCATCCCGAGGCGTTCTTCACCATCTCGCATTTCGACGGGTACTCCGCGGTCCTGATCCAGCTGCGCAAGGTCTCCGTGCCCGCGCTCCGGGACGCGGTCACCGACGGCTGGCTAGCCTGCGCGCCGCCCGCTCTGGCCAGCCAGTTCCTCAACCTCTAAGCACCGCACCCCGAGGAAGACGACCATGCCGGTGGCACGTATACGCCAAGCTGACCCGCCGCGTCTACCTGCTGTCCGCTGACCATGATCGCGGCCAGTTCGGGCCAAATACGGCCCAGTTCTGGCCATGAAAAGGGCACGACCCGTCGACCGTTAGGTCCGCGCGGTGATCGCTGTCCAGGTGCGGCCGCTGTTATCGGTCTGGTAGATGGTGGACGCTTGCGCCCGTGCCTGCGCTTGGTTCCCGTACCAGGCGAACCAGACCCGGGTGCTGACGAAGTCGTAGCCGAGCAGCTCCGGGTCGGCGACGTGCAGGCCCTGCGGGATGGCGGTCCAGCTGCGCCCGCCGTTCACCGTCACGTAGACCACGGGTACTCGTGACCCGGGAGACACGTAGGGCAGCACGATGCCGTCGGAGGCTGAGAGGAACTTGACGTCGGGGGCCGCTCCGATGCCGGACGGCAGCGGGAGGCGCCGCCAGGTGCGGCCGAGATCGTGGGTGACCAGCAGGTAGAGCCCGGAGGCCGGGCCGGCGGTCAGGAAGCCTGTGCCACTGGTGAACTGCGGAACTCCGCCGGCGGAGCGAGACAGCGGTTGCGGCGCCCAGTACGTGCCAGCGTCCCGGCTGACCAGCAGCGGACCGGAAGGCCCGCACGCGATCCAGGCCACCGAGGTGGTCGCGACCGTGAGCGAGGGCGGGTCGCAACTCGCCGGCACGCCGGCCGCCACAAGTGCCCAGCGACGGCCCCCGTCGTCGGTGCGGTAGAGCTGGCCGAAGCGGGCCGATCCAGCGGTATCCGTAGTGAGCAGCAGCCACCCGTCATCCGGCCCGGTGAAGGTGAGCGACGCGGGCCCGCCGTAGGCGGGTCCGTGCAGCGGTTCGGATTCGGTCCACGTCCGCCCGCCGTCGGAGGTCGAGAACACCTCGGTCAGCCTCCCCGCTGAGGTGTCTGTCTGCCCCGCGCAGCAAAGCGCCAGCCAGGCGTGCTCGCCGTCGCGTGCCAGCAGGACGGGGGTGAGCGTGTCGGGCAGCGACAGCAGCGCCGCGGCCGTCGGCGGCGTCACGTCGGTCCAGGTGCGCCCGCCGTCGGTAGTGCGGACGAGCTCGCTGTCGTTGACCCCCCATTTGATCCAGCGCAGCGTCCACCCGGTAGCCGGCGAGGTCATCTGCGGCGTCTGAAGCCAGATAGGCCGAAACGGGGTGGCCACCGTGACCGGCGCGGGCACCGCGCGCGGCCCAACTCCGGAACAGCCAGCAGCCGCTACCGCCGCCAGCAGCAGGACCCCGACTATCCGTATGCGCAATGCGTGCCTGCGTTCACCGGGAACATTTACTTCTACGACCGCCACGGACCGCGTCAGGTTGCGACGAATTAAGAGAGCTTGCGCGCCTTCCAGACTTCCTCGCACGGCCACCGCCGGGCCCACTCCAAGGTGACGAACGGGTACCGGGTGGTCGCGTCCGGGCCAGGCTGGAGTTCGAGCAGGTCCTCGACCTCCAGCCCGCAGTCACGCAGCAGCCGGATCATCTCGCCGTGGCCTAGGTGGAACTCGACCGACAAGTCGTCCGGCCATTCGAACCGGCGCATGCCGAAGTAGGGCCGCAACAGCCGGTCCGTCGCGGACTGGCCGTCTTCGTCCGGCACGGCCAGCATCAGCAGCGCCGAGTTGACCAGGAAGATCAGCTGCCCGCCGGGGCGCAGCAGCCTGGCCGCCTCGGGGATCCAGGCGTAGGGATCGCACCAGATGCTGGCGCCGTACTCCGAGATCGCCAGGTCGAAGCGGGCGTCGGCCAGCGGTGCCCGCTCGGCGCTGGCGTGGATCAGCGGGTACCGCAGCCCGAACCGGTCCTGCAACTGGCGGGCGGTGGCCAGCTGCGCCGCGGAGTTGTCCAGGCCCACCGGCCGCGCGCCGCGGCGGGCCAGCCAGGCCGACACGTACCCGGTGCCGCAGCCCAGCTCGATGCTGTCCCGGCCCGCCAGGTCGGCGGGCAGCAGGCCCGCCTGGGCCTCCGGGATGTCCCAGATGCCCCAGGAAGGCTCGGCCGCGGCCCAGTTCTCCAGGCCCGGCCCGGCGTACTCCGCCGCCCACCCGTCCCAGGCCGCGCGGTTGCGCAGCACATGATCACCGGTCCCGGCCACAGCCGCCAGCATGGTCCCGGTCCGCCACGCAGTCAACTGGATACCGGACAGCCGGCCCGCAGCGCACCATCACCCGGCAGCCCGCTCCGGTAGGCTGCGCGCCGGGCTAGATGACGGTAGGAAGCGAAGGTGCGAGATGGAGCCTGAGGAGTTCCGGGCGGCTGGTCACGAGCTGATCGACTGGATTGCGGACTACCGGACCCGGATTCCGCAGCTGCCGGTCCAGGCGCAGGTCGGGCCGGGTGAGGTGGCGGGGAAGCTGTCGGCCCGGGCTCCGGAGGAGGCCGAGCCGTTCAGCCGGGTGCTGGCCGATCTCGACGCTGTCGTCGTCCCGGGCGTGACCCAGGTTCAGCACCCGCGCTACTTCGGCTGGTTCCCGTCCAACGCGTCCCTCGCTTCGGTGCTGGGCGACCTGGCCACCTCGGGGCTCGGAGCGCTCGGGATCACCTGGCAGTCCGCTCCCGCGCTGACCGAGGTCGAGGAGGTCGTGGTTGAGTGGCTGCGCGAGCTGACCGCGTTGCCCGAGTCGTGGAAGGGCGTCATCCAGGACACCGCCTCCAGTGCGTGCCTCGTCGCTCTGCTCGCCGCGCGCGAGCGCGCGACGAACTATTCCGAGGCCCGCGGCGGGATGCAGGCCGAGAGCGCCCCGCTGACCGTCTACACCACCGAGCACGCGCACTCCTCGATCGCGAAGGCGGTGGCTCTGGCCGGCTTCGGGCGGGACAACCTGCGATTCGTCGGCGTCGACCCGGTCACCTACGCCATGCACCCGCAGGCTCTAGCCAAAATCCTCGAGGCTGACGTGGCCGCCGGCCGCCGTCCAGCCGCCGTCGTGGTCAACGTCGGCACGACCGGCACCACGGCTGTGGACCCGCTCGCGCAGATCGTCCCGCTGGCCCGCCGGGCCGGAATGTGGGTGCACGTCGACGCGGCGATGGCGGGCTCGGCGCTGCTGCTCCCGGAGATGCGCTGGCTGATCGACGGCGTGGAAGGCGCGGACTCGCTGTCCTGGAACCCGCACAAGTGGCTGGGCACGGTGCTGGACTGCTCGCTGCTGTACGTGGCCGACCCCGCCCACCTGATCCGGGTCATGTCGACCAACCCGTCCTATCTGCGGTCGGCCGTTGACGGTGAGGTGACCCAGTACAAGGACTGGGGTATCCCGCTCGGCCGGCGCTTCCGTGCCCTCAAGCTGTGGTTTCACCTGCGCCTGGACGGTGTGGAGGCCATCCGGGCCCGGCTGCGCCGGGACCTGGAGCACGCCCGCTGGCTCGCCGGGCAGGTCTCAGCCACGCCCGGCTGGCGCGTCCTGGCCCCGGTCACCCTGCAGACCGTCGTGCTCCGGCACGAACCCGCAGGCCTGGTCTCGGACACCGGCGCCGTACTGGACGCCGACGCGCTGAACGCGCACACGCTGGCCTGGGCGGACTCGATCAACGTCTCGGGGGCGGCCCTGGTCACGCCGTCGCTGCTCGACGGCACCTGGTCGGTCCGGGTCTCGATCGGCGCCGAACGCACCGAACGCCCCGACGTCGAGCACCTGTGGCACCTGCTCCAGCAGGCCGCCGCGACCGCCTAGGTCAGCTGGGCGACCCAGCACGGCAGGCCAGGTCACGGTTCACCGGTTTCATGCTCCACTGGACCACGGTCACGGTTCCCCCGCCGGTCAGCGGGGCTAGGCCGCAGTTCTTCTTGGCCCGCGACAGCGTTGTGGCGCCCGGGATCCAGTCCGGCAGGCGGTAGAGCGGGCTGGTCGCGCGGACGGGCCCCACGATCGGATCCCATTGTTTGGGCGTGGAATAGATACCTACGTTGCCCCCGATGCGCCGGAAGTAGGAGACCATGCCTTCGAGGTCGGCGCGGTTGTTCGCGCTGCTGGACTCCCACGAGTTGATCGTCTCGACGTCTAGCCACCACCGGTAGCGGCCCGGGTTCGGCACGCCGCGAGTCTGCGCGTCCAGTTCGGCCAGGTTCCATCCGTACTGCCAGGCGCACGCCGGATTGTTCGCGCCCGTGCAGGTGCCGTACGGATCGCTGACCAGCTGCCCGCCCAGGGGATTGTAATTGGTGGCCGGCCAGTCGGTGACCCCGTGATTGCCCGGGTCGGCCGTATTGACGTACAGCGAGACCCGCGGCTGGCTGGTCGCACCCGACGACGCCTGGGCCCAGGTTATTTCCGTGGTCAGGCACGGGTTGGTCGTGTTGGCCACGCCCTCGTTCACGGCCACGACGCCGAACGCCTGGCCGGAGGGGAGCGCCTGGCCGCATTGCGGATACGACACGTCGTTTCCGGTCGGCGTACTTGCCGCGTCCGCCGCCGCGGCCGGGACCAGCATGAAAGCCGCGAGGACCACCCCGGCGGCCATGCCCGACCTCATCGACCAGCCCCTCTCCGCGACTGCTACCACCCCGGCCTGCGCCAGATCATAGCCTGCGCCGGGCCGGCCCGCTCGTCATCCCACATCCGCCTGATCGCGGCCAGGCTAGTCGCTGCTGGTCGACCGGGACGTGGTCAGGGACGCGAATACAACAGTGGAACTGAGGTAATGCCCGGTGGCATAGTCGAAAACGCCACCGCACGTTATCAGCCGCAGGGCGGCATAGTTGGTCGCGCCGTAAATAGCTCTCGTCGGGAAATCGGATTTGAGGTACTGACGCACGCCGGTGACCCGGAAAATGGCCGTCATCCCGTCGGCGAGCGTCACGTCGATGGTGTCTCCCGGATGCAGGGCCCCGAGGCGGAAGAAAACCGCGGGCCCCTGATAGCTATCGACGTGACCCTCGATAACCGACGCGCCGATCTGGCCCGGCGTCGCCGAGTATTTGTACCACGCGGCCTCGCCCGCGCTTGTGACCAGCGACGGTACCTGGATCGTGCCGTCGGCGTTGAGTCCGAGGTGCAGGAGGTTCGAGGTCACGCCGATGGCCGGGATATCGACGGACACCGGCACGGAGCGCCGCAGCCAGGGCCCGTGACCGGCCGGTCTGATGGCCCCCGCCGCCCCCCCGGATGGCTGCGGGGCGTGCTGCTGAGACAGGAACACGGCGCCTACGGTACCGGTCCCGGCCAGGATGAGCAGGACCCCGAGGACCCCGGCCATCCGCGCCCAGGGGCCGATCGACCTGGGCGGCCGGGCGTATCCGCCCTCGGGCCACGAGACGACGACGCGAAACCCGGCTATCCGCGGCCACCTCGCACCCGCCAATGCGACCTCCCTCCCCGCCGGCTCCGCGCCCTTTCTACTCAAGTAGCCTAATATTCCGGTGGTGAGCACGCCATTGCCTGTTTGTCCCGCGGGACGCGCTTACCGCGTTATGGCCGCCGGTCCTTTTGTCCGGTTCGTTCTCCGGCCGGCGCGGTCAGCGACCAAAGGCCGGCCACGCGTTTGTCCTTCCGGCGCCGGTTTCTGCGGGCGGCGACCGGGAAATGGTCATTGCCGAGAGCATGAGGAGGTTCGATGAGGGTGCGCACAGCCTTGGCGTGGACGTCGCATCGGGTCCGGTATACAGCCGTCAGCTGGGGCCTGACCACCATGATCGCCTGCGTCGCGCTCTCGGCTTGCACCTCGAGCGGCTCCCCGTCGGTGTCGGTCTTCCCCCCCTCGGCCAGCGGCTCGGCGAGCGCTAGCTCCACCGCGACCTCCACCGCGACCAGCACCGACTCGGCGAGCGCGAGCGCCGGTGCGTCGGCGAGCGCCAGTGCGTCCGCGTCCGCGAGCTCGAGCGCGAGTGCGACCTCCTCGGCCAAGCCGTCGACGTCGCCCAGCGCGAGCCGGAGTCCCGCAGCGAGTCCATCGCCCAGCCCCTCGTATACCCCGGTCCCCAGTGGTGCGCCGGTCACCGGCGGCGGCGGGACGGCCGGATTCCAGGACGCCGGGCTCGCGGTGGTCGGTGGCTTGGCGATCGTGGCGGGCCTGGGGGGCATCGCCTACCGCCGCCGGATAACTAGGCACCGTTGACCGGGAACCGCTGACCATGTGCCTGCTGGGATGCTGATCGCGGCCGCCGTCTGCCCGCATCCGCCGCTCCTGATCCCCGCGGCCACCGGCGCCCCGGGAGCCGGCGACGCAGAGCTCGACCGGCTGCGGGCGGCGTGTCACCAGGCCGTCGCCGCCCTCCTGACCGAACGCCCGGACCTGCTCGTGGTCGCGGGCGGCGCCGGGCGCACGACCGAGTACCCCCCGCACACGCCGGGCCGGCTGCACGACTTCGGCGTCCCGTTTACCGTCGGCCGCGGCGGCCAGGACGTCCCGACCCTGCCGCTCTCGCTGACCATCGGGAAGTGGCTGCTCTCCCGCGCCGACCCCCGGACTAGCCCGCCGCGGGCCGCATGGTGGGGGATCGCCTCGGACGCGCCGCCTGCCGAGTGCCTACAGCTGGGGGAGAAATTCGCCGCGCTCGCGCCCCGGGTCGCGCTGCTGGCCATGGGCGACGGGCCCGCCCGCCGGGCCCGCGCCGCCCCGGACGCCGCCGATCCCGAAGCCGACCGCTACGACGAGCAGGTGGCCGACGCCCTGGCTGCCGCCGACCCCGGCGCGCTCGCCGCGCTCGACCCCGGCCAGGATCGTCCGCTGGAAATCGCCGGCCGCGCCGCCTGGCAGGTCCTGGCCGGCGCCGCGGGCCGGGACGCCTTCCACGCCGAGCTGCGCTACTGCGGCGCTCCGTTCGAGGTGAGCTACGTCGTGGCCAGCTGGCGCCGGGCACACTGATGAGCATGGGCACGCACGTCGTCGCCGTGGTCGGGGCGACCGCCACCGGCAAGTCGGGGCTGGCCGTCGCGCTGGCCCGCACGCTCGGCGGCGAGGTCGTGAACGCCGATTCGATGCAGCTCTACCAGGGCATGGACATCGGCACGGCCAAGGAGCCCGCGGCCGCCCAGCAGGGCGTACCGCACCACCTGCTCGACGTCTGGCCGGTGACCCGTCCCGCGAACGTGGCCGACTACCAGAAGCTGGCCCGCGCCGCGATCGACGACATCATCGCCCGCGGCCGGATCCCGGTGCTCGTAGGCGGCTCAGGCCTGTATATCCGTGCGGCTCTGGACGACCTGGATTTCCCCCGAACGGACGGGGTGATCCGCAGCCGCCTCGAGACCGAGCTCGCCGGGGTGGGCGCCGCGGTGCTGCACGCCCGGCTGGCCCGGCTCGACCCCGCCGCGGCCGACGCCATCCTGGCCACCAACGGCCGCCGGATCGTGCGGGCCCTCGAGGTGATCGAGATCACCGGCCGGCCGTTCACCGCCAGCATGCCCACCTATGACCAAGGCCGCCCCGCCGTCCAGCTCGGCCTCACCCTGCCCCGCCCGCGGCTCGACGAGCGGATCGCGGCCCGGGTCGACCGCATGTGGCAAGCGGGCTTCGACGCCGAAGTGAAGGCTCTCGTTCAGCGGGGCCTGCGGGACGGCAAGACGGCCAGCCGCGCGCTGGGCTACCAGCAGATGCTGCGCCACCTGAACGGCGAGCTGACCCTGGCGGAAGCCCGCGACGAGACAGTCAAGGCCACCCGCCGCTTCGCCCGCCGCCAGGAGTCCTGGTTCCGCCGCGACCCCCGCGTGCACTGGCTCGACGCCAGCCAGCCCGCGGAAATCCTGCTGGCCGGGGCGCTGCGCCTTACGCGGTCCGTCGGCGTGCCATCTCCTTGAGCTCTGCGGGCAGGGCATCGGCGACGAGCAGCCGCGGCAGTAGTTCCGGCTCGACCAGCAGCGCCCGGAAGGTCAGCGCCACGGTGACGTCATGATCGGGCCGGTACACGATCTCGATCTCGTCCCCGGCCTGGATCTCGCCCGGCTCGATCACTCGGAAGTACGCGCCGGGCCGGCCGGCCAGCGCGAACCGCTTGATCCAGCCAGCCTGGGCCAGCCAGCCCTGAAAGGTTCCGCACGGGACGCGCGGGCCGGTTGCCTCCAGGACCAGCGTCGGCCCGACCCGCCAGCGCTCGCCGATCAGCGCGCCGTTCACGTCCACGCCCTCGGTGGTGAGGTTCTCGCCGAACCCTCCGTTGGGCAGCGCCAGGTCCAGCTCGCTGGCCCAGAAATCCAGGTCCTCCCGGGCGTAGGCGTAGACCGCCTTGTCGGGCCCGCCGTGCTCGCGGACGTCGTAGACCCGGTCCCCGGCCAGCCCGACCATGCCCATGCCCTTGGCCCGGGGCGCCTTGACCATGACCGGCCCCGGCACCGGCCGCTTGTCAATGCCGGTCAGCTTCATCGTCTTCCACGGGTTCTCTCGCGGCTGGCCGACGTTGACCGAGATGACCTTCATCTCACTATTACATCCGGCTCTTACATCTGATTGGCGAGCTGGTAGGCGCGCTTGGCGTTGTCGGCGCAGAGCATCCGGGTTACGCGCACCACGGTCCGTTCGGAAAAATGGTCTTCCTCCAGCCCTGCGAGGAGGAAGCCGGACAAGGCGGCCCGGAACAGCGCCGCGGCCAGGTAATACAGCTCCGGCAGCCCGAACGCGTCCGAGGAGTACAGGAACTTGCCGAACGGCGCGAGTTCCAGCGCCTCGGCCAGCAGGGCGGGGGCGCGGCGGCCCAGATTGTGCGTGGCCAGGCCCGCGTCGACGTACACGTGCGGGAAGACCTGGGCCAGGTAGCCGGCCTCGCGGTGGTAGGGGTAGTTGTGCAGCAGCATGACCGGGGTCCCGGTCGGCTGGATCGCCCGCAGCAGCGGGGTGAGCAGCAGCGGGTTGCAGCGATGCAGGTCGACGTCGCTGTCCCCGTAGCCCACGTGGAACTGCACCGGCAGCCCCAGGTCCACGCCGCACCAGATGAGGAACCGCTGCAGCGTCTCGTCGGCGATCCGGGGCGGGCCCGTCTGAGCCGCCAGCCAGCGCCCGGCGGCCGCCGTCACCTCGGCGTCGGACGGCCGCTCGGGGTTCAGGTCCAGTCCGGTCCGGTAGGCGGCGATCGACTTGAACCCCACTACCCCGACCGCGGATGCGGTGCGGGCGGCCAGCGCGGAGCGTACCGCGTCGGGGAAACCGGCCGCGCCGATCCCGGCCGCGACCACGTCCTCGGCCACCCGCTCGAGCCGGACGATCTCATGCGCGGTCGCGCCCGCCAGCCCGCCAAGCTCGGCCGGGGAGGTGAGCGGCTCCGGGGTGAAGCCGGTGTCCACGCACAGTGCGGACATCCCGGCCGCCACCAGGAAGCGCTTGCTCACCTCGGTGGTGCCAAGCTCGGCCCGGCGGAGCAGGTAGTCGGGCAGTTCGGCGTGCGGCGGCAGGCCGAGGACCGGCGGGCACCAGCGGCGGAACGCGAACCCGGCCTGCGAGTCGAACATCGAGCCGCCCGGCCACCCTGCGCCCTCGTTCAGCATCGACTCCAGCGTGGCCTGGTCCGCGTCGCGGACCAGCACCCCGTGACAGTGGTGGTCGACCAGGGCCTGTTCCGCGACGCAGCCGAGCAGTTCCGGCACGCTGTGTTGCTCCTCTCAGGATGCCTCGACCTGGGCCGGCACCTCGGCGACCTCGCCGTCCGGCGCCTTGATGCCCTCGCGGGCGGCCAGCGCGGCCCCGAGCTTGCGCGCCGTGCGCGGCGCAACGATCACGGCCAGGATCGCCACCGCCAGCCAGATGCCACCCGCGATCGGGAACCACCGGCCGTCGCCGGTCGGGTACGGCCACACGTTCCGGTACAGCGTGTAGCCGAGCACGACCAGGCCCGCGACCGGGACGATGATTTGCCACATCGGCACCGTCAGCTTCCGCCGGACGAACACCAGCATGATGCAGCCGATCGAGGCCAGCACGTAGACGACCAGCAGGATCAGCGTGCCGATGGTGCCCGACCACAGGAAGCTGTCGAACGCGGTGGCGTGGAAGGCC
>Ga0302326_10032677_pt1 | contig 10359 bp, 12 predicted proteins | sample Palsa_T0_3_FD_202264 | JGI IMG/M metagenome (GOLD analysis project Ga0302326, IMG submission 202264) | Peat permafrost microbial communities from Stordalen Mire near Abisko, Sweden - Palsa_T0_3 | ecosystem: Environmental > Terrestrial > Soil > Palsa > Peat permafrost | place: Sweden: Abisko... | reverse complement strand
CGATAACGCAAGAGGCACTCCCGTAGCTGCTCGCAAATCCAAGAGCTCCTCTAGGGGCAATTCTTCTCCCTCCCAATTTGGCTCCTTTATGGCCTCGACTTTTGGTGGCCATGGCCGAAACGACAATTCCTTACAAAACGCATGGACTAAACAATTCTCAGCGCCATACTCACTAATCACTTTTTTGGCCGTAGCGACAATTTTCACATCTTTCAAATCTAAAATAAGAAAAAGACCGGCTGCCTTTGCTTCTTGAACGATAGTTTCGAGCGGCAGGTTACGCGGAGGCGGTAAGTTGGCGCCTTTATAGTAAGAGAGCGGATGGCCGACATATATAGCACCATCAGGCGTAATGGAAATATCCACTTCCAGGCTTTTCTTACTGGCTATGGCCGCATCCATAATTTTCCGGTTGATAACATGGGTATGGAAAATGTTAAAAGGTTTATGGAGTTTTGCGGCTCGTATAAGTGGGTTACTGTCCATAGCTTCCGCATTACCAGAGTTTAATCATTGGAGGTGCAGCGCAAAGATAATTTACACTCCTTAGTGAATGAAATGAGACGCTGGAGACAAATTCTAGATAGTCAATTTCAGCAAAGTAAAATGGATAAAAGGCAGTCGAACTATTGACATAGCTACTAATTAGCTGCTACCATGTTGCTATGGCTATACAAAATCGTGTTAGTGTCACATTAAGTCCTCGGATGAGGAAGGCTTTAGAGCTTGCTGCTGGGCTAGACGGTAGTACAACTGCTACATATGCAAGCCAACTGTTATCATCAGCTATTAAATCTGAACTTAAAGATAGTCCAGTTCTTTATGAAAAGTGGCTTCAACTTGAAAAAGAAGCAATGAAAAAAGAATCTTGGGATGAAATTGTATCACCAATGGTTATACCAGTTGATGAACAACAATTGGTATCGCAGCAAACTGTAAAGGGTTGGTTTCTATCAGGAGATAATCCAGATGGCTACATCATTGGCACAGATAAAGTGACACTACATAATAAGTTACCGAGTGGTTTTATTCGTTCGAAGCGTGATGAGACAAAGGGTTTCGGCACAATAATGCAACAGACGGATATTACTAAACACATCGACAACAAGCTATCTTTAAGTGCCTACATTAAAACTAGGGATGTTAAGAATTGGGCAGGATTATGGGCTAGACTGGATGATAAGGATTTACAAGTATTGTGGTTTGATAACATGCAGAATAAACCTATTAAAGGCACCTCAGGATGGAAGAAATATGAGGTAGAATTTGAAGTACCTAAAGATAGCGTAACTCTAAGTTTTGGCATATTACTTGTTGGGTCTGGGAATGTATGGATTAATGAAGTCGAATTACTAGAACTTACAGATAAAAAGAGCGAGAAGCAAAGCGGTTTAGAAGTAACATTGGACTTCTAATCCATACAAGCAGTAAACTTTACACTTTCCGTATCTGTAAATAATGAATTCAGTCGTTAGTCATAAAATACAGCTATCTGTAAAGAGCTTCTTGGAGGGCCCGGAGGGACTCGAACCCTCGACACCCTGCTTAAAAGGCAGGTGCTCTAACCGGCTGAGCTACGGGCCCAAAACGTGAATTAACTCCTTATATTATCGGTATTTTGACTCCAAAGTCAATCGGGTGTCAGTGTTTGCCGTGCTTGCGGCCGCCGGTTTTGGGGCGTTGCAGCCAGAGGACGAAGAGGCAGACCACGGCGCTGGCGCCGACGATTAGGTCCTGGGCGCGGGTGACTTGGGCCCAGAGCGGCGAGCCGACGACGTTGTGCGCCAAGCCGGATGGCAGCAGCGGCACCACCAGCAGCGCACCCAGTAGTCCAACACCGGCCGCCGGCAAAAGATTCAGGAGTAAGCGGCCGTTGCCATGGACGGTGCGGATCATAAACACTGCTGTCAGGATGACCGGCAATAGGAGCAGGGCGATTTTGACGGTGTTATCACCGGCATTGGCGGCCTGTGGCACTTGGTTGGCATGCAGCGTCAGGAAATCGGTTGTGTCTTTGGCCACGAACTGCACCAGCACGTCGCCCAGGCAGAGGCTCAGGAAAACCAGGGCGGCGTTAATGCGCAAGAACATCACCACGATGACCGGGATGAGCACCAGGGCGCCAAGTGTAATTTGCGGATTCATGTTTTTGTTTCGGTTAAGCCGTTTCGTATTATAACACTACGCGCCGACCTTGTCTTTGAGGCGGCCTGCGCGGCGGGTCAGCCGCTCGGCGTAGTCCATGACGTTGGCGGCCACGTTCTGGCCGGTTACCTCTTCGATGCTGAAGCCGGGGCTGGCATTGACCTCCAGCACCAGCGGGCCGTGGCTGGAACGCATCATGTCCACGCCGGCCACCGACAGGCCAATGGCCTTAGCGGCTTTTTGGGCAGTACGGCGCTCCTCGGCCGTCAGTTTGACCGCGATGCCTTGCCCGCCCTGGTGAAGGTTGGAGCGGAAATCGTCGTCCAGGCTTTGGCGCACCATGCTGGCCACCACCTTGCCGTTGACCACGAGAGCGCGGATGTCGACACCGGCGCTTTCTGATATAAATTCCTGGACTAAGAAGTTCACGCCCTCGACGTAGAAGGCCTGCATCACAGCTAGGGCCGCCTTGGGTGTTTCGGCCAGCACGACGCCGTTGCCGTGCGTGCCGCGGGCCACCTTGATGATAACCGGTGCGCCGCCGACTTGCTTGAGCACGTCGTCGAAGTCGGCTGTCTCGCGCACCACCACCGTCTTGGGGATACCGACGCCGGCTTTGGCCAATAGCTGCATGCTGCGCAGCTTGTCTCGGGCCCGCACAATAGCGATTGAGCTGGTGGTGGTCGGCACGTTCTGCATCTCGAACTGGCGGGTAATGGAGCTGCCGTAGCGTGTCAGGCTGGCCGAGATACGGGGAATTATGACGTCAACACCCTGGATTTCCTTGCCCTTGTAGCGCACCACCGGGTGGTCGCGCTCGACTGTGATGTAGCATTTGGAGTAGTCAATGACACGGACTTTGTGCCGGCGGCGCAGCGCCTCAGCCTTGAGCCGTTTAGTCGAGTAATTATCGGCGCCTTTGGATAGGATTACGACGTTCATAGCTGCACCTTAGCGCCCCGGGTGGTTTACGTCAACCAGAAATCCGTGCAACCGCAGGAATTTGCGGCCGAGCAGCATCTGATACTTCATGCCGCCGCGGTTAGTCAGCGTCAAGGTTATCGGATAAGTTTGCCCCAGAATAGTTACCTCGGTGTCAATGGCGTAGCGGCTGGTTACCAGGCCATTGGAACTCTTAACGCGCCGCTTATGGTAGCTGCTGATCTCGATGGTGTGGCCGGAGCTGCCCAGGGGTGAAAACCGCAGCTGCGCTTGGCCTTGTTTGTTGACGACCTCGCGGATCCGGCTAGCGTGCAGGGCACCGTTGAACGCACCGGTGTCGACCTTGGCCGCCAGCGACTCGATACCGAGCAGCGGCAAATCGACCTGCAGCACCCGGCCGATTGTCTTGGCAGGCCGGGCTTTCTTAAAAGTTGTCCACGTAAACTTCATAGGGATAGGATTATACAATGTATTAACAGATTGATCAATGCCTTTTTAGCTCTGGGCGTGCAGGACGCGGGTATAGACCAGATAAATGATGGCGGCAACTATCAGGAGTATGGCGATGAGCAGCGGTAAAAAACCAGCTTCGTTCGGGGTTTCGGATTTCATTTTACGCATAATTATTAAGCTAATACTAAATTTTAGCAACCATAAATCCTTATCGCTATTGCTTATTCAAAGATGTTATGCTATAATTAGCATACTATGCATGAAGGCATCGCTTCACCCCCAGTACCCCACGAATTGATGAACAGACAAGAATGGCACGAAAATGCCGAAGCCCAGGTGGAATATGCCCATCAGCATGGCACGCCCCTGTCTGTTTTATTTGCCGACATTAATTTTTTTAAGCTTGTTAATGACACGCTTGGCCACGACGTCGGTGATGACGTGATTGACACCACCAAGCAGTTGGTTGGTAAGTTGGCTAGTGTCTTACGAACCGGTGATACTGAGAGACCGGGCGACATGGTCTCACTGACCCACTTCGATCCTGAAGCCGCCGAGAAGTCAGGCCGGCTATCCCCCTTGGCACAAGCCGTTAACGCCTATGGCGGCCACCTTGGCGGTGACGAGTACGGCGGCATTGCCGAAACCGATGAAGCCGGTGCCCGGCTTATTGCCGACCGCTTGCGCAAACAATTTGATCACTTAATTGAAAAACCGGAGTACGCCGAACTTAAGAAGTTAGGTGTCGGTTTATCAATAGGTCTTTCGACCCTTAAGCCCGGCATGACCACCTCTGAATTTTTGCGGGCAGCCGACGAAGATGGTTACGATGACAAAGTCAGGCAACTGCCGCCCTTGACGGAAAAACAACTGGAAGTCTTTCAGCGCTCCAAAGCAGAACTTGAAGCCGTTGGCATGCGTCTCCGCGACCTCATTAAATATGAGCGCTACGTGGACAAAATGCAGGTACAAAAGTCAAAAGAAGACAAAGCTTAGGCCCAGGGTCTGCGGCCTGAGTTTTGGCTGGCAAAGTCTTGAAGCAGCTCTTTTTGTTGTTTGCTGAGTTTAGTCGGGGTGTCGACGAGGATGGTGACGATGTGGGCGCCGCGGCTGTTGCCTTTGAGGTGCGGCACGCCGTGGTTAGACAGCTTAAAGTCCGAGCCGGATTGCGTGCCGGCCGGGATTTTCATGCGGACCGGACCATCGACAGTATCGACGTCGATCTCGGTGCCGAGAGCTGCCTCTACCATACCGACGTGCTCTTCGCTCAGAATTAGGTCGCCCTCGCGCGTGAACTGCTTGTGCGGCTTGACGCGGATGTTGACGTAGAGGTCGCCTTTAGGGCCGTTGGCCACGGCTTCGCCGTGCTCCCTTAATCTTATTGTGGCGCCGTCGTCGATGCCGGCCGGTATCTTAAGCTGGATGGTTTGGCGCTTGGTTTGGGTGCCTTTGCCGTGGCAGACTGAGCATTGCTTTTCGGGAATTTTGCCTTGGCCATGGCACTTCGGGCAGATTGCGGCTTGTTGGATATTGCCGAAAACCGTGCGCATGACATGAGTAACCTGGCCACTGCCTTGGCACTGGTCGCAGGTTTTGAGCTCGTAGCCGGGCTCGACGGTGGTGCCTTTGCAATGTTCGCAGGTGTCATTGAGATTTAGTGACAGGTCAACTTCGGTACCAAAGACGGCTTGCTTGAAGTCGATTTCTACAGTGGCCTCGACATCCCGGCCGCGGGTCTGCTGAGGCCTGCCTGGCTGGCCGCCCCCACCGAAGAAACTGCTGAAAATGTCGCCTAGCCCCAGATCGCCGAAGTCGAAGTTGATATTCTGGCCCTGCCCGCCGCCAAAGCCGCCGAACGGGTTGCCACCCCCACCATTACCGACGCCGGCATGGCCGAACTGATCATAACGCTTACGCTTGTCGGTATCTTTTAGGACCTCGTAGGCCTCGTTAATCTCCTTGAACTTGGCCTCATCGCCGCCGCGGTCCGGGTGGTGCTCGACGGCTGCTCGCCGGAAAGCTTTTTTGATCTCGTCAGCGCTGGCGTCTTTCTTAACGCCCAGGACATCGTAATAATCTCGCGTCGTTGCCATCGTTATATTTTAACAGTTAGCTTTCTATTGGCTCTTTTTTACAAACGAATATAAGCTTATTTAAATTCTTTGGTGCACGTCTTACACCATTGGTAGCCGCCGTTTGGGGTCATGGGATTTTCAAAGCCATCACGATTTAAACAGATTGGACAAAGTTTGATATCAACTCGTTCAGGGTGGATAAGCCACGAGTGTCCTTCCTCATAGGTATAATCCTTCCTTTGTTGAAGTTTCTCTACCTGTGTTTTGAGTTTTAAATTCTCGTCAATCAACTTCATCTGGTCAGCTTGGAGAGAGAACATCGTTTGTTGTAGATTAATCAGATCACTCTGGATCGGTACAACTTCCTTTGCTGTAATCAGCTTCTGAAGTAATTCGGCACCCTCAGACCACTTTGACATTTACTTTTCCTCTTTGTCGACAACCTCGCCCTCGATGGGTTCGTCTTTGGCGTCGGACTTTTTGTCGTCGTCGGAGTCCTTGGCGTCACCGTCTGAACTTTCGGAAGCCTCTTCGTTCTTGGCAGCCTGCTCGTACATTTTGGCGCCGATTGGCATTAGCTTGTCGTTGAGCTCCTTGGTGGCGTTCTCGAGTGCCTCGCGGTCGGCTTTTTCGTTGGAGACAACTTTCTTAGCGGTGTCGACGGCTTCATTTAGGGTCTTCATGTCGTCATTGGCTATCTTGTCGCCGCTATCTTTCTTGAGTTTTTCAGCCTGGTAGACGGCGCCGTCGAGGAGGTTGCGCGCCTCAACTATTTCTTTCTTGGCCTTGTCTTCGTCGGCGTGGGCTTCGGCTTCTTTGGCCATCTTCTCGACTTCGGCTTTGTCCAAACTGCCGGAACCGCTAATAGTAATATTCTGTTCCTTGCCGCTGCCTTTATCCTTGGCGGTGACGTTGAGGATGCCGTTGGCGTCGATGTTGAAGGTCACTTCGATCTGCGGTACGCCGCGCGGTGCCGACGGAATGCCGTCCAAGATAAAGCGGCCGAGCGACTTGTTGCCTTCGATCATGTCGCGTTCGCCCTGGGCTACGTGGACTTCAACCTGCGGCTGGTTGTCAGCGGCGGTCGAGAAAACCTCGGATTTGCTGGTTGGGATGGTGGTGTTGCGCTCGATCAGCTTGGTCATGACGCCGCCCATGGTTTCGATACCGAGTGACAGCGGTGTTACGTCTAGCAGCAGCACGTCCTTAACGTCGCCTTGCAGTACGCCGCCCTGGATAGCCGCACCGATAGCTACGACTTCGTCCGGGTTGACGCCTTTCATCGGCTCTTTGCCGAAGATCTGCTTGACCTTGGCTTGAACGGCCGGCATGCGGGTCATGCCGCCGACCAGTACCACAGCGTCGATGTCGCTAGCCTTGAGCTTGGCGTCCTTGAGAGCTTTTTCGCATGGCGCAGCCGTCTTGTCGACCAGGTCAGACACCAGGCTCTCCAGCTTGGCGCGGGTTAGTTTGTGTTCGAAGTGCCTGGGACCGTCGGCGTCGGCTGTCAGGAACGGCAGGTTGACGTCGACTTCTTGGGCCGTCGACAGTTCTATCTTGGCTTTCTCGGCTTCGTCGCGCAAGCGCTGCATAGCGGCGTTATCATTGGTGACGTCGATGCCGTGCTCTTTTTTGAACTCATCGGCGAAGTAGTTGATGATGACGCGGTCGAAGTCGGCGCCGCCGAGGTGGGTGTCGCCGTTGGTGCTTTTAACCTCAAAGACGCCATCGCCCAGTTCTAGGATAGAGACGTCGAACGTGCCGCCGCCGAGGTCGTAGACGGCGATCTTCTCATCTTTTTTCTTAACCTTATCGAGGCCATAAGCCAAGGCGGCCGCCGTCGGCTCGTTGATGATGCGCTTGACCTCCAGGCCGGCGATCTTACCCGCGTCTTTGGTAGCTTGGCGCTGGCTGTCGTCGAAGTAGGCCGGTACGGTGATGACGGCTTCGGTGACCTTGTCGCCCAAGAAACTCTCGGCGTCGCTCTTGAGCTTGCCAAGGATCATAGCGCTGACTTCTTCCGGGCTGTAGTCCTTATCGCCCATCTTGACCTTGACGCCGGTGCCGCTTTTGACGATTTCGTAGCCCATCAGCTTGATGTCGCGCTGGACTTCCTTGTCACTAAAGTTTCGGCCAATCAGGCGCTTGACTTCATAAATTGTGTTCTTAGGGTTGGTCACCTGCTGGCGGCGGGCCACTTGCCCGACCAGTCGTTCGCCGTTCTTGTTGACAGCGACGACTGAGGGAGTTGTGCGGTTACCCTCGCTGTTAGCGATAATTTCCGATTTGCCGGCTTGCATCACAGCCATCGCTGAGTTAGTAGTACCGAGATCGATTCCAATTATTTTGCTCATCTGTTAGCCTTTCCCTTAAATTAGCAGTCTGGAGTTTCTACTGCCAGTGTAATAAATTGGCACTCTCATGTCAAGAGTGCCAAGTATACTAAATTGCTTTTCTCAGCTCCTGTATTGGCATATCTGGCGGAAGGCCATATTCATAACGTAACCCTGCTAAGTGATCTGCAATATATAGTCTATGTGTTTCATTGCCCATTTCTTGCTTAAGTATGTAGTTGGCCATATCAATGAAAACCCTGTCTCCGGTGCGTTCCATCATTGCCTCTTTTTTTTGCATATCCTCTTCTCTTATATAACCAAACATCTCGCCCAATGTACCAAACATAAAGCTAGGGTGAGGCACTATAGTTTTCAGTAATACTCTGGTGGCCTTACCGCCTAATCTTAATTTATCGAGTCTTGTAAATCCTGGGCCATTGCTTGGGTCTTTGTGGCTCGCTGCAATTTCACTTTCACTCATGCGAGGTCACAGTTCTATTTTAGGATAACTCTAACCATGGCGTGCCGGATAACATCATCGCCCAGGCGATAACCGGCTTGCAGCTCTTCGGATACAATTTCTCGCTCACCATCGCCTTCTTCCACACTGACAGCCTCATGCAGATGAGGGTCAAAAGGCTCGCCAACGGTCTTGATGCGCTCCACGCCCATCTGTTCCATAGTTTTCTCAAATTGTTTAACGACTGTCTGCACACCCTTGATGTAGTCATTGCCGGCCAGGTCTTTTGGTACGTGCTTGAGGGCACGCTCGAAGTTATCAATAAGTGGCAGTAAGTCGCGGATTACGCTGGCTTTTATACGGGTACGCAGGCCGGCGATTTCTTCTTCGTGCCGGCGGCGCAGGTTGACGGCGTCGGCTCGCTCGCGCTGCAGAGCTTCGGTTAGTTCGGCAACTTGCTGGCGCAGTAGTGCGATTCCCTTAACACCGTTAGTTTGGCGCGGCATGCCCTTACCAGATTGTTCTTTCATAAAAGTCCTCTGGCTTGATCACCGAGAGCCAGGCCGCTAAATGTTTTGCCTCGTGGGTGGCGTCATGTACCAGTTCCTTGATTTCCACTGGGGCTAATCCCCTGTTCAGTAGAAGCCGGCGGGCGGTTTGGGCGTCCCTTTCGGCTTCGGGTGTTGCCAGGCAGTCTGCGTCGCCAGGTACAAAATGCTCGACTATGGCTTCGAACATAATTCCGTAATCGCGGACGTCTTCACGGCCGTTAAGGCCTTCATCTCTAGACATATAAAACCTCCTCGAGTTCTTGGCCGGCCCGGGCAACCAGGGTCATGACGTCGCGGTAGCTCTGGCGGGTCGGGCCAAGCGTGCCGATGTAGCTGCGGTCGCTGAACGGACTGTGGAAACGGCTAATAATCAGGCTGACGCCGGCTGTACGGCCGATGGGGTTCTCGCTGCCGATATAGACGCTGAGCGGCTCGTTGGGCGCGGCCTCGCGCAGCCACGGCTCAAGATTGTCGAGCAGATGGGCAACACGCTGGACTTGGGCGCCGCCGATGAATTCCGGCTGGCCGAAGAGATTGCTCAGGCCGCTCATGTAGAGCTGGTTGCCGATGGTAGCCAGGCCAAGGTTATGGGTGAGCTCGACCAGGGTGTCGACAGCGTTGCGAATCATACGTTCCGGCGCGCCGGCATGCTGAACGCGAGAGGCTAGGGCCCGCTCGCTGCGGCGCTCGGGTATGGACGGCTTATTATTAGCCTCGGTCAAATCATTAACGTAAAAGCGGTAGCCCTTGTCGGTTGGCACCCGGCCGGCGCTGGTGTGCGGCTGCATGATAAAGCCGAGCCGTTCCAGCTCAGCCATTTCAGCCCGGACCGTGGCCGAACTGACATTAAACAGTTTGGCCAGCAGCGTGCTGCCGACCGGGCTGGCGACTTCGGCATACTGCTCTACAATGGCGCTCAAAATTCTTTGCTGGCGTTCTGTCATGATCTGTCCCAACTGGCTTATTGCCAGCAATTATACCGCTTTTGGCACTCAATAGTCAAGAGTGCTAACAGGCGCTTGTGCCCTCAGTGTAGGTAGAGCTAATTATCTTCGATTCTGCAGCCACAATACCACCATGACTGAAGAAAAGCTGTTTAAGGCAGAGAAAGACGCTACTTGTTCATGGATAGAGTAACTAGATAAAAGTTCTTGTGTTTTGAAATACTCTAATTTGATTGAACTCACAAAATCAAATAGTTAACACCTTAGGGCTTTTATATATCAGAACTTATATATAAACGAGGTTAATACGTTACTCACTATATATAAAAGAATTGACGATTTGTTAATATATTTGTTATACTGACCCCATGAGTGACTTTGACCCTACTATTCCCTATCTGGTTCCGCAGATTACCACGAAACAGCTAAGAGCTGCTGAAAAGTTGGCAGCGG
>Ga0302326_10032676_pt1 | contig 10359 bp, 11 predicted proteins | sample Palsa_T0_3_FD_202264 | JGI IMG/M metagenome (GOLD analysis project Ga0302326, IMG submission 202264) | Peat permafrost microbial communities from Stordalen Mire near Abisko, Sweden - Palsa_T0_3 | ecosystem: Environmental > Terrestrial > Soil > Palsa > Peat permafrost | place: Sweden: Abisko... | reverse complement strand
CGTGGTGCAGGCGGTGACGCCCGAGGGTCGGTTAGCGGTGCTGCGCAGCACCGCCGATGCACCGGCCGGGACGGCGTTGCGGGTGCGGGTCGGGGACGGCGCAATCGCGGCGGTGAGCGAAGGACCTGCCGATGGCGAGTGAAAAAGCTACACCTATTAGTGAACTCGGCTATGAAAAATGCCGTGACGAACTGATCGAGGTCGTGCGGCTACTGGAGCAGGGCTGCCTCGACCTCGATGCGTCGCTGACGCTGTGGGAAAGAGGCGAAGAGCTGGCTAAACGGTGCGAGCAACACTTAGCTGGCGCCCGCAAGCGGGTCAGCGACGCCCTGGCTGCCGACGGCGCGCAAGATTCTTGATATCGCAACTAATTCGCCCGGTTCTGTTCGAAACTGGAACACGTTTCAGTTATTCTCTGCGGCATGGTTGAGAACTCTGCACCATCGCCGACGGCCGCTCTGGGCCGGGTGCTGGTCACCGGCGGCTCAGGATTTGTCGGCGCCAACCTGGTCACCACCCTGCTCGACCGCGGCCATCACGTGCGGTCCTTCGACCGTGCGCCGTCACCGCTGCCCGCCCAGCCCGGGCTCGAGGTGCTGCAGGGCGACATCTGCGACCGCGACATCGTCGCCGGCGCGGTCGACGGGATGGACACGGTCTTCCACACCGCCGCCCTCATCGAGTTGATGGGCGGCGCGTCAGTCACCGAGGAGTACCGGCAGCGCAGTTTCGCCGTCAACGTCGAGGGAACCAAGAACCTGGTGCACGCCGCGCAGCGCGCAGGGGTCAAGCGGTTCGTCTACACGTCGTCCAACAGCGTGGTGATGGGCGGCAGAACCATCGCCGGCGGCGACGAGACGTTGCCCTACACCGACCGGTTCAACGACCTTTACACCGAGACGAAAGTCGTAGCCGAACGATTCGTGCTGTCCCAGAACGGGATCGACGGCCTGCTGACCTGCGCGATCCGCCCGAGCGGGATTTGGGGCCGCGGCGATCAGACCATGTTCCGCAAGGTGTTCGAATCGGTGCTGGCCGGCCACGTCAAGGTGCTGGTCGGCCGCAAGGACGCCCGTTTGGATAACTCCTACGTGCACAACCTGATTCACGGCTTCATCCTGGCCGCGCAACACCTGGCGCCGGATGGAACCGCGCCCGGTCAGGCGTATTTCATCAACGACGACGAGCCGGTGAACATGTTCGAGTTCACCCGGCCGGTGATCGAGGCGTGCGGAGAGCGGCTGCCCCGGCTGCGGATATCCGGCGCGGCGGTCCGCGCGGCGATGTTGGCGTGGCAGCGGCTGCATTTCCGGTTCGGGCTGCCGCAGCCACCGCTGGAACCGCTGGCCGTCGAGCGGCTGTACCTGGACAACTACTTCTCGGTGGCCAAAGCCGCCCGCGATCTCGGTTACCGGCCGTTGTTCACCACCGAGCAGGCGATGGCGGAGTGCCTGCCGTACTACACGGACCTGTTCGACGAGATGAAAGCCGTGGCCGAGCCGCATCCGGCGGCCGTTGTCGCACCCGCGGTCGCCGAATAAAGGTATATTCCGCGCCGACGACGATCAACAGGGCAGTGCGATCCGAAAGAGTCGGAGGAGCGGCGCCGATGGCGCCGTCGGTGCGTTGCGAAATGCGCTTCTGACCGGCAAGGAGGCCGATGACAACGGGCACTGTGCTGGTCACCGGGGCGTTCGGACTCGTCGGGTCGGCGACCGTGCGACAGCTGCGGGCCGACGGACACCGCGTCGTCGCCACCGATCTCGATGCGCCCGCTAATCGCGAGGCGGCGGCCGCGCTGCCGTCCGACGCCGTGCGCTGGGCCGATCTGACCGATCCGGCTGCGGTCGCCGATCTGCTGCAAGCGGTGTCGCCTACGGCGATCATCCATCTCGCCGCCGTCATTCCGCCGGCCTGCTACGCCAGGCCGGCACTGGCCCGGAAGGTCAACGTCGACGCGACAGGATTTCTGCTCGACGCCGCCGCCAAGCTGCCCGAGCCGCCGCGGTTCGTCCAGGCCTCCAGCGTCGCCACCTACGGCGCCCGCAACCCACATCGCGTCACCGACGTGCTCACCGCTGATACCCCGTTGCGGCCGTCCGACAGCTATGGCGCCCACAAGGTCGAGGCCGAACAATCGGTGCGCGGGTCTGGGCTGGACTGGGTGGTACTACGACTGGGCGGCGTGCTCACTGCAGAGCCGAAATTGGACGTCGATTTGGACACCCTCTACTTCGAGGCGTCGCTGCCTGTCGACGGCCGCATCCAGACCGTCGACGTGCGCGATGTCGCGCGGGCTTTCGTCGCAGCCACTACCGCGCCGGTCATCGGTGAGACGCTGCTGGTCGGCGGTGACGATTCGCACCGGCTGGTCCAGGGCGACATCACGTCGTCGATGGCGGCGGCGATGGGATTGGTCGGCGGGGTTCCTGTCGGACGTAAAGGCGACCCGGACAGCGACACCGACTGGTTCGGCACCGGCTGGATGGACACCAAGCGTTCGGTGGAAGCCCTTGATTTCCAACGAGTTTCGTGGCCACAGCTGCTCGCCGAGACCGCCGACCGGATGGGATGGCGTCGTTACCCGGCACGCCTGGGGGCGCCGCTGATGCACGCGCTGCTCAGGCGCCGCTCGCCGTACTACCGCTACCCGGGCCGCTACGCCGACCCGTGGGGCGTCATCAACGCCAAGTGGCCCACATCGATTCAGGGGCAACAACCGCAATGACCGAACAGTCCGCTGTGATCGTGGGCGGTGCCTCGGGCATCGGCAAAGCCGTGGCGCACGCCCTGGCCGCCGAGGGATACCGGGTGATCGTCGCGGACCGCAACGCAGATGGCGCGTCCGCCGTCGCGACAGACCTCGGCGATCCGCACCGCTCGGCGACGGTCGACGTCACCGACGAAGACTCGGTGCGGGCACTGTTCGACGACGCCGGTGCGCTCGAGATCGTCGTCAACACCGCCGGCTTCAGCTCGCTCGGGCTGATCACCGAGTTACCCGTTGAGGATTTCCGAGCGGTCGTCGACGTCTGTCTCACCGGCAGCTTCCTGGTGATCAAGCACGGCGCACCGCGACTGCTCGACGGTGGCGCGCTGGTCTCGATCAGCTCGCTCAACGGCCGCCAACCCGCCGCGGCGATGAGCGCCTACTGCGCCGCCAAGGCCGGGCTGTCGATGCTGACCCAGGTCGCCGCTCTCGAGCTCGCACCGCGGGGCATCCGGGTCAACGCCGTCGCACCCGGCTTCGTGCACACCCCACTGACCGAACCAGCCACCCACATCCCCGGCGTCGTCGACGAATACGTGGAGAACACGCCGCTGGGCCGGGCCGGAACTCCCGAAGACATCGCCGACGCCGTGCTGTTCCTGTGCAAGGCGCCGTGGTTGACCGGCGAAGTTCTCGATCTCAACGGCGGCGCGCACATGAAGCGCTACCCCGACCTGATGAGCCACGTCATGAAGCTTGCCGCGCAATGAATTTCACCGGCAAGCAAGCCATCGTGACCGGCGCCGGCTCGGGCATCGGCGCCGCGCTGTGCCGGGCCCTGATCGCCGCGGGCGCCGACGTCGTGTGCACCGACGTCGACGGCGCCGCCGTGGCCCGCACCGCCGAAAGCCTGGGTGGCCCCGGCACCGCGACATCGGCGACCCTGGACGTCACCGACCCCGCCGCGGTGCAGGCCGCCGTCGACGCCGTCGTCGCCCGCACCGGGCGGCTCGACCTGATGTTCAACAACGCCGGAATCGCCTGGGGCGGCGACACCGAACTGCTGACGCTCGATCAGTGGAACGCCATCATCGACGTCAACATCCGCGGCGTCGTGCACGGAGTGACCGCCGCCTACCCGGTGATGCTGCGGCAGGGCCACGGCCACATCGTCAACACCGCGTCGATGGCCGGGCTGACTGCAGCCGGACAGATCACCAGTTACGTGACGACCAAGCACGCGATCGTAGGGCTGTCGCTGGCGCTGCGCTCCGAGGCCATCCCGCGCGGCGTCGGCGTGCTGGCGGTGTGCCCGGGCGCGGTCGAGACGCCGATCCTGGACAAGGGGGCGATCGGCGGCTTCGTCGGCCGCGACTACTACCTGCGCGGGCAGGGCATGAAGAACGCCTACAGCGCCGACCGTTTGGCCAGTGACACGTTGAAAGCGATCGGCCGCAACAAGGCACTGCTGGTGAAACCGCGACAGGCCTACGCGTCCTGGGTGTTCGCCCGGCTGGCGCCGAATCTGCTGCAGCGCATGTCGATTCGGTTCATCGCCGACCAGCGCAAACGGCAGTCGGCTATCGCAGCCGCTCATTGAGGAAGTCGACGACCCGCTTGCGTGCCTCATACGCAGGATGGCCGTCGACCTCGCGAACCTCGTCGGTCAGCACCGAATGCGCCATCCTGCCGAAGCCGTGCTCATTGCCTGGGCTGGAGTCGATTTCGATCACCTCGAACGCGTCGCCGAGTCGTTCTTTGAGCGTCGCGAACCGCTCGCCGGGCACCGCCTTGTCCTCGCTGAAGCGCAGGCCGATCGCGCACAGTCCTTCGTTGACGGCGCGGTCTTTGAAGGCGTTCAACTCCAAGTCGCTGACCCCGGGGTCACGACGCTGGCGTGGCGTCAGCGGAAACGGTACCGACGGCTGGCTGAGTACCGGCGCAAGCACGCTGTCGTCGACCGCGGCGGCCAGCGCGAAACCGCCGGTGAAGCAGTGGCCGATCACACCGACGCCCCTGCCCGGCGTCGCTTTGTTCAGGTCACGAGCCAACGCCCGCAAGAAGACCGACACCGGGCGCTGTTTGTTGGTCGCGAATGCCGCGAATTCCCGTGACACACAAGCCCGGGTGATGCTCGAGATCACATAGCCGGCGTCTTTGGCGCGGCCCGGCTCGCCGAACAGCGACGGGATTGCTACGGTGAATCCGTTGTCCACCAAGTGATTTCCCAATCCCAGCACGCCGGGATGAATGCCCGGGATCTCGGGGATCAACACCACGCCGGGCCCTTCGCCCTTGCGGTACACATCGTGGGTGTAGCCACCGCCGGTGAACGGTTCGACTGACCAGCCAGTGAGGTCGGCCTCCGGTGCGCCCATGGTTGTGTGTCCCTTCTACCGATGCGCCGGCAACGGCGGCTGCGATTGGGTGGCAGCTGCCAGCGTACGAAACGCCTCTGCGCTGCCTGCGCCGGTGACCGCGACCTGAGCGGGACCGGCCGGGCTGTTCAACCGTGCCGTCCACACCGGCTCGGTTCCGTCGCCTTGGTAGGTGATCCACCGGGTGCCGTTCACGTCGACGGTTCCGCTCGGGTACATCGATGAGTGGATCGAGTTGACCAACCTGTCCTCGTCGGCGTTGCTCTGCGTCAGGCTCACATACATGCCCGCCGGACTGATGTAGCCGACAGTGGAGGTGACAGCGTGCAGCCGCTGACGAGTGGACGGGTCGGTTCGCCCTTCCGGGATGCCGCCGCGACCGCCGGAGTTGGCCTGCCAGCCGTCGGGCAAGTGAGGCAACCGCACCGGGAAGCCCAGCGTCTGCGCGTCGGCCCGCAGCGCGCTGGCCGCGTTGTAGGACGGCACCGGTCCGCGATGGACTCCGCTCGGGGCGAACGAGCACATTCCGACCACGCCCGCCAAGATGATGCAGGCCAACACCAGCGGCGCGATCGACCAGAACATGTCCCGGCCGTCTTGAAGCAGCCGCGGCTTGGCCGGTTTGGCCGCCGACTCGGGCTGCATTGTCACACCACGAGTATCCCAGGTCCCGAGCGACAACCTGCCTCTGGGACAATCGGCAACCATGACCGATCGCGCCGCTGCCTCTCCCCCGGCCCCTGGCTCGTCGTCGGGAACGGGAAGCGCGGGTCCCCAACGTGAAGCTCCGGACCGCAACCTAGCCCTCGAGCTGGTGCGGGTCACCGAGGCAGGCGCCATGGCCGCGGGCCGCTGGGTGGGCCGCGGCGACAAGGAGGGTGGCGACGGCGCAGCGGTCGACGCCATCCGCCAACTGGTGAACTCGGTGTCGATGCGTGGCGTCGTGGTGATCGGCGAGGGCGAGAAAGACCACGCGCCGATGCTCTACAACGGCGAAGAGGTCGGTAACGGCGACGGCCCGGACTGTGATTTCGCTGTCGATCCGGTCGACGGCACCACGCTGATGAGCAAGGGCATGCCCAACGCCATCTCGGTGCTCGCGGTGGCCGACCGCGGCGCGATGTTCGATCCGTCGGCGGTGTTCTACATGAACAAGATCGCCGTGGGTCCCGACGCCGCCCACGTGCTCGACATCACCGCGCCGATCGCCGACAACATCCGCGCGGTCGCGAAAGTCAAGGGACTGTCCGTGGCAGACATGACGGTGTGCATCCTGGACCGGCCGCGGCATGCCCAGCTGATCGATGATGCGCGGGCCGCCGGAGCCCGGATCCGGTTGATCAGTGACGGCGACGTGGCGGGCGCGATTGCGGCCTGCCGCCCGGGCTCCGGCACCGACATGCTGGCCGGCGTCGGCGGAACCCCGGAGGGCATCATCGCCGCCGCCGCGATCCGCTGCATGGGCGGTGAGTTGCAGGCACAGCTGGCGCCCAAGGACGATGCCGAGCGGCGCAAGGCGCTCGACGCCGGTTACGACCTCGACGCGATACTGACGGTCCGGGATCTGGTGTCCGGAGAGAACGTCTTCTTCTGTGCCACCGGCGTCACCGACGGCGACCTGCTCAAGGGAGTGCGCTACGAGCCGGGCGGCTGCACCACCCAGTCGATCGTGATGCGGTCCAAGTCCGGCACGCTGCGGATGATCGAGGCCTATCACCGGCTGACCAAACTCAACGAGTACTCGGCCATCGACTTCACCGGCGACAGCAGCGCCGCATACCCACTGCCGTAGTAACTAGCCAGCGAGACCACGACTCAGCGAGGACATTGCCGATGGCAGACACCGAGTACCGCATCGAACACGACACCATGGGCGAAGTCCGGGTGCCCGTTCAAGCGTTGTGGCGGGCCCAGACTCAGCGAGCTGTGGAGAACTTTCCGATCTCGGGCCGCGGCTTGGAGCGCACCCAGATCCGAGCGCTGGGTCTGCTCAAGGGCGCGTGCGCGCAAGTCAACAAGGACCTCGGGTTGCTGAGCGCAGAGAAGGCCGGAGCGATCGTCGTCGCCGCCGCCGAGATCGCCGACGGCAAGCACGACGACCAGTTCCCCATCGACGTCTTCCAGACCGGGTCGGGCACCAGCTCCAACATGAACACCAACGAGGTGATCGCCAGTATCGCGGCCGCCAACGGCGTGACCGTGCATCCCAACGACGACGTGAACATGTCGCAGTCGTCGAACGACACCTTCCCGACAGCCACCCACATCGCGGCCACCGAAGCCGCTGTGCGCCACCTCATCCCGGCACTGCAGGTGCTGCACGACGCGCTGGCCGGCAAGGCCCGCGAATGGCACACCGTGGTCAAGTCGGGTCGCACGCACCTGATGGACGCCGTCCCGGTGACGCTGGGTCAGGAGTTCTCCGGTTACGCCCGACAGATCGAAGCCGGCATCGAGCGAGTCAAGGCCACCCTGCCCCGACTGGGTGAATTGGCGATCGGCGGCACCGCGGTCGGCACCGGGCTGAACGCCCCTGACGGCTTCGGCGCCAAGGTGGTCCAGGTATTGATAGCCGACACCGGTCTGACCGAATTGCGTACGGCGAAAAACTCTTTCGAGGCCCAGGCTGCCCGTGACGGGCTGGTCGAGGCGTCCGGCGCGCTGCGCACCATCGCGGTGTCGCTGACCAAGATCGCCAACGACGTGCGCTGGATGGGCTCCGGCCCGCTGACCGGCCTGGCCGAGATCCAGCTCCCGGACCTGCAGCCGGGCAGCTCGATCATGCCGGGCAAGGTCAATCCTGTTCTGCCCGAAGCGGTTACCCAGGTCGCCGCTCAGGTGATCGGCAACGACGCAGCAGTCGCCTGGGGTGGTGCCAGCGGGGCCTTCGAGCTCAACGTCTACATCCCGATGATGGCCCGCAACCTGCTCGAGTCGTTCAAGCTGCTGACCAACGTCTCGACGCTGTTCGCCGAGCGGTGCATCACCGGGTTGACCGCCCACGTCGAGCACCTGCGCGAGCTTGCCGAGTCGTCGCCGTCGATCGTCACCCCGCTGAACTCGGCGATCGGCTACGAAGAGGCGGCCGCAGTGGCCAAGCAGGCACTCAAGGAACGCAAGACGATTCGGCAGACAGTGATCGACCGTGGGCTGATCGGTGACAAGCTGTCCGAAGAAGAACTCGACCGTCGTCTCGACGTGCTCGCGATGGCCAAGGTCACCAAGGAGTAGCCATGCTCAGCGACGAACTCCGGCGACGACGCCTGGCGGTCGTCGAAGAGCACATGAACACCGAGGTGACCAAGGAGTTCGACCGGACTCTGGCCACGTTCAACGGGCACCCACGCTACGAGATCATGGCCACCGGCCAGGTTTTCCAGGGCGACGACGAAGTCATGGGCTACTACCTGACCACCAGGACTGCGTTTCCCGACCAGCGTCACGCCAACGTGCGATTCCACTTCAGCGATGACGCGGTGATCACCGAATTCGACCTGCTGGGAACCAATCTCGGCGAGTTCTACGGGATGCCGCCCACCGGCAAGGCGTTCCAGGTGCCGATCATCGCCGTGTTCTTCTTCGACGACGACCGAATCATCAACGAGCGCATCTACTTCGACAGCGCGAGCTTGGTGACGCAGATCGGCCGCGGCGAACTGCTGGCCCTGGCCGCATCCGGTGACCTGCCCGGGCAGTGAACGCCACCTGACCCCGGAGCCGAGGGCGCCGCCTCGCCGCTCGACGACACCGCGAAGGCTTAGCTGCCGTTGTTCGGTCCGCCCGAATTCTGGCCTGCGACATCGGTGATCGGGAAATTGGGCATCGGCGCCGGCGACGGTGTATTGGGCAGTGACGGAATCTCAGACGCCGGCACGTCATGCAGGTCGTTGACCGGCGGCCCGTTCTCGCGGCCGCCGTAGACACTGCCCGGGGCACGCTGTCCGAGCAGTTGGCTGACCGTCACCAGGTGGTAGCCGTTGGCTTTGAGCACCGGGATGAACTGGTCCACCAGATCGACTGTGCTGGAGTACGTGTCGTGCATCAACACCACCGAACCGGGCTTGATCTGGGTCATCAGCAGCGCCCTGCTGGCCGCGGTGTTGGAGTCGTTGATCCAGTCGAAGGGAATGACGTCCCACAGGATTCCGGCCACACCCGCTTTCGCGGCCTGCTCGTTGACGCCGGCGTTGGTGAGGCCGCCCGGCGGGCGCCACAATTTCGGCGTCACACCGGTAGCGGCGACGATCGCGTCGCCGGCCCGCGAGAACTGCGCGGGGACGTCGGCCGGCGGCAACGTGGTCATGTTCGGGTGTTCCCAGGTGTGGCTGCCGAGTTCCATGCCGGCGTCGACGACCCGTTTGGCGCCGGCCGGGTTAGCAGCGACCTTGTTGCCGATCTCGAAAAACGTCGCCTTGGCGTTGTTGGCGTTCAGGATTCCCAGCAGTCGGTCGGTGTACGGCGTCGGCCCGTCATCGAAGGTCAACGCCACACACTTCACCTGTGCGCAGTCGACGACGTCGTTGGCGTGCGCGAACCTGACGTGCCCGGTGAATGCACCGACGGCCACGATGGCGGCTGCCGCCGTCGCGCCGGCGACGGTGCGCCAGTACCGCCACGACTGACTGTCAGGTCGTTTCGGCACGACTGAACTTTACCCAGCCATGCCCGACCCCCTACGGCTACGGGGTCTGGCTGATCTCCTCGAGCATCTCGGTGACCAGCGCCGCGATCGGCGAGCGCTCGCTGCGCAGCAGGGTGATGTGCGCGAACAGTGGGTGCCCCTTGAGCTTTTCGACGACGGCCGCGACACCGTCGTGTCGGCCGACCCGCAGGTTGTCACGCTGGGCGACGTCGTGGGTGAGCACCACCCGTGAACCCGTGCCCAGCCGCGACAGCACAGTCAGCAGCACGTTGCGTTCCAGCGACTGCGCCTCGTCGACGATGACGAACGAGTCGTGCAGCGAGCGGCCGCGGATGTGGGTCAGCGGCAACACCTCGAGCATGCCGCGAGAGAGCACCTCCTCGAGCACCGCCGGGCTTGCGAGCCCTTCGAGGGTGTCGAACACGGCTTGGGCCCACGGGCCCATCTTTTCGCTCTCGCTGCCCGGCAAGTAGCCCAACTCCTGTCCGCCGACCGCGTACAGGGGGCGGAACACCACCACCTTGCGCTGGGTGCGTCGTTCCAGCACGGCTTCCAGGCCGGCGCACAGCGCCAGCGCCGACTTGCCGGTGCCTGCCTTACCGCCCAGCGACACGATGCCGACCGACTCG
>Ga0302326_10032673_pt1 | contig 10359 bp, 7 predicted proteins | sample Palsa_T0_3_FD_202264 | JGI IMG/M metagenome (GOLD analysis project Ga0302326, IMG submission 202264) | Peat permafrost microbial communities from Stordalen Mire near Abisko, Sweden - Palsa_T0_3 | ecosystem: Environmental > Terrestrial > Soil > Palsa > Peat permafrost | place: Sweden: Abisko... | reverse complement strand
TGGTTGTCGCCGGCCTGGTGGCCATGGCCATCGCGCTGCTCGTGACCGATCAGCCAGTCGCGGCTGGATATCTGTTGGCTCTGGCAACGATCAAACCGCAACTCATGGTGCTCCTGGTGTTTTGGCTTGCCGTCTGGACCATGGCTGACTGGCGCCGCCGCTATCGATTGGCGGCTTCGTTTGTCGCGACTATGGCGATTTTGATCGCCGCTTCGGAATGGTACCTGCCGCACTGGATTCCCCGCTTCTGGCACGCGGTTCGCGAATATCAGCGCTACACCGGGGCGGTTTCGGTGACGGATACGCTGCTTGGCGCTCCGTGGAGCTGGGCGCTCGAACTTCTGGCATTCGTAGCCCTGATGGTCGCTTGCTGGAGAGAGCGTCGGCAGCCGGCGAACTCCGGCGCTTTTGCCTTCATGATTAGCCTGGTGTTAGCCACCACGATCTTCCTCGTGCCGACTTCGGCCCCCTACAATCAGGTGCTGCTGATCCCGGCGTTCCTGGTGCTGGTCAAGGAGCGCCGGACGATATGGCTGAGAAGTCGCATTAACCGCCTCCTCTTCACTCTCACCGCTTGTCTGGTCGGCTGGCAGTGGATCGCGAGCATAGCGCTGGCGGGGCTTTCCTTTGTTTTGCCGCCGCAGACGGTCGAGCAAGCCTGGGCAGTTCCTTTCTGGACGACGACCCAGATCCCGGTAGGAGTGGCTGCCCTGATGCTTGCTCATTATTGCCAAACGACTTTTACTGTCCCGGCAAGGCCGAGTCCGTCGTAGAATGCTGTAGGCCCGCGTCAGGCGCTGGTGTCTATGGCTGGCACGACGGCCGCAGGAGAGTTCAGGGTACATGTCTGCTTCGTCGCATTCGGGCATATCCAGCATCTTCCCCATCGCGATTTTTGTTTCAGGAAGCGATCAGCAGACGCTGTCCCTGAATCACACGCCGTACACCGTGGGGCGTAAGGTGGATCGCGACCTGGTGATTGCCGACCCGCGCGTGTCCCGGGAACATGCGACGATCGTTTCAGAAAACGGCGAATTTTTTGTCATCGATCTGGGCAGCAAACACGGCACCTTCGTCAATGGCGAGAAAATTGACCGGCACAAGCTGCAACGCAATGACCGGCTGGAATTCGGCGCCCGCGACATTGCCTACCTTATTTTCCATCCGCTGCACACCACCTCGAACACAGCGCGGGAGTTTCTCAGTCAGATCTCGGGCATTCAGATCGCGCCGGAAGCCAGCGACCTGGAGAAACTTACGCTGTTCATGGAAGCGGCGCGCAAGCTGAACACTATTGGCGTGCTCGATGAAATCCTGGTCACGCTGCTCGATGCCACGCTGAAACTGACCCGAGCCGAACGCGCCTATATCTTCCTTCGCGATATCGACGGGAAGCTGAACCTCGCGGCCGGGCGTAACTCGAAGGGCGAGCCGCTGCTCGACGACACAACAATTTCGCGGTCGGTGCTGGAAGGTGCGCTGACTTCAAACTCCGAATACCTGGTCACCGACACCAGTCAAATGATCGATGTGAAGGAACGGCAAAGCATTGTGGCCTTCGATCTGCGAACCGTAATCTGTATGCCGTTGCGCAAGCCGCTGGTGCAAACCACTCGCGCCGAACAGCCGGCTGGCGGCGAAGTGACGGGCGCGCTCTATGTGGATTCGCGCTTTGCTTCGCGCGATATCACGAGCGTGAGTCACGATATTCTGCGCGCCATCGCGACTGAAGCGGCGCAGTTGGTGGAGAACGCGCGCCTGGTGCAGGCCGAAGAAGCCGGGCGCCGTTACCAGCAGGAGTTGGGAATCGCAGCCTCCATTCAGCAGCGTCTGTTGGCGGTGACTCTACCGGAAGTTCCTTTTGCGCGAGTGAACGGGCGCAATCTGTCTTGCAAAGAGATCGGCGGCGATTTTTTCGAAGCCGTGAACACGCCTCAGGGCTTAGCCGTGGTGCTGGCCGACGTCAGCGGCAAAGGAGTGTCGGCCGCGCTACTCGCTTCCATTCTGCAGGGGATGGTTTACTCGCAACTGATCTCAGGTATGCCGCTCACCGAGATCGTCGACGCGGTCAATCGCTTTTTCACCTATAAACACATCGGTGAGAAATACGCGACCATGATCATCACCCGCCTGCGCAGCGATGGCGAACTCGAATACGTCAACTGTGGACATATTCCACCGGTGTGGATCTGTGGCAACGAAGTGCTCCGGCCATCGCACGGCAACCTTCCTGTGGGCTTGCTGGCGGAAGCGACTTACTCGAGCGACCGCTGCCAGATGAGGCCGGGAGATCGACTTATCCTGGTCACCGACGGCGTCACCGAAGCCGAGAACGCGCGTGGCGACATGTTTGACAGCGAGCGGCTCGAACTCGTGGCCGGCAAGAGCGCTTCGATGGAGGATGTGTTCACCGCCGTCGCGGATTTTTGCGGAGGCACGCCGCTCAACGACGATTGCACCGTCGTGGAACTGTCGTACACCGGCAGCTGAGCGGCTGCCGGAGATGGCGTCTTAATGTCTGCGCGCGGCCAGGGCACTGATTCGCCGACGGAATATCACCGCGGCTGGCTCGCTTTGGGCTTGAGGCGGCTCTCTTCATTAAGCCTGCGATTGAACTGAGCCACCACCGTGGCTACTTCTGAAAGAGTTACGAACCGTGGTCTTTGGTTATCTGCGTTGCCGCAACTTCCCGTGAAAGAATGGCATCGAAATCGTGATCGCTGGGACCATTATTTGGAGTAGTGTCAATTCATCACTTTGCCGATGGGTCAGCAAGGCTGGTCAGTGAGACGTCGAGACTTGTAGAGCCGCGATGCATTAACCACGCGGGTGAAGTAGGCGATGGACCCGACCAGGGTCACAGCGGCGGTGCCGACTCCGTCCCACCCGCTCCAAATTGTCCTTTGGTGATCGCTTTTCTTGATCAAGAACCAGGGGCTGAAATGATCCGTAATCGCGCCGCTCCGACATCCTGATTAAGCGGGATCAAGACAGAAACTGCGGAGCCGCAAAAAAGCAAAGCCCGCCTTGCGAGGTTGAATACACTCGCAAAGCGGGCCTGATCTGTACCGGATGAACTTACGATTGCGTGGACTTTGCCAGCTTGGACCGGAGGAACATCGCTCCGAAGCAGGTGAGCCCGGCTCCGAAAAGGTAGATCGCCGTGGAGCCACCTTCCGGCATCGACTTCGTCGGTTTCGGCTGCGAGTTTCCACAATTACCGAACCAGCATTGTGGCGGGGGTGGGTTATGGCCCCATCCACCAGCAAATGCTGCAGGAGCCAGACAACATACCGCTACAACTGCCAGCCACCACTTCCGATTATGACCCTTCATTAAAATACTCCCTTTACATTCGAGAAATTTATAGATCACATGGAAAGGGAATAGCCGGGGGAACTTCCCAATAGACTCTTACAAAACCTAACTTTATTTAACGTCTGTAGCACCCTGCGTCAAGATGATACTTTTTGCAACATTGCAGGAAAATGCATCTCTCTGCATAGGTGTCCTTCAGTTCTTAGGGAGGGTCAATTCCTTAGGGAGGGTCAGCGCAACCGGAACTCCGGCTATCCATTAAAATAGGCAATAGTAACCAAACGATAGTCATCATGAGAACTAAACCGTCCCGCCTTATGCTGTCGGCATGTGCTCTGCTTTGCATCAGCCTTGTCTGCTGTCATAAAGCTGGTCCTCACAGCGTTACACTCACGTGGAATGCGACCCCGGCCAATGGGGGAGTTCCAGTGGCTCGCTACAACGTTTATCGGAGCACGATTTCCGGCGGTCCATTCGTGAAGATTGCTTCTCAAGTTCCGGGTCCCCCCTACGAAGATCGCCTGACGGCTAGTGGCCGCACTTACTTCTACGTTGTAACTACTCTCGATCAGGCCGGGCATGAGAGCCGGTTCTCGGCTGAAGCACGGGCCATAATTCCCTGAGTTACGGGTATTACTGGAGGAGTTACCCGCAGTTAATACTGGGGGGGCCACTTCTCAAGGGCGAGAAGTGGCGCACTCTCTAGTGATCGTTTCCCTTACGGGGTGGGAACGACCGCTTGGGCCTGATTCGAGTATCCGCTCTCGACCGAACTGGCATTCACAGCCGTCGTCACGTAGTAGTAGGTCTGGCCGGAGGCGACTGTATTGTCGGCGTATGCGGTCGTGCTGTTGAGTGAAGTGTTGATCATTGTGTAGGGACCGGCCGGCGTGGTGCCGCGATAAATGTTGTAGCCGACCGCGCTGGTCGATGCGATCCAGTTAAGGTCGACGGTGTGCTGAATTGGCGTCGTTCCGGTCCCGGTCATCTGAAGCGCGGATTGCACGGCCGCGGAGTTCGAGGCGTTGCTTGTGAGTGACAAGGACGCCGAAGCGGCTCCGCTTGCTCCCGGCGTGAAAGTGACTGTGAAGTTAGCGGATTGCCCGGCAGTGAGCGTCGCGGGCAAAGAAATTCCGGAAAGCACAAACTCACCGTTGTTAGAACTTGCCGATGAAATCGTTACCGATGCGCCGCTGGCGGTCAGACTGCCAGTAAGTGCCGCATTCGAGCCGACGGTTACGTTGCCAAAACTGAGACTGGTTGGAGAAACCGCCAATGTACCCGAAGCCGTTCCGGTCCCGGAGAGCGCGATCCCGGGCGAGTTCGCCGCGTTCGATGCCACGGACAGGCTTCCGCTCGCCGTACCGGCGCTGGTCGGCGTAAATGTCACGTTGAAGGTCACGCTTTGGCCGGACGTAAGATTGATGGGGAAGTTGCTCAATCCGCTGGTCGAGAACGACGCCCCGGTCAAATTCACCTGCGAGATCGCGACTGTCGACCCGCCAGTGTTAGTCAGTGTTTCAGACAAGTTGGTGCTGTTGCCAACCTGAGTGCCGCTGAACGCAAGATTTGTTGGACTTGCCGTCAGCGCTCCCGGCGTCGCGCCGGTTCCAGATAGCGGAATGCTCAAGATCGGATTCGCGCCGTTGGAGGTAATATTCACGCTGCCGCTGGCGGCACCGCGTGCAGTCGGAGAAAAAAGTATGGTGAACGATGTACTCTGGCCCGCGCCTAAAGTCAGCGAAGGAGCCAGCCCACTCACACTGAATCCGGCGCCACTCGCAGTGGCAGTCAAAATTGTGAGGCTCGTTCCGCCCGAATTGGTGAGGGTTGCATTCAGCGATTGCGAAGTGCCAGTCTGGACGTTTCCAAAGCTGATGCTGGCCGGATTCGATCCCAATTGACCTAGCGCAACACCCGTGCCTGAGAGTGGTATGGAGAGCGTGGCATTACTCGCATTGGAATTGATGGTGAGCGCGCCGCTCGTCGCGCCCGCTGCCGACGGCGTGAATACCACATTGAAAGCGGCGGCCTGTCCCGTGCTCAGTGTGACCGGCGCGGCCAAACCTGTAACGGTGAATCCGGCGCCACTTACCGTAGCGCTCGACAGCGTAACTGTTTCTCCGCCTGTGTTTGTGACCGTCATAGGCACGGTCTGATTATTTCCCACCGTCACGTTGCCAAAATTTGCACTGCTCGGACCCGGAGAAAGGGCGCCCGCCGCCAGAGCCACGCCCGAAAGCGAAATGTTGAGCGGCGAGTTGGACGCGTCGGAGACAATGCTCAGTGCTCCACTCGCAGTCCCTGTTTTGGTAGGAGCAAAGGTGGTATTGAAAACGATGCTTTGATTGGGGGCGATCGTCGTTTGCGCTGTCAGCCCGCTCACCTGGAAGCCGGCTGCGCTCGGAATCACCTGTGAAATCGTAACCGGGGTTCCACCGTTGTTGGTCAAGGTTACGGACTTGCTGGTTTTGCCGCCAACCTGAATGCTTCCGAATGTCACGCTGGACAGGGTGGGAAGCAGAATGCCGGCGACAACTCCGGAGCCCGTGAACGAAAATCCTGCCGTGCCATTTACCTGGTTTGCCGTGACAGCAAGAGTTACGCTGCCGCTGAAAGTTCCGACGCTGGGGGGTGCGAACGTGATCGGCACGGAAGTCGAGGTTCCGGCGCTGATGGTGAGTGGAACAGGGATGTTACTCATGGAAAATCCCGCGCCGCTCATGGTGGCTTGGGTGACGGTGATATCGGTGGTCCCGCTGTTCTCAAGAGTCACGACGCTGGTGTGGGTCGTGCCAACCTGCGTGCTACCAAAAGCGAGCGCCGAGGTAGACGGCGAAAGCGTTGGAGGTGTTACTGCGGTCGCAGTGGCGGACAGGGAAGCGTAAGCCTGTGCATTGGGGCCAACAAAAGAAATCGTGGTGGCCGGATCGCCCGTGCCGGAAGGTTTGAACTGGACGTTGAATGAGGCGGTTTGCCCCGCCATCAATGTGAGGGGCGCGGTGATGCCAGTTACCCGAAAGCCGGCGGCCGATCCTTGAATCTCGCTGATGGTAACCGCAGCCGTTGTGTTGTTCGTAATCGTATCGAGCATCGTCTTGCTGCCACCGATCGGAACCGCTCCGAAGTTCAAGCTGCTGTTGCCGACACCGATTACTGGTCCGCTGTGCGAACCTGCGGATAGAGCCCCGCACCCGGTGAGCAATAAGAGGGCGCCGGCAACGATGCCAGCAACGACCGGGAAAATGACCAACCGACCACAGAGCCGATAACTGTTCAATTCCACCTCAGTGTGCCGCCTTCGAATGCCACGGCAGGATTTCGGGTCACAAGAACCCTGAAACCGAACTCTGGCAAGACCAGTGTCGCTGTTGGCAGGCGCGGGCCATAGATCGCGAAAGGCCCAGCTGGGCGCGGCATCTGGCCTAGATACGCGGGGGCCAAATCGACTCTGGGGCATGAACTTGTGGTGCGACGGGAAGAATCGCCCGCCTTGGCTTCTAAGTGATTGGTGACAAATGGATAAGTTAGGCGCGGACCGAAACCAGGGCCCCCGGTAATTGGGTTCGACTGTGGTTACCTGGGCGAAAACCAGGGAACTGGATGGCAATTGTGCAGAATATTGCATATCCCGGATGCCGTGTCCGTCCCTGTCAGCTCTCGTCGTCGGGCTTTGAGGGGCCGCCATTCTGAGTAACTCATTGGCCTGCTTTCCGTTCTTACGTGTGCGTTCCGGCTCGGGCGGGTTTAGGATAGAGGAGCACGGGCGCTGGATGGCAGGGTGCGTGCATCATAATAGGTGGCTAGATAGATGGCGGGCAGTTCCGGAGCAGGGATGATTAGCAGGAATCACAGGATGACTAGGTTTTCGTTTGCGCTTGCAATCGCGCTGGTGGGTATCAGCGTAAGCGGCATGGCGCAACAAACCACCACCTTCAAGGTGAAACATTCAACCCCGGAAAAGGCTCCGAAATCAACCGTGCCCCCGGGCGGCATGGCGAGCACGCCAACAGCTTCCGCGACCAACTCCAAGGATTTGCAAAGCGTCGAACGTCAGACTGCCAAGTCTCCGGCGCCCACTCAAGTTAAGAAGACGTCGGCCGCGGCGCTGATTCCGGCGAAAGATGAGCCTACACCTGCGAACAACTCCGGCGGAACGGTCGCCCGCAAAAGCGCAGCGACGACTACCAACCCCGATGCAAATCCCTATCGCGGGCGGCTCCGCGACAAATACGATTCTCACCAAAGCCCGAATTAAGAAAAGTGAAATTGTAAGTAAGAGTCCGGAGTAAAAGTCCGGCGCGAGATTCATCGCGAAACGGTGGAACGATCCGCGGCCGGGGTAACCTGCGGAGCGGCCGCCACCTTGGGCTCTTTGATGGAATACTTCAACAGGCAATACAAGGCTCGAAAGCCGTCTTTCCATCCTATTTTCTTGCCTTCCTCGTACGTGCGCCCCCAGTAACTGATTCCGACCTCATAAATGCGCAGCTTTCGACGCGCAACTTTCACCGTGATTTCGGGCTCGAAGCCGAAACGATTCTCCTCGATCGGTATCGATTGAATCACCTCGCGCCGAAAGACTTTGTAGCAGGTTTCCATGTCGGAAAGATTGATGTTGGTGAGGCAATTGGAAAGCAGCGTCAGGGCCCGGTTGCCGACCGAATGCCAGAAATACAGCACGCGATGCGGAGCGCTGCCCAGGAAGCGTGAGCCAAAAACTACATCCGCCTTATTCTGGATCAGAGGCTCGATCATCAGCGGATACTCCGCCGGATCGTATTCCAGATCGGCGTCCTGAATAATGACAAAGTCGCCTGTAGCTTCCTGAATGCCGCGGCGCAGGGCTGCTCCTTTGCCCATGTTGTGCGGCTGCAGCACGACGCGGATCTGCGGGTGCGCCGATTGCAGTTCGCCAAGAATTTCGCGCGAGCCATCCCGCGAGCCGTCATCCACGCAGATCAGTTCAATCTCCAACGGCACCGCGAGAACCTTCGCGACTACCTCGCGGAGCGTGGCGCGTTCGTTGTATACCGGCATGACGACGGAAAGTTTCATGGCGTGCCTGTTTGAGGCGAGACCCCTCCTGAATCCATCACGATTGTAAACTGTGTCCAGTGAAGTTAGTTGCGCACGACCATTGGGGGTGTGCTTGCCGTCCCCCAGCGGCTAAAGCCGCAATGAAATACGATGCTTACGGCACGGCTGAAGCCGTGCCCTTTCAAAACTAATTCGAACTGCACCACCGCCGACCATTGACGAAGATGGACTGGTTACGCAGGCGACGCTAGGATGGGGTCGAGGGTCCGAATGTATATTCCCAGGGCGAACGAAGAAAAACGTATTTCCGTGATGCAGGCGCTGATTGTTTCACAACCGCTCGGAACACTCGTGACCTTGGGAGCTTCCGGGCTCTTTGCTTCGCATATACCGATGGTCCTGGAAGACGACGGCTCGCAGTTCGGCACGCTGAAGTGTCACATTTCCCGCGCCAACACGCAGTGGCGCGATTTCACGCCGACCGTGGATGCGCTCGCGATCTTTTCGGGCCATCAACACTATATTTCTCCCAATTGGTATCCCGAAATAAAAGAGCACGGCAAAGAGGTGCCGACCTGGAATTATGTGGTGGTGCATGCTTATGGCCCTCTGAAAGTGATCCAGGACGAGCAGTGGCTACTGGCGCACGTGAAGAGTCTGACCAACATTCACGAGGCGGCTTCGCCAGATCCATGGAAGGTGGAAGATGCGCCGGCAGAATTTATCGCGTCGATGTTGAAGGGGATTGTCGGCTTCGAACTGAAGATCCAGCGGCTGGAAGGGAAGTGGAAGGTGAGTCAGAACCGAACCGAGAGAGAACGCGAAGGCGTGGTCGAGGGACTGGCGAAACTCAACACTCCCGAAAGCATGGCCATGAAGGCGCTGGTGGAAAAAGCGCTGGTGGAAAAACTATAGACTCTGGAGCCATCGCGGCGCGAACCTACCCGTCGCGATGCACCGTGTCAGGCGAGAACGCCGGCAGGCAAAGAGCGATGTACTCGGCGCCGCCCGGAAGTGGAGTCGAATAGCGGACCCATTCTCCGCGATGCGCGATGACCGCTTGCCCGGTGGCCACATCCACTTCGCCGGACTTAGACCGCACCCGCAGCGTGCCCCGCAAAACCACCGTGTATTCGTCAAATTCCGGAGTCTGTCCCGGTTCGTCCCAGCCTTCGGGACTGTGCATGTGGGCAACGCTAACGCCGGTGGTCGCAGTGTTGACGCGGCCGACGTACTCTTCAATAATCTTCGGCTTGCTTCCGGCGGATTCGATGCGCGTAGGGTGCGGAATCAGAGTCGGCATGATGGGGATCGTAACAACTCGGGAATGCGCTACACAAGCTGGCATTGCGGAGCGCTCCTCGCGTTATAATCGTGCGCACTGATGAACCTGACCGCTGGCACGAAACTCGGACCTTATGAAATTGTCTCCCTGTTAGGCGCGGGGGGCATGGGCGAAGTTTATCGGGCGCGGGACTCGCGCCTCCGGCGTGATGTGGCGATCAAGATTTTGCCGCAGGCACTTTCTCTTGACGCCGACCGCATGCGCCGCTTTGAGCAGGAAGCTCTCGCCACGGCCGCGCTCAACCATCCCAACATTCTGGCAGTCTTCGACATTGGCACGAGTGAAGGCTCGCCCTATGTGGTGTCTGAATTGCTTGAGGGAGAGACGCTGCGGGATCGCCTGCGCAGCGGATCGGTTGCGACGCGCAAGGCTTTGGATTATGCGCTGCAAATCGCGCATGGACTGGCGGCGGCCCACGAAAAGGGAATCATTCATCGCGACCTCAAACCGGAGAATCTGTTCCTCACAAAAGACGGGCGCGTGAAAATCCTGGACTTCGGGCTCGCCAAACTGACGCAGATCGATCCCGGCTCCCACACCTCGATGGCCACCGCGACCCACGGAGCGACGGAAGTGGGCGTCGTAATGGGCACGGCAGGATACATGTCACCGGAGCAGGTGCGTGGGATGACGCTGGATCCACGCTCCGATATTTT
>Ga0302326_10032669_pt1 | contig 10360 bp, 8 predicted proteins | sample Palsa_T0_3_FD_202264 | JGI IMG/M metagenome (GOLD analysis project Ga0302326, IMG submission 202264) | Peat permafrost microbial communities from Stordalen Mire near Abisko, Sweden - Palsa_T0_3 | ecosystem: Environmental > Terrestrial > Soil > Palsa > Peat permafrost | place: Sweden: Abisko... | reverse complement strand
CGAAGGCACAGAGGCGACCTTTGCCAACTCGAATTCGTTGATCGACGCGTCGTATTCTCCGCTCGTCAAGTTCATGGCCTCGGCAAGTTCGAAGCTGACCATGTTGATGACGAATTCTCCGGTCTCGCGAATATTCTGCAGCGTGTCTTTAACATGCGCTTCCGGGTGTCCTGCTGCCTTGTCCGCCGCCGCTTCGGATTTTCTGGGCGGGCGCATTCCTGGCGCAAACACCAGCAACGGAGGCTTGGCGCAGACCGCATTGAAGAACGAGAAAGGCGCCAGGTTGGGTTGCCCGTAAGCGCTGAGGGTCGAGACCCACGCGATTGGCCGCGGCACTACGGCGCTGATCAGAAGGTTGTATATCTCACGATGGGGTAGCTGTGATGGAGTGACGTCCATAGCGTCGAGTATAACTTCTGCGCTCGATCGTCTGGTTCAGCGGTTGCCCTTGTCCTTGTCCTTGCCGGCAAACACTTCTTTGGCGGCGACCACCGTGTTGCAGTGAATCGTCACCGTGTCTTCGAGCTTTGAAGCGTAGCCGCCGGCGTAGGTGACCATCACGGGAATGCTCCGTTCTTTGGCGATTTGGAACACCACAGCATCTCGCCGTTTCAGGCCGTCGATCGTCAGCGACAAACCGCCAAGCTGATCTTCGCGATAAGGATCGGCGCCGGCGAGGTAACAGATAAGATCGGGCTCGAACTTCTCCAATCCCATGCTGAGCGCGTCGCCGAGGCACGCGAGATAACCGGCGTCGTCGAGCCCGTCGGGCAAATTCAGATCGAGCGACGACGGGGGCTTGAACGAAGGGTAATTGTTGAGCTGATGGAGCGAGATGGTAAAAACGCCCGCACCGCTCTGTGCGGAAAAAATCGCGGCGGTGCCATTGCCCTGATGGACGTCGCAGTCGACGGTCATCGCTTTGCGAACCTTTCCGTCGCGCTGCATGCAACGGATGGCTACGGCGACGTCGTTGATTAGGCAGAAGCCTTCGCCGTGATCAGGAAACGCGTGATGGAATCCTCCACCGATGTTGATGGCCACGCCGTCGCTGAGGGCATAGTCGGCGGCCAACATGGAGCCCCCCGCGGCGAGCCAGAAGGCGCGCACCAACTCCGCCGAGTACGGGACTTCGAGTTGCAGCTCTTCGAGCGCGGTGAGTGTGCCCGTCTTTAATTTGTCAACATAGGACGGAGTGTGCACGAGCAGCACGTCCGCGTCAGTGGCTGGACTAGGAACCACAAAGTCGGTAGACGTTGCAACGCCAGTCGCAAGCAGCCGGTCATGAATGCGCTTGTACTTCTCCGCGGGAAAAACATGGGAACCGATGGGCAGGTAGTAGTCGTCGCTATAGACGAGATTGAAGGGGAGCATTCCGTACTCGATGCAGCGCTTGCCGGCCGAGGCTGAAAACCTCATATCATACGCCGTCGGCGCAAGCTTGCAGCGTTTTTTACCGCCAGCAACGCAAAAAAGCTTTTACCGCCGGGAGCACAGGAAAACCCGGCGGAATTCATTTCTTTTCTGGCCGTGGATGATTTCGACCTCAGTTCCCGGTGGTGAAGAATTCTTCAGCTGCTAAACTTAGCTCGGTGCCTGCCAAGAAGAAATTGCCGCAAGTGAATGCCACACCCGCAGCGCCGACTTCCGCCGGGGGTCAGGGCCGTATTTTTCTGATCGATACGATGTCCTTCATATTCCGCGCCTATCACGCGATGGCGCGGCAACGGCCAATGTCTACGAAGACCGGAGTTCCTACAGCGGCCACTTACGTTTTCGTCAACATGCTGCGCAAGTTGCGCGACGACTTCTCCCCTGAATATCTTGCGGCAGTGTTCGACGTAGGAGCTCCGACGATCCGCAACCAGCAGGCGGAAGCGATTACCTCGATTCGCAAGTTCGATATCAAGACGCAGACCTTTAAGGAATCGCAGTATGGCGGCTACAAGGCGAATCGCGTTGAGATGCCTGGAGACCTGGTGCAACAGATCCCCTACATTCGGAGGGCGTTGGAGGCCTATCGCGTCCCAATTCTGCAGTTGGAAGGCTACGAAGCCGACGATGTGATCGGAACCCTGGCACGGAAGGCCGAGGCGAAATCGTATACCGTTTTCGTCGTGTCGAACGATAAGGACATGCTGCAGCTCGTGAACGACAAAGTATGTGTCCTGAATCCGCCGAAGGACAACTTGATCTGCGATGCGGCGAAGGTCGAAGAAATTCTGGGAGTGCCTCCGTCGAAGGTGGTAGACGTGATGGCGCTGCGCGGCGATTCAGTCGACAACATTCCCGGAGCGCCCGGGATCGGCGACAAGGGATCCGTGGATCTGATTCAACGCTTCGGCAGCGTGGAACACGCGCTGGAACACGCGGCTGAAGTGGAGAAGAAAACCTATCGGGAATCGCTGCAGAATAATCGCGACAATATTCTCTACAGCAAACAATTGGTGACCATTGACTGTGACGTGGCCGTCGATTTGGACGTGGCGGCGATGAAAGTGGGCGAACCGGATGTTGAGGCACTCCGCGCGTTGTTTGCTGAGCTCGAATTCACCTCGTTGTTGAAAGAGCTGCTTCCCGTCGTTGAAGCGAAGCAGGGTGCCTACCAGGAGATCAAGTCGAAGGCCGATTTCGATGAATATTTGAGGGGCTTGGGCGAGGGCGTGCCGCTCGCATGGGCAGTCCCCACCGAGCACACTGACGCTGCTTACTCCGATAGCGCAGTGGAAGGCGAAGAACCGGAGCCGGCGCAGTCCGGGTTTCTTGCGTTACAGCCGGCGGATGATGAGGAATCCATCGAGCAGCACAGTGACGCGGTCCCAAAGCTCATTGCCGTTTCCAATGCGCCGGGAGCGGGAGCGAGGATCGCGCTGGAAGACCGCTCGCTTGCCGAGCGAGTGAAGACCGAGCTCGAAGATGGAGCTCGGCCGAAGACGGTTCACGATCTAAAATCTGCCTTCCACCATTTCTCCGAGCAGGGTATCCAGTTAGCCGGAGTGAAGCATGATCCCATGCTCTACTCGTATCTGCTCGATCCGACCTACTCATCGCATTCTCTGCCGGAAGTCGCTCTCAGGAGGTTCAACTTGAAAATGAGCGGCAATCTGGCGGAAGCGGCGGACATCACCGGACGTCTTGCCAGCGCGCTGCGCAAGGAAGTCGATGATCAGGGGCTTACCTCGGTATACGAAGAGATCGATGCGCCGCTGGTGCCGGTGTTAACGCGCATGGAAGATGCCGGCGTGAAGATTGATACAGCCGTGTTGGGCGAGATGTCGGTGAAGTTGAAGGGCGAGGTGGAAGCGAAGTCGCGAGAGATTTATGAGGGTTGCGGCGTGGAGTTCAACATCAGTTCGCCGAAACAACTAGGCGACGTTTTATTCAACAAGCTGGCTCTCCCGATGCCGGTGAAGTACGGCAAAGGGAAGAAGATTTCGACCGCAGTGGACGTGCTGGAGGGCCTGGCCGAAGACCACGAAGTTCCGCGCATGGTGCTGGAGTACAGGCAGTTGACGAAATTAAAGTCAACCTATATCGATGCCTTGCCAATGCTCATCCGCCATCAGACCGGCCGCGTGCATACCACCTTCGGGCAGACGGGAACGGCGACGGGAAGGCTCTCTTCGACGAATCCGAACCTGCAAAATATTCCAATCCGCACCGAGCTTGGAAGGGAAATACGAGCGGCGTTCATCGCCGAACCGGGTTACGTATTGTTAGCAGCGGATTATTCACAGATCGAGTTGCGGTTGCTGGCGCACTATTCAAAAGACGAATTGCTAGTCGAGGCGTTTCGACGAGCCGACGATATTCACACGCTTACGGCGTCGCAGGTATTTGGCGTGCCGCCACTGATGGTCACTCCGGACCACCGGCGCCAGGCGAAGGTCGTTAATTTTGGAATCGTCTACGGTTTGTCGCCCTTTGGGCTGTCCCAGAGGTTGGGTATCGAGCCGAGCGAGGCCAGGAAATTTATCGACGCCTATTTTGAAAAATATTCCGGGGTGCGGGCGTTCATCGATGCCACGCTCGAGCAGACGCGACGCGATCAGAGGGTGAAGACGCTTTTCGGGCGCATCCGGCCGATTCCCGATATCAACAGCAAGAACGCCACCCAGCGCGGATTTGCCGAGCGCACGGCAGTCAACACTCCGCTGCAGGGGACGGCCGCCGATCTGATTAAGCTGGCCATGATCCGCATAGACAAGGAAGTTCAGGAGCGCGGACTGAGGTCGCGCATGACTTTGCAGGTGCATGATGAGCTTGTTTTCGAAGTCCCGGAGAGTGAGGTGGAGGCGATGAAGTCGCTGGTGCGGGAGCATATGGAGCAAGCATCCTCGCTTGCGGTTCCGCTGCTGGTCGAAATCGGAGTGGGACCAAACTGGCGCGACATGCAGTAAGGAAGTACCGAACAAGGCACCTGGCTGAGGAAAAGTATTGCAGCGTTTCCGATATACTCGGAAATAGATTTCGTCAGCGCCGCATTCGTCAAGAATTCCAGCCGCAAGAACAGGGATCTTCGATTCCCGCGGAGGCAGTCGGATGAGCGCAGCAACAGCGATGGCGTTGGAAAAGGCGCCACGGCGCGTTGGATTCAGAAAGCCCATCAATGTGCCCCTGGACTTGATCGCCTTACGATCCGGGGTTCCAGAAAATTTGCCGGGGCGCTGTATTGATATCAGCGAAACCGGTGTCGGCGCGGTGGTGGCAGGAGAACTTTCCGCAGGCCAGCAAGTGGCGGTTGAACTGCGGCTTCCGAATGTTGGCGTGCCGGTTCGGGCGCGAGCCTTGGTTCGCTATCAATCACGGCTTCGTTGCGGGCTTGAGTTTGTGGGGTTGTCGGCAGAGCTGCGGGAGATGATTCGCTATTGGTCCTACCTCGCGCCTGCAGCGGCGATCGATTCCAAAGAAAAGAAAATCTCAAGTCCGGTTGCGAAGTCGTCTGCGGTTGCAGTGCAGCCAGCCAGGAAGAGACGTAGGCTTCGTATTGGACGAAGAAAAATATATGTGCTGACGGTTGGCCTGCTGGTGCTGGCGAGCCTCATTTGGTGGCAGTGGCAGAGATCGTGGAACGAACTCGAAAAGCGTTCGCCGGTTGCGGAGTCGAGCGTGAGAGTTCCCGGGACTCGTTCCGAAGCCATCGAGAAACCTAGTCGAACGGTTCAGCTTGCCGGAACGGCACAGCAAGCTGGTCTTTTGCCGAGATGAGGGCTTTGCCATCCAGTTGCCACTCGATTTTCAGCTCAGGGTCGCTCCATAACACGGTGCGTTCGTGCTCAGGGGCGTAAAAATCAGTTGCCTTGTAGAGGACGTCGGCGCCCTCAGACATAACGCGAAAGCCGTGAGCAAATCCGCGCGGAATCCATAGGATGCGTTGGTTCTGCCCGGAAAGTTTGACCGCCTCCCATTTCCCAAAGGTGGGCGACGTGCGACGCAGATCCAGAGCGACGTCGAGAATCTCACCGGTGACGGCGCGGACCAATTTGCCCTGAGGCTGGCGAATCTGGTAGTGCAATCCACGGATTACATTTTTCCGGGAATACGAATGATTGTCCTGTACGAATGGCTCTGAGATACCGAGGTCGGCAAACTTGCGCTGATTGTAGCTTTCCATGAAAAATCCCCGATCGTCGCCAAACACATCAGGTTCGAGGAGTAGAAGTCCGGCAAGGCTGGTGGTGATTTTTTTCATCGGCAGATTTTCTTTGGCAAATCCGAACGTCACAGTTTCCATTGCGCATTTTGTCGGACAGTCATGGCGGCGATTTCAGCTCTCAGAAGACGCGCTCGCGCAGCAATTGCAACAGGTAGGCGCCGTATCCGTTGTTGCACATCGGTTGTGCCAGGGCTTCGAGTTGCGCGGCCGTGATGTAACCGGAGCGGTAGGCGATTTCCTCCGGACAGGCGACCATGAGGCCCTGGCGTTTCTCCAGAGTCTGAATAAACAACGAAGCTTCCATCAAGGCTTCATGCGTTCCGGTGTCAAGCCACGCCATGCCGCGGCCCATTACACAGACATTCAGTTGATTGCGCTCAAGATAGACGCGGTTCACATCGCTGATCTCAAGTTCGCCGCGCTTCGATGGTTTAAGACCGGCGGCAATCTCGACTACTTGCCGGTCGTAGAAATATAGCCCGGTCACGGCATAACGGGATTTCGGTTGCCCCGGCTTTTCTTCAATACTAAGCGCCTTGCCCTGCGCATCGAACTCCACTACCCCATAGCGTTCGGGGTCGTTGACGGGATAGGCAAAAACGCGGGCGCCTTCAGATTGGAGCGTAGCCTCGCGTAATTCTTTAACCAAGTCGTGTCCGTAAAAAATGTTGTCGCCGAGCACCAGCGCGCAACCGCTGGAGCCGAGAAATTGCCTGCCGATCAAAAACGCCTGGGCAATTCCTTGGGGCTTCGGTTGCGCCGCATAGTTGAATTGCACGCCATACCGCGAACCATCGCCCAGCAAGCGCTGAAAACGCTGCAGATCCTCAGGCGTTGAGATGACCAGAATTTCTCGGATGCCAGCCAACATCAGCGTCGAGAGCGGATAATAAATCATCGGCTTGTCATAAACCGGCAGCAGGCTCTTCGGAAGCACCTGGGTCACAGGATAAAGGCGCGTGCCCGATCCTCCCGCGAGAATGATGCCTTTGTAATTCGTTTGCGTGGTGCTGGCCATGTCGAGTTTCTGTTTCGCTTTGTCTCTCTACTGTCTCAGCTTTCAGTATTAAGGTTCAGTAGCGTAATGTTTCGCCATCCATTGACAGTAGCTGCCGCTGGTTACGTCGCGGACCCAGTCCTCGTGTTCAAGATACCAGCGTACGGTTTTGCGGATGCCGCTCTCGAAGGTCTCGATCGGTTTCCACTGCAACTCACGCTCAACTTTGCGCGTATCCATCGCGTAGCGCCGATCATGGCCTGGGCGATCTTTGACGAAGCTGACGAGTTTGTCATGCGGCACCACGGGGTCGTTCGTGCGCAACTCGTCGAGGATTTCGCAGATAGCGCCGACAATATCCAGATTCGTTTTTTCGCTGCGTCCACCGATGTTGTAAGTTTGCCCGACGCGGCCGCGAGAGAGTACGGCGCGGATGGCGCGGCAGTGATCCTCTACGTAGAGCCAGTCGCGAACATTTTTGCCGTCACCATACACCGGGAGCGGTTTGCCGGCGCAAGCATTGAGGATCATGAGAGGGATCAGTTTTTCGGGAAACTGGTAGGGCCCGTAGTTGTTCGAACAGTTGGTAGTGAGCGCGGGAAATCCGTAAGTATGGTGGTGGGCGCGGACCAGATGATCGGAAGCCGCCTTGGATGCGGAGTATGGGCTATTCGGTGAGTACGGAGTGGTCTCGGCGAAAGCCGGGTCACCGGGACTGAGCGATCCGTAGACCTCATCTGTGGAGATATGGAGAAAACGGAACAAGGCGCTATCGATCTCGGGTAGCGCTGACCAGTACGCTCGCGCTTCTTCGAGCAGATTGAAGGTGCCGTTGATGTTGGTGCGAATGAAATCGTCGGGGCCGTGGATGGAGCGATCGACATGACTCTCGGCGGCAAAGTGAATAATGGCGCAAGGTTGTTCGCGCCGGAGCAACTCACGCAAGAAATCGCGATCGACGATGTCTCCCCGCTCGAAGCGATAGCGCGGGTGCGCTTCGACGGCACGCAGATTGTTAGGATTGCCCGCGTACGTCAACTTGTCGAGATTCAGAATGGCCGCGCTCTCGGAGGCCATCCACTGGAGAATGAAGTTCGAGCCAATGAAACCCGCGCCACCGGTTACGAGGATAAGATTCTTCATCCGAAGAAATGTCGCGTCGTCAAAAACACTGCGTTCCGATTGTAATCGTAATCACAGCCAGACGCGAAATTACACTCAAGGCTTGTGAGAGTCCAGATCCCGCTGGCTCGGAGCACTTCGAAGCGGTACCACCTTATGAATCCAAAGATATCGTCTCAGACGAGCGAGGCTTGATCTCGAACTGCTCGACTACTGCCTGTCAGGAGCGGCCGAGGTGGCGCTTGCTCGCTCCAACCGAGAACGTTGTAATAAGCCGCTTCGATCAAGCGCGCGAGGTCGGGCCAGGATACCGGATTTCGAGGCGCTCAGTTTGTCGCGTAGCGGCTTGGCGGCGGAGTGAAGGGTTCCGGATGAGCAAGTCGAGCCTGAGCGCCAGGTCTTCCTCATCGCCTGGCGGAAGCCGCGTCGAACTGGTTTTCCATGCCATGTCGCACGGCGAGCATTGCCCATCGGAATGGATGCCGAGCAGCGCCCGAGGCCGGAAGCGCAGAGGACGGATACAATGGCGGCATGCAAGAAGTCGAGGAAAGCGTCCGGTGACAGGTTCTGGCTTTCAGTCCGACCCGCAGTCCCAATCCAGGGTTGCGCGCCGATGGACCGTGATCGCTGCAGGCCTGCTCCTGCTCGCGCTGGGGTTGGTCGTGATCTATACCGGTCCCACTGCTTTTTTCAGTCCTGTCGCGCTGGTCGTGGTGAGCGCGATCGGGTTGGCCGCCTTGCTCCTCCAGGTCTGGTTTCGGCGGGATCTTCCGAACGTCCATCCCCCTCTGTGGCTTAACGTTCTCGGCATTGTTTTTGCACTGTTCTCGTTGTTCGCGGATTACCTTCGGCTCACGCACCGCGCGTTGGAGGTAGTGGCGTTTGCCGCCGTCGTCTGCTTCGGCATCAGCGGATCGCTGATTCTGCGATCCTTGCGGCGGGCCGTGAGAACGCGGTGAGCGACCGCGGTGGAGGTAACACGACGAAGTTTGCCAGTCCCGAGCTAACGTTCCCACTGCACCCTTCGATGGTCACCGCCGACAGACTCGTGCGAGACGCTGCGAAGTTTACCGGGCGTACCCCCGGTTACAATGCCACCATGCGCGTCACAGTGTTTGGTGCGTCGGGACTGCTTGGCCGGGAACTGGTTCATGAATTGCAGGGTCAGCAACTTACCGCCCTGTCTTCCCGAGACGCCGACCTGCGCGACGGCGCGCGTATTCGCGATGTAATCGTCGATTCCCGTGCAGAGTGGATTCTCTTGTTGGCCGCTTATACCGACGTGGATGGTTGCGAGTCCAATCGCGATCTGGCCTTCGCGGTCAATTGCGAGGGTGCCGTCAACGTCGCGCTCGCTGCCCGCGAGGCTGGATCGCGCTTGATGTTTCTCAGCTCGGACTACGTTTTTGACGGCAGCAAGCGCTTGCCCTACGAAACGGGCGATAGCAGAAATCCGACGAGCGTTTATGGCACGAGCAAGGCGGAAGCCGAGGCACAGCTTATGGAGATTCTGCCCGAGGTTTGCGTCGTCCGGACTTCGTGGCTGTTCGGACATGGAGGCAAGTGTTTTCCGGCAACGATTCTGAAGCTGGCGTCAACGCGCTCTGAGATTTCCGTGGTGAACGATCAGCGTGGCAGCCCTACCTTCACGCGCGATCTCGCTTCGGCCCTGGTGCAGCTCTGCCGAGCGGATGCCCGCGGAATCGTACACGTTACCAATTCCGGTGACTGCACATGGTATGAGTTTGCCACTGCAATCGTGAGCAGATCCGGGCTGCCGACCACGGTCAAGCCCGTGACGACAACCGAATTCCCGCGCCCGGCGCGCCGGCCGCCTTACTCCGTTCTCTCGCCCGACAGCTTGCACGCCTATAACATCCACATGCCGGATTGGAAGAATGCACTGCAGCGCTACCTCGAAAGTGCTTCCTCCGGTGTGTCGCTCGTCCCGTAAATTTGGAGTATCTCTGCGTTGCCCGTACGACGATGCACACTAGGGAAGCCGGATATCCAGGCCGTAAATCTCCTGCGTGCTGCGATCGCGCATCAGGAGAACCGAGTTATCGGGCGCGAGTCCGACCCAAAAATCCCAGGGATCGAAACCGCGGGGAACGTCCTTCAGGCTAAAGAGGCGCTCGAGTTTGCCATCCGGAATATGGACGCGAACTATGTCATCGATGCTGTCCGAATAATCTTCAGCGTAGAGGTACTTGCCATCGTGCGACCAGTTTTCGTATCCGAACCTGGAGGCAGCAAGCGGTAACCATGTCTTCGTGCCGACGTCATACAGCAGCATCTTCGTCGAGTCCAGGGAAAGCGCCGCGATGTAACGGCCGTCGGGAGAACATCTCGGACTGAATAGTGCGTCGGAACCGGGAACGGCGCTGACCTCTCCGGTTCGCAAATTTAGGATGCGAATATTCGGTCCGGGCGCCGCGGCATAGTCGAACCAGGGCATGCCTGCAAAGACAATCGAACTCCCATCATGGGTCCAGGTCGGATCACCCTGGTTCCGGTCGCCATCTTTCAATTCCTGAGGCGTACCGCCATCGGCGGGAAGCAGGTAGAGCCTCCAAGGCTGACCG
>Ga0302326_10032668_pt1 | contig 10360 bp, 11 predicted proteins | sample Palsa_T0_3_FD_202264 | JGI IMG/M metagenome (GOLD analysis project Ga0302326, IMG submission 202264) | Peat permafrost microbial communities from Stordalen Mire near Abisko, Sweden - Palsa_T0_3 | ecosystem: Environmental > Terrestrial > Soil > Palsa > Peat permafrost | place: Sweden: Abisko... | reverse complement strand
TGATGGTGAAGACCAGCAGGGCCAGGGTTGCCGAGGACAGCACCAGGCCGGGGTTGTCGGGAGCGGCCGCGTCCGGGTCCTTCGAGGTGGGAACGATAAGCGCCACGCCGATCGCGGCGGCCGCCGCGACCGGCGCCATGGCGATGAAGATGCTAGCCCAGCTGAAGTGCTCAAGCAGCCAGCCCCCCACGATCGGACCCATCGCGATGGCCACGCCGGCAATCGCGCCCCACAGGCCGATGGCCCGAGCCCGTTCCCTTCGCTCGGTGAAGACGTTGGACAGCAGTGAGAGCGTCGCCGGGAATGTCATCGCGGCGCCCAGTCCCATCACGGACCGGGCCGCGATGAGCTGCGTCGGGTCGGTGGTGAAGCCGCCGGCCAGGCTGGCGGTCCCGACCACAGCGAGCCCGGCCAGCAGCATGCCCTTGCGGCCGAACCGGTCCGACAGGCTGCCGAAGGTCAGCAGCAGCGCCGCGAAGACGAGGTTGTAGGAGTCGACGACCCACTGCAGCTGCGTGGTGGTGGCATGCAGTTCGCGCACCAGGGCGGGTAGCGCCACGTTCACCAGCGTGGTGTCGAGGTTGACGAGGAACGCCGCGAGCAGCAGCGCGACGAGGATCATAGGTTTAGATCGCATAATTCTGCCTCCAGAGTGGGTCGTTCCTGCCGCAGCGGGCTGCATATCAGGCATCGCCTGATCCATGGGTGAACGTGAGGCCGATCGACGCCAGCGCCCACCCGGCGTGGTGCCTGACCGAGCGGCGGCCCCGGCGGCGGGGCACGTGGGGGCCGTGTCGGCGCGCCGAACTGCGCAGTTCGCTCTCGCGCTGGCGGGCGAGTAGTTCGATCATGTACGGGTGCATCGTGTTCACCTATTGAGTGCGGTTGCCGCGGGAGCCGGTCAGCTGGGAACGGGCAAGCGTCTTGGCCCGGACCACATCCGGGTCTCGCGGGTCGGCCGGAAGGTCCTCGGGCCAGGGTTGCTCGTGCCGGATCCTCGGCCTGTCGATGCGGATGCGCTTCACTGTCATCTCCTCGGTCAGTCGCCATGTCTGGGGTCCGTTAACGAGGAGTCCCAGCCGTCTTCGGCGACTGTTCTGCGAGGACGGTATGAGCAGGCGTCGCTCAGGGCGTCACCCGAAGGTGGACCTGTTAGGTGGAATCTTCCGCGGCGGGGGCTCTAGCACGAAGGTGCTACCGGTTCGGAGACGGGTGCAGCCCAGGCGTTCCAGGCTTTTGATGTGGTTGCGTGCTTGGCGGCGGGTGTGCATGCGCTGTTCGTAGTAATCCGCGCCGAGGTCCTGGTAGCCGGCGTCAGGGTCGGCGATCAGGGCGTGCATGATGGTGAGCATCGAGTTGCCCGTCGCGACCAGGGCTTTCTTCTTGGGCATGCGGCGGGTCAGCCGCCGGTATTTGGCGCCGAGGAACGACTGGGTGCAGCCGGCGCTGGGCGGCGGTGGGGAAGACCGTCATGTCGGTGCCGATCTCGGCGATGATGTCCTGGGCGCAGATGACCCCGATGCCGTCGAACTGGTCCAGTTGCCCGACCTGGTGCAGGTAAGGCTCGGTCAGCGCCTCGATCTTGGTGAGCTGGCCGATCTGGGTGGTGCAGTAGTCGATGGTGATCAGCATTATCGCCAGCACAGCGGCGTGCTCATCGGTGAAGAAGGAGCATTCCAGTGCCTCCTCCAGCCTGCGGATCCTGCCGCGCATCGTGCCGCGGGCCAGCTGGGCCAGGGCCCGGGGTCGCGCGCCGGGCTCCACAGCGCTGACAGTCGCAACCTGCTTCACAAGTCCGGGCCGCGCTCCGGCACCGTATGCATTGGCTCCTTCTCCTGCGTTCTCACGCGGCGGTAGGCAGTTGGTGGTGGGTCGGGTGGTGCGGAGGAATCACCCGGCCGTCGGGCAGGATCTCGCCGGTGTCGTCGAAGACGATCACTCCGTTGCAGAGCAGGCTCCAGCCTTGCTCGGGGTGGAAGGCGACGGTATGGGCGGCGCCGCGGTCCGGGCGGTCAGCGGGTGGGCACGGGGGCCGGTGCGGGCACATTGCGCACCTCCGGGTATGTGGCTGCGGTCATTGGGGTCTTGGGTTCCAGCGGAAGCGGCGGATGGCGATGAGCGCGCCTGCGGCGCCCCAGGCGGCCAGGACGGCGAGGTTGTTCCAGTCGAACCCGGTGTGCTGGGCGAACGGGCCGAGCAGGGCCTGGTTGAACGGCCGCACCGGCAAGGCACTGGAGATGCGGTTCAGCATGGCGGAGTGAATGGGCATGTAGGTGCCGGAGATGAATAGCAGCGGGAACAGGACGAGCTGCACGACCGCGGGCGCGGCCTCGGAGTTGCGGATCAGGGAGGCGACCGCGACGCCGAGCGCGCAGAAACTGGCCGCGCCAAGCACGAGTGCCAGCGCGATCGCGGGCCACTGGGTGGGCAGTGGCATCCCGAAGAGACTGCCGATGCCGGTGATGAGCGCGACATCGATGGCGCTGATCATGATGCAGTGCGCCAGCAGCCCGAGGAAGTAGGCCCATGCGGGCAGCGGGGTGGCCCGGACTCGTTTGAGGATGCCGTCCTGGCGGCGCATCGACAGCACGATCGCCAGCTGGCTGTAGCAGGAGCCCAGCACCGAGAGCGCGGCGATCGTCGGCACGTAGTACTGCAGGGCAGACAGCCCGTCGAAATACGAGCTCCCGCCACCGCCGTGGAACAGCGCGCCGAAGATCGTGATGAGCACGACGGGGAAGACGAATGTGAAGAATGCGCTTTGCGGGTTGCGCCAGAACGACAGCTGCTCGTAGCGGATCTGGTGCCACAGCAGGCCGACATCCCGGCGCGGGGCGTGGCGAGCGGCGGTAATGTTCACCCGGGTGCTCCTAATCAGTGTTATCGGGTCTGCGTTCGGGTGCGCCGTGGTCGGTCAGGCGCAGGTAGATGTCTTCCAGGCTGGGCCGGTCGACGGTGAGCTGGCCGAGCACCGTGCCCTGTCGCAGCGCCCAGCCGGTCAGCTGGTGCAGCGTTTGGGTCGGCTCCGCTGTCTGCACGGTGACCAGGCCGCCGGCCGGCATAGCGTCGACTGGCAGGTCGGCGGCCGTGCACCCGGGCGGCAGCGTGAAATGGATGCGAGCCCGGGCGGTGTCACGTCCGCCGATGGTGGCCGGTGTCCCCTCGGCCACGATCTGGCCATCGGAGATCACTGCCAGCCGGTCGGCCAGCGCCTGAGCCTCGTCCATGTAGTGGGTGGTGAGCATGATGGTGGTTCCCGCGCCACGCAGATTGCGCACGACTTCCCATGCGTCCCGGCGCGCGTTCGGGTCGAACCCGGTCGTCGGCTCGTCGAGGAACAGCAGGTCCGGGTTGCCGATCAGGCCCAGTGCCAGGTCCAGGCGCCGCTTCTGGCCGCCGGACAGGTTGCGGACCTTCTTCCGCTGCTGCCCGGCCAGGCCGACCAGATCGATCACCTCGCCCACATCCCGTGGCGCCGGGTAGTAGCCGGCGTTGCGGGCGATGGTCTCGCGGACCGTCAGGTAGGGCTCGACCGCTATGTCCTGCAGCACCAGCCCGATCCGCTCACGCAGCGCCCGGCCGCCGGACCGGTCGCCAGGATCGGCGCCGAGCACCTCGACGCGTCCGGCGTCTCGGGCGCGGAATCCCTCCAGGATCTCCAGGATGGTGGTCTTGCCGGCGCCGTTCGGCCCGAGCAGCGCGAAGATCTCCCCGCGGGAGACGGTGAAGCTCACCCCGCGCACGGCCTGCACCGCGCCATAACTCTTCCGCAGTCCCGCCACGACGACCGCGCTGGCGTAGGGTGTTCCCGCCGGGGTGGCGGCGGGGGTGGTCATGTCCGCCGCTGCGGTCACTTGCGTACGCACTGGACCTCCACCGTCATGTCGAGGTAGCGTCCGGCCAGCCCTCGGTATGCGCTCACCCCGAACGCAGTCCGGTCGATCCGCGTGGCCGCGCGGGCGGTGAACGACCCAGACGACACGGCGGACTGCTCGATCGACAGGCTGACCGGCCGGGTGACATCGCGCACGGTCAGCGTCCCGGTCAGGGCCAGGCCGTCCAGGCGCTCGGCCGCAAACGTCATGACGGGGTACTGGCCGGCATCCAGGAGACGCGCCGACCGTACGTTGCGGTCCCGTTGCCCGTTGCCGGTGCGGAAGCTCGCCGCCTCGATCTCCGCATAGATACCCGGATCGGTGAGCGGCCCGGCGACGTCCACCGTCCCGGCCCGGATCGCGAAGCTGCCGCGAACCGGCGCGAGCCCGAACATGTGCCGGGTCCTGAACGTGACGGCCGAACAGGTGGTGTCGATCTCATACCGCCCTGGCTGAGGTGTCGCCTGGGGCACGGGCGAGGTGCTCGGGGCCCCGGCGGTGCCGGTGTTGAGCTGGCCGGGCTTGTGAGCAGTCATTCTTTACTCCTGTCGGTGTGCGTTTCTGTCCTTCGCACGCTAGAAAGGCCCGGCAGGCCGCGCGTCACCCGGAAGTGGACGTGCCAGGTGGAATCTTCCGCCGAAGGCCGGTGGCACGAAGGTGCCGCAGGACCTGTGGGGTGCCAGAACTGTGCCTATAGTCGTGACCTGGGGCCTTTAGGCGGCCCGCTCGTATTCGTTGAGGAGGCCGCCGAGGACCGGCCGACCAGAGCGACTTCCCCGACCCTGCCGACTGCCTGCGCGCCTTCCATGCGCTTGAGGCTGACCTCCGCCAATGCGAGCAGGAATACGGTGAGCTCTAACACCTTCCTCCGGCAGTGACTCCTGGGATGGCCTGCTCTTCCCCCCGGAGAAGATGCCCGACGCGAGGAGGACGGCCCGGCCAGCTCATGCGCTGCGGGCGCGCTCAGGGGCAGCGGGCGGGAAAGCCGTCTCAGGACTGAAGGCACCACCACCGTACTCACCCTGCGTAACACGGGTTGCAGGCACGGGCATGCACCATCACATCCGAGATAAGACGTTCAGCGAAAACACCGCGGCCGTGGGTGGCCTCGGCCGATCTGAGCGCTATCGCGAAGGACCTGGAGTCGTGGGCTGAGCGTGACTGGATCGCCGTTATCGATATCCGTCCTCGCCAGAGCCACGGACAAGGGGTCTCGGCATGCGGTCACCCGCCGGTGGTCCCTGGCTCCAACAGCACGAACCGGCGAGGTGGAGTGTCGTAGTCAGGTATTCCTACTCAATCAGGTGCGGTGCCAAGCTGATCAACAGTCATGGCCAGACGCTGATCGTAGTAATCCGCGCGCAGCCGGCCGGCCCGGGCGAGGGTCGCCAGGCCATGAAGTGCACTCCAAGTAACCTCGGTGAACGTATCCAGGTCGCGGTCGCCAGCCAATGGGGCCAGCGCATCACGAACCTCGACAAAGGCCGCAACCAACGGGCTTTGTGAGTCGGACTCTGGGAACGTCAGATCGACGGTCAGTGTGAACATGGCCTCGTAGAGGGCAGGGTTCGCCCGTGCAAAGTCCGTATAGGCGTAGGCGACCGCCCGCGGCTCGGCGCTGGGTGAACCTGCCCTCTTGCGGGCGTCGTGCAGTATGGCGGTCAGTTCGTCGAACCCCTCGAGGGCCACGGCGCTCACGATGGCGTCTTTTCCCTCAAAGTGGCTGTACAGGACCGGCTGGCTGTATTCGATGCGATCGGCCAGCCGGCGAGTGGTCACCGACTCCCAGCCTTCAGCCTCAGCCAGTTCCCGGGCGGCACCGACGATGACCTGGCGTCGCTGGGCTCGCTCGCGTGCGCGGCGCTCCTGTTTCGTCATATGCTCAGCTTATCACTGCTAGAAGAACTAGCAGGTTGACATTTAATGACAGAAGATCTAGCGTTGACAGAAAGACACAGCGCAGAAGTCAGTAGCGCTTCGATCCGGTTCGCCAGGGCGAGCAGGACATGCGGGACATGCGGCCTCATGCCGACACCCCGTCAAAGTGGCCTTCGCATATGTCGGGGCCGGATTGCAGAAATGCAAGAGGAGAATCACCATGACAGACAGCCAGGCCGATGGACGCATTCTCGCGGAGCGTTACCTGACCATGCTGAACGAGCACAACCCCGACGGCGTCGACGGCTTTGTGTCTGCCGACTACATCAACCACAACCAGTTCGTGGAAAACGGACGTGAGGCCAACCGCGTCTTGTGGGCGGGCTTTTTCACGGCGTTTCCAGACTTCGCAGTGACAATGGACGACCTGGTGGTGGCCGGAGACCGCGTTGTCGGACGATTCACCTACCACGGCACTCACAACGGTCCCTTCTACGGGATACCCGCGACGGGGAACGCGATCGAGATGCGTTCCATCGACATCTGGCGGACCGGGAACGGCGAGTTCGTGGAGCACTGGGACGAGCTCAACCTCCTCGACGTCTTCCAGCAGCTCGGCGTGATCCCCCCGATCGAGCTCGGAGCTGCGTCGGGCACGACGTGACACTGCTCGGCCAGGTACTGGCCCTGGTGGACGACCGAACACTAGTGTCCGCCATGGGCCGGGTGCACGACTTCGGTGACCGGAGGCTGCGCCTGCCAGGTATTGCAGGGCTCGTCAACGCCCGGCTGAAGGGTGCCGCTCAACGTGGAGAGGTTCCGGCTGACACCAGGCAGCTTCAGCAGAGATGGGACAGCGTCATTGACGCCCGGTCCGGACTGCAAATGCTAGCGGTCCTGGCCCTGTGTACCGCACTCATAACGGCTTGACGGGGGCTACCCGCAGCCAGTCTAGGCGCGGCTCGGCGTCGCCCAGCGCGAGCTCACCCGGCAGGAGACCCATTGATGCGCGTCGCGGCGCCTCTATCACGGTGGCATGCTTTCGGTCGGGTTCTTGAACGGTGGCATACCAACACCCGGGCACTCACCCTGTCCGACCCCGTGGAACGCCTCACCGCTCCCGCGCCGGTACGCGGCCCTAAGAAGCTGCTCGCGGGTGCAGAAGCCGGTCCCGACATCTGGGCTGACCTTGCGGTACGCAAATGGGCGGCCTGCGGACAGCCGCGACGCAGCGGTGGCACCTCCGATAAGCCCAGTCAGCTGTCCCGCACAACGCGAAGCGGATCCCTGTTGGGAAGATCAGGTGCGTAGCGTGTGGCTCGGTGGCACCTGGTACTGGTTCCGGTAGGCGGCGGCGAAGCTGGCGGGGCTGGTCCAGCCCCAATGGCGGGCGATTTGGGTGACGGTAGCGCCCGCGGTGGGATCGGCGGCTTGCAGTTGCCGGTGCGCGCGTTCCAGCCGGACCCGGCGCAGATAACCTGTGATGGTGGTGCCGTAGTGGCGGCGAAATGCGTACTGCAGCGCCCGGGGAGTCACGCCCGCGGCTGCAGCGATCTCGGTGACGGTGACGGGCCGCCCAGCATGAGCGTCAATGAACGCCGCCGCGCGGCGCACCGTCACCGGCGGCACGTGTCCCGGATCCGGGATGTGGGCGGAGCTCATGGTGGTGTTCGGGAAGGTTCCCAGCAGCGCGGAGGCGGCCAGCCGGGCCATTTCCTGCGCCATGATCGGACTGATCTGCGTGATCCCGGAGCCGAGCAGTTGCCGGCAAGTGAACGCCACCGTCTGCGACCACGATGCGCTGGCCGGGGCAGAGACCGGGGCGATGGACTCGAACCGCAGATCCGCGGCGGACAAGCCCGTGTACTCCTCGGCTAGGTCGCTTACCACCGAGCGCGGAATTCGGAGCAGCGCGAACGCGCAGTCGTGCATGTCTGCCGCGTAGGACAGGTCGGTAGGATCCAGGAGGACATCGCCGCGAACAAAGCGTATCTCTTCCCGGTCCGTGGCCAGCCTGCCGGTGCCGCTCAGGGTGACCAATCCGAAGAAATCATCGGGCGGGCTGACGCGGGCGTAGTAATCAAAGCCCTTGTAACGGACGACAGAAGCCTCCAGCGAGCCTGCGGTCACCGAATGCGCGCCGGCATCGACCTGGATCGGCTCAGCGCAGCGGAACCTCGGCCGGTGCTCGACGAACTGCCGGTTGATCAGGTCCGCGATCGCGTGCATGTCACGCGTGGCCATCTCAGTGCGCTGGACCGGCACCGCCCAGGCATCCGTTGCCCTGCCTGCCACTTGACACCTCCGGCACGCTCGCTCTACTCACGCGATCAGACACACTGCCCTTATCAGCGTACGAAGCTCCTGTCTGTCAGGCGAAACCGTACGCAGGCCAAGCTTGCCTGGGCCGCACCCGGCAATCAGTAATAGGCAGATGAACCCGACCGAGCCACCCCGCCCAGAGCCCGTTTCTGCCCCTTTTAAAAGCGATGTGGACCGGAGCTGGCCGTTGGCAATCAGCCTACTCATAGTCTGGCGAGCGACCGATAAAGCGCATTGGCGGCCTAAAGTGGCCCAGCGGCTCGCCGAAATCGCCGCGGAAGGCGGCCCGGCCGCGGTGGAGCAGGCCGCGCTTGGTCTGACCGAGATCGCTGGCATGTACCTGGAAATGTACGCGAACCGCATGAATGCATCGCCTGATGAAGTGCTTCAGCATGCCGTTATACTGGGCAATGCCGGTTACGTCCGCAGTGATCGCGGCCCCTGCAGGAGACTGTCGCCCGGCGCAGGTCGGCCGAGCTGAAGCGGCGCTCCGAGCATTCGGGGCGGGGCTGCGGTGCCTGTTAGGCCAGTAGGTCTAGCCCGAGGTCAAGGGCCGCGCTTGAATGAGTGAGAGCGCCGACGGCGACGAAATCGACGCCCGTCTGCGCTACGGCTCCGGCCCCCTCCAGCCGCAGTCCCCCGCTGGCCTCCAGCCGGACCGACGGGTACCGGCCGGCCATCGCCGCGGCCGCACGCAGCTCGGCCAGCCCCATGTTGTCGAGCAAGATGAGTCCGGCGCCGGCTTCGAGGGCCTCACCGACCTGCGCCAGGCTGTCGCACTCCACCTCGAGCGGCAGCCCGGGTGTGGCCGCGCGCACGGCCCTGATCGCCGCCGCGATCCCGCCCGCTGCCGCGACGTGGTTGTCTTTTATCAAGGCGGCGTCGCCGAGCCCCATCCGGTGGTTCTGGCCGCCGCCGCACCGCACCGCGTACTTCTCGAGCTGGCGCAGCCCCGGTGTGGTCTTCCTGGTGTCACGCACGGCGCAGCCGGTGCCCGACAGGGCGTCGGCCCAGGCCCGCGTCGCGGTGGCGATGCCAGAAAGGTGTGTGAGGAAGTTGAGCAAGGTTCGCTCGGCACCAAGAAGTTCCCGAAGCGGAGCACGGAGCCGTAGTACCTCGGTGCCTGCGCCGATCCGGTCACCATCCGCGCGCAGCGGCTCGGCTGCCTCCGGCGGGATCCCGGCGGCATCGAGGACGGCCAGGGCGACCGGGAGGCCGGCCAGCACGCCGGGCTCGCGGGCCACGACACCGGCCACGGCCCGCGCACCCGGCGCGGCGGTCGCGGCCGAGGTGAGATCGGGGCCGTAACGCAGATCCTCATCGAGGGCGCCCCGGACCACCCGCTCGGTGTCCTGCGGGTCCAGGCCCGCGGCCAGCAGCCGTCCGGCAACCGTCGCGTTCATCCTCACGCGCCGACCTCCTCTTTTATCTGAACGGTCCCGACGGCCAGCGGCCTGCCCTCGTCCACGCGCATGACGGCATGGCGCGCTCGCTGGCCCGCGATGGCCGGCGGCTCATTCCGCCACCGGTGGCAGCCGCGACTCTCCGCGCGGGCCAGGGCGGCCACCGCGACCAGGACCGAGACGGCGTGCAGGTTGGTGGCCTCGACCGTGGCCAGGTGGAGTCCCGTGTTGGCGGGGGGCGCCGCCGCCAGGGTCTGGCTGAGACGTTCCAGGTCTTCGTGGTCGCGTATCACCCCGGCGTGCCGTGACATGGCCGCGGCCAGGGCCGGCCGGACCGCGGGGTTCACTCCCGGGCCAGCGGGAGGCCGCCGCAGGCGCTGCGACGGCGCGGGCAGATTCTGCCCGAGTAGCTCCCCGGCGCGCCGTCCGGTGATCAGGGCCTCGGTCAGCGAATTGGAGGCGAGACGGTTGGCGCCGTGCACGCCGGTCGACGCGGCTTCCCCGACGGCGTAGAGCCCGGCGACCGAGGTCCGCCCGGCCATGTCGGCCCGGATGCCGCCGCAGGCGTAGTGCGCGCCGGGAGCGACCGGGATCGGCTCGGTGGCCGGGTCGATCCCCGCTGCCAGGCACAAAGCGGTCACCGTGGGGAAATCCCGGTCAAGGATGGCTCGGCCCACCATGGTGGCGTCCAGCCAGAGGTGATCGGCTGGGCCGTCCCCGGCTGCCATCCGTAGCTGCATGGCCGCCGACACCACGTCCCTGGGGGCCAGGTCGCCGAGCGGGTGAACACCGGCCATCACGGGCCGGCCCGCCGCGTCCACCAGCACCGCGCCGGCCCCGCGCAGCGCTTCGGTGATCAGCGGGCACTGGCCGCGGGCCGTT
>Ga0302326_10032666_pt1 | contig 10361 bp, 10 predicted proteins | sample Palsa_T0_3_FD_202264 | JGI IMG/M metagenome (GOLD analysis project Ga0302326, IMG submission 202264) | Peat permafrost microbial communities from Stordalen Mire near Abisko, Sweden - Palsa_T0_3 | ecosystem: Environmental > Terrestrial > Soil > Palsa > Peat permafrost | place: Sweden: Abisko... | reverse complement strand
AGACGAGGATGCTGGCCACGTTGAGGTCGGCGACGGTAAAGCCATCGCTGACCAGAAATTCTCGTCCTGCCAAGGCGCCGTTGAGTATCCCTAAAGGCTTTCGCAGCAGCAATTCGTCGCGTTGCGCATAGGAGGGATCGCGGACAAACTCGGGCAGCAGTGCACGATGTTGCAGTAAATCAAGCAGCAGATCTTCCATCTCCAACATTGCCCAAAAGCTCCATTGGGTAGCCAGACCCAACGCTTCGGGACGGGCGAAATGCATCGGCCCCTCGTACTTTTGTGCGAGATAGATGTTGATAGCCATGGATTCCCATAGAACCACGTCACCATTCACGAGGGTGGGAATCCGCGCATTCGGATTGAGCCGAAGATAGTCGGCTGTCAGCAAATCGTCGGCTCGGGTGCTCTTCTCAATCAGCTGATAGGGCTCGCCGATCTCCTCGAGCATCCAAATACATCGCATCGCTCGAGACCTGGGGTTGCCGTACAGTTTAAGCATGGTCGGCTCCGAGGTGCGTCGTGCTCAGCGCTTCAACTCGCCAGTTTCCATCTTACGCGGCTGTTGAATGGCATAACCGGCGCGCGGATCAGCATGGACTAGAAGGGTGGCCGCACTAATTTTCTTTTCGTCATTGCCGGACCTGATCCGGCAATCCATGCGGAGGGTTCGCTCGTTCAGATTCGCCGCACGGTTTCGCTTGTTGCAACCCAGTATGGACCACCGGGTCAAGCTCGGTGGTGACGGGGATCCGGTGGTGACGAGGATAAAGAGAAGCTGCGTGGGGGAGGGATAGTGACGGCATCGCGCAAGCGATCGCGGGGATTATCCGCCGGTCACGCTCATGTGGCGGGCGAGCGCGGGGCGCTGGTGGCGGCGATCGATGATGAAATCGTGGCCCTTGGGCTTGCGCGAGATCGCTTCGTCGATGGCGACAAAGAGCAGCTCGTTGCCCTCGGAGGCGCGCAGCGGCTTGCGCAGATCAGCCGCATCTTCCTGGCCGAGGCACATATAGAGTGTGCCGGTGCAGGTGACGCGCACGCGATTGCACGATTCGCAGAAGTTATGCGTCAGCGGGGTGATGAAGCCGAGCCGGCCGCCGGTCTCGGCGACGCGCACATAGCGCGCCGGCCCGCCGGTGCGATCGTCGATCTCCTGGAGCGAAAAGCGCTCGTTCAATCGCGCGCGCGCGACCGACAGCGGCAGATATTGATCGAGCCGGCCGATTTCGCCGAGCGGCATGACCTCGATCAGCGTCAGATCCATGCCGCGGCCATGCGCCCATTCGATCAGGCGGGGAAATTCGTCTTCGTTCACGCCCTTGAGCGCGACCGTATTGATCTTGACCTTCAGTCCCGCGGCCTGGGCGGCATCGATGCCGGCGAGCACTTGCGGCAACTCGCCCCAGCGGGTGATGGCGCGGAATTTGTCGGCATCGAGGGTGTCGAGCGAAACGTTGATGCGGCGCACGCCGTTGGCCGCGAGCTCGCCGGCGTATTTGGCGAGCTGCGAGCCATTGGTGGTCAGCGTCAGTTCGTCGAGGCGGCCGCTGGCGAGATGGCGCGACAGTGTCGAGAACAGGGTCATAATTCCGCGGCGGACCAGCGGTTCGCCGCCGGTGAGGCGAAGCTTGCGGACGCCGCGGGCGACAAAAGCCGAGCAAAGCCGGTCGAGCTCTTCCAAGCTCAACAGGTCGGCCTTCGGCAGGAAGGCCATGTGCTCGCTCATGCAGTAGACGCAGCGAAAATCGCAGCGGTCGGTGACCGAGACGCGCAGATAGCTAATGTCGCGGCCGAACGGATCGGTCAGCGCCGGATATCCGGGCGCGGCGTCAAGGTCGTATGTTTTGGAGTGTTGCAATTCCACGCCCATCGGCATGCGTTTCCCTAAACGACCCCGGCTCCATACGAGCCAGGAACGGGGCCTTTATCGTATTATAGCCGATATAATCAGTTTTTCTGCCCCATAAAGCCCTGATCGTCCATAGCATTTTTCACAGGTGCGAGAGCGGCGATGGCGGCCGGGAGTTCCGTAAACGAACTGATCACCCGATCCGGCGCCAAACTCGCCACCGGGACATCGGAATAGCCGAAATCCACGGCAATGACCGGCGCGTTGGCGGCCCGGGCGGTGCGGATATCGGTGATGGAATCGCCGACCATGATGGCGCGCTTCGGCTCGCCGCCGGCGCGCTCCACGGTGAGCCGGAAAATCCGCGGATCGGGCTTCTGCACGCCGAAGGTGTCCTGACCGCCAATGGCGGCGAAGCGCGGCGTCAGATCGAGCGCGTCGAGGAGGCGCCTGGACAGCCATTCGAGCTTGTTGGTGCATATCGCCAGAACATGGCCGGCCGCGGCGAGCCGATCGAGCGTCGGTTCAAGCTGCGGAAACGGACGCGAGCGGTCGGCGAGGTGATCCGCGTAATAGGCGATGAAAGCGGTATAGAGGCGGTCAATTTCGGCGGTCGAAGCATCGCGCTTTTCCAGGATCAGCGCCCGCTCGATCATGCCTCTGGCGCCGCCGCCGATCAGCGGCCGGGCGTCGTCGTAGGGGACGGTTGGCAGCCCGTGCTGCGTCAAAATATGATTGAGCGTGGCGATGAGATCGGGCGCGGTGTCGATCAGCGTGCCGTCGAGATCGAAGACGATGGTCAGCATGGCTTTCGCGTAGCCGTGGAATGTTCGCGGCGCAAGCATCGCTTTCATTCCCATTTTGCCCGTTTTGTCCTACACAGCGGCCATGGACGTCGAGGCACAAAAACGCGCCGCCGCCGCCCGCGCGCTGGAATTGGTGCGTGGCGGCATGCGGCTGGGACTTGGCACCGGTTCGACCGCCAGGCATTTCGTCGATTTGCTTGGCGAGCGGGTGCGCGCCGGTCTCGATATCGTCGCGGTGCCGACCTCCGAGGCTACGCGCGCGCAAGCGGCAAAGCTCGGCATTGCGCTCACCACCCTCGATGACATCGCCGAATTGGATCTGACGGTCGATGGCGCCGATGAGATCGCGCCTGATTTGACGCTGATCAAGGGCGGCGGCGGAGCGCTACTGCGCGAAAAGGTGGTGGCGGCGGCTTCCGCGCGCATGGTCGTGATCGCCGACGAGTCGAAATGGGTGGCGACGCTCGGCCGTTTCCCGCTGCCCATCGAGGTCGTCCCCTTCGGCCTGAAGGCGACCCATCGCGCGGTCGATACGGCTTTGCGGGACGCCGACTGTCCGGGGCCTGCGGTACAGCGCTTGGCACAGAACGGTCAGGCTTTCATCACCGATGGCGGCCACTGGATCCTGGACGCCCATTGCCAACGCATCGCCGACCCGCCGGCGCTGGCGGCGCGGCTTTGCGCGGTGCCCGGCGTGATGGAGCATGGTCTGTTCATCGGCCTGACGCGGACTGCTATTGTCGCCGGTGCGGGCGGGGTGCGCGTCGTCGAGCGGCCCTGATCCTTGAAGTTGCAGAGGAGCGCGATCGTCAGGATGTCCGATCACGACGTCGATCTTTTTGTCATTGGCGGCGGCTCCGGTGGCGTGCGCGCCGCGCGCGTCTCAGCGCAGCATGGTGCACGCGTGATGCTGGCGGAGGAATACCGCGTCGGCGGCACCTGCGTCATTCGCGGCTGCATTCCGAAGAAGCTTCTGGTCTATGCGTCGCGCTTCCGCGCGGAATTCGAGGACGCCGCCGGCTATGGCTGGACTTTGGAGAAGTCGTCGTTCGACTGGCCGACTTTAATCGCCAACAAGGACAAAGAGATCGCCCGGCTCGAGGCGGCCTATGTGGCGACGCTGGAAAAGGCCGGCGTCACCATTGTCAAGACCCGCGCCGTCGTCGCCGACGCCCATACCGTGCGATTGGCGACCGGCGAGCGCGTGCGCCCGGCCACGATCCTGATCGCCACTGGCGGCGCGCCGACTTACGGCGATCCGATCCCCGGCGTCGAGCATGCCATTTCCTCGAACGAGGCGTTCCACCTGCCGTCCTTGCCGCGGCAAGTGGTGATCCAGGGCGGCGGCTACATCGCCGTCGAATTCGCCGGCATTTTTGCCGGGCTGGGCGCGCATGTGACGCTGGTCTATCGCGGCGAGAATATTTTGCGCGGCTTTGACGACGATGTGCGCGCGCATCTGCGCATGGACATGGAGAAGCACGGCATCAGGGTGTTCACCGGCTGCAAGGTCGCGGCCGTCGAGCGCAACGACTCGCTTTTCTCCGTGCATCTGTCCAGCGGCAATCGAGTCAGCGCCGATTGCGTGATGTTCGCCACCGGCCGGGCGCCGAATGTTACCAGGATCGGGCTTCAAGAGACGGGCGTCGCGCTCGCCAGGAACGGCGGCGTCGCGGTCGACGAATATTCGCGCTCGAGCGTCGCCAACATCTACGCCATCGGCGACGTGACCAATCGCGTCAATCTCACTCCGGTCGCCGTTCGCGAGGGGCATGCGTTCGCCGACACGGTGTTCGGCGGCAAGCCGACGGCGGTCGACCACGCCAACGTGCCGACCGCGGTGTTCTCCGATCCCGAGGTCGGCGTGGTCGGGATGACCGAAGCGCAGGCGCGCGCGCGGCTGGCGCAGACAGACGTGTACAAGGCGATGTTCAAGCCGCTAAAGGCGACGTTGTCCGGCCGTGATACGACCGTGCTTATCAAGCTCGTGGTCGACGGGCTGACCGACCGCGTGGTTGGCTGCCATATCGTCGGCGAGGGCGCCGCCGAGATGATCCAGGTCGCCGCCATTACCGTGAAGATGGGGGCCAAAAAGGCCGATTTCGACGCCACCGTGGCGCTGCACCCGACAACCGCCGAGGAACTGGTCACCATGCGGCACAAAAGCGCCAGTTACGCCCGCGAAGCCGCGGAATAAGCAGCATTTTTGGCCCTGTCGCGGCGTCGTCCCGAAGTGTATAAGACCGCCGGATTGTGGAGACAGCGGGAATGTCTGTGCGAACAAATTCAGCCCAGTGGAGTCCGGACTCCTGGCGCGACAAGCCGATCTTGCAGGTGCCGGATTATCCCGACCGCAAGGCGCTCGGCGAAATCGAGTCGCAGCTTGCGAGCTTTCCGCCGCTGGTTTTTGCCGGCGAGGCGCGCAACCTCAAGCGCGCTCTGGCGCAGGTCGCCGCCGGCGAGGCTTTTTTGCTCCAGGGCGGCGATTGCGCCGAGAGCTTCGCCGAGCACGGCGCCAACAACATCCGCGATTTCTTCCGCCTGTTCCTGCAGATGGCGGTGGTGCTGACCTATGCCGCGGCCTCGCCGGTGGTGAAGGTCGGCCGCATTGCCGGCCAATTCGCCAAGCCGCGCTCCTCGCCGACCGAGAAGCGCAACGGCGTCGAGCTGCCGGCCTATCGCGGCGACATCATCAACGGCACCGAGTTCACGGTCGCGGCGCGCACGCCCGATCCGCGCCGGCAATTGGAAGCGTACCGGCAGTCCGCGGCGACGCTGAACCTGCTGCGCGCGTTCGCTACCGGCGGCTACGCCAACCTCTCGAACGCGCATCAATGGATGCTGTCCTTCGTCAAGGACTCGCCGCAGTCGAAGCGTTATCAGGACCTAGCGACCCATCTCACCGAGGCGCTCGACTTCATGCGCGCCTGCGGCATCGATCCCGAAGTGCATCCCGAGATGCGCACCACCGATTTCTTCACCAGCCATGAGGCGCTGCTCCTGGGCTACGAGCAGGCGTTCACACGCGTCGATTCCACGACCGGCCACTGGTATTGCACCTCCGGCCACATGCTCTGGGTCGGCGACCGCACCCGGCAGGCCGATCACGCGCATGTCGAGTTCTGCCGCGGCATCAAGAATCCGCTCGGACTGAAGACCGGCCCGACGCAAAAGCCGGACGAGCTCCTTAAGCTCATCGAGCTCCTCGATCCGGACAACGAGCCCGGCCGCCTGACGCTGATCTGCCGCATGGGCGCCGACAAGGTTGCCGATCACTTGCCGCGGCTTGTCCGCGCGGTGAAGCGCGAGGGCCGCAACGTGGTGTGGTCGTGCGATCCGATGCACGGCAACACGATCACGTCTGTGACCGGCTACAAGACGCGGCCGTTCGATCAGATCCTCAAAGAAGTGCGGACGTTCTTTCAAGTGCATGCGGCCGAAGGCACCGTTGCTGGCGGCGTACATCTGGAAATGACCGGGCAAAACGTCACCGAATGCACCGGCGGCGCGCGCGCGATCAGCGAGGAAGATCTCAACGACCGTTACCACACGGTCTGCGATCCCCGCCTCAACGCCGAGCAGTCGCTCGATCTGGCGTTCCTGCTGGCGGATCTCCTCAAATCGGAACGCCAAGGCAAAGCGAAACTGCTGCCGGCGGTGGCCGGGCTGTAACAGCATTTCGAGAAACGACGGCATTCTCTCCGCGCCGCGTGCGATGACGCGGTATTGACGAACCGCTCAACGCTCGAACTCGGGTTCATTGGGCGATATTTCCGACAATTGTCGCTATCTGCTCACCGAGTTTTCACGAAAAGTCTGAATAAGAGGATCGAGGCCGCCATCTCGTTTGAGCGCGCGTCGTTAATGATGACGCGCCGCATTACGTAGCGCCGGCGGACATATCGGATCATGCAACTCGATCTACCGACGCTGATGGTCATGCAGAGCTTCGCCTTGGCATCCGCCGGCGCGGTTCTGCTCGTCGCCTGGTCGCAGAACCGGAAGATACCGGCATTGGCGCTGTGGGGGATCGCGCACATCGCCGGCGCCGGAGGCATTCTTTCGCTGATGCTCGGCTTCACCTCGCATCAGCCGGCCTGGTTGGGTCTTGGCGGCAGCCTGCTGTCATTCCAATCAGCCCTGGTGTGGAAGGCCGCGCGGGCGATCGACTCCAAGCGTGCCCCAGTCGTGTTGGTGTTCCTGGGACCGGTGGTCGTGGCCCGTGCGGGTGGCATCCCTATCATCCGGGAGGTCGCCGGGTCGCTGGCCATCACGATGGGCGCCGCATATATCCTGGTTGCAGCGACGACCTTATGGCGCGGTCGGAAGGACCGGCTGGCCGCGCGCCGGTCGCTTATCATCTTGTCGGCGGTGCACGGCACAGCTTTGTTGATCGGCACGTACAGCACCTTCACTGGTTCAACCGGGCAAGATGCAATACCGTCGCTCACGAGCTTGTTTGGCTTTATCTATTTTGAAAGCATTATCTTTGCGCTTGGCACCGCGACGTTCGTTCTCGCTCTGATCAAGGAGCGCAATGAGGCTGTCGGTATGGCCGCGGCGCGCACGGACTCGCTTACGGGCATCGCCAACCGAGCGACTTTCATTGAGACCGCGCAGCGGATTTTGGAGCGCTGCCGGCGCGACGGTGCACCGGTTTCGGTCATGATGTTCGACCTTGATCGGTTCAAAGCCGTCAATGATAAACACGGCCATGCGGTCGGCGACGCCGTGCTCCGAAAGTTCTGCGAGTTGGCCGCCGCCGCGCTGCGCCCGACCGACGTATTCGGCCGCCTCGGCGGTGAGGAATTCGCCGTGGTGTTACCGGGATCGAGTATCGAGGCGGCCTTCTCCCGCGCCGAGCGGATTCGCGCTTCGTTCGCGGCAAGCTGCCGCTTCGTCGAGAAGCAGCAAGTCGAAGCGACGGTGAGCTGCGGCCTGGCGGTGAGCTTGAAAGCCGACGAGTCGTTGAGCGCGCTGCTCAAAGAATCCGACACGGCGCTTTATCTTGCCAAGGCGGAAGGGCGAAACCGGGTCCAGCGCGCGGACCGGCACAGGCCGGCCGGCGGCCCTTCGACCATAATCCGTGTGGCATGAGGCTGCGGCGGTGCGCGCGATCAGCGAGGAATACCTCAACGTCGCTACCTGCGGTCTGCGAGCCGCGCCTCAGCGCCGTGTATTTCAAGAGGCCAGAGCCAGCGTGACAGCGTCACGGCGGCGAGCATTCCGAGAAGTTGCGACGCGATGAAAGCCGGTGCAGCGGAGGGTGCGATGCCGGCGAAAGTGTCGGAAATCGATCGCGCGATTGTCACCGCCGGGTTGGCAAAAGATGTGGAAGCCGTGAACCAATAAGCCGAGGTGATATAAAGACCGGCCGCAAAAGGAACGGCGGTCGATGCTCGCGCCACACATCCCAGAATCGTCAGCAGCAGTCCAAAGGTCGCAACGAATTCCCCGAGCCACTGTCCCGGGCCGGTTCGCACGTTCTCGGACAACTGCCACAGCGGCAGTTCGAACATCAGGTGCGCAGTCCAGACGCCGATAAGGCCGCCGACGATCTGCGCCACGATGTACGCCGCCATATCCGGCCACGGCAGCTCCCGGCGCAGCGCAAAGGCAATGCTGACCGCCGGATTGAAATGTGCGCCCGAAAGCGGACCGAACATCAGAATAAGGACCGTGAGGATCGCTCCGGTGGGAAGCGTGTTGCACAAGAGCGCGAGCGCGCCGTTACCGCCGGAAAGCCTTTGCGCCATAATGCCGGAGCCGACGACGGCCGCGAGCAGAAAAGCCGTTCCAAGCGCCTCGCTGACCAGGCGCCGCGAAAAGTTTGCCATCAAGTCTGCGCGGCGGCCTTTGCGGCGGCGCCCTCCATGCGGCCGATTTCCTGTAAACGCCTTTGCAAACTGAGTTGGCTCAGGCTGCGCATCGGCAGCGAAACGAATATTCCAATGCGCTGATTGAGCATTCGGTAGGCGTCCTTGAAGGCGAGGGCGATTTCGGCGGTATTGCCTTTCGCCTCGGCCGGGTCAGGAATGCCCCAATGTGCGGTCATCGGTTGACCGGGCCATAGCGGACAGGTTTCCGCCGCTGCGTTGTCGCAGACGGTAAAGACGAAATCGAATTCAGGGGCGCCGGGCTTGACGAATTCGTTCCACGATTTGGAGCGATATTGCGCCGGGTCGTAACCAAGTCCGCGCAACAGTTCGATCGTGTTGGGATTGATGCAGCCCTTGGGCTGGCTTCCGGCGCTGTACGCACGAAAGCGCCCGTGTCCGACTTTGTTCAGAACGGCTTCGGCAATGATCGAACGCGCCGAGTTGCCGGTGCAAAGAAACAGCACGTTGTACGGATGATCGGTCACGGCACGTCTCACGCGGCCGGTGCCGGCGCACAACGCGCCTTTTCATGCGCGACACGCGCGTTGCGCTCGCCGGTGCCGTCGCCATAATCGGTTGATTCACCGGTGGTATGAAAAGTCTCCCAGGAAATGCCGGCCGGATCGTCGATCCAGGATTTCTCCGACTTGGCGTAGCAGCAGGACGTTTCGCCCTGCTCGACGATGGTGCCGCCTGCCTTGCGCAGGCGCGCATAGACTTCATGCAGTTCCGCCTTGTCCTCGACCTGAATGCCGAGATGATCGAGGCCCGGCGCGCGGCCGCGCGTCGAGATCGCGAAGTTCACGCGCGGGTCGTTGAGCATCCATTTTGCGTAATCGGGCTTCACCACGGCAGGCTCGGCATCGAACAGCGCCGCGTAGAAGCCGATCGATTGTTGGAGGTTCTCGACAGCGACGTGAACATGCAGGCGCTTCATGATGGTGCTCCTTTTCAAGCTGGAATTTTGGCGTGTTTGGCACGCGCCGGCTTGCAAGCAGATGCGGGAGCACGCTGTTCGGGCGCGCCGCCACAACAGTTTTCAGTCAGATAGGCGATCAAGCCGTTCATCGCCTCGTAACGCGCCGCATAGATCATCGAGCGGCCTTCGCGGCGCACGCTAACGAGGCCCGCCTGCCGCAGGCGGTCGAAGTGAAAGGTGAGCGTGTTCGGCGCGAGCTTCAGCGCGTCGGCGATGCTGCCCGCCGGCATGCCTTCCGGTCCCGCCTGGACCAGCAAGCGATAGACGTCGAGACGATTGTCTTGGGCGAGGGCGGCCAAAGCCACGACGGCGTCTATCTTTTCCATATTTCAACGAATATCGAAATATATGCCGTTGGTCAAGCTTTATTTCTAGGATTATCGAGGTGTCGGGTCTCAGTCGGCGGCGCCGTCAGCGCTACCGGCTAGGCCATTGCCGCAGCGGACATTCCGGCGCTAGACCATCGGCATGAACGAGCGTCCCGCCGACCGTCTGGCCATTGCCGTGGCGCAGCTCAACCCCATTGTCGGCGACGTCGCCGGCAACCTCGAGCGCGCCCGCGCCGCGCGCGCGCAAGCCGCTGGCGACGGGGCCGATATCGTGGCCTTTTCCGAGCTGTTCATTGCCGGTTATCCGCCGGAAGATCTGGTGCTCAAGCCGGCGTTCCAGTCCGCCTGCCGCGCCGCAATCGAAATGCTGGCGCGCGACACGGCAGACGACGGCCCGGCAATGCTCATCGGCACCCCCTGGGTGGAGGATATAAAGCTCCACAACGGCTATGCGCTCCTTGCCGGCGGCCGCATCGAGACGATTCGCTTCAAGGTCAATTTGCCGAATTACGGCGT
>Ga0302326_10032665_pt1 | contig 10362 bp, 8 predicted proteins | sample Palsa_T0_3_FD_202264 | JGI IMG/M metagenome (GOLD analysis project Ga0302326, IMG submission 202264) | Peat permafrost microbial communities from Stordalen Mire near Abisko, Sweden - Palsa_T0_3 | ecosystem: Environmental > Terrestrial > Soil > Palsa > Peat permafrost | place: Sweden: Abisko... | reverse complement strand
CATCACCTTCGCGTCCAAGCAAGCGGCGATCGTCGCCGGTCATGAGGTCTGCGACGAACTTGATCAAGGCAAGCAGGCGAGTGACGTCGCGAACACCGTGATGACACAGACTGATCTGGACGGCTATCACGCCGGGTTTTTTGTCGGAGTCAGCATCGCCGCCTTCTGCCCACGCCATAGCCAGTAGAACCAGTCCAGTCCCAGTATTGACTCTCAAGAAAGGACATTGTTGATCACCAAAGTCGTGTTCAGTGCCGCGATCACGCTCGGTGCCGCTCTCGCGGTAGCCACGCCGGCCAGCGCGGACCCCAGCTTGTTCGGCCCGCTCGGATGTAGCTGCACGCAGCCATTCGATGTCCCGCACGGCAAGCCTGAGGGCAAGGAGCATGTGAGTCGGGGAATCCGGAGCGGTCTTGGTTCCCTGTACGGCGGGCAGCCGATCCCTCGCGACTTCTAACTTGGCTGTTTCCGCTTGCACCAACCGCACGAGGGGCACCCCCCAGGGATGGGACCGTGCGGGTCGTTGTCATCGGGCACCTCCAACGTGGCGGTCCAGGAAGTCGAGCTGGTCGGCGACGATCTTCTCGAAGTGCGGGTCGAGGTAAGGCTCGAAATGGGTGCAGTCGTAAGACAGCACTTCGCCGTTAGGAATGCGGGCCACGATCTTTTGGGCTTTGGCGTACGGGGTGACGTCGTCGTGGCGGGCGAGCTGTATGAGCGTCGGAGCGGTGATGTTGGCTGCATTGCGGCCCGGTGAGTAGAACGGCACGCGCAAGGCGATTCGCGCGGCGACGTCGTTCTCGGCCAGTAGTTCCTCGCGCTTGTCCCCGGCCATCTCCATGACGAGGTCATACGCGCCTGGTGAGGTCATCATCGCGACCTCGCCGGGTCTGCCGATGGACTTGACCCGATACGGCTGGCGACCCATCCAAGCCCCGATCTGATCGCGCAGGGCTGCCGCGACAAGGCGCGAAACCAGCTTCGGCGACTGGGCGAACGCTGACGCGGGTCCGGTGACGTGGGGCACCTGCACTATGGCGGCGGCGAGATCGCGGTCGTGGGCGGCCAGGTCCAGAACGTGTCCACCGCCGAACGAGGAACCCCACCCCACCACACGGCTGGTGTCGATACCGTCGAGCGTGCGGGCGTAGGCGACGGCGGCGCGCCAGTCGGCGTGCTGGCGGTGTATGTCGAGGATGCGACGGGGCTGGCCTCCGCTGGCACCCCAGTGCCGATAGTCGAACACCAGCGCGGCGTATCCGGCCTGTGCGAAGCGTGCGGCGTAGGCGTCCAATCGCAGTTCGCGGAACGCGGCGAAGCCGTGGGCTAAGACGATGATGGGCGGGCTCTCAATGCCGTCTGGCCGATAAAGCCACGCGGCGCACGGCGTGCCCTCGGAAAGAAACGTCACGTCGTGTCGGACGTAGCTGAGGTGTTGAGTCACGGCGGCGGCGCCCCTTCATTAGGTATCTGAATGCTAGACGCACGGCCACGACGCCCGATGCGCATTGCTGTTACACGCCTTGCGGCTGAGTCTCTTTGGTGGATTGCCGAACCTTTTCGACGGCGTCGAAACCGCCCATCAGTGAACCCAAGCCGCACGTCGGTGATGTTCGGCGAGGTCAGCGGACGTCGAGTTGTAGCCGTTCGAGTCGGCGGACAAGGATGCTGGGCATCCATTGGCCGACGTCGGCGGCGCGAATCCACTCGGTCTGCTCCAGCAGCATCCGCAAGACGATCTGGGCCTCCAAGCGTGCCAGCGCGGCCCCGACGCAAAAGTGTGCGCCCTTGCCGAAGGTGACGTGCCCTTTAGCGCCGGTGCGGTCGAGCCGGAACTCGTTAGGTGCGTCGAACTGGTGGGGATCGCGGTTGGCGGCCCCCCACATCAACAGCAGGCGCGAATCGGCCGGCACATCGACCCCGCCCAGCGTGGTGTCTCTCACGACGTGCCGAAAGTGACCGCGAAATGGCGACTCGTAGCGCAGCGTCTCCTCGATGAACGCACCCAACAGTTTTGGATGGGCGCGGACCTGTTCTTGAATATCTGTGTGGCTCACCAGGATCCACGCGGCGCCACCCAGTAACGACGCGGTCGATTCGCCGGCTGCGCTGAACAACGTGAGCATGATCGTGAGCGCTGGTAACTGCTCCAACTCGCCAGAAGCGCAGCGGGCGGCAAGGTCACCGATGAGTCCCGGCGCAGGGCTTTCACCGGCCTTCGCGAAGTGCTCCATGACGTATCCGGATAGTTCCATCGCCGCGGTGCCGGCGGCTTCGAGTTGGGCCGGGCTAACGATGCCGTCGAGCAGGGTCGTGGTGGCATAACCCAGTCGGATCAGGTTGTCGACGTCTTCCTCGGGTAGCCCGAGCAGGCGGGCGACCACCATCATCGGGAGCCGATTGGCCATCGCGCTCATCCACTCGATCTGACCGTCGACCAACGCCTCGGACCACAGTTGCACCGCCGTGGCTTCGGCGAACTCTTCGATGACACGTATTCGCTTCGCGGACAAGTGCGGAACCAGCATCCTCCGGTGCGCGTCGTGCACCGGGTCGTCAGCGGTGGCCAGCGCGTGCTGCGGCCCACCAAGGGGCCCCATGTCGAACGGGGTGACGGTCCCGTCGTCGTGGTACACCATCGTCGCGGTGAGGTTCGAGGAAAAGTCCTCGACCCGGGTGACGGCTTCCATGACGGCGTCCCAGCCACTGACCGCGTAGAAGACAGAGTCACCGATGCGGTGTACCGGTGCTCGGTCGCGCATCCGGTCATAGAGGGGGTAGGGATCCTGTAAGGCGGCGCTTCCGAAGAAGTCAGTCGCGTCCGCCACGAGAGTCATGCGTTCAGGCTGAACGCGGCCAGCGACTGCGTCAACGGTGCACGGCTAACGTGAAAACCGCCTCGACACCGACCGGCGCGCCGCCTTCTCACGCTAGCCAGCCGACCAGCGCCTTCACAGAGAAATCAGCACCCAGCCTTCTCACAGTGATAAAAGGACTCCATGGGTTCGCGGCGACGGAACAATTGAGTTATGAAGACCGACGACTGGCTGGTTGGGCGGGATCGCCAAAGCGAGGCCGCTGCCCGGATCTACGCCGCAGCCGCGGACCTGATGTCGCGTGAGGGCTACGACGAGTTCAGCATCGACGCCTTGGCTGCGACCGTTCACTGTTCGCCTGCGACCATCTACCGTCATACGGGAGGCAAGGCAGCGATCCGCGACGCCGTGATGGGCCTGCAAGCCGAACGCATCCTCGATTCGGTTCGTGAAGCCATCACAGGGCTAATCGGACCAGAACGCATCGTCACCGCCACCACTATCGCCTTGCAGCGTCTGAGAGCGGATCCGCTCGCACAGATGATGCGCTCAATGACCACAGCCCCCGGCAACGACTGGCTCACCGACTCACCCATCGTTACCCGCTTTGCCACCGAAATGGTCGGGCTAAGCACGCCCGATCCCCTGGCCGCACAATGGTTGATCCGCGTATTCCTGGCACTGTGGTACTGGCCCCTCAAAGATGGCGATGCCGAGGACCAGATGGTGCGCCGATTTCTCGGGCCGCCCTACACAGTTGACCCCAACTCGGTCGCGCAGGCTGCCCCGCGCGGCAGCTAGCCGCCGGAGCAGCTATTGGTCGCAGCGACCATCGCGCTCTGCTTCGCCGGCATTAGTGGATCTAGACCACACATTGTCACCGTCGTATCAGTGCGCACCGTTTCGACCACTGTCGAACAGCGTTTCCGCTGCTCAAACGTGGAGCCGATGACGGGAATCGAACCCGCGTATTCAGCTTGGGAAGCTGATGTTCTGCCATTGAACTACATCGGCAACGAAGCTTGCAGAAGGCTAGCATCCGGGATCGCGTCGTCCATCAGGATCGTGAGCGGCAGGGGAGCGGCTACGCTCGTCGCGTGCTGCTCTCCGATCGCGACCTCAGAGCCGAAATCGCCGCCGGCCGGCTGGGCATTGATCCGTTCGACGACACCCTGGTCCAGCCGTCCAGCGTGGACGTCCGCCTCGACAGTTTGTTCCGGGTGTTCAACAACACCCGCTACACCCACATCGACCCCGCGCAGCAACAAGACGAATTGACCAGCTTGGTCGAACCGGCCGACGGGGAACCGTTCGTGCTGCATCCCGGCGAGTTCGTGCTCGGTTCGACGTTGGAACTGTGCACACTTCCGGAGGACTTGGCGGGCCGGCTGGAGGGCAAGTCGTCGCTGGGACGCCTGGGGCTACTGACCCATTCGACCGCGGGCTTCATCGATCCCGGCTTCAGCGGTCACATCACCCTGGAGCTCTCCAACGTCGCTAACCTGCCGATCACTCTGTGGCCGGGGATGAAAATCGGTCAGCTGTGCATCCTGCGGCTGACCAGCCCTGCCGAGCATCCCTACGGCAGCGCACGGGCAGGGTCGAAGTATCAGGGCCAACGCGGACCGACGCCGTCGCGGTCGTATCAAAACTTCATACGGTCCTCTTAAGTTCGGCTGTAACGCCGCACAGCATCCATAACGACCATCAATATGTAGCGCCGGTCGCGGTGGTTCCTCCGCCTCATACCGTGGCGCGCTGCCATAGGTTATGGAGGCGCCGTGGATATCGTGCTCGGGGTGTCGATGGCACCCACATCGGTCCGAATGCTGCTGGTGGAAGGCGAACACGCCGACGGCGTCACGGTTGAAGACCATAACTTCGACATCGCCACCGACGACGACGCGGCAACCCTGAGCGCGGCCGATCAGGTGGTCTCAGCCATCCTGGGCACCCGTGAGGGCGCCACGCAGGCCGGCCACGCACTGGCATCGACCGGCGTTACCTGGACCGACCCGGTGGATGCGGCCGCCCTGCACGAGGCTCTGGCCACCCGCAAGATCGAAAACGTCATGCTGGTGTCGGCATTCATGGCCGCGGCCGCATTGGCGCAGATGGTCGGCAGCACGGTCGGCGACGCCCACACCGCTTTGCTCTTCCTCGAGCCCGACACTGCGACGCTGGCCGTCGTCGACTCGGCCGACGGTTCCATCACCGATGTCCACAAAGAGCTGATGACCGGCGCCGATACCCTTGCGGCCCTGGCCGGGATGATGGCCGGTTTAGAGGAGCTGGAGACGCGCCCGCAGAGCGTGTTCATCGTCGGCTCCGGCGTGGACGTCGCTGCGCTCAAGCCGCAGTTGGAGGCGGTGACGTCACTCCCGGTCACCGCCGCCGAAGAACCCGAGACCGCGTTGGCGTGGGGCGCCGCGCTGGCATCGGCCAGCGCGCCGCTGTTCGCCTCGTCGACGGCTGCGCTGGCGTACGCGCAAGACCCCGGCACCGGCGCGATCGATCCCTACGCGGTCTCCCCGGGATACCTTGTGGCGCCGGATGTTCCGTTTGGTACCGAGTTGGGTGAAGAGGATCTGGCCTATAGCGCCGTTCCGGATGAGGAAGCCGACGCCCACACCGCTGCCCTCGAAGAGGCCGTCCCAGAGCACCTCGAGGACGAGTCAGAGCGCAGACCTCTTGTGCTGGTCGGGAGCGCGCTGGCGGTTGTCATCGTGGCTGCTTTCCTGTCGCTGGAAATCGCGCTGGCACTGGGGATCCGGCCGAGTGCGGTGGCATTGCTGCCGCGGCCGCTGCAGAACCTCATCGTCCCGACGCAGCTAGCCCCGGCGCCTGCCGCGCCGCCGGCGAGTGCCCCGTCACCGCAGGCCAATCACATGTCAGCTCCCGCGGTGGTGGCTCCGCGCGCAAACGCACCGCTTCCGGCTCCGCCGCCCGCGGCTCTGGCACCCGCGCCGGTTCCGGCCGCACCGCCGATACCTGCTGCGCTGCCGGTGGCAGCCCCCGCGCCAGTGGCGGCGCCTCGGGTACCGCTGCTGATGCCCCTACCGATTCCCGCGCTTGCGCCGCCGGCAGTCCAAACCCCTCCGTGGCACGCGCCGGCTCCCATGCCCGTCCACTTCCCGGTGTCGCAGCCACCGGTGGGCGTTCCATGGCAGCCGCCGGTCAGTGTTCCGGTGCGTCCGCAGCCAGTCCATCAGCCGAGCCCTCAACTCCCGGTGCACATGCCGTCGCCGCAGGAGCCGGTTCAAATCGACGCGCCCCAGTTGCCGGACCGAGGCTGGGCGCCCAACGCGCCAGCGGGTCCGTCATTCCCGTCCCCGGAAGCGCCCGGGATGCCGGGGATGCCGGGCACCGCAGGTCCGCCGGAGGGTTCGCATGGGCCCGACTTTGGTGGTCCTCCCATGCAGGGCCCGTCGTTCAATTCGCCCGGCGGTGACACCGGCGCTGACCACGGCCCCGGAGGCTTCGGCGGCAACCCCGGAGGCTTTGGCGGCCCCGGCGGTTTTGGCGGCAGCCCGGGCGGCGGATTTGGTGGTTTTGGTGGCAACCCCGGCGGCGGATTCGGTGGCTTCCCGGGCTTCGGCGGTGGCGGCTTTGGTGGCGGTTTTGGTGGCTTCGGCGGCGGCCATGGTGGCGGCTTCGGTGGCGGTGGCGGTGGCGGCCATGGTGGCGGCGGCCACCGGTAGCTCCGGCGGCCCTGAGTGCGGCAAGGTAAAGTCGGCTTGCGGAGGGTCGGCCGGGGGGCATCGACTTCGGGCTCCTGGCCATTTCGTGGCAGCGCACAGCTAATTCCGCGGTAGTAACGCCGCGCTTCGGTATGGCGATAATTTTGGTGTCCGGCGACCTCACTGGAGTGCTATCGCAGACGACCTGCAGACCGCTAGCAAACGATTCGGAGGAGTTGTGGACACCGTACTCGGTGTGTCGATGGCACCCACGACGGTCCGCGTCGTGCTGGTTGAGGGGGAAAACGCCGACGGCGCAACCGTCGACGAGGAAAACTTCGCCGTCGCGGGCGACGAAGACCCAGCAACCTTCAGCGCATCGGATCAGGTGGTTGCGGCAATCCTGGGCACCCGCGAAGGTGCCAATGATGCTGGCTATCAGCTGCTGTCGACCGGCGTGACGTGGAGTGACCAGCGGGAGGCCGCCGCGCTGCGCGACGCGTTAACGGTCCGCAAGGTCGAGAACGTGATGCTGGTCTCGTCGTTCCTGGCTGCGGCCGCGCTGGCTCAGTCGATCGGCAGCGCGACAGGTTATGCCCGCGCAGCGCTGCTGTTTGTCGAGCCCGACTGCGCGACGTTGGCCGTGGTGGACACCGCCGACGGTTCGATCACTGATGTCCAGCGCGAACTGCTGCCCGACGACGACGATCAGGCGGTCGCCACGTTGGTAGGGCTGGTTTCTGCTGCCGAGGATCTCGACGAGCAGCCCGAAGGCGTCTTGGTGGTGGGCTCGGGGGTCGACATTCCGTTGATCAAATCGGCGTTGGAAGAGGCGACGTCGCTTCCCTTGAGCGTGCCCGAGCAGCCGGACATGGCGCTCGCCCGGGGTGCGGCGCTGGCCTCGGCGAATGCGCCGTTGTTCGCTTCGTCGACCGCCGCGCTGGCCTACGCGCTGGACCCGGGCACCGGGGAGGTGAGCCAACGTGCGCGCGCGCCTGAGTATTCCGCCGTCGCTGACCCGGTCGTCGGTGCCGAGCCGGGCGCGGAGGCGTTGGCCTACAGCGCCGTCGCCGACGACTCGGCTGCGGTCTATACCCACGAGGGTCCCGGGGCCTACGCCAACATGGGCCAGCAGCACGACTTCACTACCGGCATGTACCCCGATTTCGGCCAGATGGAGCACGAACACGCAGGCCGGACACCGTTCTTGGCGGCGATGAGCGTATTGGTCATTTTTGTTGTCGGCGTGATGGCATTGGTGATTTCGCTTGCGTTCAGCATCCGGCCGTCGGCCAGTTCGCGGCCCAGCCTCAGCCACAACGTGGTGGCCCCGGCAAGACCGTTACCGGGCCCGCTGCCGAGGGCGCAGGTGGCGGCGCCGGCCGTACCTGCACCCGCGGCCGCGCCGGTGCAGGCCCCGGCTCCTATAGCCGCACCGGCACCGATCCACGCCGCCGTTCCGGCGCCGGTTCACGTGCCGGGTCCCGCGCCGTTACCTGCACCGATACCACTTCCGATCCCAATGGCGCCGATCATTCCGCCGCTTCTTCCGGGACTGTTCGGACCGCCACAGTTTGGCCCGCCGATGGAACCCCGAGGCGGCGGTGGCTGGGGTCGCGGGGGCGGCGACTGGGGTCGCCCGGGCGGCGACTGGGGTCGCCCGGGCGGTGGCTGGGGTCACGGCGGTGGCGGCTGGGGTCACGGGGGCGGCGGCTGGGGCCGCGGCGGTTTCGGCGGCCATGGCCGCTAGTGAGTGTCGGTAATTCTGCGGACAACAGATAGCCGTCGAGTCGAGCCGTCGGTATCGTCGAAGTGGCATAGACCGGGAGATTGATCCGCGTCGCCGCCGCCAAAATTTGAGGGAACTTCGGCAATCCCCACGCATGGCTCGTCGCGGTAAGCAATGTTTCAGACAGACCTGGTCAGCATGGGAGGAAAAGTGGACACCGTACTTGGTGTGTCGATGGCACCCACTGCGGTCCGCATGGTTCTCGTCGAGGGTGAAAACGCCGACGGTGTCACAGTCGACGAGGACGCGATCCACGTCGACGCGGGCGACACGCCAACCGTCAGTGCGGCCGACCAGGTCGTGTCAGCGATCCTTGGCACCCAAGAAGGCGCCGCCGAGAGCGGCTACCAACTGCGATCGACGGGTGTGACCTGGACGGATCCGGTCGAGGCCGCCGCACTGCGCGACGCGTTGGCGGCCCGCAAGGTCGAGAACGTCATGCTGGTGTCGTCCTTCCTGGCTGCCGCGGCGCTGGCCCAAGTCGTCGGCAGCTCCGTCGGATATGCCCAGACAGGGTTGCTGTTCGTCGAGCCCGACACGGCGACGCTGGCCGTAGTCAACACCGCCGACGGCTCGATCACCGAGGTGCAACGTCAGCCGCTGACGCCCGGCCTTGATCTGACCGCCGAATTGGCTGCGCTGCTGTCCGGTGCCGAGAGGCTGCAAACGCGGCCGGACGGCCTGTTCCTGGTCGGATCCGGTGTCGATATCGCCCCGCTCAAGCCACAGCTGGAAGCGGCCACCGGGCTGATGATCAGTGCGCCCGAGGAGCCCGAGACCGCGCTTGCCCGCGGTGCGGCGCTGGCATCGGCCAACGCGCCGCTGTTCACGTCGTCGACGGAGGCGCTGGCCTACGCGCAGGATCCCGGCACCGGCTTCATCAACCCGTACGCCGTCGCGCCGGGCTACTTCGACGTTGCGGTCGACAACGCCTCCGGTGAGCAGGCCCTGGCCTACAGCGCCATTGCCGACGACGACGACGCTTACACCGCATTCGCCGGGGAGCAGGCGGATTTCGAGACCGGCACGTACACCGGCGCCTACACCGGTGTCGTCGATGCTCCGGTGGACGGCGGCCGCAGACCTCTCGTCCTGGTGTCCAGCGCTGTCGTGGCGATTTTCGTGGTGGGTGCAGCCGCCCTCCTGGTCGCGATGGCGATCAGCATGCGGCCAACCGCCTCTGTTCGGCCCGAGCCGGGCCACAATGCGGTGGCGCCCAAGCCGGCACCTGCCGCGCCGCCAGCTCCGGCGCCGGTGCAGGCCCCGGCTCCTGCTGCGCCCGCACCCGCCCCAGAGCCGGCAGCGCCGGCGCCCGAACCCGTGCAAGTCGCACCGGCCCCCGCTCCTGAGCCCGTGCAAGTCGCGCCTGCCCCCGCTCCAGAACCTGCTGCGCCGGCTCCCCCTCCGGTTGCTCCGGCGCCCGTTGCTCCGCCTCCCGTGGCTCCTGTCCCGGTTCCGGTGCCGATTCCGTTGCCGGGGATCTTCGGGCCGCGGCAGGGACCGCCGCTCGGGCCGTGGGGTGGTGGCGGCTGGGGCCACGGCGGCGGTGGTTACCCCGGAGGCGGTGGCGGCTGGGGCCACGGCGGCCACGGCGGCTTTGGCCACGGCTTTTAGCCTCCGACAGCAAACTGTCACCTAACGTTTGCCCGCCGCTCAGAAGAGCGATGCCGTTAGCTCGTTGCGGCAACGTACACACGGGTGTATGAAGTGCTCCGTCTTCGGTACGGGATATTTGGGTGCTACCCACGCCGCCGGGATGGCCGAACTGGGGCATGAAGTCGTCGGTGTCGACATCGATCCCGGTAAGGTCGCCAAGCTGGCTGCTGGTGACGTTCCGTTCTACGAGCCTGGGCTGCCAAAGATGTTGAGCGACAACATCGACGCTGGCCGTCTTCGGTTCACCACCGACTATGACCTGGCCGCCGATTTCGCCGATGTGCATTTCCTCGGCGTCGGCACTCCGCAGAAAAGGGGTGAATACGGCGCCGACCTGAGCCACGTACACGCCGTAATCGACATGCTCGTGCCGCGTTTGACTCGACCGGCGGTGATCGTCGGCAAGTCCACGGTTCCCGTG
>Ga0302326_10032664_pt1 | contig 10362 bp, 14 predicted proteins | sample Palsa_T0_3_FD_202264 | JGI IMG/M metagenome (GOLD analysis project Ga0302326, IMG submission 202264) | Peat permafrost microbial communities from Stordalen Mire near Abisko, Sweden - Palsa_T0_3 | ecosystem: Environmental > Terrestrial > Soil > Palsa > Peat permafrost | place: Sweden: Abisko... | reverse complement strand
GCAAGCGCTCCTTGTCGCCTTCCTTGATCTTCACATGCACCTTGATGGTGTCGCCGGGCCGGAACTCGGGCGTGTCGGTGCGCTTGTTCTTGTTTATTAATTTCGTCAACAGGGGGTTGTTCATGTCGGAATCCTAATCTTCTATCTTAGACTGGAGCAGGTCCGGGCGCATGCGCGCGGTTTTCTCCAAAGCGGCCCGTTGCCGCCAGCGGCGGATTTCTTCGTGATTTCCGCTCAACAAAACTTCCGGTACTTTCCATCCGCGGAACTCCGCGGGACGCGTATACTGCGGGCAATCGAGCGCGCCGGCGCCATGTCCGGCCTGCTGAAACGACTCGAACACGGCCGACGACTGGTTGCCCAGCACGCCCGGCAGCAGGCGCGCCACGGCGTCGATTATCACGGCTGCAGCCAGCTCGCCGCCGCTTAACACATAATTGCCGATGGACAGCTCGTCATCGGCCAAGTGCTCCGTCACGCGCTCATCCACGCCTTCATATCTTCCGCAGATCAACAGCAACTCATCCAACGCTGCAAATTCGTTCGCCACCTGCTGGCCAAACAGGCGGCCCTGCGCCGAAAGCAGCACGGCCTTCTGGTTGGAGCGCCGATTCGGAAAAATCGATTCCACCGCCAGAAACAACGGCTCGGCCTTCATCAGCATGCCTTCGCCGCCGCCGAAGGGCCGGTCGTCCACGGTCTTATGCCGGTCGAAAGTCCAGTCGCGCAGATTGTGGATGCGAATCTCGAGCGCGCCGCTTTCCCGCGCCCGCTGGATCACGCCATGCTTAAACGGCCCCTGAAAAAACTCCGGGAAGATCGTGAGCACATGAAAAATCACGCTTGGTTCAGTTCCTTCAATCCCGAGGGCAAATCCACTACAATGCGGCGGGCCTCCAAATCGATGGCCACGCAGATGGCGCGCGCAAACGGAATCAGCAGGCCGCCCTCCAACTCCAACAAACCCGCGCTGCCGCCTTCCTGAAGCGCGGTGACACGGCCCAAAGATGCGCCACCATCCCGCTCCACTACTTCACAGCCGATCAAGTCCGATTCGAAATACTCGCCGGGATCCGGTCGCACACGCTGGCCACGCGGCAAGCGCACTTCGCAGCCTGTCAGCAGTTCGGCGTCCGACATGGTATCGACACCCCGGAATTTCAAAATCAACCGGTTGTCGTGGAACCAAGCCGACTCGACTTCCCGCCGCGAACCTCCCGGAAACAGAAAAACTTCGTGCAGGATTTCGTAACGCTCCGGCTTGCTGAACGCGATGGCAGTGAGTTCTCCGCGTATGCCGCGCGCGCGGCCCAGCAGAGCGACAGTGACCCACTCCGGATCGGGCTCGAAACCGCCGGAACTCACTCCAAAATTTCCAGCGTGAACCGCCGGTTCAGCTTCATACCCGCCGCCCCCAGAATAGTACGGATGGAACGTGCGGTACGGCCTTGTTTGCCGATGACCTTCCCCAGATCGCTGGGGGCGACCCTCAATTCCAAAACGGTGACTTGCTCCCCCTCGACTTCTCGAACGGCAACTTCTTCGGGGATGTCAACGAGAGCTTTCGCGATATCCACAATCAACTGTTTCATCACCGCCTCCCTCACTCCATGGTAGCAGAGGCGCCAGACGGGCTAGCGTGCCAGGGCGAATCCCGCACGTTACTTTTCTTACACTTAACAGGCGTTTCAGACCGCCGGTTCGGCGACCGGCGCGGGATTGTTCTTGATCAGACGGGCGACGGTGTCCGAAAGCTGGGCCCCGTTCTTGGTCCAATAATCAATGCGTTCGCGCTTCAGATCCACCTTGGCGGGGTCGGTCAAAGGATTGTAATGGCCCACCACTTCCAGGTTGCGGCCATTGCGGGCGCGCTCTTTTTCGATCACCACGATGCGGTAAAACGGCTTCTTCTTGGCGCCAAAACGCGCCAAACGGATCATTAACATTCACACTCCTAAGAAATTCGGTAACTTCATTTTGCCCATTTTTTTGCCGAACAGACCGCCGGAGAAGCTTTTCATCATCTTCCTGGCCTGCGAATATTGTTTCAGCAACTGGTTGACTTCCTGCACGGTGGTGCCGCTGCCCTTGGCGATGCGGCGGCGCCGGCTGCCATTCACCAGCATGTGGTTGGCGCGTTCCTTGGGCGTCATGGAATCGATGATGGCCACCACATGCGTGATTTCTTTCTCATCCACTTTCACGTTTTTGAGATCTTTCAAAATGCCGACCTGCGGCATCATGCCTAAGACGGATTCGAGCGGGCCGAGTTTTTTGAGCTGGCGGATCTGGTCGCGGAAATCGTCGAGGGTGAACTCGTTGTCGATGAGCTTGCGCTGCATCTCGACGGCCTGCTTCTTGTCGATAACCTCTTCGGCCTTTTCGATGAACGACAGCACGTCGCCCATGCCCAGGATGCGGGAGGCGGCCCGGTCGGGATAGAAGGGCTCCAGAGCGTCGAACTTTTCGCCCACGCCCACGAATTTGAGGGGCTGACCGGTGACATGGCGGATGGAGAGAGCCGCGCCACCGCGCGCATCGCCATCCATTTTGGTGAGGATGACGCCGGTGATGCCCAGGCGTTTGTGGAACTCGTCGGCCGATTTGACGGCGTCCTGGCCGGTCATGGCGTCGGCCACGAACAGGATCTCGACGGGAGTGAGCTGCTCCTTCAACTGCTGCAACTCGGTCATCAGATCTTCATCGATGTGCAGGCGGCCGGCGGTATCCACCAGCAGCACGTCGCGGCCGGTATTGGCGGCTTCCTTGCGCGCGGAGCGGGCCAGATCGACGGGCAACTTTTCTTCGGGCGTGCCGGCGTAGATGGGCAGGTTGATATCGCGCGCGATCACGCGCAACTGCTCGCGGGCCGCGGGGCGATACACGTCCACGGAAACCACCAGGGGGCGATGGCCGTTCTTGGAGAGCCAGCGGGCCAGCTTGCCGGTGGAGGTGGTTTTACCGGAGCCTTGCAGGCCGGTGATCAGGATGACGCTGGGCGGCTCATTGGCGAAACGCAGCTTGGATTCGTGGCTGCCTAGGATTTTGATCAGCTCGTCGCGAACGATTTTGATGACCTGCTGGGAGGGCGAGAGGGCCTGCAGGACTTCCTCGCCGGTGGCCTTTTGCTTGATGTTTTCGATGAGCTGCTTGACAACCCGGAAGTTGACGTCGGCTTCGAGCAAGGCGACGCGGATTTCGCGCAGGGCCGCTTCCATGTTCTCGGCGGTGAGCTTGCCTTCGCCGCGCAGGTTTTTGAAGACGCGCTGCAGTTTGTCGGATAGGTTATCGAACATGGGAAAAGGCGATTCTCCTATTATACATGGGAGCAGGGTTCGCTTGTCGCTACGGGAAGCTGTCGGTGCAGGTGGTGCGGATGAATCCGGATCTGCCGATGGGCGAGGAACTGCTGAAGAAGACGGGCGCAGGCAACCTGTTCACCGTTTTCGGCGAGGCGGACGTGGCTATCCGGAAGCGCGCGGATGGCAAGCTCGAAGTGGAGGTGGGCGGGGTGGATGTGTACGATCCGACCACGCAGGCACGCAGGAGATCCGCAGTCACTCGACCGAGGACATCGCGTGCCGGTTCATCGATACGGAGTACAACGGGGAGAGTTTCTTCGTGCGGCACGCTTACTTCACGGGCGCGGATGAACCTTACGAGAAGCCGAAATGGGCTTTGCGGGCGGAGGTGGATGAGGCGGCTTGGGCGTCGTTGTACTCGACCACGAGCCGCGCGTTTGAGCGTCCGAAGCCGGGGAAGATCGCGGTGAAGGTGATTTCACTATCTAAGCCAATTCCGCGAGTAGCCGCCTTTGAGGCGTCTCAAGCGAATGACGTCAGACGGGCTCCGGCGGAGCGACAACAGTTAGTTCGGAAAACACTTCAAAGTCCTTCGTATTGAAGGTATAGATTCGCTGAATGTGGTGAGCCTGCATGGTGGCCACAAGCTGCAGGTCGAACACATCGCCGCCGGTAACGGGACGCCGTCGCAGCAAGGCCATCCATCCCACGACGGCTTCCGCGGGTGTGGACAGCACGTGGATGCCAGGCAAGGCGAGCAGAGCCGAAATCGCCGCTAGTGCCTCAGTAAGGGAATAGGGGGCGGCGATCCGGCGGCGATTCGTGACAATGGAATAGAATTCGCAGAGTCCCTGGGAGGTGAGGTACAGAGTGGTAGCGGGGTCTCGGGCAGCCTGGATCAACGCGTAGGAAGCGGCGTGCTGCGGAGCGCCGGCGTCCATTGCGTAGACCAAAACATTGGCATCAAGCAGACCCGGCTCAACCGACATCGTCGTAGATGTCCCGGCGATGCAGACTGCCAATCACGCCGAGATGCCGAACGGGGAATTCCGGACGCGTGCCCGTGCCGCTGCCCAGTTTCAGATCGCCCGCTTCGTTGAGGAGGCGCTCCAGAAAGGCGTCGATGGAGAGGCCCTGCTCCTGCGCTTTCGCCGCCAGGAGGTTTTCGATTTTCGGGGAAATGTCGAGACTCATCGGGGCGTGCTCCTGTACCAAGCATATCGCAGAAGGCGCCATTTGGCGGATCCAAGGCGACATGGCGAAACTGGAGCGGCCGGCTAGAAAGCCGGCTCCGGCCACGATTGGCCGCCCCACAAAGCTGCCCAGCCTCATTCCAGTTTTTCCGCCATCTCCAACAACTTGCGCACGGTGTTCCAATTGCGGCTGGTGCCGAATGTTGCGAGCGCCTTCTCGACCAGCGGCATGGACAGCGCCGGGCGTGCCATGCCGTTCGGATAATAGATATAGAGTTCGCGGTCGCCGATGTGCAGTTCCTCGGGATCGGCTTTGATCTTCAGCACGGCTGCGCGGGCCTCCGGGGTGGGACTGGCGGCCAGAAAATGGACGGCGCACCTGCTGGGATCCATGCCGGGCCGCGCGGCGAAGGGGTTCTTCGCCACGGCATCGCGCAGTTCAACGGTAGTGCGCAGAACCACGCCGCAGCGGAAGCCGAATTCGCGCTCGATGGCGTCTTCGATGCGCTTGCGCAGCGGCGACGGGTCGCGCGCGGTCGATTTGAAAACGACGTTGCCGCTTTGGAGATGCGTTTGGACGTCGCGCAATCCGAGGGACTCGCACAGCGCACGCAGCGCATCCATTTTGATCAGGTGGTGGCCGCCTACGTTGATACCGCGGAGCAAAGCGATCATTACGCGCATGACATGTTTCAGGATAGCGCGGCCCGATGGGGGGCGAGCTTCGCTCGCCGGAGCCGGGCTACGCCCGGGCGCTGGAGTTTCTACAGTTTCACCGTGGGGCGGCCAATCGTGGCCGCGACTGCAAGAGTGCAGTCGCGGCACGCTGAGAGCGTGCGCCACGTCCGCGTGCGATACAATAGCGATGAATGGCCCAGCGGGAAACCATGCTCGCCCCGCCGGTTCCTTTTGCGCCGCAATTGCTCTCCAGGTTGGGCGAACTGGACAAGGCCGTGCAATCGGCAATCCGGGGCAAACCCGAAGTTGTGCGGCTCTCCTTGGTCTGCCTGCTGGCGCGCGGCCACCTGCTGATCGAGGACGTGCCTGGCGTGGGCAAGACCACGCTGGCGCAGGCGCTGGCGCGCGCGGTGGCCTGCGGCTTTCACCGCCTGCAATTCACCAGCGATATGCTGCCCAGCGACGTGCTGGGCGTCACCATCTACAACGCGCACTCCGAGGCGTTTGAGTTCAAACCGGGGCCGGTGTTCACGAATTTCCTGCTGGCGGACGAGATCAACCGCACCACGCCCAAGACGCAATCGGCGCTGCTGGAGGCCATGAACGAGAGCCAGGTGACCATCGACGGCCGTCCGCACATGTTGCCGCGCCCGTTCATGGTGATCGCCACGCAAAACCCCGTGGAGCACCACGGCACGTATCCGCTGCCGGAGTCGCAGATGGACCGCTTCCTGATGCGGCTGCGCATAGGCTATCCGGACTCGGCCAGCGAGCGCGAAATTCTGCGCAACTTCGAGACGGGCACGGCCGATGGGGTGCGGCCCGTGCTATCGGGCGACGACATCATCCGGCTGCAGGCTTCCGTGCAGCATGTGACAGTGGAGGAATCGCTGGTGGATTACATGCTGGCCATCGTGGAAAAGACGCGCGCGCACGAATCGCTCACGCTGGGGGTCAGCCCGCGCGGCTCGCAAGCGCTATTCCGCGCGGTGCAGGCGCTGGCGCTGCTGGAGGGCCGCGAGTACGCTATACCGGACGATGTGAAGCGGCTGGCGGCGCCGGTGTTCGGGCATCGCGTATTGGTGAACACGCGCACGGCTCTCGCCCAGAGGCGTTGCGACTTGGGCGACCGCATCATCGAAGAAATACTCGGCGCGATTGATGTACCACTCTAAAGAAAGAAAGGCGGCCTGGGAGGCCGGGCCCAGAGGGCTCCCCGGCCAGGGGCCTGCCCCACAAGCGTGAAAACTGCAATTATCGGCCTACCCATGGTAGGCAAGAGTTCCCTGTTCACCATTCTCACCGGCGCCCACCAGGAAACCCGTATCGGCTCGACGGCCGTGCGGGTGGGCGTAGCCAAGGTGCCCGATGCGCGCCTGGAGGAGCTTGCCAAGCTCTTCGAGCCGAAGAAGGTCACGCACGCCACCGTGGAATATGTGGATATGCCGGCGGTATCGAAGGAGAGCCTGCGCGACCCGAGCTACCTCGCCAGCCTGCGCGTGGTGGATGCGTTTGCACATGTGCTGCGCCTGTTCGCGGACGATACGGTGCCGCACGAGAAAGGCAGCGTGGATCCGCTGCGCGACATGGAAGACGTGGAAACGGAGCTGATCCTCAGCGACCTGGTGGTGATCGAGAAGCGCCTGGAGCGGCTGGAAAAGGATCGCAAGAAGATCAAGAATCCGGAGCTGGACCGCGAGTTCGAACTGTTGCAGAAGTGCAAGGCGGCAGTGGAGGCCAACCAACCGCTGCGCGAGCTCGATCTGGACGCGGACGACGAAAAGCGCATTCGTGGATTCCAGTTCCTGTCGCAAAAACCGATGCTGTATGTGCTGAACCTGGGCGAGGCGGACGCCGCCAGGCTGCACGATAAGGAGCGGGAATACCGCGAAGGTCCGCTGGCGGGGCGCAAGCAGGCCGCCGCGGCGGGCATATGCGGAAAGGTGGAAGCGGAACTGGCCGAGCTGCCGGCGGACGAGCAGAAAGACTATATGGCCAGCTATGGCTTGAGCGAGTCCGGCCTGGAGCGTCTGATTTCGGCGACTTACGCACTGCTGGGGTTGATGTCGTTCCTGACGGCCGGCGAAGACGAAGTGCGCGCCTGGACCATCCCGTTCCACAGCACGGCGGTGAAGGCGGCGGGCGCGATTCATTCCGATTTTGAAAAGAAGTTCATTCGTGCCGAAGTAGTGAACTGGAAATCGCTGGTGGATTTGGGCGGGTATCCGGCGGTGCGCGACAAAGGGCTGCTGCGGCTGGAGGGCAAGGAGTATATTGTCAAAGATGGCGACGTGCTGGTGATCCGGCACGGGTGACGCGATTGTCATGCACGCTCCGGCGCCCCCATCCGTCATGGGCACCAAAGGAGCCAATGCCACTCAGTTAGAAGTTGTCGATCAGTCTGGGTAGTGGGGCAGGCCCTTGGCCTGCGCGGGTCCCCTGGACCCGCTTGTCGCCCGGAAATGAGCTCTGCAACAAGAGAAGATGGCGGCCTGGGAGGCCGCCGCGGGCCGAGGGCCCGCCCCACTATTTATGCAGAATGTCATCTTTGCGAAAACTAAGTGACGTTGAACCAGAGGAGCTGCCATGCGCTTTGCGATTGCCGTCTTAGCCGCCTCAGCGGCCTTTGCGCAAACCACCAAGGTATTTCAATTTACGCAAAACCAAAACGAGCAGCTTGCAGGAGATCTTGCTATTGGTGCGCAGCAAGCTTACTTGAACTAGACCGCTGAAGCGATCCTTGATCTTAGCGCTTATGGGCTAAAGCCCCGCGCTCGCCGCTAAAGCCCGCGCTAGCCGGGCTACGCCCGGCGCTGGAGTTTGGACATTCTGCGACCTGACGTGGCGCACGCTCTCAGCGTGCCGCGACCGCACTCTTGCGGTCGCCGCGGGCGTAGCCCGCGTTCGCGGCGCTAAAGCCCCGCGCTCGCCGCTAAAGCCCCGCGCTCGCCGCTAAAGCCCGCGCTCGGCGCTAAAGCCCGCGCTCGCCGCTAAAGCCCGCGTAAGCCGGGCTACGCCCGGCGCGACTGCAAGGAGTGCAGTCGCGGCAGGCAGGGTGCCTGCGCCACGTCGGCGATGTGCCAATCGAGCCCAAAAGGGCCAAAGTCCAGAGCCGGCTGACAGCCGGCTGCGGCCACGATTGGCCGCCCCACGGTGAAAATTGGCGCGTCGGCGATCGACGATTCACCAGAAAATGGCCAATCTCCAGCACCTCAAGGAGTTGCCCCACTCGTGTGCCGGCTCCACTCGGGGCCCTTGAATCTCTTCCGCACCACCGCAAAATAGAGGACGGCCAAGCCGGCCAGCAGACCTCCGAGCGTCTTGCCCGCCAGCGCATTGGGCGGCATGATCAGCACCACACTGATGACTGCCGCATACAGGATGGCCACCGCGTTGAGCGGTGCGCCGAAGCGTCCCAGGCTCCATACCGCGTGGCGCGGCCAATCCGAGCCGGCGCGCCGCGCGCGCCATGCCAGCGCGATGGGAATGGTGTAGGCCAGGTACAGGGCCACGGTGCTCAGCGAGGTGACCACCGGCACGGCCTCGGTCCAAAGCATGGCGGCCATGGACGCGGCGACGATCAGCCAGATGGAGGGCGCGGGGGTGCCGTGGCGCGGGCTGACCCAGCGCACCCGATCGGCGAAGGGCGTACCATGATCGCGCGCGAGGGAATACAGCGCGCGCGAGGCCGACGTGATGCAGGCCAGCCCGCAAAACCACATGGCCATGGAGGCCAGCGCCGCCATGGCGTTGCCGGCTTTCGCTCCCAGCGCCTGTTGCAGGATGGCGATCACGGCCGGGATCTGGTTGCCCTGCGCGTCTTTAGCTCCCAGCACCGCGGGAATGCTACGGATGGACAGGGTCAGCGCCAGCAACAGGAAATAGCCGGCCACGCCCGAAACCGCGACCGACAGCACGATGCCCCAGGGCGCGCGGCGGCGCGGGTCGTGGGTTTCTTCCGCCATGTGCGCCGAAGCGTCGAAGCCGGTATAGGTCCACTGCGCCTGCAACAGTCCCACCATGAAAGCCCACCAATATGGCGAGAGTCCGTTGCTATTCACCGCCCCAAACAAAAACGGTATCGGCTGTTTCGGAGCGAGCGCGAAGAGCGCCACCACCACCGCAACCACGCCGATGATGTGCACGGTCACGCTGAGGTCGTTCAAGATGGCCACCAGGCGGATGCCGTAATGGTTCAGAATTCCCTGGTTCAGCAGGATGAACGCGAACATGCAATACAGGTTGAAGGGCGTGGACGGCAGATTCAGAAATGGCAGGATGAACTGCGCGCAACTGTAGTTGATGCCGGCCTGCGCGGCGATCAGCCCCAGAATGTTGAGCCACGCCACCAGCCAGCCCCAGCCTTTGCCGCCCAGATCGGCCGCCCAATGGTAGGTGGCGCCGGCGGTGGGATAGGCCGAACAAAGCTCGGCCATGCTGGCGGCCACGGTCAGGGTGAAGACGGTGGCCAGCGGCCAGCCCAGCGTCATCTCCAGCGGCCCGCCGTTTTCCAGGCCGTAACCGAACAGAGTTACCGCGCCGGTGAGGATGGAAATAATGGAAAAAGAGATGGCGAAGTTGGAGAACCCGCCCATGCCGCGGAACAGTTCCTGGGCGTAACCAAAGCGCCCCAGGTCGGCGCGGTCCTGGTCGGGGAGGGCCATCGCGGAGCGCGGCTAGAGTTGCACGTCCTGCTTCAAGTGCTTGCTGATGGCCTGCTCCAGCAGCTCCTTCAAGGTCTGGCGGGTCTCCACGTGGACGAAACCGTTCTCCACAATGTCCCAATCGAGCTTGTAGTTGCGCGCGCCGACGGCCACTTTGAGCTGCCGTGCGGCGCCATCCGGCGCGACCGTGAACTTACCCGGCGGCCGATCGAAGGAGATGGTGATCGCGCCGCTGCGCAGGCTCGACTGGAAGCCATAGTCGTCCCCCGCCAGAACCAGATCCCCTTGAATCGCCTTCAAGGTTTCGTCGGTGTGCTTCTTGAACTCCCGTTCGTCGATCATGCGATTTACTGTAGCATCCCAATATGCCGCATTCGCGCGCGTGCCGCAAGTTAGGGGCCGGGTGCTTAAACGATTTGGGGGTAGTGGCCTGGAGTGCAACAGGGAAAGCGTAACCCGATTTAAGGCCTGGCGCTTAAGAACATAGATCGCACATAATGTTTTATGGCTGAGGCGCAGTCGTCG
>Ga0302326_10032663_pt1 | contig 10362 bp, 8 predicted proteins | sample Palsa_T0_3_FD_202264 | JGI IMG/M metagenome (GOLD analysis project Ga0302326, IMG submission 202264) | Peat permafrost microbial communities from Stordalen Mire near Abisko, Sweden - Palsa_T0_3 | ecosystem: Environmental > Terrestrial > Soil > Palsa > Peat permafrost | place: Sweden: Abisko... | reverse complement strand
CCGGGCCGCTCGAGCCGAGCGTGTCATCGATCAGGCCCAGCCCGATCACGCCGAGCGCATACACCGCGATGGGGAGCGCCTCGAAGTGGAAGATGTGCGTGGAGGCGAGCTTCTGCAGCAGCATAAGCGGGATCAGCGCCAGCAGCGACGCCGCGAGCGTCAGCACCCCGAACGGGCAGGGCAGCCGCCGCGAGCGGTAGTTGGGCCTCATGTGGCCGCCCGCGCTCAGTGCGCGCAGAACGGCCGGCGCGAGGATCGCGCCACTGGCCAGCGCCACGATGAACGGCAGGGCATGCATGCCTGGACGCTAGCGCCGAGGGCGGATGCGGGCGCTGTCCCTGCTGGCCGTCGCCGCGGCTGCAGCGGCCTACGGCTGGGTGGCCGTGCCGCCGATGTTGGGCAGCAGCGAGTCGGCGGTCGACTTGGTCCCGTAGGCGCCGCGGGAGCCGGTCAGCGCATAGATCAGGGCCGCCTGACCGGCGGTCGTCTCGAGGTCGTCGACGCTCGAGATGTCCAGGCCCTCATACCAGGGCACCTGCGAGGGTTCGGTGCTGGTCAGCTCGACCCCGACGGTCGGCACCCCCACGGCGTTGACGCCGTCGATCATGCCCGACTGAAAGGCGCTCAGCGCCTGTGTCTGCTGGGCTGTCATTTCGGTCGGCTGCGAGCGCATCACGACGAGCCCCTGGAGCTTGCCGAGCTGGCCGTCGAAGGCGCTCAGCAGCCGGTTGCGCACGCGACTGAGCAGCTCCTCCTCGACGAGCTGCCCGCCGCTGACCAGCTGCCTTCCCACGAGCATGCCGAACCGTTCCACGAGCTGCTGCTCGGCGGGCGATGGGCTGCCTGCGAGCGCCGCGTAGTGGGTCCCCGCGGCCTCGTCGGCAAGGCCCGTGAGATCGAGCGGCTCGCGTACCGCGACGACCGTGGTGAGATCGCCGCCCGCCTGCGTGACCGCGTCCCGCACGAGGCTGTTGACCTGGTCGGAGGTGGAGCCGAGGAAGACCAGGCCGACGGCCTGTCCGCTGAGCAGGTCGTGGACGGCGATCGGGTAGAGGGCGTTGGTGAAGGCTTCCCCGCGAGCCACCGTCTGATGAAGTTCGCCCTCCTGCTTGTGCGCGCTTGAGAGTTCGGAGCTGAGGTCGTGCACGATCCCGCTCTTGGCCGAGGAGACGAGGCTCGAGTCGCCGATCGCGATGCCGATGACCAGGCCGACGGCGAGCGCGAGCAGGACGGCGGCGAGCGAGAGTGCGTGGTAGCGGTAATCGAACATCTGGACGCTGCGCGAACGCTCGCAGCCCTCAGGTCAGCATCTGCAGCTTCAGCCACAGCAGTTCCGCCATGTCGCGCAGGGCGGGGGTCATCCAGATGACCGCGATCAGCGCGATCAGGCCGGCCGCGATCACGGCCAGCAGCGGGGTGAGGCCCGGCCGGGGCTGGTACAGGCGGCTCACGCCCTTGGCATCGACGAGGATCTCCCCGATGCGCAGACGGGTCAGGAATGTCGAGGACATGCCTTTGCGGTTGCGGTCGAGGAACTCGACGAGATTGAACTGCGAGCCGACCGAGACGATCAGCCGGGCGCCCTTCTCGGCCGCGATCAGGAGCGCCACGTCCTGGCTGGTGCCGGGCGCGGGAACCAGCTTGAAGTTCACACCCAGCTCCTCCAGGCGCCGGCGCCCGGGCGCGTGCCCGTCGGGGTAGGAGTGCACGACGAGCTCGGCGCCGCAGCGCAGCGCGGCCTCTCCGGCGGAGTCCATGTCGCCCACGATCATGTCCGGGGTGAGGCCCTCGTCGAGCAGGGCCTCGGCGGCGCCGTCGACGGCGACGATCACCGGGCGCATGTCACGGATGAACGGGCGCAGCGCGCGCAGATCGCGAGCGTGGCCCACGCCGCGGACGACCACGAGCGCGGAGCGATCGCGAAAATCGGTCGCGAAGCGGGGGAGCTCGATCCTGCCGGCCAGGAGCTCGCGCTCCTCGCGCATGTGCTCGATCGTGTTGTGGGCGAAGCGCTCGAGCGCCTCGCCGATCTCGCTTCGCCTGGCCTCCGTTTCCGCGCAGATGCGGGCGAGGTCGAGCACCTCGCCGCGCGCCAGGAGCTGACCGTCGCTCAGCACCTCGCCGCTGCCATGCCCCGCCGTCGCTGCCGCATCGGGAACCTGCACGGTGACCGGATCCCCGTCGGAGAGAACGCCGAACAGCGAGTCGTCCGGGAGATCGACGAGCAGGATGCCCGCTTCGACAAGCAGCTGCGGCCCGAGATTGGGGTAGGTGCCGCTGGAGGACGGGCTGCAGTTGAGCACCGCAACCGCGCCCGCCGCGATCAGCTCCTCGGCCGAGACCCGATCGATGTCGAGGTGGTCGATGAGCGCGACGTCGCCGCGGGCGAGATGTTTGACGAGCAGCTTTGTGCGCCGGCCGAGCCGCAGCGGGCCGCCGACGGTCCGCACGGGGCGCAGCTGCGCCGCCGCGGCGACCGCCGGGGGCAGCGCAGGCGGCGGCGATGCGGGCGGGGCCTGCGCGGGCGGGGATGGCGGCACGGCAGCCAGGCGGGCAGCAGAGCGGGGTGCAGATGCATGCCTGCTGGGTCGCGTCGCGGCCATCCATACGCGAGAGTAACGCCCGCGGGCTCCGAGCGCACGGCCTGCAAGGCTCAGGCGGCGCGGCGCAGGTCGCGAGCGTGGCGGCGAGCGGCCGAGTCTGCATCCTCGGCGCCGAGCATGCGAACCAGCTCGGAGACGACCTCACGCTCGCCGAGCTGCACCACCTCGGCGCTGGTGGTGGGAGCCGAGGTGTCCTTGACGATCCTGAAATGGCGCTCTGCGAGCGAGGCGATCTGGGGCAGGTGGGTGATGCACAGCACCTGCGTGCCCGCTCCCAGCTCGCGCAGGCGAGCGCCGACGGCGCGTGCGGTGTGGCCGCCGATGCCCGCGTCGACCTCGTCGAACACCAGGGTGCTGTCGCGGGAGGGAGCGGTGGCGGCGCTCATGATCGCGAGCATCACCCGCGAGAGCTCCCCGCCGGAGGCGATCTCGCGGAGCGCTCCTGCCGGCACGCCCGGGTTGGGGGCGATCATGAACTCGACGCTGTCGCCGCCGTCGCGAGAAGGCTCCCGCTCGGACAGGGCCACCTCGAAGGTGGCCTCGCTCATCGCCAGTGAGGCCAGCTGCTCGCGCACCGCGAGCGCCAGTCGCGGCGCCGCCGAGGAGCGCGCCCGGCGCAGGGCGCCGATTTGGGCATCGAGCTCGGCCCGAGCCGCCTTCAGGTCCTGCTCGGCGCGTGCCGAGGCGACCTCGGCGCCGGCGAGCTCGTCGCGGCGCGCACGCGCGCGCTCGCCGTGCTCGAGCACGGCCTCGATGCTGCCACCGTGCTTGCGCATCAGCCGCTCGATCACCGTCAGGCGCTCTTCGATCTCCTGCAGACCCCTGTGCTCGCCGCCAATCCCGCTGTCCGCCTGCTCGCCGTAGCGGCGGAGCTCCACCGCCAGGTCGCCGGACTCGATGAACAGGCTGCGCAGGCGCTCGGCCAGGACGTCCAGGCGCGGATCAACCCCGGTCAGCGCATCCAGGCGCGAGAGGGCGCCCGCGGCCAGCTGCGCGACGCCCGGGAACTCCGAGGACTCAGGCGCGAGCGCCTCGGCGCCGGCGCCGGCGGCCGAGCACAGCGCGTCGAGGCGGCGCAGCCGCTCGCGCGCGGCGAGCAGCTCCTCGTGCTCCTGCTCGGCCGGGGCGGCTGAGTCGATCTCGGCCAGCTCGTACTCGAGCAGGTCAAGCTCCCGCTCGCGCGCGCCGGCGAGCTCGCGAAGCTGACCGAGCTCGGCCCGTAGGCGCGTCGTCTCGGCGAACGCGTGGGCGGCGGCACGCAGGCGCAGCACCTGGTCTGAGCCGCACAGGCCGTCGAGGATCTCGAGCTGGGCGGCTGCCAGGGTCAGCTTGCGGTGCTCGTGCTGGCCGTAGAAGGAGACCAGCGCCCCACCGAGATCGCGCAGCTCGCCGACGGTGGCGGTGCGGCCGTTCAGATAGGCGCGCGTGCGCCCGTCCGCGCCGACGCGGCGGGCGAGAACAACCTCATCGGCATCCGCGGGCAGTCGCTCGCCGAGCTCCGCCCGCAGGGAGTCGGGCAGGTCAAAGACGCCCTCGACATAGGCCTCGGCGGCTCCGGGGCGGACGATCCCCGGCCGCGAGCGCCCGCCCAGGAGCAGGTCGAGCGCGCCGGCGAGCACCGTCTTGCCGGCGCCGGTCTCGCCCGTGAGAACGTTCAGTCCCGCCGCCAGGCGCAGCTGCGCCCGCTCGATCAGCAGCAGGTTCTCCACGCGAAGCTCTCTCAGCACCCGTCCAACTGTTGCAGCGGGCGCCGACGGATCACCGGCGGCGGGTGCCTTTTTTTTAGATCAGGCCCCTCACGGGGCCATCCGTGATCGCGCACTGTAGATATTCGACCGGAATGACGATAGGAGGCATAATCGGGGGCAATGGTCCAGGGATGGACCCTCACCTGAGGGCCTGGGTCCCCCGTACACTCCTCCCGCCAAACGGCATGGCTGCCAGCGACCCTCATCCGCGCTCTCATCAGCACACCCCGGGGCGACTCGTGTGCCTCGACGCGGGCGCGCTCAGCGTGCGCATCGACGAGGAGATCAACCGTGCCGGGCGTCACGGCACGCCGCTGAGCTGCCTGCTGGTGGTGATCGACAACCTCGCAGAGCTCGCCCGCGAGCATGGGGCCGAGCTCTCAGAGCAGACGTTCGCATACATCGCCGCGGCGCTGGCGCCCGAGCTGCGCGGCTTCGACCGGATCGGCAGGCCCAGCGACGGCGAGCTGCTGCTGCTGCTGCCGGGAGCCGACGGTCCGCGCGGGGAGATGGTGGCCAGACGCGTGCTCGACAGGTTGCGCACGATCAAGGTCGAAGCCGAGGGGATGCGCCGGGCGCTGCGTTTCTCGGTGGGTCTCGCGGCCTGGCGGAAGGACGTCGGCGGCGAGGACCTGCTCGCCCAGGCCCGGGCCGCCACGCGCCGCGCGCAGACCGAGGACGCCGCGCCGGAGCTCGCGACGCCCACGCCGCTGGACATCGGCTCGCCGCCGGCGCTCGGTCGGGACCGACCTTCATAATCTGACTGTGCTCTCCGGGTCAGAGTTGTGGCTGCTGCGTCTGATGGCCGATCGCGGCCTGGCGCTGCTCGACGCGGGGACCCTGCTGATCGTGATCGAGGAGCGCGGCGAGCTGCGCGTCGCGGCCTCCAGCGGCGAGGGCACGCCGCGCCTTCGGATCATGCCGGTTCAGGGCAGCGCGCTCGGCGCCCTGTACCTCGCGGGCAAGCCCCAGGCGCTCGACCGTCCGCGCGGCCAGGACTCGGCGTGGCTTCAGGAGCTGGGTATGGAGGCCCGTGCCGCACTGGTGGAGCCGCTCAGCATGGAGGGCCAGGGCAGCGGCCTCGTGATCGCGCTGCGCAGCGACGGCGGCTTCCGCGGCCCCGATCAGCAGGCGCTGAGCGCCTTTGCGGCGAGCGTCGCGCAGCGGCTCGCCGCCGAGCGCTCGGTGGAGATCGAACGGCTGCGCTACGGCATGGAGGCGCGCGAGCGCGAGCGCACCCGCTGGGCCCGGGAGATCCACGACGAGAGCATCCAGGGCATGGGCGCCCTGCGCCTGCAGCTGGCCAACGCGCGCGACGCCCGTGATCAGGAGGCGATGAGCCAGACCGTGGAGGAGGTGCTCGAGGGCCTCGGAAGGGAGATCGACGGGCTGCGCCATCTGATCACAGAGCTCCGGCCCGCGGCGCTCGACGACCTCGGCCTCGAAGCCGCGCTGCAGGCGCTCGCCAGGCGCGCCCAGGCGATCGATGGGCTGGACGTGAAGATCGAGATCGACCTGGGCGCCGAGCCGGGCTCATCGGCGGGCGAGCCGGCCGGCGCCCTGGCCGGGGAGGGCAACCAGCGCCTGGACGCCGAGCTCGAGAGCACGATCTACCGGGTCGTTCAGGAGGCGCTCACGAATGTCAGCCGCCATGCCGAGGCGACGAGGGCGGTCGTGAGCATCTCCGAGCGGGCAGGCGTGGTGCACGCGTCGGTGACCGATGACGGCAAGGGGCTCCCCGACGCAGGGCGCCTCGGGCCCCGCGGAGACGGCCTGGAGGGTGGATTCGGGATGTCGGGCATGCGCGAGCGCGCCGAGCTCGTGGGCGGCGAGCTCGAGCTCTCACCAGCGCCGGGAAGGGGAACCGTCATGCGCCTGTCCGTGCCCCTCGCCGGACGACCGGCGCCAGCCGAAACCGGCGCCGGTCATGCCGGCGGCGTCACCTAGCGGCCGGCCCTACTCGCTGAGGCCGAGGCGCCGCACATAGGCGGTGATCTCCGCGCGCGAGGAGAACCCGAGCTTTTCGATCGCACGCGCCCGGTAGGTCTTGACCGTGCGCTCGGCGACCTGCAGCTGCTCGGCGATCTCGGAGTTGGTGTAGCCCGCCGCGATCAGCCTCACGACCGCGCGCTCGCGCTCTGACAGCGCGACCTCGTCGGCGGCGGCGGGCTCACCGGCCGCGATCAGCGCTCCCAGCCGCGGGTGCAGGTAGTTGCCACCGGCTACGGCCATGCGGAACGCCTGCAGGAGCTCCTCGGGCTCGGCCTCCTTGAGCACGTAGCTGCGGGCGCCGGCCCGCAGCGCCTGGCGGGCATACTCGGGGTCCTCGCGCATCGTGAGGATCGCCACCGCAAGCGTCGGATGGGCGATGAAGCACTGTGGCAGCGCAGCCAGGCTCGAGCCGCCGGGCATGGTCAAATCGAGCGTCAGCAGGTCCGGCTTGTGCGCTGCGACTTCGCGGATCATGACGGGCACGTCGGCGACTTCTGCGACGACCCGGAACTCGCCGTCCTGGCGCTCGAGCACGGTGCGGATGCCGTCCCGCACGATTGAGTGGTCGTCGGCGATGATCACATCGATCGGTCGATCCACCCCTGGCGCGCCGGCATCCATCGAGCCAACACGGTAGCGACTCGGCAGGATCGATCCTGGGCGCGATCGCCCGGCCCCGTCGCGCCCAGACTGTAGTTTGGCATTCGTGCGATCGCAGCTCCTAGGGGCCCGTCTGCCCAGGATCCTCACCGCCTACACCGTCAACCGGCTGGGCACCTGGTTCGGTTACGTGGCGCTGTCGCTGGCCGTGTTCGAACACACCCACAGCGCGCTCGATGTGGCGTTCCTGCTGGTGGCCGGACAGGCGCTGCCCGCCCTGCTCTCGCCCGCCCTCGTCGCGCGTGTCGAGGCCTCGCCGGGGCGCGCCAAGCTGACCGCGTTGTACGTGTTCGAGGCGCTCATCACCGGCGCGCTGGTCGTCCTGCTGCTGAATTTCTGGCTGCCTGCCGTGCTCGTGCTGGTGGCCCTCGACGGGACTGCGGCGCTGGCGGCCAGCGCGCTGCTGCGCGCCGAGGCGGCGCGCGCGGCTCGCGGTCACATCGAGGAGCCGCTCGGGAACGGCGCGCATGCTGCCGAGGCCGGCGACGCCGCCGCGGCCGGCGAGGCTGCCCAGACCGCCGAGCGCAAGGCCAACGCGGCCCTCAACGTGGCCTTCTCCGCAACCTTCATGGTGGGACCGGCGCTCGCCGGCGTCGTCGTTGCCAGCGCCGGCGGGCCGGTCGCGCTGCTCATCGACGTCGCCTCCTTCCTGATCTGCGCGGCGATGCTGACCGACCTGCGTCCTCACGTCGAGGAGTCCGAGGAGGCATCGGTGCGGTCGCGCCTGCGCGCGGCGTGGGAGCACATCAACGACGTGCCCGCGCTGCGGACGCTGCTGCTGGCCGAGGGCGTTGCGCTGGTGTTCTTCGCGAGCGACGGCTCGATCGAGGTGCCCTACGCGAAGGTCGCCCTGCAGGCCGGCGACCGCGGCTACGGCCTGCTGCTGGCTGCCTGGGGAGTGGGCGTCGTGCTCGGCAGTCTGGCCTTCGCACGAGCTGTTCGGCGCCCGCTCGGAGCGATGCTGACCGCCGGCTCGCTGGCGGTTGGCCTGGCATATCTCGGCTTCGCAGCGGCCCCCTCACTGGCGCTTGCATGCCTGGCCGGTCTCGTCGGGGGAGTTGGCAACGGTGTCCAGTGGGCGTCGCTGCTGAGCGCCGTACAGCAGCTCACGCCGCCGAGGCTGCACGGCCGGATGATGGGAGCGGTCGAATCGCTCGGCGCCCTGTGTCCGGCGATCGGCCTGCTGCTGGGCGGCATCCTGGTCACGCTCAGCTCCGCGCGGACCGCCTTCCTGGTGGTCGGCCTGGGAGCGACGGTGACGACCGCCGCGTTCCTCCGCCTCGCCGCGGGGTCGGGCCTTCAGCCTGCTGCGAGCGCTTCCGGGCCGGCCTCCGGCGAGGAGGCCCTGCAGCTGGCGCTGCGCGAGCCCGCCGAGCGCGAGCCCGTGGGCCGCGGCTGAGCGAGTGCTCACGGGCCGCTCGCCATGGCCGTCCGGCCGCCGAGCGCGACAGCGGCACCTTAAGTACCACGCCCGATCGGCCGTTAAGTACGACAGGACGCACAACATGTTCCCGACGCCGGATCGGCCCTCTCCTGCGACAGCACGATGCCATGTCTCTGAAGAAGCTCACCAGGCCTTTACTGTGGATCGCCGAGGGCCTGATGCTGCTGGGCGCCGTCGGTGCCGCGGCGTGGATCTCCACCGCCCAGGAATGGCAGCCCCTGTCTCTGGTCGGCCTGATGCTGGCGCTGGCGCTGGTGGCCGAGCGGCTCGAGTTCGAAGTGCGCGGACAGCACCTGTCGGCGTCGCCGGTCGTGCTGGTGCTGGCGATGAGCCTGCTCGGTCCCGCGCCGGCCGTCGCGCTCGGCATCCTCGTGACGCTCCCGAACTCCGCCTCGCGGCGGCTGTCGCCGGCGCTGTGGTTGAACAATCTGTCGGCGTTCGCCGCCTTTCCGCTCGTCGGGGGCCTGACCGTTCGCGCGCTGATCGGCGACGTGCACGACCCGCGCGTCCACCATCTCACGCAGAGTGTCAGCTTCGCGCTGGTCGTGTTCGGCGTGTTCATGCTGACGAACGCGCTCAACTTCGCCATCATCGCGACCGCGGCCCTGGTCGACAGGGGGCTTTCGCTGGGCCGCCAGGTGCGCGACCTGTTCATCCCCATGCAACCGGGCCAGATGGCGATGGGCGTGCTCGCCGCGATCCTCGCCGTGGCCTACACCAACCTCGGCCTGCCGACGCTGTTCGGCCTGATCCTGATCCTCGTGCTGTTCCAGTATCTGACCTCGGCGCTGCTGCGCTCGGAGGACCGGGCCGATCAGCTCGATGCGCGCTCCAGACAGCTGGCGACGCTTCAGCTCGGGGTTCTGAGCACGCTCATCGAGACGCTCGCGCTGCGCGACCGCTCGACCGCCCGGCACGCGGCCGCGGTCGCCCGCCACGCGGGGGACCTCGCGCGCGAGGCCGGCTGCAGCGAGTCCGAGCAGGAACTCGTCCACACCGCGGGGCTGCTGCACGACATCGGCAAGTTCGTGCTGCCCGACAGCATCCTGCACGCCGATGTCCTGTCCGACGAGGACTGGGCGGTGATCCGGCGCCATCCCCAGGACGGGGCCACGCTGGTGGGCCGGCTCGACGGGTACGGCCCCGTCGCCGACGCGATCCTCTATCACCATGAGCACATCGATGGAAGCGGCTACCCGGCCGGGCTGATCGGCAACGAGATACCGCTGGCGTCCCGCATCCTCGCAATCTGCTCGATCTACGACACGCTCACCGCGCGCGACAGCTACCGCTCGCCGATGACACCCCAGGACGCCATGACCGAGCTGCGGCGGGTTGCCGGACGGCATCTCGACGCTGAGCTGGTCGAGACATTCATCACGATGCTGATGCGCGAAGGCCCGGCCGCCCTGGCGAGCGGCGGGGACGCCGACTTCGCCGCCGAGCTGGCGTTCGAGAGCCGGGTGCGCCAGATGGCCCAGCCCAAGCTGCGCATCTAGAACGACGAAGGCGCCGCGCGAGCGATCGATTGACCGTTCGTGCGACGCCTTCAAATTCTGGCCTTTGGCCAGTCACGGCAGCTCTAGTTTTTCCAGACCACGTTTGTCTCCTTCGCAAAGGCCCGAGGGCCCTGTCGCGAAGCGGCACCCGTCTGTCTCCATCCACAGGACAACCGCTACCGATGAGTAGGTTCGATTAGGAATAGTAGCGTTCTTTGCGGGAATGTCCAGTTTGCGAGGGTTTATGCAGGAATGCGTGCATGCGCCTGGAACGCGCGCGTCTGAAGGGGCGCGCCGAGCCCGCCGGAGGACCCGTCGGGGCCCATGCGGATGCCGGGAAAACCGCGTCGCAGCGCCGCGGATCAGTACGTCACGACTGAATGCTCGCCGGTGCTGTCAACGACCTCCACGGGAAG
>Ga0302326_10032656_pt1 | contig 10364 bp, 8 predicted proteins | sample Palsa_T0_3_FD_202264 | JGI IMG/M metagenome (GOLD analysis project Ga0302326, IMG submission 202264) | Peat permafrost microbial communities from Stordalen Mire near Abisko, Sweden - Palsa_T0_3 | ecosystem: Environmental > Terrestrial > Soil > Palsa > Peat permafrost | place: Sweden: Abisko... | reverse complement strand
AGAGGTAGAGGTAGAGGAAGCAGGAGAGGGGGCGGCGTCGTGCGAACGACCGAGCTGGAGGTGGACGTCACCGAGGCCGCCGGCCTGGGTGAGCCCGCTCACATCGCGTTGACCGTCACGGCGCCCCAAGAAGTACCGGCCGACCCCGTTGTCTGCTTCGCCAAGCCGGGCGCCGGCTACTCGCGGGGCTACTTCACCGAGGATCTACCCGGACCGGGCTCAGGGGCAGGGTCGCAAGCGGCTTGGCACGCGGGCCGTGGCTGGGTCTTCGTCGCCGTCGACCACCTCGGCGTGGGCGAGAGTTCGCTCCACGACCCCGATCGACTGTCCTTCGTCCCGATCGTGGCGGCGGCGCAGGCCGCCGAGGCCGAGGTGCGGCAGAAGCTCGCGGCGGGCACCCTGCTCGACGGGATCGGCCCCGTGGAGGATCCGGTGTCCGTCGGCATGGGCCAGTCCATGGGTGGCGCCTTCACCATCGTGCAGCAGGGGCGCCAGCACTGCTACGACGGCGTGGGCGTGCTCGGCTTCAGCCCGCTGCACACGCAGCCGCCGACGCCGCCGGGCATGGCGCCGCTCGCGCTTCCCTGGGTGTCCCGCGACACCCTGCCGTCGGAGGGCATCTTCACCAACGCGCCGGCACTGGCCGATCTTGCCGGCGCTGCGAGTTCGCCGGATCCCAGTGACGACTCCCCGATGGCGTGGGGATTCCACTACGACGACGTGGACCCGGTCGTGGTGCAGCGCGACATGGACGACTACCCCGCCCGTCATGGCGACCTCCCTCCGTGGGCGTCGGCAACCATCCCCGGCACCGCAGTGCTGTGGAGCCTGGCCCCCGGCTCCATCCTGGCCGAGGCCGCGGCCATCCGCTGCCCCGTCCTCGTTGCACTGGGCGAGCGGGACGTGGTCGTCGACCCCCGCGGCGAGCTGCGTGCCTTTGCGTCGTCGCCGAGTGTCGACTTCTTCGAGTGCCCGCACATGGCGCACATGCACAACTTCGCCGGTACCCGGGAGCTGTTCTGGCAGCGCATCGAGTTGTGGGCCGACTGGGTACGAACGGTCCGGAACTCGTCGCCCTGACGCGTTACTGGCCGATCCGGAACTGGTACGAGCCGGCGGTCACCGCTCTGTCGCCGTTGCCCTCGTCGTGGAGGGTCATCCGCACTGCCGCCACGCCGGCGGACCCCACGACCGGTTCCGCATCGGCGCGGAACGGGCCCGCCTTCCCGCGCGCCAGGAACATCACGTGCGAGGAAACCGCCTGCAGCTGATCGGTGCCAGTGGCGTCGACCGCCAGGTCGAACGCGGCGGTCTCGAGCAGCACGAACTGGGGTCCGAGATGCAGCGCCGCATCGGGCGAGGCGACTCCCGACGACAGCACCGGCAGCACCCAATGACCGTCGGGGCGACGTTCCGCCCCGAAGACCTGCCACAGCGGCGGCAGGTCCGGCCCGTCCTCAATGACGATGGGCTCGACCGGCATCTTCTCGAGCCCCGAGGGGGGCGTGCCGATGCTCACCCCCTGACCCTGCGTCAGTGCAAGGACCCGGCCCGGTTCGTCCGCATCGACAATGCGCGAGCGGCTGTACGCCATCTGCCGACCCTGCTTGAGGACTTCGGACAGCACCTCGAAACGTCGGACGTCGCGCCCCGGGTCGAGGACCTGGCAGGAGTGGATCACCGGGTTCGGCACCGCCTCCAGGTCGCTCATGCCACCACCCTCGGGCGCGGCGATCCCCAGCACCGCCAGAAGAATGGCCCCGCTCGGGCTCCGCATGTCGCTCCGCAGCGTGACCGTATTGTCGGTCGGCCCCAGGTCCATCTGCGACCAGCTGCGGCCGATGTACCGGTAGCTCAGCAATCCACCCCATCTTTGACGCAGCTCGGCCGCGTAGGCCGCCGGATCCTCGCGCAGTTCCCGTATGTCTCTGGGCATCGATCCTCAGTTCAACGTAACTGGTAGCTGATCGGGATGCTCTTCGGTCCCTGCACGAAGTTGGCACGGATCCAGGTCGGCTCGCCGTCCAGCTGAATGCGTTCCGCTCGTCCGAGCAGCTCCCTGAAGATGGCGCGGATCTCCATGCGGGCCAGATGTGCGCCGAGACAGAAATGCCGGCCGAAGCCGAAGGCGAGTTGGCTCGCCGCGTTCTCCCGGCGGACGTCGAGGCGCGACGCATCGCTGAACACCGTCTCGTCCCGGTTGGCCGACGCGAAGGAGAGAAGGAGGTGGTCCTCCGGCTGGAACGCCACGCCACCGACCGTGAAGGGCTCCTGGCAGGTCCGCATGAAGTGCTTCACCGGCGACACGTAGCGGATGAGCTCGTCGGCGGCCGAATGGATGAGCGTGGGGTCAGCCTGCAGGAGCGCCAGCTGGTCGGGATGGTCGAGGAGGGCGAGCAGCCCGCCGCCGATCACACTGGACGTGGTGTCGTGCCCGGCGGTGGCGATGATGACGTAGTGGCCGAGCGTGTCCATATCCGGCAAGGGCCGGCCGTCGATCTCGGCGTTGGCGATGACCGAAGCCAGGTCCCCCGTGGGGTGCGCCCGTCGGTCCCCGGTCAGGGCGGTGAAGTAGTTCATGAAGTCGACGAGGACCCCGAATTGCGATTCGTCCTCCACCAGGCGGGCGATGTCGGGGTCCTCGGCACCGAAGAGCTCCTGGGTCAGCCTGAGCATGCGAGGGTAATCGTCCTCGGGCAAGCCCAGGATGGCCAGGATGACGTGCAGGGGAAAATAGACGGCGACGTCGTTGGCGAAGTCGCAGCGGCCGCCCAGGTCGGCCATCCGGTCGACGGAACCCGTCGCCAGGGTGTCGATCCGCTCCTGCAGGGTCTTGAGACTCGCCGGCTTGAACCATTCGTTGACGATGTTGCGATGGGCCTTGTGCTGGTCCCCGTCCATCTGGATCAGCGTCTTGACGGGCACGTTCGTCGCCGCATCCACGTGCGATGAAGGGGTGACAGTCGGATACGGCGCGTTGGTGAAGACCTCGGGATTGCGTTCGACCTCCATGACGTCGGCGTGTGTCGTGATGGCCCAGAAGTCGGGGTACCCCTCGACGTGGACCTTCAGAATCGGGGACTCCTCGCGGATGCGCTGCGCCGCGGCGTGCCAGGCCACCGGGTCCGCGTAGGCGGCGGGGTCGACAAAGATGGCGCCTAGGTTCTCGACGGCGATCGTGCTCATGGCGTCGAGCATACGAGAAGAGCGTCGAAAGTATCTAGAGGTTTCACGCCCGGTACGGACCCGTCCACTTGCCCCGGCGGCGCTCCACCGCACACTCTTGAGCATGGACCTCGCCGACGACCTGCGTTCGCTCCTCACACTCGAGCGGGTCGACAAGGATCTCTTCCGCGGCAGGAACGCCAACTACGGGCCCCGCCGTACCCTCTTCGGGGGGCAGGTGGCGGCCCAGTGCCTGCTCGCCGCCGCGGCCACCGTCGAGCACGGACGGTTGCCGCACTCCTTCCACGGCTACTTCCTCCGCGCCGGGCGGAGCGACCTGCCCGTCATCCTCGAGGTGGACCGCGACCGGGACGGGCGGTCGTTCTCGGCCCGGCGCGTGGTCGCCATACAGGACGGCGAGGTCATCTTCTCCATGGTGACCTCGTTCCACGTCGAGGGCGAGGGCAGCCGCTTCGACGACGCGCCCCGGCGTGACGTGCCCGCACCGGAGGACACGGCGCACGGCGGGTGGAACACCCTCCTCGACGTGCGACCCGTGACGCCGACCGACTTCTTGAAGGGCGTGTTCACCGACTGCCTGTGGGTCCGCTCCGCCGTGTCCCTGGGCGACGATCCGCTGATGCATCGCGCCGGCTTGACCTATCTCTCCGACCTCGGCACCGGGTTCGGCCAGCAGGACAGGGCGCTGGTCGGCCGCGGCGGCCCGTCCATCGATCACTCCGTGTGGTTCCAGGAGGACATCCGGGCGGACGAATGGGTGCTGGTCGACCTGGTGCCGGTCAAGGCCCGCAGCGCCCGGGGCTGTTACCACGGCTCGCTGCGCGACCGCGACGGCCTCCTCGGCGCCACCATCTATCAGGAGCAGCTGCTGCTCCCCGGCTCGGCCGCCGACATGCTGGCCGCGGCTCTTCCCTCCGACGAGGACCAGCCGGTGGACGGTGATCCCGAGGAGGCGGCGGCTCGGCGGGGGGCGCACGAGGAGCACCCCGCCGGGAGCTGATCGGCGGACGGCCTTTGGCGCCACGCTGCCTCGCGGTGGCAGGGTGGCCTGGTCAGACACCGATAATAGAGGATACTCTTTAAGCCATGCCGATCGCCATCACCGAAGACCACCGGACCCTGGGGCAGACGGCCTCGGATTTCCTGGCCAAGCACGATTCCCGAGGGGCGGCCAGGCTCCTGCTCGAATCCGACACCGAGACCCTGCCCTCGTTCTGGGGGGACATCGCCGACCTGGGCTGGCTGGGCCTGCACATCCCCGAGCAGTACGGCGGCTCGGGCTTCGGGCTGCCCGAGTTGGTCGTGGTCGTCGAGGAACTGGGACGCGCCCTGACGCCCGGGCCCTTCGTGCCCACCGTGATCGCCAGCGCCGTCATTGACGCGGCCGGCTCCGACGAGCTGAGGGCACGACTGCTCCCCGGCCTGGCCGACGGATCCACGTTCGGTGGCGTCGCGCTCGAGTCCGACATCACGGTGCGCGACGGCCGGGCCGCCGGGACGGCGGCGGCGGTCCTGGGCGGTGGCCTCGCCCACATCCTCGTCCTTCCGGCCGGCGATGACGTCATCGTCGTCGACGCGTCGGCCGGCGGCGTGCAGGTGCAGGTGCCGCAGAACCTGGACCCGACGCGACGGGCCGCCCGGGTGACGCTGGACGGTGCTCCGGCCGAGATGATCGCCGGCGGACGGCGGGCGCTCGTCGACCTGGCCCGCCTCATTGTCGCGGCGGAGGCGACCGGCATCGCCACCGAGTGCACCGAACAGGCCGCCGCCTACGCCAAGGTGCGCATGCAGTTCGGCCGCCCCATCGCCACCTTCCAGGCCGTCAAGCACCACTGCGCCAACATGCTGGTCGCCTCCGAGCTGGCCACGGGCGCCGTGTGGGACGCGGCCCGGGCGGCCGACGAGGGCGCCGACCAGTTCACCTATGCCGCCGCCATCGCCGCCGCGCTGGCCCTCGCCGCCGGCGACGAGTGTGCGCAGCTCAACACCCAGGTGCACGGGGGCATCGGCATCACGTGGGAGCACGATGCGCACCTGTATCTCCGCCGGGCCACCGCCCTCGAGGCGTTCGTCGATGGCGAGGCGGCAGCCCGTGAGATCACCGACCTGGTCCGGGCCGGGACAGCGCGCACGCGCACCATCGACCTGCCACCCGAGGCCGAGCCGATGCGCGACGAGGTACGCGCCTTCGCGCAACGCGTGCAGGGGCTCGACGCCGCGGCGCAGCGCGACGCCATGATTGAGACGGGCTACGTCATGCCGCACTGGCCGAAGCCCTGGGGCCGCAACGCCGGGGCCGTCGAGCAACTCGTCATTGAACAGGAGTTCGCCGCGGCCGGCGTGCGGCGTCCGCAGTACTCCATCACGGGCTGGGTGATTCTGACGCTCATTCAGAACGCCACCGAGGACCAGGTCGAGCGCTGGGTCCTCCCCGCCCTGCGCCAGGACGTCATTTGGTGCCAGCTGTTCAGCGAACCCGAGGCCGGGAGCGACGCCGCCGGCGTCAAGACGCGGGGGACGCGGGTGGACGGCGGTTGGCTGGTGAACGGCCAGAAGGTCTGGACGAGCGGCGCGCACTACGCCAGCTTCGGGTTGGCCACCATCCGCACCGATCCTGACGCGCCCAAGCACCAAGGCATCACGACTGTGGTGATCGACATGCATGCTGAGGGCGTAGAGGTGCGCCCGCTGCGCATGACCACCGGGCAGTCGGAGTTCAACGAGGTCTTCTTCAACGACGTCTTCGTGCCCGACGACGACGTGGTCGGGCCGGTGAACGGCGGCTGGGCCGTGGCGCGGGCCACGCTCGGCAACGAAAGCGTCTCCATCGGCGGCGGCCAGGGCGGACAGACCACGCCGGCCGGCGCGGTGATCAGGCCGTTCGATGCCCATCCGGAACGCCTGCCGGGCGGGTCCGGACGGATCGGTCGCTACGTGGCGCAGACCGAGGCGGTCACGCTGCTCAACATGCGCACCGCCCACCGTGCGCTCATCGGTGGTGGGCCCGGCCCTGAGGGCAACGTCACCAAGCTGGTCCTGTCGGAACTCGGCCACGAGGCGTCGGCGATCACGGTCGCGGTGAGTGGACCCGGGGCCCTGTTCAGCGACGGCGCCGGTGCCGTGGTGTCGAGCTTGGTTCTCATGCACCGAGGCATGTCGATCGCCGGCGGCACGTCGGAGATCAAGCGCAACCAGATCGGTGAGCGCATTCTCGGGCTGCCGCGGGACCCGCTCATCAACTAAGACGCTCGCTGTACTCTCGGTTCGTGTCATCGCGGCTGGACAAATCATGGAAAGTTCTTGCCAGCCCTTCGACGAGCAGCGTGGACCGTTGCGTCGATATCTTCCTCAGACCCGGCGGTACCTTCGGCTTCGAAGAGTTCCGGCCTGATCCAGAGGACCGTGGCGCCTGGACGCCTGTCGCGTATTTCTCGGCTCAGGAGTACGACTCGGAGCAGAAGCTCTTGCCGCGGCCCGAGCACGTGTTCCCTGGCTCGGCGCCATCCTCGACGGAGGCCGTTAACCGTCACCCGACCGCGACTCGACGCGACCGCACGGCGCCGCCCTACGCCGGCCCGAAGGTGGTCTCCGGCGATCGCCAGTCCGTCGACACGAAGCGGTGTGCGATCAGCCAGCGCTCGCCGACGGGGACGAAGCGGTCCCGGTAGCGGCCCATGTGGTCCAGGCCGATCTCGGTGATGACGGTGAAGTAGCTGGCGACGAGCGCCTCGTCGGGCTGCACGGACTCGAACCGGATGTTGGTCACGTTGTGGCGCACGATCCGGCGTTTCGCCCCGGCGCCTCGCTGCTGCGCCGCTTGTTCCTGCGCCTGCGCCGCGGCGGGCGCTCCACCGAAGCGCGCCATGATGGCCGCGCGACCCTGGAGTGGTTCGGCACCGCGGATCTCGAGGACGCCGTCCTCGCAGAACGCCCCGGCGAAATCCTCCAAGAGATAGCGGTCTCCACTGTGGGTGTACTGCCCCAAGGTGTCGCGGCACGCCTCACGGGCGGAGAGCTCCCACAGTTCCACGACGACGTCGACCTCTTTCTTCGGGTTGCGGTTGCGTCCATTGCGGACACGCCGATCCTACGCAGGCAACGGCGACCGAACCGGGTGCTGCAGGTGTACCCGACGCTCCCGTCCCCGGCCCGTAGAGTGCGCTCATGGCAGACGACCGCGGCGGTCCGGCCACCGGCCTCTTGAATCTGTTGATCGGTCCGCCCAAGCGGGCATCGCACGACGGATCGGGGAAGGACCGCATCACTCCGGTCCAAGGGTTGTCGGCCCTCTCGCTCGACGCTCTGACGTCAGTCGCCTATGGGCCCGAAGCCATCATTTTGGTGCTGGCCGTCGCCGGCGCAGGGGCGCTGCATCTGGTCCTGCCCATCACGATCGCCATCGTCGGCCTGTTGGCGATCTTGGTGTTCTCGTACCGCCAGGTGATCGATGCCTACCCGATGGGCGGCGGGGCCTACGCCGTTTCCCGGGCCAACTTCGGTGCCCACACGAGCCTCGTTGCCGCTGCCTCTCTGGTCGTGGACTACACGCTGACGGTGGCCGTCTCCATCGCGGCAGGCGTCGCCTCACTGCAGTCCGCCTTCCCGAGCCTGAACGGCGCCACCATCCCGCTCTGCCTCGGGATCCTTTTCTTCATCATGGTGCTCAACCTGCGCGGCCTCGGCGAGACAGCCCGGGCCTTCCTCCTCCCGACCCTGTTGTTCATCGTCGGCCTGCTGGCCATCATTGCCATCGGCCTCATCCACCCGCTCGGGCTCAACGAGGCGCAATTGGGTACGTCCCAGACGCCCACGGTGGGGCTCAAGGCGGTGACCTTCCTGCTGATCCTCAAGGCCTTCTCCGCCGGGTGCAGCGCACTGACCGGCGTGGAGGCCATCGCCAACGGCGTGCCGCTCTTCCGTGAGCCCCGCACCGTTCGTGCGAAGCGCACCGAGGTGCTGCTCGGCCTCATCCTCGGCGTCATGCTGCTGGGCCTGGCCGTCTTGGCCAAGCGCTGGCAGATCGGACCCCGCTCCGGACAGACCGTGCTGAGCCAGATCATGGCGATGTCGGTCGGGCGGGGCTGGGCGTACTACATCATCTCCATCACCATCACGGTCGTGCTGGCCCTGGCCGCCAACACCTCCTTCGGCGGGCTCCCCGTCCTGGCCAGCCTGGTGGCCCGCGACAATTACCTCCCGCACCTGTTCAGCATCCGGGGTGACCGGCAGACGTTCGGCAACGGCATTTTCGTGCTGACGATCCTGGCGGGCGCGCTCCTCGTGGCCGTCGATGGCAACACCAACGAGCTGATCCCCCTCTTCGCCATCGGGGTGTTCATCGGGTTCACGCTCTCCCAGGCCGGGCTGGTCGTGCACTGGCGGCGCGAGCGCCCGACCGGTTGGCGCCGCCGCGCCGCCATCAACGGCTTCGGCGCGTGCGTCACCGCCATCGCCACCGTCGTCTTCTTGGTCTCCAAGTTCACCGAGGGTGCCTGGGTTGTGGTCATCGCCATCCCGGCTTTCATCGTGCTCTTCCTCCGCATTCACGCCTATTACGAGCGAGCGGCGAAAGATCTGCGCTTCGACGAGGACCCGGGGCGGCCCGCGCCGAAGCGCACCATCGTGGTGGTCCCGGTCAATCGGATCTCGCGGCTCACCGAGCACGCGCTGAGCGAGGCCGAGTCACTCGGCCAGGAGGTGATCGCCGTGACGGTCATCCTCGAGGGGGCCGACGAGGGGGCCGCCACCCAGGCCGACCACTTCTTCGACCACTGGAACAGATGGAACTGCGGCATACCGCTGGAGGTGCTGCACACCGAGTACGCCTCTGTCGTCCAGCCCATCGTCGAATTCATCGACCAGCTGCGCGCGGACCATCCCGAGGATCAGCTCGTCGTCCTGATCCCCGTCGTGCTGCCCACAAAACTGCGCTACCGGATCCTCCACAACCAGATCGACCTGGTGCTGTCCTCCGCGCTGCGGAACCGCGACGACGTCGTGGTCGCCCGGGTCACGGTGCCGTTGGAGCCTCCTGCACATGAGCCCGGGACTGCCGACAAACCGGCGGCCGAGCCCCAGGCGGGAGCCGGGGCCGCGCCGGCAAAACCCTGACGCCCTGGGCTCAGCGGCCCTTCCAGACGGGGTCGCGCTTCTCAATGAAGGCGGTCGCGCCCTCCTTGGCGTCCTCGCTGCCGAACACCTTGGGCTGCCATTCCGCCGCCAGCACCTTGGCCCGTTCGAGGTCGGTCGACGCCGTGCGCACCATCTGCTTGGTCGCGTGGAGCGCGAGGGGGCCGTTCCGGGCGATCCGCTCGGCCAGCGCCACGGCGGCGTCGAGCACCTCGGCCGGCGGGACGACCTGGTTGATCAGTCCGAGGGACAGCGCCCTCCCGGCGTCGATCGAATCGCCCGTCAGCGTCAGCTCGAGAGCGACCGCCAGGGGGATGCGCGTGCTGACGAACACACCTCCGCCGGCAGCGAAGAGTCCCCGCTTGACCTCGGGTACGCCGAAAAAGGCCGCCTCCGAGGCCACCACGACATCGCAGCCCAGCAACAACTCGAACCCGCCGGCCACGGCGGTGGCGTTCGCCGCGCCGACGATGGGCACGGTGATCTCGCCACTGGTGAAGCGGACGAAGCCGCGCATGGCTTCGGGGTTTCCGCCCAGACCCCCGCCGGATCCGCCCTCGGCGAAGCCGCGCAGGTCCATGCCGGCGCAGAAGGCCCGGTCTCCCGTCCCCGTGAGCACCACCGCGCGCACATCGGGATCCTTCTCGGCGTCCAGCATGGCGAGGCCGATGGCGCTCAACAGCTCCGGGTTCAGCGCATTGCGTGCCTCGGGTCGGTTGAGGCGAAGCACCTGCACCGCTCCTCGATGCTCCTTGACGAGCACCGGCTCGGCCGGCGCTTCCGTCGCAGCGTCCGTCATCGGTCCACAACCTTCCTCTTCGAAGACAGCGATCGCCCTCGGCCGGGCAACCGAGTTCGCTCAGTATGGCCTCGTCCGTCCACGGGCCCGGCCACGTGACCGCCTGCACGAATTTTAGTACACTCAATAGGACGACGAAGGAGAACTCCGGCACGTGGCGGCACCCGACGAGACAGAACCCGTCCTCCGTACCGAGGTGGTCGGACCGGTGGGGACGATCACCCTGAACCGGCCGGCGCGCCGCAATGCG
>Ga0302326_10032655_pt1 | contig 10364 bp, 6 predicted proteins | sample Palsa_T0_3_FD_202264 | JGI IMG/M metagenome (GOLD analysis project Ga0302326, IMG submission 202264) | Peat permafrost microbial communities from Stordalen Mire near Abisko, Sweden - Palsa_T0_3 | ecosystem: Environmental > Terrestrial > Soil > Palsa > Peat permafrost | place: Sweden: Abisko... | reverse complement strand
GCAGAATGGGTGGCTACCGAGACCGGAGGCCAGGGTGCCGACCTCATCGTCGAAGTCGGCGGTGCCGGCACCTTCGCCCAATCCCTCAAAGCCGTAAGAGTCGGCGGAACGATCGCCCAGATCGGCATCCTCTCCCAATCGCAAGAACTGCTTCAGATCGTCCCGATCCTCCGCAAACAAGTCCGCGTCCAGGGAATCTTCGTCGGCTCCCGGGCCAATTTCGAAGCCATGAACCAGGCCATCTCGCTGCACAACATGAAGCCGGAAATCGACTCCGTCTTCGCTTTCAAAGACGCCCAGGCAGCCTTTCAAACGATGGAAGCAGCCTCCCACTTCGGCAAAATCGTCATTCAAATAGCGAACTGAGGTTCGGCTTCCGAGCCAAGGCTCCCCGGGGATTTTCGAATAAGGTTTTGCGGGTGGAAGCGTGGGGCTTCAGCCCCACGAAATAAAGGCCTGCGAAGTGGCCTTCAGGCCTGGTTTCTTCTCCACAGCTCGGTGATATGAGCATGCCGCCAGTGCATATCTCGTCTTTCCAATTTTCCAGGCACCGACCAATCAGATTTCGTCATCCCGACCGAACCAACTACATTAGTCATCTCGACCGGAGCGAAGCGGAGTGGAGAGACCTCAATTCTGAACACTGAAATGAATTGATCCCGGTCCACAATCTTTATTGGAACCGTTGGGCTTCAAGCCATCTACTCCGACCTTAAAGCCGTCAAAGGATCCACATTCGCCGCCCGTCGCGCCGGAATCAAACTAGCCGCAACCGCCACCATCGCCACTCCCAAAGCCGCAAAGCCATAAGTCGCAAAGTCGTAAGGTTTCACCCCATACAAAGAAGAACTCAGAGCTCTACCCACCACCAATGCCAGCGGAAACCCCGCCGCCACCCCAACCGCCGTCAGTAACAGGCTGTCGCGGAGCACCATCCAAACCACCTGGCTCCGCTGCGCGCCGACCGCAAGGCGCACACCGATCTCCACCGTCCGGTTGTTCACCCGGTACGCCAGCGTCCCATAGAGCCCGGTCGCCACCAGCACCACCGCCAGCAAACCAAAGAACGCCGCCAAACGCCCAAACAGCATCTGCCGCGAGATCGTCGTGTCGTACTGGGCCCGTTGCGTCATCGGCTGGATCAGCGGCAGATTCGGATCCATCCCCTGCACCACCTTCCGCGCCGTAGGCAAGATCGCCAGCGGATCGCCCTTCACCCGCATCTCCACGCTCATCGCCCCAACCACCGGAATCTGCGCGTAGTCGTACCACGCCATCGGAATTGGATCTTCATCGATGCTGCGATACTTATGGTCCTTCACCACGCCAACAATAATCATCGGGTGGTTCACGGAAGTCGGCCCAATCGTATGGCCTAGGGGATTCTGCCCCGCGAAATACCTCTTCACAAATTGCTCATTGATAATCGCTGCCGCCGGCGAAGCCGCCGTATCGGAATCCGCAAAGTCGCGGCCAGCCAGCACCGGAACCCCCAGCGTCGTGAAGAAATCCTGCCCGACCACATTCCACCGCACCGTCGTCGGCCCGCTGCCGATCGTCCCCGGCATCTTGCCGTCCACCATCATCTCGCTGTTGTTCGACCAGCCCGATCCGATCCGCGAATCCATAACCGTCACCGATTCCACCCCCGGCAGCGCCCGTAGCTTGCGCATCAACTCTTGGTAGAAAGCAATGCCCTGAGGAAGCGACTTGATCTCCGGATTCACCCCAAAGACAACCAGCCCCTCGATCTTCATGCCCAGCGGGATATTCTCCAGGTTCCGCAGCGTCCGCACCAGCAACCCGCCGCCCACCAGCAGAACCACGCACAAAGCCATCTGCAACGCTACGATCGTCCGCGAGGCGCGAGATTTTCCCGCATCCGTATTTGAAGTCGCCGTCGAGGTCTTCAAAGCCAGCGCCGGGCCGCCCGCAAGCGCAACCCGCAACGGCGCCAGTCCGAACAGAATCGCAGCCACCGCCAGGATGCTCAGCGTGAACCAAAGGACTGTGCTGTCCGGAGCCAGGCTCGTCTCGATTTGCGCCCACTCGCCCAGCGCCCGGGTAGCCAAGCCGGCGAACAGCCATGCCATCACGCCGCCTGTCGCCACCAGCAGGACGCTTTCGGTCAGCAGTTGCCGAAACAGCTCCCTGCGTCCCGCGCCCAGCGCCAGCCGCACCGAGAACTCCCGCTGCCGCGTCGCATTCCGCGCCATCAACAGCATCGCCACATTGCTCAGCGCAATCAGCAGCACCAGACCCACCATCGTCATCAACATCCGCAGCGGCTTGCCATACATCTCGTCATACCCAGGGAATCCCTTCGCCTCCTCCAAACTCAGCGTCGGCCGCTTCTCCCCCGGCATCGGATTCCCCAAACCCACATAAGCCGCCGTCTGAAACACCGTCTGCAGCTGCGCCGTCGCCTGCGTCCTGCTCAAGCCCGGAGCCAGCCGCCCAATCAGCCGCAGGCACCACCACGTCGGATCGACGTTGTAAATCTTCCCATCGTCGGGAGGATTCCCCCACGCATTCAGCTCCGGCCGGTTCTGCAGTGGAATCCAGAAGTCCGTTGAACCACCCGCCTCGACCCCTTCAAAGCCCTCCGCCGCCACCCCCACAATCGTCATCGCCACGCCGTTCACAAACAGCGTCTTGCCCAGCACCTCCGGGTCACGCGCGAACCGCCCCGTCCAGTAGCCATAGCTGATCACCGCGGCTGGAGAATGGCTCGCCTCGTCTTCCGCCGTAAAGCCGCGCCCGCGCGCCAGCTTCACCCCCAGGCCATAGAAGAATGTACCGCTCACCATGTCGCCTTCCGCCTCTTCCGGCTGCGCCCCGATTCGAACCGCAACTTTGCTTCCCGAGAGCGGCACGTAGGCCATTACCGGCGACAGGCCCCGGTTCTGCCGTCGCAAAGCGTCATATACCGGATACGAGAACGTCTCGTTTGAATCCACCGTGCCAGTATTCCGCGGCGGATTCGAGGTCCTCAAGTACACAATGCGCGCCGGATCAGCCACCGGAAGCGACCGCAGCAACACCGCATTCATCACGCTGAAGACCGCCGTATTCGCCCCAATTCCCAGCCCCAAAGTCAGCACGCAGACCACCGTAAAACCAGGCGTCTTCCTCAACTGGCGAATCGCATAGCGAAGATCGTTGAACAAAGCGGACATGAAGGCCTCCAGGCTCCCGAGATGAACCTTGCAGTCTTTAGAGCACGTTTGGGGCCAGAAACTACCGGTGTGCGTCACCCTAAGCTATTGATTATCGAAGCTTTCACCGAACAAGCAAGACCGCTCTTCATCGGAACCGAACAACGCCGTTCAATTCCGGACACTCTGTAGGCGTCAAACCACCCCGCCAAAGCCGGCGCCCGCGCGAATGGCGAGTTACTAATGCGACCCACCCGATTGCGTGTATTTCCCTCCACGCACCGCGGAAGCGATCTCTCGATTCCTCATAACGGTGGCAATTTTGTCCTTCATGTATCGCAAGGAAACATCGTGATGTTCCCGGTCGTAGGAATCGATGCAATCCGAAGCGAGGATGACCCGCCAGTCCCGTTGATACGCGTCGATGGCAGTCGTGCGGATGCAGGCATGGGTGTTGATCCCCGCCAGAATAATCGCGTCGGGATCGATCTCCGCCAGTATCCGATCAAGGTCCGTGCCGAAAAATGCGCTGTATCGCTTCTTAACAACAATGCGGTCCGAAGAGGTCACCAATAGCTCTTGCAGAATCCGGCAGCCTTCGGTCCCCTTGATTGTGATGTGGATTCCCTTCGCTCTCATCTCCGGAAAAGCATCTCGCAGATCCGGCTCAAACTCCTGCCGAACCCAAATCACAGGGAGAGACGCGTTTCGCACATCGTCAGCCAATTCGTTGATCGCGTGGACCAGCTTATCTCTGCGGGCAGGCTCCCAGTCGGCCAGGAAGTCGTTCAGCATGTCAATGACAACCAAAACCGGCTTGTTCATAAGCAGCAGAGTATCAAAGCCATCTGCTCATCCCATCAATCAACACAATAGGCCCAGACCGCTCTTCTTCCGTCAGCCACACTACCGAGTCAAGTTATAAATCAACCCAAACGGATCCCTAACATAACACCGCGGAAACTCCGGCTCATCCTTCACCACCACGCACCCAGCCGCCATCAGCCGCCGCTTCGCCTCGTCCACATCCGCCACCGTCACTTCCAGCACCGGCCCCAAAGCCGGCCCCCGCTCGATAAATAAGTTGATATGTTCCCCATGAAGGCTAATCATCTCTGGCGTCTCCCCCGTGATCGCGAACCCAAGCTGCTCCACATAGAAAGCCGCCGCCGCCGGATCTTCCGCCTGAATCAAAATATCCGTACCAAAGCTGTTCGCCACAACAAACCTCCCTACCCCGAACGCTATCCATTATGCTCAGTGCTATCCCCAATGGAAACCCCCAACAACGTCACCCGCCGAGACTTCCTCAACGGAACCCTCCTCGCCTCCGGAGCCGCCCTCCTCTCCGCCGCCTGCCCCTTCCAACTCATGGCCGCCGAAGACTGGAACGGCTCCCCCGGCATCGGCGATTACGCCGACGCCAACGGCAACACCCATCAGGTCATGGCCGACGGCCACACCATCCGCGACCACGCCTTCGAACGCAAGCCCGCCCCCATCGAGGACACCAACGAAACCCACGACTGCATCGTCATCGGAGGCGGCATCAGCGGCCTCTCCGCAGCCCTCTCTTATCAGCGAGCAACCGCCGCAAAGAAGTCCTGCCTCGTCCTCGAAAATCACTCCATCTTCGGCGGAGAAGCCAAGCGCAACGAATTCCTCGTCGACGGCCAGTACCTCATCGCCAGCCAGGGCTCCGCCATGTGGTTCCAACCCATGCCCGGAAGCTTTCTCCAGACCTTCTACGACTCCGTCGGCATCGACCCGCGCCAATTCCAATATCAGCAAAACGCCAGCAGCATCCCCACCGGAGTCACCCCCTACGCCGGCGACGGCAGCAACCTCGGCTTCTATTTCGGAGCCGAAGCCGGACACGCCCAAGGCACCTGGCTCACCGATCCCTGGGGAAAAAAGCTCGAAGGAGCCCCCATCTCCGACCAGGCCAAGCGCGAACTCCTCGCCATGCAGACCACCCCCGACCATCACCCCAAACCCCAGCGCCACGGCGACGCCGTCTCCCGCCAACTCGACGCCATCACCCTCGAAGACGACCTCATCGCCCGCCACGGCCTAAGCCGCGACACCATCCGCAAATACCTCTCGCCCGTCACCGGCGGAGGCTCCGGAATCGGTGCCGACGCCCTCTCCGCCTACTCCGACTACGCCCCCGATCTCCTCTTCCCCTGGCAACAACAGCACGGCCCGCAAATGTTCCCCGGCGGCAACACCGGAGTAGCCCGCCACATCGTCAAGGCCCTCGTCCCCACCGCCATTCCCGGCCCCACCACCATGGCCAACATCTGCCAGGCCCGCGTCAACTTCGCCGCGCTCGACCAGCCGGGAAAGCCTACCCGAATTCGCCTCCGCGCCACCGTCATCTCCATCCAGCACCAGGGCGAACCCAACCGTTCCTCCCACGTCGACATCGTCTATCTCCGCGACGGCAAGCTCTACCGCGTCCGCGCCCGTTCGGTCGTCCTCGCTAACGGAAACTGGACCATCAACTCCATCGTCCGCGACCTGCCCACCGCCTATCGCCACGCCTACGCCCAGTTCTTTCGCGCCCCCTGCGTCATGGCCAACATCGCCGTACGCAACTGGCGCTTTCTTGCCAAAATGAACATCAGCCAATGCCAATGGTTCGGCGGCATCGGCAACTACCTCGCCGTCCGCCGCGTCGCCACGTTTGGCGGAGGAGCCGCCACCCTCTCCCCAAACAGCCCCACCGTCCTCACCCTCAAAATCCTCTTCGCCAATCCCGGCAAATCGCTGCCCGAGCAAATCAACACCGGCCGCTACCAAATGATGACCACGCCCTTCAGTGCCTACGAAAAACAACTCCGCGACCAGTTCGCCGCCATGTTCGGCAAACAAGGCTTTGACGGACGCCGCGACATCGCCGGCCTCATCCTCAATCGCTGGGGTCACGCCTATCTCGTCCCCCAACCCGGCTTCTTCTTCGGCAAAAACGGCCAGTCCGCCCCTGCCGAGCTCATGCGCCGCCATCCCTTCGGCCGCATCGCCTTCGCCAACTCCGACCTCGCCGGAATCATGGACCACCGCGCCTCGATCACCGAAGCCCACCGTGCCGTAACCCAAATCGCCGCGTTGTCCTAAGTTCCCCGCGCCCGGAATGCCTTTGACCCCACACCATCAAGCGCCGCCGCCCACCAGTCTCCCACCCATCAATCGCCCATATACTCAAAGTGGCTACCTTTTATTCCGCCCGAAGGACATTTCCTGTGATCGTTGAAATTTCCGGCTTGACCAAGGTCTACCAGGACAAGCAACGCGTCGTCGCCGTCGACGGCATCGACCTCTCGGTCAGCGAAGGCGAAATCTTCGGCCTCCTCGGCCCCAACGGCGCCGGAAAAACCACCACCATCAGTGTCTGCACCACCCGCGCCAAGCCGACCGCCGGCCAGGTGCGCATCGCCGGCACCGACGTCGTCGCCCACCCCGCCCTCGCCCGCCGCGATATCGGAGTCGTCCCTCAATACAACACCCTCGACCGCTCCCTTAGCATCTTCGAAAACCTCTATTTCCACTGCAAATACTTCGGCTTCAGCAGCGCCGACGCCAAGGCCCGCGCCGACGAACTTTTAAAGCAATTTCTCCTCTCCGAACGCGCCAAAAGCTTTCCCAACCAGCTCTCCGGAGGCCTCCAGCAGCGCGTCCAGATCGCCCGCGCCATCGCCCATCGTCCCGCCGTCCTCTTCCTCGACGAACCCAGCGCCGGCCTCGATCCCCAAAGCCGGATCGCCATGTGGGAAGCCGTTGAAGGCCTGCGAGGGCAGGGAATCACCGTCGTTCTCACCACCCATTACATGGAAGAGGCCGACGAACTCTGCGATCGCGTCGCCATCGTCGACCACGGCAAAATCCTCGCCCTCGATACCCCCGAGCAACTCAAAACCACCCTCGGCGCAAACACCAGGTTTGAACTCAAACTGCGCAGCCACGACGGCCTTCCCGCTCTCGCCCAGCAGTTCAAGCAATTACCAAATGTCCAAAGCGCCGAGGCCACGCCCGAGGGAATCCGCGTCTTCGCCAAAACCACCGACGGCGTTCTCGCCGAAGTGATGCATGCGGCGCAAACTTACGGGGTGCGGGACATCGCCATCAGCGAGCCCAGCCTCGAAACCGTATTCATTGAACTAACCGGGAGGGACCTGCGTGAGTAGTCCGGATGTTGTAGTGGAACGCGAAATCACCGCGCCGAAGCCTGAAGGCGAGATGTCCCGCCAGCGCAAAAAGCCCGGTGGCGGAATTTCTCTCGAAGCCTTTGCCGGCCTATTTCTCCGCGATCTGCGCGTACTCAGCCGCGAGCTTGCGCCGTTCGTGCTGCGGGTGGTCATGCAGCCATTGCTCTTCCTTTTCGTCTTTACCTATGTGTTTCCGCACATGAACACCAGCAATCCCATGGCGACCGGAGCAGGCCCCAGCTTCGCCACGATCCTGATGCCCGGCCTCATGGCGGTCGCGATCATGTTCAGCGGCATCGCCGGCGTTGCCCTCCCTCTTGCATCGGAATTCGGCGTGACCCGCGAAATCGACGATCGCGTCATGTGCCCCCTGCCCGTGGCTGCGGTCGCCATCGAAAAAGTCTGCTTCAGCGCCATGCAAAGCATCATCGCCGCCGGACTAATCGTCCCGCTCGCCTACTTAGTGCCGTCCACCCCGGTGCATGTACATGTATCGAACTGGCCGCTGCTCATCGTCGTCCTCGTCCTCGCCAGCCTCAATGCCGGAGCACTCGGCCTCGCCATCGGTTCCAATGTAAAGCCGCAACAGATCGGCCTCATCTTTTCAATCGTGGTCATACCAATCACATTTCTCGGCTGCGTCTACTACCCGTGGGCGTTTCTCAATCATGTGCGCTGGCTCCAGATTGCCGTCCTGATCAATCCCATCGTTTATATGAGTGAAGGGCTTCGGGCCGCGCTCACGCCAAGCGTGCCGCATATGCCGGCGGCTTTGATTTTGGTCGCCTTGCTCATTTCTCTCGCACTGTTGTGGAGCTTTGGAATCAAAGGATTTCTCCGCAGGGTGATCTCCTAGAGCATTTTCACTTCCGGTGCTTACAAGTGCCACCTTGCCCATCATGGCTTTTCCCAGAAAAAGCCACACTTCACTACTCTCGCTAGTTCATACTAGAAGTGAAATGCTCCAGAATCCGGAACGGTACCATTCCCGTTCCTGTGTTGGCGGTTCAAATGCGGAACGGCCCTACCAACTGGATCGATTTCCCCGGATTGCCGGTTGCGGTTGTAACGATTCCCGGCTAACTTTAGTCCAAGAAGCGATTTGGTTTTACTTTGGTTGATTCTGCTTCGAGGTTTGTCTCTCTGTCTTGTTGAAACTACCGCGCCATAAAGCCATGCGCCTCATTCTCAACCAACTCGTAGTGCGTCGCGCAGCGGCCCTGATCGCGCCCAGTCTCCTGCTGATAGCCGGTTGCGCCAGCGGCCTGAATAAATATCTTCCCAAGTCCCTCAACACTGTCTTTTCCGTGGCGACCTCCGCCCAGACGGTCAATACGAACGGGCAGGTGCAACTCAAAGCGGTCCTCACCGCCGGGGGCAATGCCGCCGTCAAGTGGACCATCGTTCGCGGAGAAAATGACAGCGCCATCGGACAGGGAACGATCGACGCGCATGGCGTCTACACCCCCCCGGCCTCGCTCACCGGCGATGCGATCGAGGTCGAAGTGCAGGCGCAACTCAAAAGCGACCCAACCAAAACCGCCACCGAAGTAATTCAGATCACCCCCGGCTTCCTCCAGCCGCTAACGCCCGAAAACTCAGTGCTGCCCGCGGGCGGAAGTCTCCAGGTCACAGCCCAACTCGCTGAGGTCGGCGGCGGTTCGGTCGATTGGAGCCTCTCCACCAAACCCACCGGCGGCCGGCGACTCGGCAGCGCCTACGGAACCTTCAGCCAGCAGTTCTGCCAGCGCAGTCCACAGGAATACACCGTCTGCAGCGCTCTTTATACCGCGCCGTCGGGCATCCCCGCGGCTGGCGAAGTCTATATTGTCGGTACCGTCAGCAACACAGACGGTTTGGCCTCAACTCGCGAGTCTGTTCATATCCTGCTGAATGCTTCTGGAGTCTCAAGCACCCCGCTCACCAACCAGGTGGCCCAAACTTCATTGGTTGAACTCGGATCGTCCGGCAGCAATAACAATGACGCCGATACCACGAAAGATCGAACCGGCAGCGCGTTCATCAACGACTGCTGCGGCGGAACGCTGGGCGCTCTCCTTCGCGACCAAACCGGCGAACAATACATCCTCAGCAACAATCACGTCCTCGCCGAGTCGGATCAGGCCGCCATCGGCGACTCGATCGTGCAGCCGGGCCTGATCGACCGCAACTGCGACCAGAACGCCGGACGTCCAGTGGCCGCCCTGCGCTACGTCGTCCCCTTAGCCACCACTGAGACGAATGTCGACGCCGCCCTCGCCGAGGTAAACGCCGGGACAGTGGATCCCGCCGGCTCAATTCTGCAATTTGGCACGCAGGGTTCTGGCGCAAATGGAGGCCTCGGTGCCGCGGCGCCGGCCGCCGGCCCGGGCGAGGCTGTCACTCCTGCTCTGTTCAGCCCCGATTCGCCCCCATTAATGGTCGCCAAAAGCGGCCGCACCACCGGCTTGACCTGCTCCACCATCGACGCGATCAGTCTCAGCATCGAGGTCGACTATTACAAGGATTGCGCCGAAACCCAGCCCTACTATCGCAAGACCTTCGCCAACCAGATCGGCATCGCTGGCGACGGCTTCTCCGACAGTGGAGATTCGGGTGCTCTGATCGTCAACGCCGGCAACGCCGAGCCACTAGCCCTGTTTTTTGCTGGAGGGACCGATGATAACGGCGGCGGATTCAGCGTCGCCAGTCCCATCCAGGATGTCCTCGCTGCGCTCGACGCCGAAGCAGGAAAGCAATTCACCGTAGTTGGCGGCCCGGAGCACTCCTTGTCCTGCCTGAATTACGACGCAAAATCGATCGACGCTCCGGCTGCGTCCGAGGCAGTTCGGAAGCAGGCTGAGACTGTCGTCCGCCGGAACGCCGCAACTTTGATCAATACAGCCAACGGCATCCTCGACTTGCAGCCCGGCGCCAGCGCCGATTCCCCCGGCGACCCGGCTGTTCTGGTCTATGTCGACAAGTCCAGAGATGATGTCCAGGTGCCAAAGACAATAGG
>Ga0302326_10032654_pt1 | contig 10364 bp, 9 predicted proteins | sample Palsa_T0_3_FD_202264 | JGI IMG/M metagenome (GOLD analysis project Ga0302326, IMG submission 202264) | Peat permafrost microbial communities from Stordalen Mire near Abisko, Sweden - Palsa_T0_3 | ecosystem: Environmental > Terrestrial > Soil > Palsa > Peat permafrost | place: Sweden: Abisko... | reverse complement strand
GCACGATAATCAGGTAGGTAGGGATATGGACGCCCTCGATGAAGCGATCAGCCGCTTGAGCCACTTGGACACCGTCCGCGATAGATTTATCGTGCGTGCTGACCGTCTGCCTGCCGACCTCGCCATCGTAGGCCTATACTACCAGATTCGGGAGGCCGCGTACTCCGCAGTTGAGCTTTGTCGCCTACATGCCCAGTCCGCGGCGTTCCCGTCGGCGCGCACCGTCTTCGAGGCCACTCAGCAACTCATTGTCCTGGCAGCCGAAGGCGACTACATCGGCGTAGGGACTCGCGCCTGGCTTTATCACCGTCGCAAGGAGAAAAGAATCGCTCAGTTCGCCAGAGGCGCCCAGACCGCCGATCTGTGGTACGCGGAGGCGATCCGCGAACTTCAGCAGATCTGGGTCACCTATAACAGCGACGCCGAAAAGATTCTGCGCCGCGAAAATGCCCAACTGGACGGCTTTCAGAAAAACCGTGCGGCCGCCGACAACTTCATGGGCCGAAATCTCGGAAAGGTAGTGGAGGAGCGCTACGTGAAGCTGGCCGATGTGTTTGGGTAATCTGCAGCCGAGCTTGGTAAGTTGAATTCGGGCATATACGCAGCGCTTTCACGTGAGTCCCACGCCCGGCTGCGATTGGATTTGGAGGGCTTACGGGTCGCGTCAGACCACACCGTCACGATCATTCCACGGAAGGTCGACGAAGCCACCAAGGACAAGTTGATTCTTGGGTGCGTCACTTCCTCACTGAGCGAGGCACGGGCCGCGCTGAGTTATCTGGTTGATACACTTCAGAGGCGTCGTTTAGAGGAAGTGGCGAGCGCCGCCGACCATCTCACCAAGCTTCCTATCGCGGCGGCCTTCAAACCGGATCTTGGTCTCCACCTGATGCGGCTTGGCGGGACATACACAACCTTCCATTTCTCGAACGTCCCAATCCAGAAGGTCGGCATCTTGGTGGACGGTACTGTTCGATGGTCAGGAAACATCATATTTGATGATCAGGAAGTGTACTGCGCCACCTTCGACGTGCCGCAGTGTCTTGTGCCGGAACTGGCGTCGAGGCTCGGCATCGAAGATGCTGTGTTTGCACCCAGCCCCGAGTTAAAGAAGCACACCCTCGCGCTTCCGAGAACGCTTAGGTTGGAGTGTGCGCTTGGAGAAATCGAGGCCTCACCAGGGGACGCATTCGTGCCTTTGTTGGTGAAGAGCATAGCCGTTCAAGAAGCCGACCACAGCAACTCACATACCTAATTGACGCCTGCCGGCAGTCGCAAGGAACTCGAACTCTCGGAGAAACATCCAGACCCATCGCCGAGCGACGCGCCACTCGTACAATGATCCAACTCCGAGCGCGGCCCACATTCAGGGGCTCTGACGGATTCCTCCTGGTCAACGCCGGTCAGGGAAACGGTACCGGTAAGTCGGCTGCGGTCCGGCGGCGCAACCCGCGCCTGGCGCGTGCATGGGTCCCGCGATCCGTGCGAGGGAGCCGCCACATCAGACTTCGAGTTGGATTATCATGGCGCGACGAAACCGTTCCACAATCTCGATTCCCAACCCAGGTCAGGCCTGTAGAAAAATCCCTGGATCCACCGCGGCCTGTTTTAGAATCGCGCGGAGCGTTCCTTCGGGCATGTCCCAGGATGGTTCGGGACGGTTGTATATCGGTTCGTACTGGCGTTATACCAGATCTCGTGACTTCCGGCGGCTTGACGATCGAACTGGAATCCGCAGGAGTTGAGCTTCCGGACGACCTCGCGATAGCGGAAGCCTGCGAGGCGGCCCACCTATGCGGCCACCACAATGGTGTAATCGTGGTGAGCCGAAGCCGCGGAAAACGCGATTTCGCTTTCTCGTTCGCGGCGTGCCTCTATAAGCTTTCGCGCCACGTCTCGGGCAATGTCCAGAGCCTCGGCAACCGTTCGCCCTTGCGCCACCAGGCCGGACAGTTCGTCGGAAGTTGCCACCCAAACCCCCTCCGGCAATTCCTCAATCTGGATGCTTATGGCGAATTCCATGTCAACACGTTTGTAAACGTTTGTACAACACCGATCCTACGAGCGCGGATAGATCCCGTGAAACGCCGCTCCACCGAAACCACAAGACGTATAGTCGCCACGCCGGACCTATGCCGGGCGCATTCACTCCACCCGAGCGCCCCGGCGCTTGCGGGGCGTTGCCAGTTGCGCGGCATCGGCCAACACACGCAGCGCACGGTTTACTGACTCGCTATCGGGAAACAGATTCGCAAGGTCGGGTTCAATAAGCACCAGATTCATTCCCGCGGAGGCGCGGTGGTAGTATTTGCCTCGCACGCCACCTTTCAACCGCGACAGATCATACTCCCGCCGCAACTCGTCCCTACGTTTCACTGCCGGTTCCTTCTTCATACTGTTTTCGCTCGTTTCGCGTTGCTAACCGAGCGCTGATGATGCGGATCCCTCCCGCGCGCTCGCAGTGGGAAAAAACACCACGAGCCCTACATTGTAAGCCTACGGTGATTTTCTCTCGCGAGCGGATCGAGGAAGGCGGTGGCCGCATCCTCGAAAGCCACGCGATGCTTTTTGAGATTCGCCGTTGCCTTACGCTCATCCGACTCAACCGTCATTCGAACCGAGTTTAGCGCATGGCTGCCCCCCACCCAGACAGTGTGGGCAGGTGCATGCCGCTCGGAAATATTCAACGGGCCGCGACGCGTAACATCGTAACGCAGAGACGAGCCGGTTCAGTGGTATGGTAATTGGTATGGCGACCCGGAAGATTACCGTCACGCTTGACGACGAGAAGGTTAAGGAAATTCGCGCTCTGGTAGCAGCCCGGCAAGCGCCAAACGTTTCCGCGTTCGTGCAGCACGCCGTGGATGTCGCTCTGCACGATGCCGCCGGATGGAGAGAGATGCTGGCGGATGCACTTCAGCAAACCGGGGGCCCCTTAACCAAAAAGGAACGGGCATGGGCGGACGCGATTCTCTCTCCGCGGGAGCAGAAGAGGGGCTCAAAGAGAGGGAAGGCTGCGTGAACGGCATCACCTTCGATGCTGGTGGCCTGATTGCACTGGACCGGAACGATCGGCGGGTGCTTGTCTTGGTCGCGCGCGCGGCGGAACGTGGGATGCGGATCACGATCCCAGCGACGGCGTTGGCGCAGGCCATTCGAAACCCTGCCCGGCAGGCGCGGCTCTCGCGGCTCATTCGACAACCCGGTACGGACCTCATTGCGCTCGACGGACCGGATGCCACCGTTTGCGGCCTGCTATTAGCGCGAACCGCGACCGCCGACGTCGTCGATGCCCATGTCGTTGTTTGTGCCCGCAGGGCTGGACAGGTCATCGTCACCAGCGACGCCGCCGATCTCAGTCGAATCGCGCCCGACCTGCAGTTGTTAGTCGTATAGCTCTTTGGCCCATTTAACGTCACAGTCAGATTGCCACCTACTTTTTGCACCGTGGGGCGGGCAATTCTGCCCGCAGCCGGCTTTTAGCCGGCTTTGGCCGCCTGAAAAGGCGGCTGCGGCCATGATTGGCCGCCCTACAATTAACGCGGAATCGCGTATCTGTCAAAAAGTATGCGACCTCGCGCTCTCAGCGCGCCGCGACGACACTCCTGTCGCGCTGGGGTGGCCTGCCCCAGCCGACGCGTGTGGCACAATATGGCATGCTCAGGTTTCTCATCCTGCTTTTCCCGCTGGTGGTGTCCGCAACCGGCCAAACACTGCCGCCAGAGGCAGACCGGCAATTAGCTCGCGACATCTACAAACAACTGGTCGAGATCAAGTCTGGTTATACGACCGGTGCGACCACACCGGTAGCCGAAGCCGTAGCCGCGCGCCTCAGAACCGCCGGCTTCCCCGATACCGACATTTTTGTGGGCGGAGCGATTCCCACCAAGGCAAATCTGGTCGTCAGATATCATGGCAGCGGCCGCCTCAAACCGATCCTGCTGTTGGCGCACACCGACGTGGTGGAAGCCAAACGCGAAGACTGGAGCATGGACCCATTCGAGTTCATCGAGCGGGATGGCTACTTCTATGGCCGCGGCACCGCCGACGATAAGGCGCAGGCCGCCGTGTGGGTCGCGAACCTTCTCCGCTACAAGCGCGAGGGCTTTAGACCGGACCGGGACATCATCGTGGCGCTCACGGCGGATGAAGAGGGGGGCGGCCCTTACAACGGTGTCCAGTGGCTGCTTAAAAACAAGCGCAGCATGATTGACGCGGAGTTCGCGTTGAACGAAGGCGGCTGGGGCGAAATGGCCAGCGGCAAAAAACTTTCGAACGATCTGCAAATCAGTGAAAAGTACGTCGTCAATTTTCGATTGGAAGTCCGCAACAAAGGCGGGCACAGTTCGGTGCCAGTTCCCGATAATGCCATTTACCACCTGGCGGCGGCCCTCGACCGGCTCTCCCAGTTTGCCTTCCCGCTGAAGATCAATCCGGTCACGCAGGCGTACTTCCAGGCCATGGCAAAGATTGAGACGAGGCCGGTGAAGGACGATCTGGCAGCGGCGGCCGGCGGTTCTGTGGAGGCGATGCAGCGGGTCGCCCAGGCATCTCCCGTGTGGAATGCCACATTGCGCACCACCTGTGTGGCCACGCAGATCGAGGGCGGACACGCCCGGAACGCCCTGCCGCAACTGGCGGCGGCGAATGTGAACTGCCGGGTTCTCCCCGAGGATTCCGCCGAATATGTCGAGAGCACGCTGCATCAAGTGATCGCGGACGACAATGTAAATCTCACCATATCCGGTGACGTTAGCAAGGGACCCGCGTCGCCGATGCGGGAGGACGTTCTTCGAGCAGTCAGTCGGCTCACCGATACGTTGTGGCCCGGTGTGGCCACGGTCCCCATCATGGTTATGGGAGCGACCGACGGCCTGTACCTTCGGGAGGCGGGAATTCCGACGTATGGTGTGCAGGGTTTCTTTATGGACCGGGACGATATCCGCTTTCACGGCCGCGACGAGCGCATGGGAGTGACAGCGTTCTTCGAAGGCCAGACTTTCTTATACGAACTGGTGAAATCGCTTTCCACCGCGGCCAGGTGAACCGGAGGGTGTGTTACCATCTCTGTTATCTATCGTTAACGTTGCCCGCCGCACCGCGTTCCATTGAAGATGGGTGAATGGCCCAGCCCGCGCGGCAGAGGGCCGGTAATAAGGTTTATCCATGCCTATACGCCGAATCGCCGCCTTGGCTGTGTTGTCCTTCGCGGCCTATGGTCAAGCGCTGCTTGACAATACCACCATCGGGAAACTCGTCAAGGCCGGCATCGCCGAACAAACCATCGTCGCGATGATCGACCAGCAGCCCGGAAAGTACGCGCTTTCGCCCGATGATATCGCCGCGCTCAAGAAGGCGGGCGTTTCGGACAGGATTATGGCTGCTATGGCCGCGCGGAATGGGGACCAAGCCACTATCCCCGCGGTGCTGGCTCTGCCGGATGCCGCTCCCATCCGGATGCGCCTCACGCGCGATCTGACTTTCACCAACGTCAAACCCGGAGACACTGTGGATTTTGAGATCATGGACGACCTCAGAATCGATGGTGTCCTGGTAATTGCGCGTGGCGCCAGAGCTACCGCAACCATAACCCAGGCCGAGGCGAAAACGCGCGCGAACCGCGGCGGGAAACTGGGGGTGAGTCTCGAGTTCGTTCCGCTGCTGAACGGCGACAAGGTGGCCGTCCGAGCCGCGAAGGAGGGCCGGGCAAGCGGACCAGCGGACGCCCCGCAAGTAGCTGCAGGGGCGATGGTCAGGCCCTCGGCGCCGTCCACGCTCTTCACCTACGGCAAAGACGAGGCCTTCCCGGAAGGCACCGAGATCGCCATTTACAGCGACGGCGAAACCAGGCTGAATCCGGCCAGATTCCTGGTCGATGTAGCGTTCACGTCGAACCCCCAAGGCGCCCTGGTCAACATGTATGGCACCTTCATCGGCCGGACGCCGTTCACCACCAGGCTGGCGGCGGGAGCCTACACCGCCGTGTTCTCGGTCGATGGCTACGCCAACCAGTCCCGGAGCATATCCGTAGGGCCGGGACACGCGTCCGCCGTGCATGCCGTACTTGAGTCGAAGCGCTGATCGGCTCACCGTGGGGCGGGCAATTCTGCCCGCAGCCGGGCTACGCCCGGCGCGACTGCAGGAGTGCAGTCGCGGCAGGCAGGGTGCCTGCGCCACGTCGGCAATCTGCCACGGCGCCCAGAAGGGCCAAACTCCAGCCGCGAGCGAAGCTCGCGGGAAACGCGGGGCTAGAGCCCCGCGCGGTTTTTATCCGACCTTCATCGCCCTTGGGTGCGCAGGATGGCATGATGGGTAAATGGCCTGTGCATTCCCAGGTTCCTTCGTCGTGCTGGTGGCATTTTGCGCAAGCCTGCCGGCATCGGCGCAGGACTACAAAACCTGGAGCGTCTATGGCGGTGCTGCGGATTCCTCCCAGTATTCCGCGCTTACCCAAATCAATCGTTCCAACGTAAATAAGCTGAAAGTGGCTTGGTCCTATCCGACTGGCGATGGCAATAAGTACTCCTTCAATCCGCTGGTCGTGGACGGCTGCATCTACGTCCTTGCGCGCAACAATTCGATTGTGGCTCTGGATGCCACAAGCGGCCGCGAGATCTGGATGCATCCCGCCGATCCCGATACCAGCATCATTACTAACCGCGGAATCGACTATTGGGAGAACCAGCGTCGCTCCGACCGGCGGCTGCTGTTTGCGAGCAACCATTTTCTGCGGGCCATCGACGCCCGCACCGGACGCCCGATCCCCACCTTTGGCAAAGCCGGAGCCGTCGATTTGAAAGAAGGACTGGATCGCGATCCGGCCTCCCTCAAGCTCGTTCAATCCACCACGCCTGGACGGGTGTTTGAGGATCTGCTCATCCTGGGCTCGGCGACGAATCAGGGCTATGGTTCGGCTCCGGGCGACATCCGTGCTTTTGATGTGCGGACAGGTCAACTGGTCTGGACATTTCACACCATTCCACGACCCGGTGAGTTCGGCTATGAGACCTGGCCGAAAGATGCGTGGAAACGCGTGGGCGGCGCGAATGTCTGGGGCGAACTCTCGCTCGATCGCCAGCGCGGCATTGTGTATGCGCCCACTGCCAGCGCGAAATACAACTTCTACGGCGCGGATCGCAGCGGCGCCAATCTGTTCGCCGACTGCCTGCTGGCCCTGGATGCCCGGACCGGAAAGCGTTTGTGGCATTTCCAAATGGTGCATCACGACATCTGGGATTACGATGACGCAACCGCACCCAAGTTGCTTACCGTACGCCACAACGCGAAGACGGTCGATATTGTGGCGCAGGTGACCAAACAAGGCTTTGTCTGGGTGTTCGATCGCGTGACGGGTGAATCGCTATGGCCCATCGAGGAGCGGCCCACGCCGCGCTCCGATATGCCGAATGAGAACGCCTGGCCGACACAACCGTTTCCATTGAAGCCGCCGCCGTTCGCGCGCCAAAGGTTCACGGTGGACGATCTCAGTCCGTTCCTCTCAGCCGAAGACCGGGCGCGCTTCCGCGACCAGATTCTGAGTGCCCGCAACGAAGGTTTGTACACACCGGCTGGCCGGCGCGACACGATTCAGATGCCGGGGAACAACGGCGGAGCTAATTGGGGAGGGGCGGCCGTCGATCCGGCGAATGGCACTTTGTTCGTGGTCTCCAAGGATCTGCCGGCCCTGCTCCGGCTATCCGGAGACGAGCAAGGGGCCGATCGTTATTACAGCGGCTTCGGGTTCATGATCGCCAGCGACGGGCTCTCTCCCATTGCGCCGCCCTGGTCGTCGCTGACGGCCTACGACCTGAACGAAGGGACGATTCGGTGGAAGATTCCGCTGGGCGATGTGCCGGAGTTGGCATCCCGAGGGTTCGGAAATACAGGTTCCCACTATCCCAAAGTGGGGCCGGTGGTGACGGCGGGTGGCCTGATCTTCACGGGTACGCGCGATGGCAAGGTTCGCGCCTTGGACGTTTCGAACGGCAAGGTGCTGTGGGAATATGAACTGGACACGGCGCTGGAGGGCATGCCCGCGGTCTATGAAGTGGACGGCCGGCAATTCGTTGTTTTCTGTGCGTCCGCGCAGTCGGGACTGACTCCGGCTACCCAGGCGAAGATCCGCGGGTCTTACGTGGCATTCGCGCTGCCCACTCGCTAAAGTCGGGGGGACTGAACGCTGGGTCTCACGTCGGCCAAGTCGTGACGCTTGGAAATCAGCGCGTCGCAAAGGTTCGTCTCTCCATCCGATCCCTCTGATCTCGCCTCCATTGCGGCTCGCAGGCAGTGACCGCGAGCTGCTGAAAACAAATCCGATAGCTTGCTTCGGTCGTACTTATCCGGATTGGAGCGGCGATTGCCATGTTGTGTATGAAGACCGGTCACGGCGGCATGAGAAGACATTGCCAAGTACTCGACCACCGGGAAGCGGCAACCCCGCCGCGAGCCGATCCTGACAGGAGATAGAAACGATGAGACACAATTTGGCGCAGAGAATTACGAAAATCGCATGCGTGACGCTGTTTACTGCGCTTTGCGCGTTGGCACAAGAGCACAAATGGGCCGATAGGGCGCCTGACGATTTGGAGTCGGCGATCCATGAGAGACTCGCCACGATTCCCTTCCATGGCGTGTTCGACAGGCTCAATTTCGAAGTACACGGCGCCACCGTCACTCTAACGGGACAGGTTATGAACGAGAGAGTCCAGCAGGCTGTGGAACGCGCGGCCCGAAAGATCGACGGTGTCGGCCGGGTAATCAACCGGATTGAGGTGCTGCCTTCTTCCAGGCGGGACGACGTTCTGCGCATGAAGGTTTATTCCGCCATCTATGAGAACGAAACGCTGGAAAAGTACGGCACGCGGGCCTCTCCTCCGATTCATATCATCGTGAAGAATGGATGGGTGACGCTGGAAGGCGTAGTGGATTCAGACGCGGATCGCAGCACGATTCAGATTCAGGTATTGAAGGTCACCGCACGCGTTATACGTGGGTCCCCGGATCTTGTCTCAGGCCAGAGTGTTCCGCAGCTACTCCCGCAGTCCGGCCTTGCGATATACCTGTTGGACGCGCGCGAGTTGCTCGTGCCGCTCCTCCAGCCCGAGGGAGCGCAACATCTCGCGAATGGTCATGCGAGGATCGTTCGACCAGAAAATGCCCCGGTCTTCATCCTCATAATAGTGGAAGCCGACCCCATCGCCGAACTTCTTCTGCAACGCTTTGCCGTTTTCCAGCCTGGCGCTCCAAGGGAGGATCGCATAGCTCAGGTCGATGTCATAGGTCAGCACACCTTCCGGTGGCCGGATCTGCGCGGCCATTCGCCCGCTCGGCTCGAAAACCGATGCGTTGTTCCGCCAGGTGCTGGAGACCACGTAAAACCGTCCCCGCATGGCGCGAAATGCCGGAGTGGCTGTCTGGGGCGACTGCGTCGGCCATGCCACCAGTTCACAATCCTGCCGCGCCAGTTCGTCCCAGCCGCGATCGAATTCCATGTCGTAGCAAATCTGGATGCCGAGCCGGCCGAAATCGCACTGGAAGACCGGCGCCTCCGTCCCCAGCGTAGAACCGCTCTCCATAGTCTCGCCATCCGGCCCAACCACCAGGTGCACTTTGCGATAAATCCCGGCCACCGCGCCATCGCGCCCGAATAGAATCGCGGCATTCGAACAGCGCTTGCCGTCCGGTGCGAGCAGGTAGGTAGGAGCCACGATGTAGCAGGCATGTTCGCGCGCGTTGCGACTGAAAGCCTCGCGTAGTGGGCCTTCCAGCGGGACCGCACAGGCAAGCGCATCTTTACCGGCCTCGCCGGTCACGGCTGTCTCGGTGAGGATGGCGAGGTCCGGGCCACGCCCGTACTTCTTGCCGGATTGCTCCACCATCCGGTCCACCAGGCCCGTGAGCTGATCGAGACGCTGCCGCAGTCCCGGGTAGGCGCCCCAAAGATCCTGGATCGCCGTACCGACGATGATCTTGCGAGGTGGTGTATTGGACGTATTGCGGGTGCCGGCCGGAGCGCTCGCTGCAGCAGGCAGCGCGGATGCTGCCAGGCCACTCACGCCAGCCAGAAATGATCTGCGGTGCATCGACGGTCTCCTTCCTTTCTCAACAACGATTCTGCACAAATAGTGGGGCAGGCCCTCGGCCTGCGGCGGCCTCCCAGGCCGCCAGCGGGTCCACGGGACCCGCGCAGGCCAAGGGCCTGCCCCACAATTACACGCGTGGGAGCTCGTAGGGTTTCCGGTACTCCTTCGTAAGATAAGCATTAGCGGCCTGGTCGCCGCCGAAAGTCTCAGTCGATGGGTCGAAAACAATGGTTCGCCCCAGGTGGTGCGATATATTGCCGAGATGGCAGATCGTGGTACTCA
>Ga0302326_10032653_pt1 | contig 10364 bp, 7 predicted proteins | sample Palsa_T0_3_FD_202264 | JGI IMG/M metagenome (GOLD analysis project Ga0302326, IMG submission 202264) | Peat permafrost microbial communities from Stordalen Mire near Abisko, Sweden - Palsa_T0_3 | ecosystem: Environmental > Terrestrial > Soil > Palsa > Peat permafrost | place: Sweden: Abisko... | reverse complement strand
AGGCGGGCACCCGCATCGTCGGCAAAGAAGTCCTGCCAATGGCAGGAGAGTACACCGGCGACGTACTGAAGAAAGGCCTCGCTCAATTCCTCGCCCGCTGGGCGCGGCGTGAAACCAAAATGCCGGCGGCAGCGGCCGGCGGCGACCGTCGTGAAACGGCTCTCGTGCCCACTGGAAAATTGGCGGCCCTCGTGCCGCAACGCCCCTCGGGGCTATGTACCGGCTGTCCGGAGCGGCCATTGTTCTCCGCGATCAAGCTTGTACAGCGCGAGTTGGGCGCGCTACATATAAGCTCGGATATCGGCTGCCATTCCTTTGCAACGCTGCCGCCCTTCAACATGGGCAACAGCATCATGGGCTACGGCCTTGGGGCCGCCGGGGCATCCGCGTTCAGCGCGGCGTCAAGCCGGCGCGCCGTCGCCGTCATGGGCGATGGAGGCTTTTGGCACAACGGATTGACGAGCGGTATCGGCAATGCAGTTTTCAACCGGCACGATGCCGTCACCGTGATCGTTGACAACGGTTACTCCGCCGCGACCGGCGGGCAGGACATTCTCTCCTCGCGCTCACCGCCACAGCAGCGCGATGCCAATCAGTCGATAATGAATGCCGTCAAAGGTATCGGCGTGAAGTGGGTAAAACGCGTGCACACCTACGATATGCGCGAGACGCTGGCGGTCTTGCGCGAGGCACTGACAACGGGCTACAGCGGCCCCAAAGTAATCGTCGCCGAGGGCGAATGCCAGCTCAACAGGCAGCGCCGCGTTCGACCGCTATTCAAGAAGGCCGTCGCAGAAGGCAAGCGCGTGGTGCGCGAGCGATTCGGCATCGATGCTTCGCTATGTACCGGCGATCACTCATGTATCCGCCTGTCGGGATGTCCGTCGCTCACCGTCAAGGAGAATCCCGATCCACTGCGCACCGATCCGATCGCGCACGTGGATAACTCGTGTGTCGGATGCGGTGTGTGCGGGGAGGTGGCGCACGCGGCGGTGCTGTGCCCGTCCTTCTATCGCGCGGATATCATCTATAACCCGACTCGCTGGGATCGACTGCTCCACGCCGTTCGCTCCGGCGTGATCGGCGCGCTGCAAAGGCGCGCCGAGCGCGCGCGACTGCGCTACGCGCTGTGAGCGCGACACCCTTCAAGCTTGCCATCGCCGCACTTGGCGGCCAAGGGGGTGCCGTCCTGACTGGCTGGCTGATCGAGATCGCCGAGGCCAATGCCTATTTTGTCCAGTCCACGTCGGTTCCCGGCGTCGCACAGCGCACCGGCGCCACTCTCTATTATCTTGAGTTCTTTTCGCGCCAGGCGCCCGGAGCGGACGGGCGCGAACCCGTCATGGCGCTCATGCCGGTGGCCGGCGACGTAGATTGCGTGATCGCCGCGGAACTGGTCGAGGCGGGGAGGGCCATGGCGCGCGGTCTTGTGACGCCCGAGCGCACGACACTCATCGCCTCCTCGCACCGCGAGTATACGATCAGCGAGCGCAGCGCCATGGGGCGCAGCGTCGCAACCGAAGCCGAGCTCGTTGACATTGCCCGTGCTCAGGCGAAGCGATTCATTCTTTTTGACATGGCAGCCATGGCCGCGAAGCGCGAGAGCGTCATCAGTGCGGTCCTGCTCGGCGCAATCGCGGGCAGTGGCGTGCTGCCCTTCAGCAAGGAAGCATTCCAAGGCGCGATCCGCCGCGCCGGCCTTGCGGTGGAGACCAATCTTGCCGCCTTTGAAGATGCATTTCAGGCGGCCGCGGCGGGCACGGTTGCGAAGCCTGAATCGACTGCGCCTGCAAAACTCTCGACTGATATTCCGGCGCACGCTCCTACGCCCGCGCTGCAGCCTCTGCTCGCGCGCCTGCAAAGCTTGCCTGCGGCAATCCAACCTATGGCGCTTGCGGGCGTGCGGCGGCTCATCGATTTTCAGGATCCGGCGTACGCTTTCTTATATATGGAGAGGATCGAGCGGATCTGCCGTCTGGAGGCGTCGCACACCGCGGCAAGCCATGACTGGCCACTAAGCGCAGCAACGGCGCGCAGCCTTGCATTGTGGATGAGCTTTGAGGACACGATTCGTGTGGCCGATCTTAAGACCCGAGCGGCACGCTCCGCCGAAGTACGCGACGAAATACGCGCATCGCCCGGACAGCTGATCGACGTCACCGAGTACATGAAGCCGCGGGTCGCCGAGATTGCGGGCACGCTCCCGGCAATGTGGGGCCAACGATTGCAGCGCAGCGCCTGGGCCACACGGCTGCTGGGACGCTTCACGGGCGGCAAGCGCGTGCGCAGCACCACCATCACAGGATTCCTGATGCTGAGATCGCTGGCGCGCCTGAGACGCTGGCGGCGTGGCACGCTGCGGTACAAAATCGAAAACGCGCGAATCGAAGCTTGGCTCTGCCTTATTGAACAGCTGGTCGTGGGCCATCCTGCACTGGCCTTCGAAGTTGCGCGTGCGCAGCGCCTCATCAAGGGCTATGGAGACACTCATGAGCGCGGCTGGCGTAGCTTCATGAGCCTCATGAATGAGGTCGAGGGTCTCAAGAGGCGTGTCGACGGCGCCGCGCTTCTCGCGCGACTTCAGGAGGCCGCTCTCGCCGATGAGGAAGGATCCGCGCTCGCTCTTGAGCTTGCCGGCCTCGGATCTGCAGCAGCGCGCGTTGCACACTCAGCCGAGGCCACCGAACAGGCCTAGAGTCACCCGACCACCGGCGTAGCGGAGGAAGTCCCGCAGGCGCGGCTCACTGAATCCGTGCGCCCTGGCGCGCAAGCTCCTGCTGCACGGCGCCGATGTTCAGCTTGTCGAGCGGTTCGTTGCGTCGCAAGGAAATTGCAGCGGCGACACCGGCGCCCTGACCGCTGACGGCACAGCACATCATGTTGCGTGCGGAGGCGTGCGACACGTGGTCCCCACCGATACAGCGTCCAGCAACCAATAGGTTTCCGACCCCCTTGGGTACGAGCGCACGATAGGGCACGTGCCAGTAGCGGCCGGTGGTTGGCAGTATCAGGATGCCGTAGCCGTCAATGAACTCGGGAAAAACACCGATCGCGTCCTCAAAGCGCGCCTGCTCACGCACGTCGGTTGCAGTCAGATTGTAAAGCGCGTCAATCTTTCTCGTGTCGCGGATACCGAGCGTCATGCCGAAATTGCGCAGCTTGGCATCCTCGCAGCCGGGCATAAATTTGCGCAACGCCTCCACTGCGTAGATCGCCTCGCGACGGCCGCGCATCTCGCCGATCGTCAGGTCATTGGGATCGGTGCCGTCGATCTCCGGCATATGAATGAGGTTAAGATAGGTGAGATCGCCCTGGTCGGTGACGCTGCCCCAGGTGCCGGCGATGGTATGCAGGTGTGCAGGAATGATGCCGGCCTCGAGCGCCTTCTTGAATGGCTTGCGCAGGAAGGGAGAAAACATCTTGTCTTCCTTGCCGGTTGTTTCGTAATCCCATTCATGGTTACCCGCCCAGTCTGCGTAGGTCTGCGGATCCGCCTTGACGGCATCAATGAAACGCCGCTTGTTGACGCCGGACATGGAGAACATGACCGACGCTGCCAGCATCTTCTCCTTCGGCGTCTTGTGCACCGGCGCACCAGCGCGGGTCGCCATGTCAGCATCGCCCGTCGCGTCAATGACCCGCTGGGCGAGAATCGCCTCGCGCCCGGCCTTGCTCTCGGTGATCACGCCGCAGATCGCGCCGTTCTCCATGATCGGTGCCACCCCGAGACGGTGCAGCATCGGTTTTATGCCTGCCTCTTGGACGAGCACATCGGCCACCCATTTGAACATCTCGGCATCGAGCGCATGACTGAGCGACTGGGGCTCCGGCATCGCCGCGCCCATGGCCTTTGCACGGGTCTCAAACTCGATGCCGATCCCCTCGCAGTCCACCGTGTGTTCATGCCGGTACCAGGCGAAGCCCTCGACACCGACCTGCGTGATGTTGCCGCCGAAGCAGCCGTTGCGGTCGATCAGGGCTGTGCGTGCGCCGGCGCGCGCGGCGGCGAGCGCCGCTGCAAGCCCTCCGGGGCCGCTGCCAACGACGAGCACGTCGGTCTCCAGAATCACGTCGACTGAACGGGCAGCTTCAACGATCTTTGTCATGACGGCGTGCAGGTTCGTCTGGTAGGTGCGGGGGCGCGCGAAAGTTGGCCCCGCCCGCGCACCCTACACGTCCGGCGAGTCGCCCGGAAGCACACTCTCAGCCATGGCGCGTCATCCGAGGTCGCACCTGGTCCTGCAGCCAATTCCTGATTTCAAGGAGCCGCAGCGTTTCATCCTGCATTGCGGGCCCGAGTCCATGCTTCCACAGGAGTGCAGTCTGCGAGGGCGTCGCCTGCAGGGCGCGCAGCTCGGCGGCGAACGTGGCGAGCGCCGGCTCATCGCAGAACATCCCCTCGCGCACGAGTGTTGTGCCGTAGCGTTCGGCCGCGGCAGCAATGTCGAGATAGTCGTATTCGGGGTGATATTGCACGCCCCAGAATGTGCCGCGCCCGTGCGTGAAGGCTGCCGCCTGCAGGCCCATGTCGTTGGTGGCGAGGGCGACGGCGCCTGCGGGGAGCGAGGCGATCTCATCGCGATGTATGGTCGGCGCCTCAAAGGTTACGGGCTTGCCCGCGAACAGACGATGTCTCTCGCCGGTGGCACTGAGGAGGATGCGCCGTGCAAAACCAAACTCCCGACCGCGCGGGTTAGCGCGAACCTCGCCGCCTGCCGCGGTAACCGCCACCTGCAGTCCCCAGCAGCTGCCGAAGAATGGCACGCCGGCCGCAAATACGGCCTGAGCGAGCTCGATCTGACGCGTTACCGGTGCGCCGCCGTTATAGACGTTGAGGGCGGAGCCCGTCATGGTGACGCCGTCGTAGTCGGCAAGGCCGACCCCCGCCGGAAAAACGGGCCGCGCGTCCGCGGCGAGCACGATGTCGATGCGCAGTGCAGGGTCGATGCGCCGCAGGACGCGCGCATAGCCGCTTCCCGAGTCGTAGCCGAGCGCGGCCGCCTGCCGTGCGCGGATCTCTGCCACGTTACCGTCGATGACCAGAATGCGCGGGCTCGTCACGCAGCGCTGCCCAGTGCCCCGAGCCTCCCGTCCACCGCGGCCCGGAAGATGCGTTCGAGGATCGCCGGATTGAGCGCAATCGGGTTGCCGCCCGCCGACGGGTCAACTGCCGCCTCGCGACCAATGATCTCGGCCTTGTCGGCGCTGACGCCGATCTCGGCAAGCGAGTGCGGGATGCCGAGTTCGCGGCGCAGATCGAGGACCCGTGCAAGAAAGCCCTCGAACCCGCGCGCCGGCAGATCGAGCACGCGCGCGATGACGTCCACCTTGTCATCAATCGCAGCGCGGTTGAATGTCATGACATACGGCAGAACGACGGCGTTCGTGAGGCCATGATGTGTGTTGAACCACGATCCCACGGGGTGCGCGATGGCGTGTACTCCACCCAATCCCTTCTGGAACGCCGTGGCGCCCATCGACGCCGCAGCCAGCATCCGACCACGCGCCTCGATGTCCGTACCATCGGCACACGCGCGCGGCAGAAATTCGTGAATGATGCGCATGCCCTCGAGAGCGACGCCGTCAGCGAGCGGATGGAATCCGGGTGCGCAGAACGCCTCAAAGCAATGCACGAATGCGTCCATGCCGGTCGCGGCGGTCAGTGCGCGCGGAAGCCCGACCGTCAACTCCGGATCTGCTATGACGACGCGCGGCATCATCAACGGATGAAAGATGATTTTCTTCTGGTGCGTTTCCTCATTGAGGATGACGCCCGCCCGGCCGACTTCCGAACCCGTGCCGGCCGTGGTTGGCACGGCGACGACCGGCGCAATTCCGGCAGGATCCGCGCGGGTCCACCAGTCACCGACATCCTCGAAGTCCCATAACGGTCGAGTCTGGCCGGACATGAATGCAACTACCTTACCGACATCGAGCGCGGAGCCGCCGCCGAACGCAACGACGCCGTCGTGTCGTCCCTGGCGGTAGGCGACGAGGCCCGCTTCGACATGACGGCTGGCCGGATTGCCCCTGACGGCACCGAAGAGCGCGGCCTTTTTGAGTGCCGCGAGCGCGCTCCTGATCATCGGGGCGTTGATCAGGCCTTCATCTGTGACGAGCAGCGGTCGCGCAATGCCGGCGCGCGCACACGCCGCGGCGAGCTCGGCAATCCGGCCGGGACCTGCCCAGATGGTCGTCGGATAGTTCCAGTTGCCGTGCAGCACCGCACTCATGTCGTGACCCTGAAGTGATAGGACTTCGGACGTGTCAATTGCTCGAAGCCGACACGGGACAAGGTGCAGCCGCGCCCCGAATTCTTGACTCCGGTCCAGGCGAGCGCGGGATCGAGGTAGTCGCAACGGTTCAGAAAAACCGTACCGGTCTCAAGCGCATCGCCAAGCGTCTCGGCACGCGTCACATCCGCGGAGAATATCGCTGCCGTGAGGCCAAACTCACTGTCGTTCATGAGTCGCACGGCTTCCTCGTCCGAGGCGACCCGCATGATGCCCACCGCCGGCCCGAAGGTTTCCTCGCGCATCACGGGCATCGAGTGGTCGACGCCCACCAGCACCTGCGGGGCAAGATATGGCGTTCCGCGCGCCGACGCTGCGAATCGCGTCTCGTCAATGAGCTGGCTCGCGCCGCGGTCGAGCGCATCGCGCACCTGGGCGCGTACCGCATCGGCCGCGGCCGTGCGCACGAGCGGCCCGAGTGTCGTTTCCGGATCGAGCGGCGATCCCAGCCGGTATTGGTGCGCGAGCCCGACGACGCCTGTGACGAACTCATCGAAACGCGGCGCCGCGACGTAGATGCGCTTGATGCCGCAGCAGGATTGTCCGCAATTGAAGAATGCACCGTCGGTGAGAGTTTCGATCGCGTGCGCAAGATTGGCATCAGTGCGCACGTAGGCGGGGTCCTTGCCACCGAGTTCTAGCCCCGCGGTCGCAAAGCCTGTAGAGGTTGCCCCGACCACGGCGCGGCCGCCCGCGACGGAGCCCGTGAAGCAGACGCTGGCAACCCGCGAATCCCCCATCAGCCGCGCGGTGTCCTCGTGCGAGAGATGCAGGTACTGAAAAACACCGCCAGGTACCGCCGCGGCGGCGAAGGCCTGCAGGAAGCGCTCGGCGCACAGCGGCGTCTGATGCGAGTGTTTGAGCACGACGGCATTGCCGGCTATCAGCGCCGGCAGCACCGCATTGACGGCCGTCAGGTACGGATAGTTCCAGGGGGCGACGACCGCGACGATGCCGAGCGGCACGCGCTTGATCTGGCGCTTAAAGCCGCTCTTCTCGCCGGGTTCAACGGGTGCGAGCGCTGTCGCCGCCACCGCCAGCATGTAGCGTGCGCGCTCCTCGAAGCCACGAATCTCGCCGGGTGCATGCCGAATCGGACGTCCCATCTGCCAGGTGATTTCGGTGGCAATCTCAGCTGCCCGCGCGACAAAAGCATTCACCGCTCGCGAAAGTATCTCGCACCGTTCGGCAAGCGGCACACGAGCCCACGCCGGCTGCGCGCGCGCCGCAGCCTCGAGCACCCGCTCGATGTCCGCGGACCCAGCGAGTGGCCGCTCGACGTAGATTCGGCCGTCGACCGGACTTACCGTTCTTAGAATGTCGGTCATGCCTTCGCTTTAGATGATTTCGAAGTAGCGGGCCAGCTCCCAGTCGGTGACGGCCTTGCGGAATTCACGTTCTTCCCACTGGCGCGTCGCCGCGTAGTGATCGACGAACGCATCGCCAAAGAGGGCGCGCGCGGCCTGGGAGGCGGCGAGACGTTCCGCAGCCTCATAGAGCGTACCCGGGAGCTTAAGTTCGGCCGGGTGGCGCAGATCGTAGGAGTTGCCCGCAATTGCAGGTCCGGGCTCAATGCGATGCTCGACGCCCCAGAGTCCCGATCCGATTGCGGCGGCGAGCGCGATGTAGGGATTGATGTCGGCGGCGGCGATCCGGTACTCGACGCGCTGACTGCCGGGGCCGCCGCGGATTACACGCAGCGCCGTCGTGCGGTTTTCCACTCCCCAGGTAGCGGACGTCGGCGCCCAGAATCCAGGCACCAGCCGCGAGTAGCTGTTCACGGTGCAGGCGACCATGGCCAGGAGCTCAGGCATCAGTGCCTGCTGACCGCCGACGAACCAGCGCATGGTGTCCGACATATCGTACGGCTTCGAGACATCGTGAAAGACGCGTTCGCCGTTGATCCCGTGCAGCGAGATATGCAGGTGGCCGCTCTGACCCGGAACGCTATTCGACCATTTGGCCATGAAGGTGGCCATGAGTCCGTTGCGCTGCGCCAGCACTTTGGCAAAGGTTTTGAAGAGCGCCGCGCGGTCGGCCGCTTCGAGCGCTTCGCAATAGATGAGCGGCGCCTCGAGCACCCCGGGGCCGGTCTCGGTGTGCAGGCCCTCGATCGGAAAGCGCATCGCGGCGCCCAGATCGAGCAGCTTGTGGTAGATGTCCGAGTGCACCGAGTTTCGCAGCACCGAATAGCCGAAGGAGCCCGGAGTCAGGCTCTGCAGGTGCCGGTAGCCTTTGTCGCGCACCGACCCCGGAGTCTCCGTGAACAGGAAGAACTCGAACTCGGCGGCCGCGCTCACTCCGTACCCCATGCCCGCCGCACGCTCGAGCACGCGCCGCAGCGTGCCGCGCGGACATAGCGCCTCGGCCGTTCCGGCGAACTCGGCAAGAAACAGCGCCGTCTTCGGCTCGAAGGGAATATCGCGCCGGGTCGCCGGCAGCACCCGCACCATGGCATCCGGATATGCCGTGTGCCAGCCGGTGAATTTCACATTGTCATAGAGCTGGTCGCTCGAGTCCCAGCCGAGGACGACATCGCAAAACCCGAAACCCTTGTCCAAAACCGAAAGAAATTTATCCCGGGCGAGGTACTTCCCACGCAGGATCCCATCGGTGTCGAAAACTCCAACCTTGACGTATTCGATACCGCGTTCAGTCACGAACTCGCGGGCGGCGGTGATCTCCTGTCGGCGCACTCTATCGATCTCGTCTGCGCGCGCATCTTGCATGACTATTCCCCGATAGGCTGGATTGCTTATTTGCGGCGGCTGTCGTACGCCGGCTGAACCGCACGGCACCGCGACGACGCGGATGACCCATCATACCGTGGACGAAGCCGCGGCCCGGACCCAGAGCCGTCGCAATGGCAGCCGCCCACCTTGAACGGCCCCAACCTGATTGGATCGCGCGCCAGGAACCGGCACGCGAGTACGGATCGCGAAACCGCGCGCTACGCCGGGGCTGGCATGCGGCGCTCAAGCGCTGCGCGATCCCACTTCCCAAGGTCTGCGCCCTGTTCATAAGTGGACTGCACGAATGCATGGACCGCGGCCTCAGGCGAATCCGCCGTGCGCACCGCGTCATAGGGCAGGATGAACTCGCCGAGCTCCCGATGAAAGAAAGCTTCCTGTGGTCGCACCTTCGCATCCTTGAATCCAGGGGGGTCCGGCACCGCATATGCGTATAGAGCCGGCTCGAGGAGCGCTCCGCTGCCCGGCCAGAATCCATGGCTGATGACTTGGTGCGAATAGGCGTCGCGAACGAACTCGGGACCGGACGGTGGCGCTGCGGCCCTTCCGGAGAAGCGTGTCAGCGCCAGATCGAAGCTTCCCCAGAAAAAATGCGCGGGGCTGCACTTTCCAACAAACCCGCAGCGATTCTCGGTGAGTAGCTCGCTCAGATTGGCGACGATGCGCCAGAACCTGTTGGCAAATACCGGATCGTAGGATGCGTGCACGGTGTCGTCCTCAAAGCGGATCGGTGCACCAATCTCAACGGGCATGGTCCAGATCTTCACTCCGAGCGCCATCTCGCTCAGCACCGCCATGAGCTCACGGTAAAAGTCTGCGACGGATCGCGGCTCGAGCCGCAGCGCTCGTTCGGCCCCATCGGATGCGTAAATGCGGAGCCGGTGGGATACGAAGTCGAATTCCAAAGTGAAAAACCGCCCGCCGTGGAGGAGAGGCCGAGTTGCGAGGCCGCGGGAAGTCACATGCAACGCCACGCCCCAGCAATGATTGAGAGGCGGCGCGAGCGCGAGCGCAATCTTGCCTACGATCTGCGTCCACATGTGCAGCGTCGCGTAAGTCTCCTTCCAGGCATCGTACGGCAGTGCCGGCCAGCGTTCGTCAACCATGATCGCGCTATTCTGCCACAGCGCGGTCTAGTAACGGGCGACCGGCGAGCGACGCTGAGCGGCGGAACACTCAGCCACGCGAGTCGGATTGCCTTAAGCTCGCCCGAGGTAAGATTCACCTGCGCCGCGAATCCCGATTTGCGGGCAGGAGCTACGCTCGGGGGGTTTGCGACCGTCCAGACGGTCGAAGCTGCTTGCCGGCGTGCCGCGCCGGC
>Ga0302326_10032652_pt1 | contig 10365 bp, 10 predicted proteins | sample Palsa_T0_3_FD_202264 | JGI IMG/M metagenome (GOLD analysis project Ga0302326, IMG submission 202264) | Peat permafrost microbial communities from Stordalen Mire near Abisko, Sweden - Palsa_T0_3 | ecosystem: Environmental > Terrestrial > Soil > Palsa > Peat permafrost | place: Sweden: Abisko... | reverse complement strand
CGTGTCGAAGTTAGGAGCAGATTATGAATACAGCATATGGGAACGCGCCTCACTGGAAAGATGAACAAGATTGGCTCTGCACAGTGGAGTTCCTACGCAAAGATGATCCCGAAGCGCGGGTCTACACCTCAGAGATTATTGGATATCTTGTCGGCTACGCTCATCTCACGAATGCTCGGACCTTAGCACTGCTTGCGGACGCTGAAAACAACGCTTACGAATTTTTGTTCTCGTTTGCCACTCCGGCGGAAAAAGCTGAGTTCCTCAAAATGGTCCGTCTGAATGAAGAGCTGACGAGCGACTACCTCGAAAATGATCTATTGGTACCGACGTTAGATGAAATTTTGGATGGCCGCCCAATTGCCGCAGTTCTACCGGCAGATGTGTTGGCTCATGTGACGCTGGTAGCAACGTTGCTCTGCACAGATAGGTTGGAGTCCACTAGTTGAGCAAACAGCAACGAATTCGTACGATCGGAGGGCACCGATAACGGCCCACTTTTTCCCTCCCCGGTTCAAGAATTCGCGATTGTTCCAAGAGGATGCCCGTGAAGCATCAACCTTGCCCCAAAAGGTCTTGGACAAGTGTGGAGATCGTAGTCATGATTACGAAAACAGGAGGTCGGCATGTTGAGCGAAGACCATGTCAAAAGCTATCTGAAATCTGGGCTCAATCGCTGTGGCTCTTTCGTTAAATGGGGCGCTTTAAGGTGCCGTTCTCGCAACTTCCCAGCTCTGCGATAACTGAAACATAGATCGCAATGCACAGAAATATTGGGCGCCAAGTCCAGTTCTCGAGAGGCTGGAAACCTAACGTCACAAGCACTTGATGCTCCAGCTACAAAGCGTGCACGAATAACTCTAGACAAACAACGCATGAGGTCAGAAATGTCCAGTGCAACAGTGAAAAATAGCCCTTTTTCGAGCGAACCAGCCATCATCGCAACAAGCATGAACGAGCCTTATAAAGCAGCGAAGAAAGGCCACAGTGCATCCTCGATCAATTTGGATGATGTGATCTTTTTGCGTCTACCCGAAGTAAAGGCGGTGACGGGTCTCTCGAAGTCGAGCCTCTACGCACTGATTCGAGAGAGGAGCTTTCCCCCGCCTGTTCGGCTTGGCGCGCGTTCAGTTGCGTGGGTCAGATCGGAGGTCAGGCAGTGGGCTGTAGAGCGCGTGAATGCGTCGCGATGAGTTGCTTAACCCCGGTGCGGGGATTGCCGCGACGACCGGCTTTACCGGAATTGCGGATTTCGTCGAGGAAATCCGCCCAGCCTTGCATCATGATGCGACGCTGAGGGAGGTACAGGGCTTTGTTGTACGCCGCTTCGACTTCATTCTTCGGTGCATGAGCGAGCTGAATCTCGATATGAGCCCGCGCGTATCCCATCTCATTTAGGACTGTCGTTGCCAAGCCGCGAAAGCCATGCCCCGTCATCTCTCCCTTGTAGCCCATCCGTTTAAGAGCACCGAGCATCGAGTTCTTGTTCATATAAGGGCAACTCCGCTCGCCAGGAAACACCCAGACATCATTCCTACGACGTTCCCACAGTTCGTCCAGCACGGCGAGCAGCTGACGAGAAAGCGGAACTACATGGGGGCGCCTCATCTTCATCCGCTCAGCCGGTATGCTCCACAGCTTTTCTCTGCGGTCGAACTCCGACCACTGTGCTGGAATCAGCTCGCCGGTGCGCACGAACACAATCGCCATCATCTGCAATGCGAGCCGCACGAAATGTGATCCATCATAGAGGTCGATCTTCTTTAAAAGGCTCGGCAGCTCAGACGCATCCACTCGAGCGAAATTTGTTGTGACGCGCTGCTTGAGAATGTCGGAAGGACGGAACGCGGCGGCTGGGTTCTGTTCGGCGAGCCCAAATGCCATTGCATATCGAAAAATCTGTTGAGTGTTCTGCAGCGCTCTGCGGGCCACATCCGCTGCACCCCGATCTTCGATTGCAACGATCATGTTTGCGATCTCCGGCGGCTTAATGGCGGCGATGGGGCGATTGCCGATGCGGCTTAGAACATCTTCCTTGAGACGTGTGTCAGTGTTCTGAGCATAACGTTCGACCTTACCCACCTTCCATTTCTCAAACCACTGCGCGGCGACTTCACGAAAGGGATTCATCACCTCGCCATTTGCCTCTGCCTCGGTTCTTCGTTTGGACTCCAGTTCGGCACCCTTCTCCGCTTTCCGCTCCGCCATGGGATCAGTTCCATGGCGCAATTGGGCGAGTGCCGCGGCGTGCGCGGCACGTGCGTCCCCGAGGCGGACTGAGGGGTAGCTACCGAATGCCATCAGCCGATATTTGCCTTGAAACCGGTATTTCCAGCGCCATAGCTTGGAGCCGTTTGGTTGAACAGCGAGGAACAATCCGTGCCCATCTGTGAGGTGATAGGGTTTGGACTTAGGTTGAGCCGCCCTGATCTTTAAATCCGTGAGAGTCATGATGGTGCATCCCTGGGGATACGATCATGACCGCGCCTCTCCGTATCCCCATTTACGGTGTAGATTGTGGGGATCCTGGAGGCCAGCGTATCCCCATATCCGTTCGGCTTTCATCCTACCACGATGGACGTCTGCGGACGAGTATCTCGTTCTAAATGATGAGGTTGAATCGGCGGAAGGATGAACTTCCTCGGACTTCCCTGAACCGTCGTAAACCGCCTAAAACCGCGCAATTGGTTGCCCCCCAGGGATTCGAACCCCGATATGCTGCTCCAGAGGCAGCTGTCCTACCATTGAACGAGGGGGCAATGCGGCAAGGCTGACCCTTTCTATATTAAGAGCAGGATTGGGTCTGGTCAATGCAACCCAAGCTCCTTTCCCCCCTTCCCTAAGCACCTGCAGCGGCTTTTTGGCCCCAAAAACCGGCGTGTTGCTCGAAGGGCACACAGGTCGCGGAAAAGTCTTGAGGACTGGAAATGATGCCTCGCCGGCCAAAAGCACAACTCTTTGCAACCAGTTACGTATGGGCTGGGGCCCCGACGAAGGGGCTATGTTGAAAGCCGCACCTCAGGGGCTAAACAGGCTGCGGAAAATCTCTGCACTGGGCTGGAAATCAAAACCTCAGGGGCTAAAGCCCGACGTATTCTCATCTTTACGGCCCGACTAAAGTCGTGCCCTGATACAAAACATGAGTTTTTCCGCAGCCTGTAAAGTCGTGCCCTGATACAGAACTGAGTTTTCGCAGCCTGCACAGCCCGGATCTCACGACAGCGAGTTTTTCCGCAGCCTGTAAAGCCCTCGTCAGCCCAATTTTCTGACGGCCCGACTAAAGTCGTGCCCTGACAAAACAGAACCAAAGCCGGTGGTTCTCACGCACTCTTTTAGCCCCTGCGCTGCTTTGTCGTCTGAAAATTGGTTTCTCACACACCCCCTGACCCAGACCCCTTTTCCTACTCTTCCCTCAGCACCTGTAGCGGTTTCTGGCCCAGCATGCGGAAGCTGGCCGCCCAACCGGTCACCGTGGCCAGCACGGCGGTTCCTACCAGCGCGAGCGCGGTGGCCAGCCACTCCACGTGAAAGGCCACATCCAGGCGATGCAGCAGCACGCGCGAAAGCAGATTGGCGAAGATCACCCCTACCAACCCGGCGAGCAGCCCAAGCACGATAAACTCCACGCTGAAGACGGCGGCGATGTGGTTTCGCTTCGCCCCCAGGGTCTTGAGCACTACCACCTCACGCACCCGGCGAAATTGCGTGCTGGCGATGCTCGAGGCCAGAATGACGGCACCCGCAAGGATCGAAAAGGCCGCCAGGAAGCGAACCACGATCGTGATCTGCTGCACCACACCCTGGATGGTCTCAATCACATCGGCGATGTTGATCACCGTCACCGTCGGGTAGGCGTTGAAGAGAGCGCGCTGCACCGCGCCTACCTGCGAGGGATCCACATGCGCTGCGCCGTACCATACCACCGGCAGCCCGGCCAGCGCCCGCGGAGTAAGGATGAATTCACTGCGCGAGTATACGTGCTGGCCATTGTGGCGAATGATCGCAACGACATTGGTCTGCATCGTTCTTCCATTCGAGGTGAAGACGATACGGGAACCAAGATGCAACTGGAGCCGTTGCGCAATGTGTTCGGTCACGACGAGTGATTGTCCATCGTCCTTGTCCCACCATGTTCCCTGCGCCATCGTGGATCCCTCCGGCAATTCCCGTGACCAAGTCAAGGAGACGGTCTGGAGCAGACGCTGGGGATAATTTTTCAGCTTGAGCCCCTCGGCCGCCGTGCCATCCACCGATATGATTCTTCCGGCAACGGAAGGGAGGGTCTCTACATCTCCACGAACCGCCGGCTGCTGGGCTAACAGGTGCTTGACGCCGTCCAGTTCCTTGCTGCTGATATCAACCAGGAAAATATTCGGCAGGTTCGGGCCCGACGTCAGTTTCATCTCCCCAATCACACCATGCTGCATGAGAAAGACGGTGAGGATAAGCATCACGCCCACACCCAGGGCCGCCAGCACGGCTGCCGATTGATTGCCCGGCCGATACAGGTTCGCCAGACCATGGCGAACCGCGGACTGTAAATGCATCCGGGTACGGGAGAGAAAGGCACGCAGCACCCGCAGCGTCAGCGCGGACACTCCGAGGATGACCAGCAACAGCGCGCACAAGGCCCCTGCAAACCAGCGGCCGACTACAACCGAATCGGAAAGCGCGGCAGCGATGGCGCCCAACCCCAACAAGATAACAGTCGCAATGATCCATTGCGCCTTGCTCTGGCGCAGGCGCGTCCACAAACTCCGCTGCGCGCTTGGCTCCTCCACCATCCTGCGCAGCACCAGGTTGGGACGGACAGAACGAATCTGCAGCAGCGGCGGCAAGCAGAAGAGAACGGTGGTCAGAATGCCGGTGCCAAGTCCCGCAAGCGCGGAATGCCAGGGAAACTGAAGATCCAGGTGTATGGGCAAGAACCGCCCCAACAAGCTGGGGAAAATCCACTCCACGCCCAGCCCCAGAGAAGCACCGATCAATCCGCCCACTAATCCCAACAGTACCGTCTGGAAGAGATAAATGCGCAAAATGTCCGAGGACCGCGCCCCGATGGACTTCATGATGGCGAGCACCTCGACCCGTTGCTGCAGATGCGCACGCATGGCCATCGCCACCCCGATTGCGCCCAACACCATGGCCACCAGGCAGATCAGGCTGAGCAGTCCGGTCGATCGCTTCAGGCCGTCAGTCAGCGCCGGATTGCTTTCTCTGAAGTCAGTCACCTGGGCATCGGGCAAGACCTGTTCCAGGCGCGCGCGCACGGTGGCGATATTCCCGCTGTTGCTCGAGAGCTTGAAGAGGAAGCGCTCTCCAGAGCGGCTACCCTGCTGCAGCAGGCCGCTCTTTTCCAGGGCGCTCTGGGTCATCATCACGCGCGGACCCAGGCCCATGCCTGAACTCATGCGGTCCGGCTCGCGCACCAGGACAGCCGCGATGCGGAAGTTGGAGTCGCCGATCTTCAGGCTCGCACCCACTTGCGTGTGCAGCCGTATGAGGAGGTCTTCAGCAACTACGACAGTGGCATCGGTGAGCACCTGGCGCAGATCTCCCGCGGGCTCGAGAACGACCGTGCCATAGAAGGGATACTGGCGCGGATCGACCGCCTTGAGCGAAACCAGCAGCGGCACTGGATCGCCGGGCGAAGAGACCATGGACACGGTATCGCTCACTTCCGTTCGCTGGATGCCATGGGAGGCCAGCACATTGAGCTGCTGCTCCTCTTGCTGTGTCGGCTGGCGGAACATACGCGCGGAAAGGTCGGCGGCCATGATAGTGCGCGCCTCGCCCAACAGGGTCTTCTGAAAAGAGTCGCTAAAGCCGCGTACCCCGGTGAGCGCGGCTACCCCGATGGCCACGGACAAAATCACGAACAGAAACTTGGCCCGGGAGGCCTGCAATTCGCGCCAGGCGATCTTCGCTGCCGAGGCCCAGGTTAGCGTGGGTTTCTGGTTGGTCCCCATATCAGGCCGGCCTCTGCATGGTGTCTTCGACAATCGAACCGTCGCGCAGAACAATGCGGCGATCGGCGTGGGAGGAGACCTGGGCATCGTGGGTCACCAACACCAGGGTCGCACCGCTGGTGCGATTTCTTTTGAGCAACAGATCGAGTACATGGGCGCCGTTCTCGGAATCGAGATTGCCCGTGGGTTCGTCGGCAAAGATGATCGGGGGCTGGAGAACAAAGGCGCGAGCCAGGGCAACCCGCTGCTGCTCACCACCAGAAAGTTGAATGGGATAGTGATGCATGCGATCGCCGAGGCCGACACTGCGCAGCAGATCTTCGGCCGCGACGCGGCCGTTCCCAGAGCCGTTCAGTTCATGCGGCAGGAGAACATTTTCGAGCGCGGTGAGCGTCGGTATCAACTGAAAGGACTGGAAGACGAAGCCCAGCTTTCGGCCGCGCACCTCGGCCAGCTTGTCTTCCGGCAGACGGCTGATCTCGGTGCCATCGATCAGGACTTCACCCGCGGTGGGAGAATCCAAGCCTGCCAGGAGCCCCAACAGGGTGCTTTTGCCGCTTCCGGAAGCGCCCATGATGGCCACGAATTGCCCGGACGGGACCAGCAGATCGATATGCTTGAGGATCTCGATGGTCCGGCTGCCGTTGCGAATCGATTTTTTCAGCCCGCGCACTTCAATCATTGGCCGCACCATCCCCAGGGTTTGCTATACGAACGTGAGGGCGAAAATGTTCTAGAGTGAGCTTGTGAGATACCTCGCCTGTGTTCTCTTCGCCAGTTCCCTGCTTGCCGGTTGCCGGTCCAAAGCTCCGCAAGCGGAGTCTCCTCAACCGGCCGCCGCTGCATCGGATGCTACCCCGGCCAGCGACACCACGGCGCTGAAGGACGGGCGGCCGGTGATCGTCGCTTTTGGCGACAGCCTCACCGCCGGCTTCGGCGCCGACCCAGGCGACAGCTATCCCGACTACCTGGAGAAGGACTTGAAGGCTAAGGGCTATGACTACCAGGTCATCAATCAAGGCATCAGTGGAAACACCACCAAAGACGGAGTGGACCGGCTGGAGGACGCATTGCGACTGAAACCGGTGCTGGTCATCGTAGCTTTTGGCGGGAACGATGGTTTGCGCGGACTCCCGATTGCCTCTACACGTGAAAATCTCGATCAAATTGTGGCCACTCTGCTGCACTCCGGCGCCAAGGTAGTGTTGGGTGGCATCACGCTGCCGCCGAACTATGGCTCCGACTACATCCGGCAATTCAACCAGACCTACGCGCTGCTGGCGGCGAAGTATCATGTGCCGATGCTGCCGTTTCTGCTGCAAGACGTATATGGAGTTCCGGGCAGCATGCAGGCCGACGGCATTCATGCGACGGATCAGGGCAATGCCCAGGTGGCGAGAAATCTTCTCCCCTTGATCGTGCCCTTGCTTAAGAAGTCGTAAGCCGCGCGCCATCAACCGAGAACCACGATGGGTTGAAAGAGCGTGCCGGCGACGCGGCGGACAATGGCAACCAGATCGCGCTGGCCGGCGAATACCTTGGCCAGCGGAGCGGTGGAATATTCGGGCAGGTTCACGGCGTTGCCGTTTCTGAGGCGGCCGGCCACCCAAAGATCGGCGGTGGTGGCGGGCAGGTCCGGCAGCAGCGTCCGCGGGTGAGGGAGCCTCTGCTCCAGAGTGCCGGCTGCCGCCTGGGCACTCAATTCGTCCAAGGTCAGCGCTTGGTCGAGGGTAAAGGGCCCAGCCGCAACCCGGCGCAACCGCGCCAGGTGAGCACCGCAACCCAACACCTTCCCCAAGTCATGCGCCACCGAGCGCACGTAGCCTCCCGAGGCGATGCGCATGGTGAACTCCGCATACTCGCCTTCGAGCGGGCCGATGAGAAACTCCTCAATCAGCAGGGAGACGGGTTTCAACAGTACGGTTTCCCCCCGCCGTGCCGCTTTATAGGCAGGCTTGCCGTCTACTTTCTTAGCGGAGAAGGGCGGCGGAGTTTGCTCTACTTCGCCGCGAAAAAGCGCGGCTGCAGCCTGGATTTCATCGTTCGCGGGCAAGCGGGCTGCCATTTTGGCTGGTACTGCCGGGATCCCATCTGCGTCGTAGGTGTCGGTGGCAAATCCGAAGCGAATCGCTCCGGTGTAGGTCTTGGTGAGCGGTCCAAAGAATTGCGCCAGGCGGGTGTACTTCCCCATTAATACGGGCAAGACTCCGGTGGCCATGGGATCGAGCGTACCTAAGTGCCCGGTCATTGACTCGCCGGTGGCGCGGCGCACCTGTGAGACGACATCGTGGGATGTCATCGCGCTCTGTTTATCAATCACCAGAAGCCCATTCACACTCTCTACTATAGAGACCCGGATCGCCTGCCGGGGGCAGGCAGGATGACCATAGGGAAGGTTTGCAGTTCCTTGGCCCAGCAGCCCTAGAGGCTATTCTGGGGACGCGACTGGACCAGGGAGAGGAACTCGGCGCGCGTGTTTTGCTGATGGAAGACTCCCAGCATGGCCGAGGTGACAGTCGACGAGTGCTGTTTCTCTACCCCTCGCATCATCATGCAAAGGTGCCTGGCTTCGATCACCACGCCCACACCCTGGGGATCAATCGCATCTTGAATGGCATCGGCTATCTGCCGGGTAAGCCGCTCCTGTACCTGCAAACGCCGGGCAAAGACCTCGACCAGCCGGGGAATTTTGCTCAGGCCAATGACTTTTCCCTTGGGGATGTAGGCCACATGTACTTTGCCAAAAAACGGCAACATGTGATGCTCACAAAGGGAAAAGACCTCGATGTCGCGCACGATCACCATCTCGTCATAATCGACATCAAAGAGCGCACCGCGCAGAATCTTGTCTGCATCCTCCTGGTAGCCCTTGGTGAGAAACGACATCGCCTGCTCGGCCCGCTGGGGCGTCCTTACCAGGCCGTCGCGGCTTGGATCTTCGCCCAAGCGAGTGATCAGTTCGGTGTAAAGATCCTGGGTAGAGTATCCACTCAACCCTCTTCCGACAGGGGGCTTACGAACGACTGCTGGATGTGCCATGCTTTCCCTCTCCCGCATATTCGAAAAAATTGTTCCGCGTCTCTTCCACCCTCACTCGTTCAAGATCAGCGTGAACAAAGTGCTCCGCGAGCAGGTTGTGAATGGCTATACATAGATTCTCGGTGGTGGGCACGCGATGCGCGAAGCGCCCATCAACATTTAAATTCATGTGATCAAAGCGGTCGATGACCGTCTTTTGCACGCATCCATCGAGATCAGCAAGGTTGCAAACCATGCCGGTCACCGGATCAACCTGACCGCTGACGGTTACCTCAACCACATAATTGTGGCCGTGGCCGTGGGGATTACTGCACTTGCCATAGACTGCGCGATTTTTTTCCTCGCTAAATTCCTCCGCGTACAGACGATGCGAGGCACTAAGGACATATCTTCGCGATAGGTACGCTCTCATGCTTCACCGTAATAATCAGAGAAAAGATCGGGCGTCTCGTAAACGCGGATGCGGTGGAGTTTGGCTCCCTCGATTCGATTCTCCAGCCGTCTCCAGATGGCAATGGCCAGGTTCTCGGTGGTTGGAATCACGTGCTTGAATTCCTCTACCTCGAGATTCAAATGGCGATGATCGTAAACATCCACCACTTCGCGATTCATTATTTCTTTGAGCTCTTTCAGATCGACCACAAAGCCTGACACGGGGTCCACTTCTCCCTCAACCGTCACTTCCAGCGTGTAGTTATGCCCATGACCATTGCGATTCGCACACTTGCCAAAAAGACGCACATTTTCCGCTGGTGACAACTGGTCAGCCCAGTAGTAGTGAGAGGACGAGAATTCAGCCTTTCGAGTGAGAAGGATCATAAGCAACCAAATCGCACGCCGGCGCAGTCTACCTAACAAGTATAGCGGTTCCGGGGCCTGACATTACGATGCAGCAGCAAGGCTATCTTATTCATTATTTTGATGTTGGGGTGGAGTAAGCTCTGCCCTTCCAAGCCACTTGGTTGCGTACTGCGTGTTGCCACCAGCTTATGAGCAGCAGCAGACAGAACAGCGGCAGTGCGCAGGGGGAAATTGCGCAGTCGAGCGCAGAGAAGTTGGATTTTGCCACCCGTGCATAGAATCGCCATAGAACGCGTAACCAAAGAAGAGCCAAAGCAAGGCGAGCCAGAGGTATTTGGAAAAAACGCCACAGGAGCAGTGGCAGGCCAATGATGAGCAGCAGGTCAAGAGCCCTGCCTGCCGCCAACATTAATGGATAGTTAAAAAGTCTGGCTAGATTTTTCGTCCAACCTTCAAACATGGTGCTGAAGCTGCGATACATACTGGTACTGAGCGCGTCGGGCGCGTAGCGAAAGCGGATGGGTTTCTTGCGACGCTTTAACAGGAAAGCCAGGTC
>Ga0302326_10032651_pt1 | contig 10365 bp, 9 predicted proteins | sample Palsa_T0_3_FD_202264 | JGI IMG/M metagenome (GOLD analysis project Ga0302326, IMG submission 202264) | Peat permafrost microbial communities from Stordalen Mire near Abisko, Sweden - Palsa_T0_3 | ecosystem: Environmental > Terrestrial > Soil > Palsa > Peat permafrost | place: Sweden: Abisko... | reverse complement strand
TACTCGCCAGATCGGGGGCGGTGTGTTTGTGGGTTCATGCGATTTGGCGAGGCCGCCCGGCAAGCCCCGGCTCAGGCGGAGCTTCGCCCTACCGCGCCGGGCCTTCCCGCGTCGACCTGCCACTTATTTTAACGCCTATGGGGTAAACCCTGGGTTAGCCAAAAAAAGTTCTTAGCCCTGATGAAGGGGCTCCAGAGATGGGAATGCGCACCGGTCCAATCGGGGAGCCGACCCCTGCTGGACCCAACGGCCCCTTCAGGGCTTATTCTGGTGGGGGAATTAACCCAGGGTAAACCCTGGGCTATCCTTTCTTGACCCTTCGGGCCGCAGAGAACCACGCTAAACACAGACAAATCCCTGCTATTTCGGGGACAGGACACTAGTCTGCGACCGTCCCCGGATTGCCCCCTTTTGCCGAACGCGTCGCAATGACTGCGGCCGTCGCAGAGGGCGAAGCTTCCCGCGGTCGAACGACCATGATTCCGGCAAACTTATTGTAGCGGTACAGATAACTGTGGAGCGGCACGTCGATAATGACCCTCCGTGCATCCTTCGACGCGTGCATGAAGTGAACGACACCCGTCCGATCACGATACGCCAGTCCGACATGTTCAGTGAAACCTTCCGGACCGTTTCCACTGATACAGATGACGTCACCATCCTGAATTCTGGATTCAATTTCCGGGACCTCTCTCTTGGGAATATGGTAGATCGTTCGGTTCGAGATGTCGTCTTCGATCCGGCGCATTTCCGGCACAAGCTCGCGGTTGTTCCGCAGATAGCGCGAGTCACGCCAATATTTGCTCATCTCGTTGAGATACCGTCCCCGCATCGGGACTCCGCCGAGCGATCGTGTCAGATTTGTCACCAGACCTCGGCGCTCGTTGTCGTAGATCCAATCCTCGAGGTAGTGCAGCCGTGATGTGTACTTTCCGTTGCACCGGCCTCCGCGGTAACGGTCCAACTCGACCATCGCGAGGAGATCCGCGGGCGAGTAACCGCCCGTCTTGAGCTCCAGCATCCGCGCGAACCCAAGCGAAATTTCGAAATAGGTCCAGCAGTCAACTCCGCGCAAATTCACGGAAGGAGATTCCGTGTGATCATCGATTTCCAACGTGTAGTTTGCGTAGGGAGTTCCCAGGAGAGCCACGCCGACTGCGACCGTCCGTTGTCCGAGCGGCAATGAGCGCCAATTTTCGCTCTCCGCTTTTTGCACCAACTCTTCAAACTCGGACTCACCTTTGAAGACTTTTGGGTAGGGCAAATAGACGCCACCAAACGACTGGTGAACGAAGCTTAGTACCAGCAAAATCGGCGCGAACAAGACAACAGAACGAAACACATCGGCAAGGTCGGCTGTCGGAACGAGAATTTCCAGAGAAAACCACGACGACGGATGCCTTGACTGTCTGTCCGGACAGCGCAACGTACCGGACTGCAGGGGTCGCGGAGCGAACGGCGAATTTGCAGGAGACGCGTTACCCGGATAAGGTTTGGTTCATGACTATCCAGGAAGAGATCGATGCCGACCTGAAAGATGCAATGCGATCAAGGGACGCAGAACGGTTGTCGGTCCTAAGACTGGTAAAGTCCGCCCTGACGCATGCTGCGATCGAGAAACGCGGCGCGGCGGGAGGGTTGGCGGATTCCGAAGCCGTCGGCGTTATCAGGAAACAGGTCAAGCAGCGACTGGATTCGATCGAGAGCTTTGAAAAAGGTGGAAGGCCAGAACTGGCAGCGAAAGAGCGTAAAGAGATTGATTTTCTAGCGGGATATCTCCCGAAGCCGCTCGACGAGGATGAAATTAGTCAGCTCGTGAAAGACGCAGTTGCGCAAGCTGGGGCGACCGGCAAAGCCCAGATGGGGGCGGTCATGAAAATCGCTACCGAAAAAGCCGCCGGCCGTGTCGAAGGAAAAAAGCTCAGCCAAGCCGTCCAGAAAGCGCTGACGTAGGAAGTTCTCAGTGCCAGTTGTCAGTTGTCAGCGGGAGAGGCGATGCATGGCGTCAAAATCGCCAAATTCGAGAGCTTCAAACTTCCACTCTGGAATTCTTTACTGGCAACGGACACTGACAACCGACAACTTCCTCTGACACTGACAACGGGTCCAGAAAGCGCTGACGTAGGAAGTTCTCAGTGCCAGTTGTCAGTTGTCAGCGGGAAAGGCAATGCATGGCGTCAAAATCGCCAAATTCGAGAGCTTCAAACTTCCACTCTGGAATTCTTTACTGGCAACTGACACTGACAACCGACAACTTCCTCTGACACTGACAACTCTCTTATGGTTTCCGCAATTCTTGTAGCGGCTGGCAGCAGTCAGCGGATGGGATTTGATAAATTGTTGAGTCGCATTGGCGGCAAGCCGGTTGTCGCTCATTCGATCGAGCGGTTCGAACAATGTGACAGTATCGATCAGGTGATTCTTGTCGTTCGCTCCGATCGGCGCGTGGAGTTTCAAAATGTCGTGGACGCATTCGGGTTTACCAAGGTCGATCGCCTTGTCGATGGTGGATCTGAACGACATCTCTCGGTCTGGAACGGCATTTCTCAGCTGTCGAACGACTGCGAGATAGTCGCTGTTCACGATGCTGCGCGTCCGCTGATTTCTTCGGACGTGATCGGTGGAACCGTGACGTTGGCCCGAGAGTGTGGAGCGGTCTCTCTCGCCGCCCCAATCGTAGAGACAATCAAACGAGCGAATCCGGAGCTGAACGTCACTGGATCGGTTGATCGTTCCGGGCTTTGGTCGATGCAGACTCCGCAGGTGTTTCGATTCGACTGGCTGCTCGACGCCTATAAACGAATTGTTGACTCTGGGCGCTCTGTCACCGATGAGGTTTCAGCGCTGCAGGAATCAGGTTACCCGGTTCGGTTGCTGCAGAATACCGATTGGAACATTAAAATTACTTTTCCCAGAGATCTGGTTTTAGCGGAAAAGATGATGAATTTGCGCAAGGTTAATTTTTAGCTTTTGAAATGGGTCGACGCCTTAACCTGATTCTTTTCAACTTGGCCTGAATCTAGAATGCAGTACCGGACAACGACTTTGGAAAACGGCGTCAGGATCGCCACGCGCGAGATGCCGGAGATGAAAAGTGTCAGCGTCGGCCTCTGGATTGCGGTGGGTGGTCGGCACGAGCCGGAGGCGCTTTGCGGGATCTCTCATTTTCTGGAGCATCTCCTTTTCAAAGGCACCTCCAAACGATCGAGCAGGGATATCACAGAAGAAGTGGAAGGCCTTGGAGGTTTTGTCAACGCTTTCACGACGGAAGATCACACTTGCATTTACGCCAAGGCCGCGTCTCAGCATCTTCCAACCTTGGCAAACGTGCTCTCGGATATGTATGTCAATTCCCTTTTCGCGGAGCAGGAAATCGACCGGGAAAGGGACGTCATTCGTGAAGAGATCCTGATGTACAAGGATCAACCGGCACAGTTCTCACAGGAACTTCTGACGGAGGCCATGTGGCCAAGGCACGCTCTCGGGCGTCCATTGACCGGTTCAGTTGAATCGATTTCGAGGATTCAGCGCGAGCATCTGTTGAAATTCGTCGCAGAAAACTACAACGGACTGAGCACCGTTGTCACGGTAGCCGGGCGTTGTCAGCACGAGGAAGTGGTGAGGCATTTCCGGACGAAACTGAAGAAATTGCCTCGCGGACTCGCCCCTGCTTTTCAGCGCTGGAACGAAGTGAAGCGCGACCAGCGCGTTCTGGTGGCAAAGGACGAAACGGAACAGACACACTTGGCGTTAGGGTATCACGCGATGAGCCGGACGGATGATCGCAGGCACGCGATGAAGCTGTTGAGCGTGATCCTCGGGGAGAACATGAGTTCCCGGCTCTTCCAGCAGCTCCGGGAGCGTTACGCCTACTGTTACTCCGTCCATAGCGGAACGCTGGTCCTTGAGGACTCGGGTCTTGTCAGTATTTGTGTGGGACTTGAGCCTGGAAAACTTCGAAGCGCTTTGCGCGCAATCCATCGAGAGCTCGACAAGCTCCGCAAAAAGCCGCCAAGCAAGAAGGAACTCCACCAAGCCCAGGAATATACCATCGGCCAGAACGAATTAGGCCTGGAGAGTACGACCAATCAGATCATGTGGATGGGAGAATCGTTGATTGCCTACGACAAGGTCGTCGATCCTGAAGAAGTGCAGGCTAAATTTAAGGAAGTCACAGCCGAGCAGATCCAGCAGGTGGCCAACCTCTGTTTCGCTCCGCAGCGGATGGGTCTTGGCGTTGTCGGACCTGTCGAGGGCGCCAAAGTCGAACGGTGGATCGGGGATATCGGGTTTTGAGGTTGGTTTTGAGTTTGGGGTTCGGAGTCCACTCTGAACCCCAAACTCAAAACTCTAAGCGACATCCCATTGCGCGTCTTTTCGATCCGCACTAGGCTGAGAGGTTTCGAGGAATTCCATGAACGTTGAAGTTGAAAATCTGCCAAATTGTGTTGCCTCTTTGCATATCGAATTGCCTCCGGACTTTGTCACCAGGGAATGGAACGAAGTCGTTAAGGGATTTCGCCAGGTCGCGCGTATTCCGGGGTTCCGCCCAGGCAAAGCCCCACAAAACGTCGTCGAAGCAAAATTCCGTAAGGAGATCCAGGCGGAACTGACCAAAAAACTTGTCGCCGAAACGACGCGAGAGGCAATCCGGGAAAAGGGCCTCAAAGTGTTGTCGATTTCTGATGTCGACTCCGTTGAGTTTACCCCCGAAAGAATTATGCGGTTCACGGCGACGTTAATCACTTCCCCAGAGTTTGAACTTCCGGAGTACAAGGGAATCCACGTGACAGTGCCGCCGGACGAAGTCAACGATCAACAGCTTGAACAAGGCCTTCAAAAACTTCAGGAGCGGCACGCCACCTTTTCCGATGTGGAAGGGCGGGCGCTTGAATTGAACGATTTTGCCGTGATTGATTACGCGGCGACCCTGGAGGGACGTCCTTTGTTGGAGGTCGAGCCCAAGGCGCCCAAGATGCTTGCAGGCGGCGCCGACTTCTGGATCAAGTTAGACGAGAACACGTTTCTGAAAGGTTTCAGCGATCGGTTGGTTGGGATGCAAACCGGTGAAACACGGAATTTCGCTCTCACAATTCCGGACGATTACGCTGTCGCCGAGTTGGCGAAGCGCACCTTGGACTTCAATGTCACGCTGAAAGGAATCAAGAGCATGCACCTTCCGGAGCTGACAGATGAGTTTGCCGGCCAGGTCGCTCAAGGGCTTACACTGGAAAACTTGAAAGAAACGCTAAAGGAAAAATTCGTCATCGAAAAGGAGCACCAGCTGCAGACGCTGAAGCAGAATCAAATCATCAATTACCTTGCCTCTCATGTGGAGTGCGAGTTGCCGCAAAGCTACGTAAAAGATGAAACGCGACGGATTATGTCCGAGATCGTGCAGCATAATCAGATGCGCGGCATCAGCGAAGACGTTCTGAGGGAGAATCAGAAGGACATCATCAGCGCGGCTTCTCGCAACGCCAGAGATCGATTGAAGGCCAACTTCATTCTATCGAGAATCGCAGAAAAAGAAGGAATCGAAGTCAAACCTCAAGAACTCAGAGAGCGGGTTCAGATTCTGGCCAATCAATATCGAGTCAAATTCGAAAAAATGATGACGGACCTGGAAGAGAAAAAGGTGATTGGACAGGTCCGTGAAGAGGTGTTGATTGGCAAGGTTCTTGATTTCCTAACTTCGAATGCTAACGTCGAAATTGTTCCCGAAGCTGTCGTGAACAGCTGATTTAAAGGCACCAAGAACATGTCCAGCACCACCTATAATTCGCCGAAGTCCCTTCTCGTTCCGATGGTCATTGAGCAAACAGGAAGAGGGGAACGGAGTTACGACATTTATAGCCGGTTACTGAAGGATCGAATTGTTTTCATCGGAACGGCAATCGATGATCACGTGGCAAATCTAGTCGTTGCCCAGATGTTGTTTCTTCAGATGGAAGATCCAAAGCGCGATATCAATATTTACATTAATTCGCCAGGCGGTTCGGTAACAGCTGGGCTGGCGATCTATGATACGATGCAGTACGTCACCTGCGACGTGGCGACCTACTGCGTCGGCGTCGCCGCTAGCATGGGAGCGATACTTTTGACCGCCGGTACCAAAGGGAAGAGGTACGCATTGCCAAACTCCGATATTATGATCCATCAGGTGTCCGGCGGAGCTCAAGGCACGGCGAGCGACGTTGAGCGGACCGTGGAGTACATGTACAAGCTAAAAAAACGGCTCATCAGTATTTTGGCTCATCACACCGGCAAAACGAGCGAACAGATCCAAACCGATTCTGACCGCGATTATTGGATCACTGCGCAGCAGGCTAAGGATTATGGACTCGTCGACGAAGTGGTGAAGTCGCGAAAAGATGTTGTACCGGAACAGTTACCGGCGGTTGCCGAGAACGCGTTGCCCGCCTAGGAAATTATCGAGCTGGACGAACTAAATGTTTAGACGGATAAAAGGATAAAACATGGCTCGCGCGTCCAACCTCACAATGTGCTCTTTCTGCGGCAAGAGTCACGCCGAGGTGCGCAAGCTCATTGCCGGGCCGGGCGTCTACATTTGCGACAATTGCATCAATGTTTGCAAAGGGATCCTCGACAAGGAACTGAACGAGGACGCCAGGCGTCAAACCACTAGTCTCCGTGTTCCGAAGCCCGCCGAAATCCGGCGGCAGCTCGATCAGTATGTCGTGGGCCAGGAGGCCGCGAAAAAAGTGCTTGCAGTTGCGGTTCACAACCATTTCAAGCGGATCCTCCAGACGAGCGGGACGAAAGATCTGTCGATGGATCCATACGCGGATGTCGAGATCGAGAAAAGCAACATCCTCCTCATCGGGCCGACCGGCTCAGGGAAAACCCTTTTGGCTCGCACCCTCGCGCGAATTCTCGATGTGCCGTTTTGTATTGCGGACGCCACCACGCTGACCGAGGCCGGTTACGTCGGTGAAGATGTCGAGAATATCATTTTGCGCCTGTTGCAAAATGCCGATTATGATGTGAAACGGGCCGAGATCGGGATTGTTTACATTGACGAAATCGACAAGATCGGGCGAAAGACCGATAACGTCAGCATCACCAGGGACGTCTCCGGCGAAGGTGTTCAACAAGCGCTTCTCAAAATTCTGGAAGGCAGCAGCTGCAATGTTCCGCCGCAGGGGGGACGCAAACATCCGCACCAGGAGTATATCCAGGTCAACACAGAAAAAATTCTCTTTGTCTGCGGCGGCGCGTTCGTCGGTCTCGAAAAAATAATCAGCCGGCGCTTGGGAAACAAAATTCTCGGATTCCATACTAACCAGACCGCGCAAGACGAAAGCAAATCAGAAGAAACGCTGAAAAACACTGAACCGGAAGACCTGCTATCATTCGGAATGATTCCCGAATTCATAGGACGTCTCCCGATCGTCACTGCACTCGATGCGCTAACTGAAGACGAGTTGATGCTAATTTTGACCGAGACCCGGAATGCGATGGTAAAACAGTACACGAAGCTGTTGGCCATGGAGGGGGTCAATCTCGTTGTTACCCGGGATGCTGTGCGCGCCATGGCGCACCAGGCGGTCACGAAAGGTACCGGCGCGCGCGCCCTGCGTTCGATGTTCGAAAAGATTATGCTCGACGTCATGTACGAGGTACCGAGCAGAGAAGACATCGCCGACGTCGTGATCAATCGCGCCGTTGTCGAAGGCAAGCGTGCGCCCCTGATTAGAAGAAAACAGGACAAGGACGCTGCGTAGGTACACCATCCTCCTTGATGGTTTCTCGGTTTTGAGAAGGCGAACTCTTCTCGGTTTGCCTGCCGTTTCGCAGGTCGCGACTTTGCTCATTGGTTACTCGCGCAGGATAAAACGTGTGCTAAGGTTCTGATTCGATGAAGGGCAAAGTTCTGTACGGCTTCTTGAGCCTGTTGCTGATTTTTAATCTCGTCGTTGGCGTAAAGGTTTTGACCAGTAGGGCCGCCGCCGATTCGGACGACGCAGGTTACGAAAACTTGACGGTTTTCACCCGGGCGCTTCAGTTGATCCGACAGGACTACGTCGACCCAAATAAGATTGGGTACAGAGACCTGACCTATTCCGCCCTCCGGGGAATGCTTGGCAGTTTGGATCCTCACAGCCAGTTCATGGAACCAACCGATTACCGGGATATGCAGGATGAGACCCGGAGCGAGTTTGGTGGACTCGGCATTGTGGTATCGACCAGAGACGGTGTTCTGACGGTGGTCTCTCCAATGGAAGACAGCCCCGGTTTTCGCGCTGGCATTTCGCCTGGCGATCAGATTTTGCGGATCAACGGCATCACAACGGAAAAGATGAGTCTGCAGGATGCGATCAATCTGTTGCGCGGGGATCCCGGCCAGAAGGTCACCCTCACGATCTTTCGACCCTCTACCAAAGAGACCCGCGACTATGCGCTCCAACGGGAAATCATCAAGGTTGCCAGCGTCAAGGACGCGAAGATGCTCGATCAATCGGTTACGGGGAACTTCAAAATCGGGTATGTACGAATCACCCAATTTAACGAGCCGACAGCTCAGGAATTGGATCAGAAATTGAACGAACTGCAAGCCCAGGGCATGCAGGCGCTCGTCGTTGATTTACGATATAATCCGGGTGGTTTACTCACGAGCGCGGTCGATGTCAGTGGTCTATTCCTCCCGCCCAGGACGATGGTTGTTTACACGGAGGGGCGCGACGTTTCTCAGCGACGAGAGTATTACACTAACAAAAATGAGAAGCAGCGGCCTAACTTTCCGATGGTCCTGCTCGTCAACAGCGGCAGCGCGAGCGGATCTGAGATCATGGCAGGCGCTCTTAAGGACCTGAATCGCGCGATCCTCGTTGGTGACACCACTTTCGGGAAAGGTTCGGTGCAGAGTGTGATCCAGTTGCCGGATGGTTCGGCAATGCGTCTGACCACCGCGAAGTATTACACCCCGGGCAAACAGGTTATTCACGAGAAAGGGGTAACCCCTAACATTAAAGCGTCGCTCACTGCGGACCAGGAGCGGGCACTGCTTTTGCGGCATCGCGACGGACTCCTCAGCCCGGACGAGCAGAAATTTGTCAACGACCAAAAGGATCCCCAACTGGATCGCGCTGTCGATGCTTTGAAGGGAGCTATGATTTATAATCAGAACGACAAACAGCCCCAGGCGACTCAGCAGTGAGCCGGTCGTTGGTATTGGCGATCGAAACTTCGTGTGACGAGACGGCAGTGGCGGTTCTTCGAGCTCCGCGCGAGATTCTGGCCTCCGAAATTGCGAGCCAGATCCACCTGCACAAGCAATACGGTGGCGTCGTTCCGGAAGTGGCTTCCAGGAATCATCTGCCGAGAATCCGTCCGCTCATCGAGGTCGCTCTTCAACGCTCCGGGTGTTCGCTGGCCGAAATCGATTGCGTTGCCGCCACGCGCGGCCCGGGGTTACTCACCTCGCTGCTCGTCGGCTACAGCGCTGCAAAGGGTCTGGCAATCGGCTTGGGAACGCCGTTTATCGGCGTCAATCATTTGGAAGGCCATCTATTGTCGCCTTTCCTCCAAGGATCCGATCGACCTCTCCCCGCTGTTGGCCTCGTCGTGAGCGGTGGACACACGATGCTGGTCGGCTTAACCGGGGTCGGCTCGTATAACCTGCTCGGTAGAACAGTCGACGACGCTGCCGGTGAAGCATTCGACAAAGTCGCCAAACTCCTGGATTTGCCATATCCCGGCGGCCCTGAGATTGATCGTCTCGCAAAACAGGGAAACCCCAAAAAATTCGATCTCCCGCGAAGCATGCTCCGCAGCGGCGATTTGAATTTCAGCTTCAGCGGATTGAAAACCGCTGTTCGCTACCTGTTGCCGAAGCTGGACGGCGACTTTCGTGCTGATCTCTGTGCCTCTTTTCAGGAAGCTGTTGTAGATATTCTGGTGCAGAAAACGATTCGGGCGGCCGAGTGCTTTGGAGTGAATCTGGTGACCGTAAGCGGAGGTGTCAGTGCAAACTCCCGGCTTCGCGCAAAAATGACGGACGCAACCGCTGCTGCCGGATTGGATCTGAAGTTGGCCAGTCCATCGCTGAGCACCGATAACGCGGCGATGATCGCGTATGCAGCACTTGAACGGTACTTACTCGGATATCGATCCGAGCTCAATGAGGATGCCGATCCGAATCTGAAGCTCATTTGAGGGGTTCAGGAGTTGCAGGAGTTCAGGAGTTGCAGGAGTTCAGGAGTTCAGGAGTTCAGGAGTTCAGGAGTTCAGGAGTGCTGGAGTTCAGGAGTAATGGAGTTCAGGAGTTCAGGAGTGCTGGAGTAATGGAGTAATGGAGTGGCAGGGGAACGGATTGGCGTGTCGGGGTAGTGTCGGCTTTTT